>Ga0187868_1001594_pt1 | contig 15899 bp, 14 predicted proteins | sample June2016WEW_13_4_FD_133014 | JGI IMG/M metagenome (GOLD analysis project Ga0187868, IMG submission 133014) | Peatland microbial communities from SPRUCE experiment site at the Marcell Experimental Forest, Minnesota, USA - June2016WEW_13_40 | ecosystem: Environmental > Terrestrial > Soil >... | reverse complement strand
TGTGGCGTTTCCACCCGCCGAAACGCTGATGCAACGTCGCCTCACCGATGATTTTCTGCCCCTGCAACATCAACAAGGGCAGGTTCCGCTCGAAATCCGCGTGCCGGCACCATTCCTTGAAAATTTCGCGGTCGAAAACCGGCCGCTTGATGAACAAACGCTCCTCCTCCGGCACCGCGAGGAAAAATTTGTGCAGGCGGGTCTCATCCCGTTTGCCCAGCGGACGCACAACACATTCCGTGCTTTCACGCAGTTTCATTGAGATTGGAAATTTTTCCAGCGCGTATTCGAGCATCATAGTGAACCTTTCGTTGCCGGCTCTTCTTTAGCACAGAAGCCGCCGCGTGAAAAGGTCGGATGGGAATAATCGCGATTTCGCGGACGAATTTAGTTCTATGAATTCTCCGGCTGACCACGACTGATGATGGCAATCCGGAGAATCACTTGCCAGCGACACTGCGAAGGTTTAACAAGACATTATGCAAGTCCCCTTGGTGATGACGATCATCGGACCGGACCGCACCGGCCTTGTTGAATCGGTCGCGCGCGTGGTGGCCGATCACGGCGGCAACTGGCTGGAAAGCCGTATGTGCCGGCTCGGCGGCGAGTTCGCCGGTATTCTGCGAATCGAGCTTCCGGTCGAAAAACGCCAGATGCTGCTCGACGCCTTGCAAGCGCTCCAAGGCCGCAGCCTTACCGTCGTCGTCCGCCCCGACGAAGCCGCGGCCTCCGCGACACAAGGCCGGCAGGCCAGGCTCGAAATCGTTGGGCACGACCGTCCGGGCATTGTCCGGCAAATCACCCATGCGCTGGCGCGCGCGAGCGTGAACGTCGAGGAATTTTTCAGCGAATGTGTCAGCGCGCCCATGTCCGGCGAAACGCTTTTCAAGGCCGTCGCCCGATTGCAATTGCCCGACGGCTGTGACGATGCCGCACTGAAAACCGAACTGGAAAAAATCGCCGATGATCTGCTGGTGGACATTTCATTTGCGGAACTCGGCAATCAGTAAGAAATCCTCGAGGTAGGGCGCGCAGTCCTCTGCGCGCCGCGAACGGGGAAGGACATGTCTTGGTCCAGATAACAATCATGCGCAACCTCGCCCAACCCCGGGTTTTGAAACTGGCCGGCATCGCCTCACTGGTCACGGCCCTGGCGTGTTATCCCCGCCTGTCGCTTTGGTTGAACCGTGCCGCCCCGATCTGGTATTTGGAGGCCGTCATTTTCTTTTGCGGCATTGTCCTGTGGGGCTTTGTCTTTGCGTGGCATACGCTCTACACCCGGCGTCCGGTTTTTACTCTCAAGCTGGAATACGCACCGTTCATCACCGCAACCCTGGCCGGCATCGCCGTCGCAACCGCGTTTCACCTGTTTCTGGACCCGGCGCTCCGGCTCAAAATGCCGGAAGATTACCCGGCAAATCTGAGACAATGGCTGGCCATGGCGCTGTTTTCCATGGCCTTCAACCAGTTGTTCCTCATCTTCGCCCCCTTTGCCTGGCTCGTCCGGCTGCTTCAAAACCGACGGGCGGCCACCGTGCTGACCGTTCTGTTTGGAGCCTTCGTGCTGACGATCAAATGCCGGTCCTCCACAGCACCGATTCCATCCTTGTTGTTTACGACGCTCCTGGCCGTCAGAATCGGCATGGGATTTCTGTCGGTCTCGTTCTATTTGCGTGGCGGGGTGTTCTTGAGCTGGTGGTGGACGCTTCTCGTCGAAGCGAGAAATTTGTTGGCTGTGGCGGGTAATTCGTAAACCGGCGTGAACCAGCCTCAAAATTTCATGTTCAACCGCACCGTTTTGATTAAACCTTCGCGCGATGTTTGAACTGCTGAAAACGGACGCGCACACCAAAGCGCGGCTTGGCCGGCTGACCACCGCGCACGGTGTCGTGGACACGCCGGTGTTCATGCCGGTCGGCACCCAGGCCAGCGTGAAGGCGCTCGACCCCCGCGAGTTGATCGAGATGGGCACGCAAATCATCCTCGGCAACACTTATCACCTCAACATCCGCCCCGGTCTCGACATCATCCGCGCCGCGGGCGGGCTGCACCGGTTTATGAATTGGGAACTGCCGATCCTCACCGACAGCGGCGGGTTCCAGGTTTTCAGCCTCGCCAAAATCCGGAAAATCAAGCCGCACGGCGTCGAATTCCGCTCGCACCTCGATGGCTCGCCGCTGTTCCTCGGCCCGAAGGAGGCGATGGAAATCCAGCGCGTGCTTGGCTCGGACATCGCGATGGCATTCGACGAATGCCCGCCGCATGATGCGCCAGCGCGCGAACAAAAGCTCGCGGTTGAACGCACCATCCGCTGGGCGCGGGAATGTCGCGATCAACCGCGCGCACCGGGGCAACTGGTTTTCGGCATCGTGCAAGGCGGCGCGAATCCGGCTTTGCGGGAAGAATGCGCCAAGGCGCTCGTCGCGATGGATTTCGACGGCTACGCGATTGGCGGCGTGAGCGTGGGCGAACCGGAGCCGGAGATGCTGAAAGCGATTGAATTGACCGAACCGTTTTTGCACGTAAACCAGGCGCGTTACGCCATGGGTCTCGGCACGCCCGCGCAGATGGTCGAATTGATTGCGCGCGGCATGGATATGTTCGACTGCGTGCTGCCGACGCGCGTGGCGCGCAACGGCACGGCATACACGCGCAAGGGCGCAATCGGCATCAAGGGCGGCGCTTACAAGGCGGATTTTCGCCCGATTGAGGAAGGCTGCGACTGCTTCGCCTGCCGGCATTTCACGCGCGCCTATCTGCGGCATTTGTTGAACGTGAACGAAATCCTCGGCCTGCGCATGGTGAGCGTCCACAACTCGCACCTGTTTTTGAAAGTGATGGCGGACGTGCGCGCGCATCTCACCGCCGGCACCTTCGCGGAGTTTTACCGCGAGTTCATTGCGAATTATACACCGTCGCGAAAAATTTTGGCCGCGCGGAAAAAAGAAACGGAAAGATAATTTTTGACACGGATTTCACGGATTAACACGAATTCGATTTTATCGTAGCGGCGGTCGGCAGACCGCCGCAAATTTCAATCAAGGATGCGGCTCTCTGCCGAGAAGCCGTTACGCTGTTGAGTTTCATCTGCGGTTAAAACACTTGCTCCGCGCTTTGGCTTATGGCAATATATTGGCATTGTAAAACCAATATTTGCAAATCTATGGAAAAACCGAGAATCATTGCCTATTTGAAACCGACCTGCGGCTGGAGCAACGGCGTGCGCGCCGTGCTCCGCAAATATGATCTGCCCTTTGAAGACCGCGATATCATCAACGACCCGGCCCAACGCCAGGAAATGATTGAAAAGAGCGGTCAGATGCTCAGTCCGTGCGTCGAGATCAACGGCCAGATGCTTGCCGACATCAGCGGCGAGGAGGTCGAAGCGTGGATGCTGGCCAACCGGTTCGTGCAGCCGAACGAACTCGTGACGGAAGTGCCGATCAATCAGGCCTGTGGCGCACATCATCGCCGGTGATTCCTTGAACTGTTGAATTGGTAGCACCCGCGTCCCGCGGGTCGTTTCGGGCGTCCCGCCCGAAACCTTTGGAAAACTACGATTGCGGTTTATCTCCCGGCCAAAATAATTCCTGCGCCGATTAAGGCAATGCGGCGGGACGCCGCATTGAACCCGCCGGCCGCCGTCGCGCCGAAGCGGCACTTTGGCGCGCCGCGAAGGCGGAAGGCGGGTGTTACCTCAAAAATCTCGCGTCGCCGAACCGACAATTGAATTGATTGCCCGCCGCCGCTGCCGCACTTTTTCACCATGCAAATCGTCACTTCCATCGCCGTGATGCAACAGCTCGCCAAAAGATGGCAACGCACGGGCAAACGCATCGGCTTTGTGCCGACGATGGGCTATTTGCACGCCGGGCACCTGAGCCTTGTCAAACGCGCCCGGCAGGCTGTCGGTAAAAACGGCGTCGTGGTGGTGAGCCTTTACGTGAACCCGACGCAGTTCGGACCGAAGGAGGATTTCTCAAAATACCCGCGCGACCTGAAACGCGATTTCAAACTTTGCCGCGTGGAAGGCGTGAATGTCGTCTTCACACCCAGCGACAAGGAAATGTATCCGGCTGGAACTGGTAGCCGCCGATGTGAATCGGCGGACGAACCGCGCTTTGACAAGCGCGGCTACACCTATGTCGTCGAGGAAAAATTATCGCAGAACATGGAAGGCGTTTCACGACCGACGCATTTTCGCGGCGTGACCACGGTTGTGGCCAAGCTCTTCAACCTTGTGCTGCCGGATGTGGCGGTCTTCGGCGCGAAAGACTGGCAGCAAGCCGCCGTCATCAAACGCATGGTGGCGGATTTGAATTTTCCAGTGAGAATCATCGTCGCCCCGACACTGCGTGAACGCGACGGGCTGGCGATGAGTTCGCGCAACAAATATCTCGTCGGTGGTTTGCGGCGGCAGGCCACCGTACTTTGGCGCGCGATCCAAACGGCACGAGCTGCCGTGAAAAGGTCAAAAGCTGTCCCGGCGACGAAACTGAAAGCCGACTTGAAAAAGTTGATTAAAACCGAACCCGCCGTGAGACTGGACTATGTGGAATTTTTTGAACCGGATACACTGTCGCCAGTCTTAAAAGTAACACGCAGTGCGCACATGGCGCTGGCGGTGTTTGTCGGCAAGACGCGGTTGATTGATAATGCACAATTGTGAAAACAACAAAGTAACGAAGAAACAAAGCAAGTTAAGAGGCTTTCCCAAAACCTCGTAGCGGCGTCTCGGCAGAGCGCCGCATTCTTTGTTTAAGACAGGAGGTTGGCGGCGCTCTGCCGAGACGCCGCTACGCCAAGTCATTTTGTCTTCGTGCCTTTGCGACTTTGCGTTAAATTGCCCGCCGGTGAAACAATTCGACTATCTCGTTCTCGGCAGCGGCCTCGCGGGGCTGTTCTTCGCGTTGAAGGTTGCGCCGCGCGGACGGGTGGCCATCGTCACCAAGAAGGATCGGGCGGAGTCGAACACGAATTACGCGCAGGGCGGCATCGCGTCAGTGACAAGCAAGGAGGATTCGTTCGAGTCGCACGTGCGCGACACGCTCACGGCAGGCGCAGGGTTATGCAAGAAAGACGTCGTCCGCACCATCGTCGAGGACGGCCCGGCGCGCATTGCGGAATTGATTGAGCTGGGAATGAAATTTTCCGAGCGCGACGCGTTGGACGAGGACGGCGGCAAACAACTCGACCTCGGCCGGGAAGGGGGTCACTCGAAACGGCGGATTTTGCACGCGAAGGATGTAACGGGCCGGGAAATCGAGCGGGCATTGCTGAATGCGGCGGCGCGGCAGCCGAACATCCAGATTTTTGAAAATCACCTGGCGATTGACCTCATCACCAGTCAGAAACTCGGCCACGGCGGCACGAACCGCTGCCTCGGCGCGTATGTGTTCGACAAAAAATCGGGCGGCGTTGAAACATTCCCCGCGCCCGTGACGATTTTGGCCACGGGCGGTTGCGGCAAGGTTTATCTTTACACGACGAACCCCGACATTGCGACCGGCGACGGCGTGGCGATGGCGTATCGCGCCGGGTCGTCGGTGGCGAACATGGAATTCGTCCAGTTTCACCCGACGTGTCTTTATCATCCCCAAGCGAAGTCGTTTCTCATCAGCGAAGCCGTGCGTGGCGAAGGTGGCGTGCTCAAGACGCTCGAAGGCGTCGAATTCATGGATGCCTATCATCCGTTGAAATCGCTCGCGCCCCGCGACGTGGTGGCGCGCGCGATTGACAGCGAGATGAAAAAGAGCGGCGCGGAACACGTGTGGCTCGACATCACACACAAACCGGCGCGGTTCATCATCGAGCGCTTTCCGAACATCTACCAGACCTGCCTGCGTTACGGCATTGACATCACGAAAGAGCCGATCCCGGTTGTGCCCGCAGCGCATTACCAGTGCGGCGGCGTGGTGACGAACGTGGACGGCGAGACGGAAATTGCCGGGCTTTATGCCGTCGGCGAAGTGGCCTGCACGGGACTGCACGGCGCCAACCGGCTGGCGAGCAATTCACTTTTGGAGGCGCTGGTTTGCGCCCATCGCGCCGCACAACGCGCCACAAAAAGTTCATCGCCGAAAACCGATTTAAAAATTCCGCTGTGGCAATCGGGCGACGCGCACAATCCGGACGAAATGGTCGTGGTCTCGCACAACTGGGACGAAATCCGGCGGCTGATGTGGGATTACGTGGGCATCGTGCGCACGAACAAGCGGCTGGCGCGCGCCCAGAAGCGCATTGCGAATTTGCAGGAAGAAATTCACGAATACTATTGGAATTTCATCGTGACGAGCGACCTGCTGGAATTGCGCAACATCGCCACGGTGGCGGAACTGATCATCCGCTGCGCGCAGATGCGCCCCGAAAGCCGGGGGCTGCATTACAATCTGGATTACCCGGAGGCAAATCCCGAATGGGCACAGCGCGACACGGTTTTAAGAAAATCTTGAAATAACGCGGATGGTGAATACCCTGTCAGACGGTCGCGCGCTTAGCTCAGCGGCAGAGCACTTCCTTCACACGGAAGGGGTCGCAGGTTCAAACCCTGCAGCGCGCACCAGTCTTCGCTCGGAGCGCAGCGTAGAGCGAAGACTGCCGCGCCGTAGCGCGAAGCGCGTAGGCGGGCGAATATCCGCGATTCACGAAGCGCTCCGAGCTTCGACTCGGCAAGCCAGTTTTAACGCAGCGAAGCGAGGACGAAGGCTGCCGCGCCGGAGCGCATAGCGCGTAGGCGGGCTGGTACGACAACGAACAAGCGGGCTACGGCTCGGCAAGCCAGTCGAAAAGGATGAAATTCTTTTACGTTTATATTCTCCAAAGCAAATTGAATGCAGAGCATTTTTATATCGGCTCGACGGAAGATCTTCACACCCGGCTAAAAAAACACAACGCTGGCGAAGTTCCACACACCGCAAAATTTTGTCCGTGGGGCATCAAGACGGCCATTGCATTCACCAATCGGGAACGGGCCAGCCAATTTGAGCGCTACCTGAAGACAGCTTCTGGACGAGTCTTCGCAAAAAAACGACTTTGAATCTTTCGCCCTCCGCTCCACTCCGGGCTGCTTGTCTCACCGAAACAACGTGAAGGCGGACGGCTCGGCAATCCGTTCCTCGTCAGTGTCATTCATCATCCGTTTGAAAGCCTGAAGTCCGCTGCAAATTGAGGGTGACGATGCCCCAGCAGCTTGACGCCCCACCAGGCACCCTCCACTGTGGCCGCTGGCGAAACGACGGCGGCCACGGGTGATGCTTCCATGGTGGCGGGAAAATCCAGCAGTTGACACCCCGTGCAAGAACGAATAATTCTTCAAGTGCATTCTCAAAGTCATCGTCGTTCCAACGGTGAAGGAAAATCCTGGACGAGCAGATTGCGAGAAATTGGCATGACAAACCGTCAAAGAAAGGAAGAGAAATGCCATGAGTGGTGAACCTATTATTATTCTCCTTGTCGAAGATGACCCGGCCCACGCCGAAATCGTGCGGCGGAATTTCGTCAACTTCCGCATGGCCAACCGGCCGGTACAGTTGGTGCATGTGGCTGATGGCGAGGACGCCCTGGATTACCTCTTCAGCCGGGGGAAATTCCAAAACCCGGGCCAGTCACCCCGGCCCAACCTGATCCTGCTCGACCTGCGCCTGCCCAAGGTGGACGGCTTGGAGGTGCTGAAAATCGTCAAGGCCGACGCCGACTTGGTGAGCATCCCCGTGGTCGTCTTGACGACCTCGTCCGCCGAAGCGGATGTAGCCAAAGCCTACGAAAGCCACGCCAACAGTTACCTGGTCAAGCCGATGGATCTTTCCCAATTCAATAAATTGATGGACGTACTCGGCTTTTACTGGCTGGTATGGAACCAGTGTTAAGACTGGCGCGGTAATGCCTTTCGAGTCAGCGGATGACAAAACCAAAATGCTTGATAGAATCGTCGAAACAACGTGAAGGCGGACGGCCCGGCAAGCCAACCACGCGAACGCTCACCCCATGCATGACTGGTCGTGTCAGCTTTGCAACCAGCACCGCGCCACGTCCCCCGCTCGCGGATCTGGTTTCAAATCCGACACCACCAGAACAAATCTCGCGCGAATGTGCGTCATCGGTTGGTGCGTATCGTGGCCGCGATTTTAACAGGTCTGGTTTAGTCTGAACTCCATTTTTGTTTGCCCCCGCCATGTTTTGAAATACGATGCCATCACCTTTGGGCACATGAATTCATTTCGCAACCACCGGCTCCGCGACTTCGCCGTGCCGATGAGCACCAACTGGCTGCTCAACGACCTCGCCGAAGCCAAAGGCCGGCAGGAGCTATACACCCGCCAGTCGCCGCAAATGCTTAAAGCCTTGCGCGAAATGGCGCTCGTCCAAAGCGTCGAATCCTCCAACCGCATCGAAGGCGTCACTGTCGCCGCCGACCGTTTGCGCCCGCTCGTCCTCGGCCACGCCCGCCCCAAAGACCGTTCCGAACAGGAAATCGCCGGCTACCGCAGCGCGTTGAATCTCATCCACACGAAAGCGGAAAATCTGCCAATCACCCCCGACTTGCTGCGCCGTCTGCATAAACTTTGTCAGGAAGGCAGCGGTGACGCCGGCCAGTTCAAGAAAGTGGACAACGAAGTCATCGAACTTCGGCCCGGCGCCGCGCCCATCATCCGTTTCAAATGCGTTTCCGCCAAAGCCACGCCCGCCGCCGTGGACGAACTCTGCCTGGTCTATCGCCACGCCATTGACCAGGATCACATCCCGCCGCTTGTTGCCATCGGCGCGTTCATTCTCGATTTCCTTTGCATCCATCCGTTCCGCGACGGCAATGGGCGGGTGTCCCGTCTCCTTACCTTGCTCGCGTTTTACCAGCACGGCTACGAAGTCGGGCGCTACATCAGCTTGGAACGCCTCGTCGAAGAGGCGAAGGAAGATTACTACCATGTCCTGCAAAAAAGCTCCCAACGCTGGCACGACGGCAAACACGACCTGCTCCCGTGGCTGAATCATTTCCTCGCCATCGCCCGCCGCGCCTATGGCGAGTTCGAGCAGCGTGCCGGCGACATGAAATCCCGGCGCGGCGCGAAAACCGAACTGGTGGAACACGCCATTGAATCCACCGTCGGCGAATTCGGCATTACCGACCTGGAACGCGCCTGCCCCGGCGTCAGCCGGGACATGATCCGGCTTCGGTTGCGCGATTTGAAAGCCGCCGGGCGCGTCGAATGTCTCGGCCGCGGCCCGGGGGCAAAATGGCGAAAGAGGGTAACAAGTTGAAAAGAGGGTAAAAGAAAGGGTAATAATTTCCTGCCCAATTTGATTTGCCACCAGCACCGCGCCACGTCCCCCAGTCGCGGATCTGGTTTCAAATCCGACACCACCAGGACAAATCGCGCGCGAACGTGCATCATCGGTTTGCGCTCGTCTTGGCCGCGATTCTTTGGTCTCCATTTTTATTTCTCTGCAACTTGTTTTGAGATACTCTTATGTCCAGTCTAACGCTATAACGCTATACGGGAAAAAACATATTGAAACCATGAATCTAGAGCTTATGAACCCGAACGTTCAGAACATCATTTTAGGAGTAGTGGCGAATGCAATCACGACAATGCTCGGACAAGCCGGTCGAAAGGCGCACAAACTGATTGTCGGCGAAAAAGAACAGAAAGCCGATTTGCAAGCCCTGCTCAAAAAGTCCATCAACGACCTGGCTGGAACCATCCAATGGCCTGGGCCTGGGCGTTTGGAGGAAGTCTGTCTATTCCTTTGCTCGCCGGAGGTTGAGGAATACGTTCGCCAGATTTACGCCGTCCAACTTCTGGAAGCTCCTCCGCAAAGCAGTCTCGAAGCAATCCAGCAGCAGTTTGCCGCCTCATTCTCCATGTATGTGGGGATCCCAGAAGGGAAAATTAAGCAGGCAGGAGAACTGCTGTTCAAAGCGTTAGTCGCGGGCTGTGAAAAGGCGTTGGACAGGAGCATTGAATGCGGCGTTCTGACCGCCCACGAGGTCCGGTCGAACATGCGGTTCCGTGTCCTACGGGACGAAATCCTGGCGATCCAGAGAAACCTCGAACATCTGCATACCACTGAGCGCCTCAATCTCCACACACTGCAAAAGTTCGAGGAGAAGTATCGCCACCAAGTGGCCAACCGGCACAAACACCTAGTTCCGCCCCATTTTGACTCCGCTCGGAAAATTCCCATCGACTCCATATTCGTCACTCCAAGTTTCACCACCACGCCCCGAAAGAAAGGTGAGGAGTTGCATATACTGAGCACGCCAGATTTTCTTTCCGAAGTGTATCGCGCTGTCATCCTCGGGAACCCTGGGGGTGGCAAGTCAACATTCAGCATGAAGGTTTGCCATGACTTGTCCGGCCAATACACCAAGAGATTGCTGGCAGGGCGGTTGGTCACCCCGATCCTTGTGATTCTCAGGGACTACGGCGCCGAAAAGAAGCTCCATAAAACTTCCATCCTCGATTTTATCGAAGCTACCGCAAATTCAAGGTACCAGGTCAAGCCACCACGAGGAGCTTTTGAGTATATGCTGCTCAACGGTCGCGCTCTCGTGATTTTCGATGGCTTGGACGAGCTTCTTGACACCGCCTACCGTCAGGAGGTCAGCAGCGACATCGAATCCTTCTGTGAGCTTTACCCGGCAGTGCCTGTCCTTGTGACTTCTCGCGAGGTTGGATATGAGCAGGCACCGCTGGACGAGGATAGGTTCGCAGTCTTCAGGTTGGCTCCATTCAACGATCAACAAATCGGGGACTACGTACTGAAATGGTTTGACACCGATACTGAGCTGACTGCGAGTGAACGAAAGGGAAAAGCCTCGGCCTTCCTGAACGAAAGCCGAATCGTGCCAGATTTGAGGTCCAACCCTCTCATGCTCGGGTTGATGTGCTCAATCTATCGGGGCGACAACTACATTCCGAAAAACCGGCCCGACGTCTACGAAAAGTGCGCGATGATGCTCTTCGAACGCTGGGACAAATCGCGAGGTATCTTGGTGCCTTTGCCATTCGAGGCACACATACGGCCCGCTATGATGCATCTCGCCCATTGGATTTACGGTGACGAGTCTTTGCAGGGGGGCGTCACAGAGGAAAAGCTGATCTCTAAGGCAGCGGATTACCTTTCCCTCCATCGTTTCGACGATCGTACTGAAGCTGAGAACGCAGCTCGCCAATTCATCGAGTTCTGCCGCGGGCGAGCTTGGGTGTTCACGGATACCGGCACCACAAAAGAAGGACAACGACTCTTCCAATTTACCCACCGCACCTTCTTGGAATACTTCGCAGCGGCGCATCTTGTACGAACGCATCCGACGGCGGAGGCACTCGGCGAAATACTTCTGCCGAGAATCGAAAAGAGCGAATGGGACGTTGTCGCTCAACTGGCATTTCAAATTCTGAATCGCAATGTCGAAGGCGGAGGCGACCTACTCCTCGCTGCCGTCGTCCAGCGAAGTTCAGAGGTTGACAAGTCATCAGGCTGGAGTCTGCTTTCCTTTGCTGTGCGCTGTTTGGAATTCATGGTTCCAAGCCCTAAGCTGAGCAAGTTGATAACCCACACTTTTCTGGAAAGGTATTTTGCGTGGGGCCAGCACGTCGTGAACGAGCCGCCAGTTCCAAGACTCTTCCGCCCTGATAACATTCAACCTGTAGAAATTTTAAACTCACTTCTCATCTGTGCAGCCGAGAACCGTTCTGCTGTCGGAGCTAGTTTTGAGCAATTTCTAACTACCGAGGTTCAGCAAGAGAAAGACGAAATCAGGACTTATTTGGCTTTGGAAGTCGCCAACAACTTTGAAATTGCGCTGTACCGACGCCATCGTAGGTTCGTGGACCCACCGCCAGAATGCTCGGAGTTTTGGAATCAATTATCGAAACGCTGGTCGAAGGAATTCCACCCCAGAAAAGAAGCCCTCGCTCCAAAGCACCTGATGCTGTGCTGGGATGGAGTTTTCGCTGGGGAAATACCCCTCAGCAAGTTGGTTGAATGGCATGGCCTAGAAGGTCTCTTCCAGGAAAGTGTAAGCCACATGCTGTCATTCTCCCACCTCTCCATCGCTGAACTCTCCATTTACTACGCTATGGAGAAGCGCCCGAAGAGGAAAACCAAGAAGGAACTAACCAGTACATTGTCGCGGCTAGTAGAGATAGGTCGCATGATCCTTCAGGCAAAGGCACCCTTCATTTCCAGCGAAGCCGTGGGAACCTTTGGATTTCCATCGCACCTTTTCCATCAAATCAAAAACGGTCCAGTGCGATTGGATGGGGGTGCTCTATTCGGAGCAATTTGTGTTTGCGCCGTTTTTCTTGAACTTTCTGCTCCCAATAGTCGGAATGAACGTGAGTTTGCAAACGAAGTCAAAAAGATTCCATTTCCGCTGGTAAGTGACGTACTTTTGGCTCGACTTCAGGGCCCATTCGGAGCCGAATTGGAGAACGCCCTAGCAAAGGCCGGTTTTAGCCCTGAACAAAGAGCATTCATCTCCCGCTGGATTCGAAAGGAGATCAGTCTGGTTTCGCTCCCTCATAGCAACTCCGTCGCAGAATAGTACCCCCACTCTGTGCCCACGCCGTTTCCAAGACATTTGCAGTTCATTTGATTTGATTTGGGCAGAGTTCATCTTCAAGCCACCCTGCCGGGGCGCGCGTGCGCTGGCGCGCCCGCGCACCCCCGGCAGGGGCCCTTGAATTTCACGTGCGCGTCAGTAACAGTCCGCCATCTTATTCGTGAAACAGCCGAGGATTGTCGGAGTGCTGTTTTCGCATTTGCGACCGAAACGGTGGGGGACATGCCCCTCTTAAGCAACGGCCAGCACTACATGCCCTCGATCACGGAGGCCGGCCTGTCATTCAAAACTGGTCTTCCTTTTCCTTGAACAGCACGTTGAACGTGGTCATGGAACCGTAGCTGCGCGTGATGTATTGCTGCAGCTCGACTTTTTCGCCGTCGGTGAGCTTTTCGTGTCCGTTGATCTTTTGCTCCAGCACGCGGAGGTTGTTGCGCATCATCACGATTTTGTGGAAGAAGGCTTCGAGCGGCACTTCCTTGGTTTGCAATGCCGGGTCGGCGGGATGCATGACCAGCTTGCCGCCGTGCCAGCGGACGCCGAGTTTTTCAATCACGACATCCGGCTTTTCCAGACCCAGCCTGACCACGGCGGCATCCACGGTTTGCTCGATAAATTGTTTGAGCGGAAGGTTCAAGCCGCTGACGGCGGTTTGCGGTTCGGCGAGTTCGAGGCCGGCGGCATCCGGCGCGACGGCGCGCTTGTCGCCGCCATCAAATTGAATTTCCGCAGTGAGTTCGTTCAAAGCCTTGACGACGCCGGTGCCGTATTGCTGGTGCCGCACCCGCATGCCAATGTGGAGGGATTCGATTTTCATGCGGAGAATTTAACCACGGATATTCACGGATGCACACGGATTTTTTGTGATCGCAAAAATTCAGGTTGAAGCATCCTCCTCGTTCTCGTCCCTTGGCGCGGCGGAGTGTAACGGAGACGCTCGTCCTCGAAAAATCATGGCTGACAACTTTTCAAAACGCGCTAGGCTCGGTGATAGCCAAATAATTTAAAATCAAACAAACATCATGGCCCGCTTAAATCCAATCGACCGCTTTGAATTCGAGCGCGTGCTGTGGAACCAGGGACTGACGCGCGTTGCGGGGGTGGATGAAGCGGGCCGCGGCCCGCTGGCCGGACCGGTCGTCGCCGCGGCGGCGGTCCTGCCGTCGAAATGGGCGGAGTCTGGCCTGCCGCCCGATCTCGAGGGCTTGAACGATTCCAAGCAACTCACGGCCACGCAGCGCGAAAAATTCTTTGCCTTTCTTACCACATGTCCCGAAGTGCAATTTGCCATCGCGCAGGTTGGCGCCGGAAAAATTGACGCCATCAACATCCTGCGCGCCACGCATCGCGCCATGAACGACGCACTCGCGCAATTGCAGCCCGCGCCCGAACACGCGCTCGTGGACGGCCGGCCCGTCAAGACCATGTTGGTGCCGCAAACGGCGATTGTGCAGGGTGACGCGCGCAGCTATTCCATCGCCGCCGCCAGCGTGCTGGCCAAGGTGACGCGCGACCGGTTGATGCTCGAATTCGACCGGCAATGGCCAAAATACGGATTTGCCGGGCACAAAGGCTACGGCACGGCGCAACATCTGGCGGCGATTGCCGCGCACGGCCCGTGCCCGATCCACCGGCGCAGCTTCGCGCCGTTGAGACCAACCCAACGCGAACTTTTTTAACCACGGATGAAACACAGAAGCAGCAAATTATTTGAAGGTAGGGCGCGTCACTCCGTGCGCGCCGCAGTTGGCATTCGCCCGACGGCGGGCAGAGGACTGCCCGCCCTACCAATTAACCCGCGTTCAAACCGCGGCTAGATGAAACTGCTTGAACAGATAAAAGCGTGGCGTGCCGGCAAGGAAAAGCCGGAACACCTGCGACGCGGCGAATTGGGCGAGCACGCGGCAAAAAAACATCTGCAGCGGGAAGGGCTGAAATTTCTCACGGCCAATTTCCGTTCGAAACGCGGTGAAATTGACCTGGTCTTTCGTGACGATGATTGTCTCGCCTTCGTCGAAGTCAAAACGCGGTCATCCGAGGATTGGACGCGCCCGGCGGCGGCGGTCAACGCGCGCAAGCGGCGATTGCTTTCGCAAACCGCGCTGGATTATTTGCGGCTGTTGAAAAATCCGGCGGTAAAAATCCGGTTCGATATTGTCGAGGTGCTGCTGGCGGACGGTAAAGTGTGTGAAATCCGGCATTTGCCGAACACGTTTGCGATGGCAAAACCGTATCGTTACGGGTGAAAGGGGAGTGCGGCTTGTCCCAAGCCGCAGCACTCGAAAAATGTCTTGCACGTTGAAATATCTTTGAGGCTCGCAAAGCGCCCTGGCCGCTGCGAGTTGGGACAACTCGCGCTCCGGGGATCGTACCCAGCCTGTGCCCCGCGCTCCCTTTTCACGATGCCAGCGTGACATCGGCGCGCGAGCGTTGTCCAATCAGCAGTGAAGACATTTATGAACGAGCGGGCGAATGGAACGGGTTTTGCCTGGGCACCATGAGCACAACCTACAGAATCGTGGAAGGGATGATTGGGCTTGTGGTTATTCTGGGCGCCATCGGTTGGGGACTCTTCCGCATGTTGAAACAGAGTTATGACCCGGCGCAGGTGCTGCTCAAGCTGGCAATCACAGTTCCGCTGGTCATTGCCTGTTTTATAGGCGCCATCGAACTCAGTTTTTATGGACCGTTTGTCATGATAATTCTTGGAGTTGCCATATCGGTCATGTGGGCACCGCACCTTGGGGAATGGCTGTGCAAACCCTTGACGGGCTTGTTTGATGGCGGTGATGAGGCGCCGGAACCCAAACCGTACTATTCCATTGCGCATTCCCTGCGGATGAAGGGCAAATTTCTGGAAGCCGTCGTGGAAATCCGCAAGCAACTGGCCAGGTTTCCGAATGATTTTGAGGGCGTGATGCTGCTCGCCGGCATTCAGGCGGAAGACCTGAAAGATTTGCCGGGCGCGGAAATCACGTTGAACCATTTCTGTGACCGGTCCGAGGCGCCACCGAAGCAAGTCGCCGCCGCAATGAACCATTTGGCCGACTGGCAGCTCAAGCTGGCGCAGGACGCGGATTCGGCGCGCGCCGCGCTGGAGAAAATCACCACGCGATTCCCGGACACCGAGCTGGCGCTGCTGGCCGCTCAACGCATCGCACATTTGGCCGGCGCGGAAAAAATTTTACTGGCGGCCCACGACCGCCAGCCAATGGCCATGCCGGAAGGCGTGAAAAATATCGGCCTGCTGGAATCGTCAGAGCATTTGCGTCCCGCCGAAATTGACCCGGCGAAACTCGCCGCCGATTATGTGAAACATCTGGCGCAGCATCCG
>Ga0187868_1001588_pt1 | contig 15934 bp, 19 predicted proteins | sample June2016WEW_13_4_FD_133014 | JGI IMG/M metagenome (GOLD analysis project Ga0187868, IMG submission 133014) | Peatland microbial communities from SPRUCE experiment site at the Marcell Experimental Forest, Minnesota, USA - June2016WEW_13_40 | ecosystem: Environmental > Terrestrial > Soil >... | reverse complement strand
TGCGTTTGCGCTTGATGGACATACAGTTCTTGTCTATTCGCCACAACGTAGCCAAATAGAGCCACTCGCTAGTGAATTTCGCCGCATAAGCGATCAAGGCTATCTTTCGAGTGTTAAGCCTCCGGATCCTGCGCTGATCGAAGTGGCACGTGGAATCGGGCGTGAGTGGCTTGGCGAACAGCATCCCGCGCTTCGTGCTCTTGAAATCGGCGTTGGTACGCATCACGGCGCACTTCCGCGACCGTTCTTGAGTGCGATCGAAGACTTGCTTGACTCGCGGAAGCTATCGATTGTCGTGGCGTCGCCAACCTTGGCACAAGGCATTGATCTTGCTTGCAGTGTTTTAGTCTTTCGGTCGTTGCAACGGTATGAGAACGGGAAGTGGACCGGTATTTCGCCAGCAGAGTTTGCAAATGTGGTCGGTAGAGCGGGGCGCGCTTATGTCGACCTAGATGGGATTGCGATATTGCCGACTTTCAAGTCAGATACGCGCGCTGCTCAGCATGATCTGTTCGCAAATCTCGTTGAGAAGTCTAAGGGACAACGGCTGCTGAGCGGACTTGCGCACTTAATTTGGAGGATCTCAACACTCCTTGCGGAGAAATTGGGGGTTCCGAAGGATGAATGGTTGGATTACGTCTTGAACCAACACAATTTATGGGAAGATTCTCGCCTGGAAACGGAGGCGCTCACGGAAGATGACGAGGAAGAGATCGACGACAGCATTGAAAGGCATCTGACAGACCTCGACGTTGTCCTGTTTTCGCTAATCGAACCGTTAGGCGCGCCGGTTGACCAAGTGGCGGCGATTTTGGATGATGTCCTCAAGGATTCCCTGTGGAGCAGAACTCTTGCACATTTAAGCGCGCAAGATGGTGACCTTGAACGAGCGATCCTTCGGTCACGAGCAGATTGGCTGTGGAACAGTACGAATGCGGAACAGCGCGCTGCCTGTTTTTCTTCCGGACTTGGACGCAAGCCTGGATTGTTCATACATGACGACCTCGACAACCTCGTGGATATTCTTTCAACGTTTCAAGCTGCTGTAGCAAATCAAGATGGTGATGCCGCCGCACAAGCGGCAGTGCAGCTTGCTGAACGCGTAATGGGTGAACGCTTTTTCACAGTCCGAAGGCTACCAGAGGATTGGACGGCCGCGCTCACCGGCTGGGTCAAGGGCACCGCATTTGCCGAAATTCTAAGCGGACGTGGTACGCGAGACATGCAACGAACCCAAGGGTTCGTTCAAGAAGGGATAGTGTTTCTCTTGGTTTGGGCGGCTGAATCCGTCCGAGTTCAAGCACTCGCGACAGGTCATCCCCGAGCGGACGAACTTGGCGATGGTCCAGCATTTGCCCTTACATACGGCGTCCCCTCGATCGCAGCGGCATTGCTGTGCCAAATGGGATTCGCTTCACGCACCGGGGCGGTGTGGGTGACGCGGCAACTTTCGGCGGCTTTCACGGACATGGAAGAGTTACGAGACTGGCTGCGTGTCTACGATGCTTTGCTGACTGATCCCGATTTTTGGGATACTCCGGATCATTATTTGCTGTGGAAGCAGGCGTCGGCCCCAACGACTACAGAGTATCCCAGGCCTTGGGTCCGCAAGGTGCACACCGTGTCACCCGATTGGACAAGCCAGGGTCATCCGCCTCCTGACACTTCTCTAAGGATTATTCCGGGGGCTGGTCGCACGGCAACTCTTTGTGGAACCGATCTTTCACCCTTGGGAACGGCGGATCTACCGTTCGATCCCCATGGCGCGGCACTGGAAGGAAGTGTGACTGCTGCCGGGGCGGCACGGATCAGTTTCTTTGGGAGAGGGTGACCGAGCATGGACATGCGGCATGCCGAAACGAGAAGCGGGGAGTATCAGGTAAATGTCTTTGCCCAGAGCACTCTGGGCACAGAGGATCTTGCCTCCTGCATTGGCTTACTTAGCTTGGGCCAATGCAGTGGACGAACGCTCGGTTAAATCGGAACTACCTCATGCTCAGGTGAAAGTGATCGCCCGCCGGCAAAGAAATCGTTGGAGTAGGGGCCATCAAGCGTGTTCGTCCCGGTTACGCAGGCTTCTTCAGGACAGCCTCAGATGTGATCCGCGCCGTAATTCCGTTCCAGGCACTTTTTCATTAAGGATCGCAGCCGCTTTGATCGCGTCCGCGTTCGGTCGCATTTCTTGAACAGACGACTCCAACGACTTTGAAAGTTCGTCTGGAAGAAGCGAGAGCACCGTCTCCCAGACAACTCCGTCAATCCGCGCATCAATCCTGCAATATGACTTCGGCACAGCGGCTTCGTCCGTAATTCGCACGGAATCCTGGCTGTTCTTCTGGGCGCGCAACGTGAACTGATAGCCCTCGATTTTCTTGAGGTCGCGGCTCAGCAGATAATAGAGCACCATGTTCTTGGTTCGCTCTACCCTTCCGGCTACCGCGCGGGCCCGGTCGGCCAGACGCGCTGATTCGCTGCGGCAGAACTCTTCACGGGCCTCCATCATGCGCACGAAGCGGCCGATCCGGTCAACCTTCTCGCCGTGCGCCTCGCAGAATTGCTGAAATCGAGCCACCAAGTCTTCCGAGGCCTGTCCTTGCGACTCGACCTGCTCCTCAATCTCTTCCAGCAGTCCATCGAGTTCCATATCAATTTCAAACAACGAGTTTGCTTCTGCAATCGAAGCCATCGTCATCTCTCCTCTTAGGACAATCTGTGCTGCCGCCAACGTTAGGCTGCCGCCTTTTCCCGCACCCAGAGAGAGCGGGCGGCTTCATACGCCAGCTTGTCGGCACGGGTCTGGTCACTATGCCCGTTGTGACCTTTGATCCACTTCCATCGGACAGAGAGCCGTGTGTTCAACTCGATCAGTTCCTCCCACAGTTCGCGGTGCCGCAACTCGCTCCCGCGCCGGTTCCGCCAACCGTGATGTTGCCAATGGAAGACGAAAGCGCGCATTCCATAGATCAGATATTCCGAATCCGAGTACAGCTCGATCCGCGCCCGGCCTGGCAGCGATCGAAGAGCGTGAAGCGCTGCGAGCAGTTCCATTTCAGAGATGGTTGTCCAAGGGCTAGCGCCTGACATCTCCCAACGCTTATTTCCCTGCATCAGAACCGCTCCCCATCCTCCTGGTCCCGGATTACCGATCGCGGATCCGTCCGTGAAAATGCGATATGTCTGATCCACAGATAACCTCCATCCCCCAACTATCCGCAGCAAGCTCAAGAGCCGCCTCCCTACGGAGCGAACAACTCGTGCGGATTTAGCCTCTCGCGGGCTAGGCTGTCTGCATGGGAATCACTTCGCCGAACGGCGCGTCCCGGCCTCCGGTCGAAGCCCAGAGGACTGGATAGGATGGAGCGGCGGGAGGAAACGAGCCGTATAGGTCCGTCAGAAACACCAAGGTCTGCGGCCGGATGCCGCGTCCATCGAGCCACTCGAAGCACGGACCGAACTCCGTTCCTCCTCCGCCCACCGGGTTGAGGTCGATACGCTGTCCCGCCTCGTAGGTATCCACTTTGTGGACCAATGCGTCAAAGTAGAGAACGTAGACCCGCTCGGGGCGCTGGCCTTCGAGGATCGAGCGGGCCTCGGCCTCAAAGAGCCGCAACTGCCGCGCGCTGACTGAGCCGGAGCAGTCGACGGCAATCGCGACCTCACCTACGCCTTCACGTATGACTCCGGGCAGATAGAGACCCGTCCAGAGATGACGGCGGTTCGGCCGCATCCAGCTATAGTCGGCCGGTACGGTCTCCGACCAGAGCCGGCGCAAGAGCTCACGCCAGTCGACTGTGGCCTCCGCTGCTCCCTCCAAAGTCCGGTGGAGCCCCGCCGGAACCTTGCCTGCCTGCCGAGCTACTGTCATGGCCTGATTGACAGCGACATTCCACTCCCTCGCCTGTTCCTCAATGGTTGGGATCTCATCGTCCGGGGGAGGCGCATCGAGGACCTGGCCGATTCCTCCCTCTGTCTCGGGGGCGGACGGCTCATTGACATCGCCTTGTGACGACGGCTCATTGCTCGGACCCTCTGCTCCGGTCCCGCCTTGTCCGTCCTCGCTGCCGGCGCGTTGCTCTTGTTCCGACTCTGTTTCAAGGAGGTTGTAGATTTGCTCTGCGCTCATCCCTCGGAAACGGTTATTGAGGAGGACGCCCTCGGGCAGGCTGAGCCCAGCATCGACGAGCAAGGGATTGATGGCGTAGTCGCAAGCCTCGTTCCACCGTTTCGGATCGCGCCCAGAGCGCCGCACGTGATGGTGGAGCGCCGGGTGCATGACCTCGTGAGCCAAGGTTCCGGCCAGCGTCGCCGCATTGAGCGTGTCAACGAACTCGGGGTTGTAGTAGAGCGACACTCCGTCGGTAGCCATTGTCTTGACGGATCGGCTCTCCCGTCCCTTCAAACGGAACAGCAACGAGCCGAAGAAGGGATGGTCCAGCACCAGGGCGGTGCGCGCCTTCTGAACTCGAAGCGAGGGTATCGTCTCCTGTTTCATGCGGCGGCGGGCGCCTCCATGTACGCGGACATGCGGGAGAAGATGTCGTCTGCGGTCGGCCCCGCGGCGGCTTCCGTCGCTGCTTCGCGGTCGCGCAGCACGCCGTCCATCTCCGCAACGATGTTGGCCGCGTCGGCCGCTGTGGTGACACGTAGCAGGCCGTGCTTCTTGAGGTCCTGAGCCGAGTAGTTGCACAGCCGCTGCTTGACCTGCTCCGCAAAGCGGTTGAGGTCCGCGTCGTCATTGACGTTGAGCCGCGGCAGGATTTCCACCAGGTCCAGGACATTGGTGACCAGCGAGCCGTGGAAGCGAGATTCCGGTTCGTTCAGCCGGTCGACCATGTGGGAGACCACTTCCCGGAGGCGTCTCCAGAGGTCTTCGGTTCCGCGCATCAAAGACTCGCGGACGTTGGCATCAATCTCACGTGAAACCCGCGCCTGCTCCTCGGCCGACATCTGGACACGGAAGTCGGCGCCGGAGGGGATGGGCAGGACTTCGAGCTTGACGCCGAACTTCGTCCGCAGCTTTTCCGCGGCCGGATAGTCTTCCTCGCGGAAGAGCCCATTCAACTCCGGCCGCACCTGCTCGATGTACTGGGGATAGACGCGGAGAAAGCTCTCCACGCCCTGCTCGAAGCCGGCCTCGAACTCGCGCATGCGCTCCATGAGATCGAAGTAGAAGTTGGATGGCAGAAGGCGAAACCCTTCGTCGGACCAAGGCAGGGTGATCTCGTAGAAGTACTGCCGGATCTGCCCGGCATGAGTGCGCAGTTCATCCAGTTTGTCGGCGCCACGCAACAGCTGCTTGTTGTAGCGGCCAGCGCCCTGGTGCGCCCCATGTTGATCGGCGACATCGCGGCTGACCTTGCGGTCGTGTTTGACGGCCGTCCAGATGCTGATGTGGACGGCTGCGAGCATTGCCCGTTCCGTAATCATTGAATGACCTCCCGGTATTCCACCCCGAAGCGAATGAACTCCGGGGTATGAGTGATGGCGGTGTCCCGTGCCGCCGCATCCCGCATGGCCATCACGCGCATCTCGGTCGGCATCCGGTCGAGATACGCGATTCCTCTCCCTACCGAGGTGCCGCTCAGGGCCCTGCCCAGGGCGGTAGCAATGGCGATTTGCGCGGAAGGCTCCGTGGGGAGCGGCGCCGTCGTGGGGTTCAGAAGGATTTCGTCGATCGACGGCAACTGGCGAAACAGCCTAATGAAAGCGACAAGTTCCGAAGCCGCTGCCGGCCCCACCGTTCCATCCAGGAGCTGCGCCTCAAACTCGCTGGCTCCAGAGAGAAACTGCGTCTTCTGACGCCGGGCGATGCCGCAAAGCACCTGAGAGGCCATCTCCCAGGAACGCGGAGTGGGCCATGCGTTCGCGTCTGACGTCGGGTCGGCCGTATGAAGCAGGTCGGGCTTGAAGCGCAGGAAAGCAATAATCTCAGGACGGACCTGAGCCTTGACCGCCCACCTGCACCAGTCGTCTAGATCCGGTTCAAGGTCGAGATGAACGAATCTGTTGCGAAGCGGTCGTGGCATCGCGAAATGAACGCCACGCTCCGATGCTGGATTACCGGCGGCGATGACAACCCAGCCGTCGGGCAGCACATACTCGCCGAGCTTGCGATCAAGCACCAGCTGATAGCAGCCCGCCTGGGTCATCTGCGGCGCCGAGGTCAACTCGTCGAGAAAGAGAATGCCTTTGCCTGTGGTGGGGAGAAACTTGGGCGGTACCCATTCGGTCTGGTCTTCGGCGATCCGCGGCAGACCCCGAAGATCGACCGGGTCAAGCTGCACCGCACGCACGTCGAGAAAGTCGTAGTCGAGATCGTTGGCGACCTGGGAGACGATCTGCGACTTTCCGACTCCGCACGCGCCCCAGATGTGCAGGGGTACACGTTCGCCGATCAGCGCATGAAGCGCCTCATAAAGTTTTGATGGTTTCATGGAGTATCCTCGATAGGTTGGAGATGTGCGGAAACGAACTTGTGGTCAAGTACAAAGACGGGCTGGAATGCCCCTGTCGTTACATGGGAGCGAAACGACCAAAACGTTCTGATTTACGGTCAGGGATTTTCCCGGCCAAACGTGGAAGCATTCCTGCCCGTTGCCTCGACGACGTGCCTTCATATTCTGCCGGTAGTTGAGCGCACAAGGAAGATTGCAATTCCAAACGTGCGAGAGGTCAGCCAGGCTCAAGCATCTTTCGCTACGAAGTATTGCTACACCAGCATCTGACCTGCCCCCGATTTCTCAACCATTGATAACTGGAGTTTCCCGGTTTTGGTTTAGCTTCGAGATTAACTCGCAGCCGCCGTCGAGGCTGTGCTGATGTGGGAAGCGTTCTTTGCTTTCCACATCTGCATAGCCTGCTGTCTGCCTGAACTCCTCTGGCGTTCTGTAGTTGAGCGAGCTGTGCGGACGTTCGCAGTTGTACTCCTGTCGCCAGGTTGCCAAGGTGCTTCTCACATCATTCAGCGTACGGAACCAGTGCGCGTTGAGGCATTCGTCGCGCAGGCGACCGTGGAAGCTCTCAACATGGCCATTCTGCATCGGCCTTCCCGGCTGGATGTGCACCAGCCCAACTTTCCAGTCTTCCGCCCAGCCCAGCATGCGGCGCGAGGTGAACTCCGGGCCGTTGTCCGAGCGCACGTTCTCTGGCCGGCCACGCTCTTCGATCAGCCTCTCCAGCACACGCGTTACGCGTCCGCTGCCCAGGCTGGTGTCGGCCTCAAGCGCCAGACATTCGCGCGTATACGCATCCACCACGCTGAGGATCCGCACCATCCTCCCGGTTGCCAGGCCATCGATGATGAAGTCCATCGCCCATTCCTGGTTGGGCCGGATCAGCCGCGGCTCCAGCGCACGATCCCGCACCAGACGCTTGCGCTTCCGGCGCCGAACCGACAACTTCTCCTCCAGATACAACCGGTAAACTCGCTTCACGTTGACCTCGTGACCTCTACGTTGAAGCAAGATATGCAGCCTGCGATAGCCGTAGCGCGGCTTTTGCCGAGCCAGCTTTACCAGCGCTTCGCGCAGCTCGATGTTGCGGTCCGGCCGAGGCTCATAGCGATAGCTCGACCGCTCCACGCCCAGCAGCTTGCAGGCCGTGCGTTCGCTCAGCCGGAACTCAACTGAGACGAACGCAACCTCTTCTCTTAGACCGGCAAGCTCCAGCCGTTTTTTCGGATTACCGCCTTCAGCGCCTCGCCGTGCAGGCTCAACTCCGCCACCAGCAGCTTCAGTCGACGATTCTCGTCCTCCATCGCCTTCAGCCGCTGCGCCTCGCTGACCTCCATGCCGCCGAACTTCGACTTCCAGCCATAGAATGTCGCCGGACTGATCCCGTGCTCCCGGCACAGGTCCGCCGTCTTCACCCCGGCCTCATGCTGCTTCAAGATCCCGATGATCTGCTCTTCCGTATACCGGCTCTTCTTCATCCCAAATCCTCCCGTTTAGATTACGAGAGAACTCCAGCTTCTACTGGTAGAGTTTTCCGGGGGCAGGTCACATCCAAAGCGCTGAGTTGAACTCTATCCTGTAGCCGCACTTCAGCAGGTCACGCCTTGGCATAACAGCATTCTCTGTCCGCCATCGCGACTACTCCAATACGATGTTTGAGATACTGATGAATAAAGGACGAGGTTTCAGTGCCCCCTCGCTTTAGGAAATGTTATCCATGACTGAAGTCATAAATGGAGCTTCAAGGCTGTGTCACCGATGTGTTGGTGAGAAGGTCCTCAAAGGCAAAATCAAGACGATGGGACGGATGGCTATCTGCTCCTTTTGCCGAAAGCATTTGACGACGATTTCTCTAGATCAGGCTGCGGATATCTTCAACAGGGTATTCGAGCAAAATTTCGTTCGTACCGAGGACGAGCCAACAGGCATGGAATACACGATGAGCAAGGAAAGCGACTACCAATGGGAACGATCCGGTGAAGACATTGTGGAGCTTTTGCAACAAGTTGGTCACATCGAGCCGGAGGTTGCCGAAAGCATCAGGCAACTATTGGAGGACAAGCACTTTGATTTTGACGAGGCGGCAATGGGTGAGGAGGGCGACTTTGCTTCTGACTCTCGCTATACAGACAGGAAGGTAGAGTCGGAAGAGTTTCATTCAGAGTGGCGTTCCTTCGAGGAGAACCTGAAGACCAAATCGAGGTATTTCAGCAAACGCGCAACCCTGACACTTCTAACACTGTTCAACGGCATCCACCGATCCACAACAGTCGGAAATCGTCCGGTCATTCTGACTGCCGGCCCTGGGACGAGCATCACATCACTCTTCAGAGCCCGTGTTTTCCAAGACGGTGGAAAACTTGTTCGTGCACTTGAATGGCCCGACCTGGAGATTGGGCCTCCGCCTCCCGCCGCCGCGGTTGCAGGAAGAATGAACGCACGAGGGATATCGACCTTTTACGGTGCAACTGATCGAGAAGTCGCCCTCTCCGAAGTCAGACCCTTCGTGGGAAGCCGTGTCGTCACTGCGAAGTTCGATCTGCTTCGGCCCATATCGCTCCTCGACTTGGAGGCATTGAGTGAAGTTAGCGCAAGCGGAAGCCTGTTTGACGACAACCATCGATATCAAATGGCGAAGGCCAATTTCCTTCAGAGCCTGAGCCAGAAAATGGCCGCTCCGGTGCTGCCTGACGCAGAGATCTTCGAGTATTTGCCTACGCAGGTGATCGCCGAATATCTTGCCTCACAGGTGAAGCCGGAACTGGACGGGATTTTGTATCCATCAGCGCAATCCAAGAACGGCAAAAACAATGTCGTCCTGTTTCATGAATCGTCGCTCGTTGAACAACTCACAATATCGGATGATACCGCGATTTTTGTTGAAACAGGACTCCACACGGCAGACGGATTTGAGCCCGAGTACTGGGTCTTGGAACGAACGGCTCCTGAAGAAGAGACGACACAGGAAGTTGATCCGTATACTCCCGCTGTGCAAGATAGAGCTAGTCAGCGCACCGAGACAATGCCGACTCTACGAATCGACCTTTCATCGGTGGAAGTCCATCACATCGAAGGCGTTTCATACCGTCACTCCGACTTTGAAGTTCACAGAACCAAGGATTGAAAGATTGCTCACGTTGTTGCTCCGGGCGCCCTTCAGGCATTTATTTATCTTTTGGTGCGCATCCGCGAATGTTTTCTCATGGCCCATGACAACGTTGTCTTTTCGGAATGTGACCTTCCAATTCCATCCACTATCGGTATCGCCTATTCTGAAGACTCAGTGCGTGGCCAGAGATCCTTGGCAACAGGATGCCGGGCAAGCGTTGCCCTCATCTTCCTGCTCATGAAAGCTCCCACGTCTGCCAATTCACCGTCAGTAGGGAAACAAATATAGTAAGCTACTTCGTCAACCGCCATCGAGATATTCATCAGATCATCTGCGGTGTACACTTTCTGCTCCAGCTTATTTTTCTTTACTCGCCATACAGTTAGCTTCTCAAGCTCGCTCTTGGACCATTCCCACATGCCATGAACGATAGCGTGCCTGTCTTCAGAGTATTGTTCTATCTTCCTATGTTGCTCTAGCAGAACATCTCTTCGCTTTCCCGTAGCTTTATCGACGACATGCTCTTTCCATAGTTCACGGACGCGCGACGGCTGAAGATTATTCATCGCTGTTGGCAGATCATCAAGAGAATCCGGATTCAACGCCTGAACTGTCTGCAGAAATATTTCCGATTCTATGGAGCCCCAAGCGGCAACAATCCTTCCGATGAAGTAAAGCTCACGATCTGAAAGCCCTAGATCGAGTAGCCGCATGATGTCAGAACCGTTTTGAGGTGCTTCGTTGTTCACTGTCAGCCTCCGGCATAACCTTCGTCGCCACGTCCGAGGTGAAGCACGGAGCCAAGGCGAACGCTTCTCCTAATACTTAATCAGTGCTGATGAAGTCAGGAGCGCCGTCGTTCCTTCCCTTATAGCTTGGCACAGCGAAACGAATTTCTCTCTTCGCCGATTGATCGAAAATCACAATCTCGCCGACGCCCTTAAAGATCGCATCGAAGCACTCATCTGTTTTCATGGTCTTCACGCACTCATTTGCATTCTGAAGAGTGACTGCGACCGTGTGCTTCGCAGGAATGAAATACTCCTTCTGAACCAGGAGGGACGAATCGGCAAGAGATCCGCTGCTCTTGTCGGACTGCATAACCTTCACATCCTTTGGAAGGGTTAAATCTTCAGAAGTCGTGTTCTCCAAATCGAATGAGAATGATGTGCCTATGCCGTCCACGTCGAACGTCGAGCCCAAATCCTTCGCATGGCCTATGCCTGCCACTTTGACATTGTGAGGCGTCAGCGCCCTCGTGTTCCAGCTCTTGGGGCGGTCCATAAACCAAATCGATACGGCCAGGATCGTACCGACGCCTAACCCGAACCCGAGCCCCCACATTGCCGCCCGCACGGCAACGACTTTCCATGAAGTACGAGGCGCTATCTGTTCCATGGGCAAAAGTCTATCAGTCGCCACGTATCTTCCATTGTCCACCCTCACAATTGGAGATACAATCATTGGCCTTGGGGGCGCAGTCTTTCACCACCGGCCTTCCCCACGCTTGCAGCGGGCAACATCAATGTCGTTCAGCAAAAATCGCGACCAGACCACCGACCGTCGCGACCCCATCCAGGAAAACGCCGATGTAGACGGGAGGAGTTCTTGGCTCCACGCTGAGTCGCCAATTCTCATTTCGAACGATTTCGGTCTTGAAAACGTGCATCGGCCCGTTCGCAACCGGAACTTGTGGCGTGGACTTCAGCCTCTCAAACCGTTGGTGATTGACCGCGACAAGGCGCTGGTCAACACGGTTTCGATGAAAGCAGTTGCCGCAGAACAGAAAGGCTAGCTGGACTAGGATTGGCGCTTACGCGGCCTCTTCCAAGTCGTCAGATTCATCCATTGGCTCGTCATCGGCGGCTTCGGCAAGAATCTCCTCTTCCTCATCCGCATCTGAGATGGGCAACTGAGCCGCTGTTGCCGGTCCAATGTCAAAGAGGCTGGCATTGCGTGCCGGCTCCTGTTTCCTGGGCTCGGCAGGCTTGGGAGCCGCATCCGCTGGCTTCTTTGTCTCAGCCCCCGCTGGTTCGGCCGTGACCGGCGCAGTCTTCGGTGTCACCTTTGACCTGGTCTCCGCCTTCGCGGTCTTCGCCGCCGCCGCCATCTGTTCCTTGGCGGCCTCAAGCGTGTTCTTCAGTTCGAGGTGGGCTCCAACAAACTGGACCAGCGCGGAAGGCAGTTCGGCGTCCAGCTCTTCCGCCGTGCCAGCCACGCTAAGGGGAGTAGTGAGCGCATCGTTTTCGCTTTCGTTGAGCTTGCGGGGAATGACGTTGACGCGAATGGTGTCGTCCTCCAAACGCGTAAGGATCATCACGACGGTCCTCTGCCGAAGCAGCGGACCCAGTTCTTTGAACATGGATTCACCTTCCTATGAGAATGAAACTGTCGATTGGATGGTTATTGTTCGGGGTCGTCCCAGCCCTGGGTGTATCTCGCTCCCAGAACAAGGGACTTGGCATATGCCTCACTGTCGTTTTCTCTCTTCCAAAGCAGTGAGTAGACCGTGTTTACGGCCGCTCTCATGATCCCTTTCATCTCCTCATCGGAGATTCGGGAATAAGCGTTGTCGGCACTGCAGGTCGGACAGACCTTTCCCGCGTGCAGATCCTCGATCGGACCATTTCGGAATGCCAGCGAAACGATCATCTTGGCTTCAAGAGCGAGCGCCGCATCGACGGAAGATTTCTTCATGGTCCACCTGTATGCGAGACATTATCTCAGCTTCTTGTGTGCGGCCAATGAAGATCTGTGAGTGCGCCTCTGAATCTTTTTCCAGAGATCGGGATCGACCCCCAATACACTAGTCCGACCTGTTGAAGCGTTGTAAAAGGCTCCGTGATGGGTGAGCGTGCCGTAGCGAAAGAGCCTCGCAAGCATAGCGAGTGCGCTGGTTGCCAACACCTGATTGATGAATGGCTCTTGCCGTTCGAGCGCCTCCGCCGCACTGCAACTGGGCAGCGGGTCCTCGCCTGCTTCCGTATCCGCAATTTCAGGATAGAGCTCTGCAACGGTTCTCAGCCGGACCGCGCTGCGGTGGTTTGCGGCGTTCAACGGCTGGCCGAGCACATACTGACCGCTGCTTGCGTTGTTGCCGAGGTCGAGCCAGTAAACGGTGCTGTCATTCGCTCGGGTGACCGCGGACAAGATGGCCTGCCGCGCCGCCCGTGTATCGACACACCCAATAATCAGGTGGGGACCTGCCGAATTGGATCTCAGCGAATCCTTGTGAAAGTGCTCCGGGTGCGCCTGCCACCTCAGACCCCAGAAGAGATTGACTCGGTTGATCAACACGGTGGCCTTGTTCAGTCCGACATCGGCTGACGCGAACGGCTGACGGACGCAATTGGTTTCCGAGACAAGATCACCATCCGCCAGCATCACGTGGATACCTCCGGCATGACCCCACACTTTCATGGCCTGGTGAAGATAGGGCAGTCCGAGCAGCACTGCACTGCCATTGCCTCCCGCGCCGATAACCAGCACGCGGAGCGGTTGCCCTCTGCGGCACAATGACTTCGGGAGAGCGTGTTCAACGATCATCGCCGCGCCTCTTTCCAGACAAGAACTCCTCCACCGTTTCCGGCAATTCAATCAACGAATCAGCGGGAAATTCCTCCTTGCCGGCGAGTTCCGTCCAAAGTCCCTCGAAGCCGCCGGGATGGCGCGTAAGCCTCCCCACGTTGCCATGCGTAAACTCGCTTTCATAGAAGCTCTGTTCCCATTGGGGAATGGAGGCGACGGTGGAGGCATCGGGAGCCCGCATCGAGCCAAGGCAGACGCTCCCTGTGTCGTACACATTCCAGTAGGGAGCCACACAAAGCTTGGTATCGGCCGCGGGGCGGCGATTCTCCTTGAGCGCCCGGATCGAGAGCGAGTGATCCATCGCCAGCCAGACCAGAGCTGGCTGCGGAAAGGTCGCGCCGTTCATTCCGGCCATGTCACCCTGCGTCGTTCCGAAGAACATCGGGCGTTTCTGTGGCGGCGTCCACCAGGCAATCAGCCGTTCGGTGCGCGCGATCACGCTCGCAGGCAGAAACTCCGCCTGCACCCGGCCTCCCAAGGCCTGAACTAGCGATTGCACGAACTCTATGGTCAGCGTCTTTGCCGAACCGAGCGTTGGTTGCTCGGCGCAATTGTCTGCGTTCACTTCATGGTGGGTGATGAATGTATTTCCGAAACTGCCGTTCTGGTGTTCCGTCGACCGGTAGATCAACAGGGCTTCACGCAGCGCGAAGTGATGGTTCTGTCCGATGCTCACGTTGACTTGCATGTGTCTCCTCACATTCGAGCAGCGTAATCAAACCGGCCAGTTCCATGTTGACCCTTAGAAAGATCGCCATCGTGCGAATTGCCGCGTCGAACTCTTCCCCACTCTCGGGCCGAAAGCACACCGCGCAAGAAGGTTCATTGGTGGTCTCGTTATAGCGTTCTGACTCATGATCGAAGCAGGCCTGAATCGCGTCATTCTCACGGAAGACCAGCAAAAGGCTTGGCACTGGCGGGTCGTCGTATTCTCCCTCGAAGCGCATGACCTGGCCCTTCAACCGCGACAGCCGATGAAGGGTCAGCAGCTTCTGAATCCACACGGAATGCGGCCCCTGAAGATGCCTTCGCAGCAGCCTGCGCGCGCTGGGATATGTCCAGTCCTTCGCGGTCCGAACGGGTTCCGGGATCGCCTCATCGACCGCCGGGAACTCGTAGGCATCCCGGCTCTCGGGCTCGTCCTGCTCCATCCAATCATGCAGTTGTTCGTTGTAGCACTCGGCATCCGTATGATCATAGATGCGTATCCAGCGGTAGAGCGATCTCCGCAAAAGGTAGTAAAACGCCGCTCCTAGGAATCGCTCCTGCTCTTCGAGTGCGTCCAGCGCGGCTCCGATCTTGAGGTAACCGCAGGCCTGAAGCTCGAACGCGGCCATCAGCTCGCCTTCGCCAAGTGCTCCGCCCCGCCAATATCCTGTCCCAAGGTCGTCCCTGACTTCGAAGCAATAATCGATCTTTTCTTCAAGCGCGCCGCCAGAGAACTCCTCAATCAGCTTCTGAATGGCGGTTCGCGCGAAGACGACAGCGACCTTGCCGGTTCTTTGCCAGAGTTGGTCGTCGGCGAGATTCCGCTCCACCAGCGCCAGGCACAGGCGGTAGAGGCGCTCGCCGTTTGTCTCCAGGCGATAGCTTGTGGGGATGCGGCGGAGGGACGGAAGGGTTTCACCGCAACCCTGTCCCAGCAGCGTCATATCAGTGGCGGCAGCAGTTCGCTTGGCGCTTCGAGAACTGGCATCGTGCCGGATGACGATCTCCTGGCTGCTTCCGCGACGGCGTGCGCCAGGCTCTGTGACTCTTCGCATTTCAAATGCCTCGCGATGAGCCGGTCGGCTCTCTTGGGCGGCTTGCACTCAAGCCGACGGAGTTCCGCGAGCAGGTGAGTCTGATCGGCTTTCGTCTTCTTCATGAGGTGCCGCCTTGTTTCGATGATTCGGGAGCGAACCTCTCCTTGTGATGCACAGGTAGCACTGGCGCACAGGACAACGCAGAGTCGAGATGCCGTGAAAGCGCCTCTCTCAGCCCTTGCTGCCGATGGCCCGGCTGAACGTATAACGAAGGGCGTCTCCGGTGTCCTCCGGCCCTGCAAGTGTCGCCGTGGCAATTTCGGGATAGGACGGCGTCAGCAACTCTCTCACTTGCTCGACGGTCAAGTTGGGTGCGGGATCGGGGATGCGGGCTCCGTTGTAGAAGAACTCGCGGTGCAGGGCTTTCACAGTCAGGCTGCTCATGAATCAACATCTCCAAGGTGGGATTTAGGTTGTACATGGAATGTGGAGCGGACGGATTACAGGTGAGACGCAGCTCTGCGTTTGGCCCACGTTGCGGACCAATAACGGAAGCGGTCTGAGCGTATTCTTGACTAGGTGCCCAAAGGGCGGTGTGCCAGCCAAGTTGGCCAATCATCAGGATGGTGGTCAGCGGGTGTCCTTTGCCATGCGTCCATGTTCGGCTTAGTCGAGGATGCGCTATATTCAGCGCATACACTCTTTGACGTGAAAGGGGAACCTCGTGAACCGTTTTTCGGCCTTTCTGGTACTCGTCTGCTCCACCGTTTGCCTTGCACAGACTCCGCAAGCAAAGAGCGGTTCGACTGTCCACAACGGTGGAACGAAGGGACCCCAGATCGTCTTCCATGTCACATCAGTTCGTTATGAAGAAGAGCCAGACTTTTGTGGCGATGGAACATGTAGCGCGACGAAAACGAGCATGTCCCGCTGCCAGTTGAAAGTTCCTGAACGGCGGTTGGGTTGATGTTACTATGCCGCCTTCTGGCTGGCGGTCGCGACGGGGTTGAGGATAGCTTCCAAAGTCCAGAGATCACGAT
>Ga0187868_1001584_pt1 | contig 15943 bp, 8 predicted proteins | sample June2016WEW_13_4_FD_133014 | JGI IMG/M metagenome (GOLD analysis project Ga0187868, IMG submission 133014) | Peatland microbial communities from SPRUCE experiment site at the Marcell Experimental Forest, Minnesota, USA - June2016WEW_13_40 | ecosystem: Environmental > Terrestrial > Soil > Wetlands... | reverse complement strand
TCTTCGGGATTGGGGCCGAGAGCTACACGCCCGGCTCCCATGAGTTTTACCTCGGCTACGCCGTGAGCCGCCAGACCCTCCTCACCCTGGATGCCGGCCATTACCACCCCACCGAAGGCATCGCAGACAAGATTTCCGCCGTGCTCTGTTTCCTGCCCGAGATCGGTCTTCACGTCAGCCGCGGCGTCCGCTGGGACAGCGACCACGTGGTCACCCTGACCGACGAGCTCGAGGCCATCGCCCAGGAGATCGTCTGGGGCGGCTACGTCAACCGCATCCACATCGGCCTGGATTACTTTGATGCGAGCATTAACCGGGTGGCCGCATGGGTCATCGGCACGCGCAACATGGAGAAGGCCCTGCTCCTGGCCCTGCTGGCGCCCATCGGGCAATTGAAACAATTCGAGGTCCAGGGCGATTACACCTCGCGCTTGGCGCTCATGGAAGACGCCAAATCGCTGCCCTTCGGGGCGGTGTGGGATTATTATTGCCAGAAGGCGGGCAAGCCGCCCGGCGAAGCCTGGCTCGCCCAAGTCAAGACTTACGAGAAAGAGGTGCTCTCGAAGCGCCAATAGAATCTGGCTCATGAACGAGCGTTGTGGCGCGGGCATCCTGCCCGCGATTCCTGCGCTCGAGGCGCCAATAGAATCTCGCTTATGAACGAACCTAATCCCACTGCGGCCATCCTGCTCTATGTCCTCGGCGGCCTCGCCGGCGCGGTTTTTTATCTCCCGTTCAAGAAGGTGAAGAACTGGGCCTGGGAAAGTTACTGGCTGGTTTATGCCGTGGCCGGCCTGGTCGTGGTGCCGTGGGTGCTGGCGTTCATTGTCTCCCCCAAGGTCTGCGGCTTGCTCTCGAGCGCAGACCTCAAGATGCTGGCCCTTTGCTTCGTCTTCGGGGCGATGTGGGGGTTCGGCGGGCTGACCTGGGGCCTGATGATTCGTTACCTGGGTGTCGGCCTGGGCCTGGCCGTCGGGTGCGGCCTTTGCGCCTCGGCCGGGACGCTGATTCCACCGCTCTTTAGAGGGGAACTGGGCGGGTTCCTGCGGGTCGCCTCGGGACAGGCCACCTTGCTGGGCGTCGCGATCGCCTTGCTCGGCATCGTTATGGTCGGCATGGCCGGCATGTCCAAAGAGAAGGAACTGCCGGAAGAGCAGAAGAAGAAGGCGGTGGCCGAATTCGACTTCAAGAAGGGCATGTTGGTCGCGATCTTTTCAGGGGTGATGAGCGCGGGCATGGCCTTTGGGCTGGGGAGCGGCGGGGCCCTCGAGAAGGCCGCGGTGGCCGCCGGCACCTCGCCCACTTGGCAGGGCATCCCGGTCCTTGTGGTCGTGTTACTGGGCGGCTTCACCGTCAACCTCGTCTGGTGTCTTTACCTGAATTTAAAGAACAAGACCACAGGCGATTACAGCCGCAAAGACGCGCCGCGGGCCGCCAACGTAGTCTTCGCCGGCCTGGCCGGGCTCATCTGGTGCCTCCAGTTCATCACTTACAAGGTCGCCGACTCGAAGATCGGCGAGTTTGGTTTCGCCGGTTGGACGGTGTTCATGTCCAGCATGATCATTTTCAGCACGCTGCTGGGCATCGGCCTGGGCGAGTGGAAAGGTGTGAGCAGCCGGACCAAGAGGTTGCTGGGCGCGAGCCTGGGCGTGCTGGTGGCCTCGTTGCTAATCATTGGCTACGGAAACAAGCTCAAGGCCGGCGAGACTAAAACCCCTGCCAGCGCCGCCGTGCCGGCGGCAGCCAGGACGCAGAGGGCAGGGCGTGGGGCGTGGGCGAACGGAAGCCGCGGCAGCTTAGCCCGGATATTTCGCACCTCGACGCGACGGTTCATTAACACCGTGGCTTTAGCCCGGTGTAAAGAGGGCGCCTGGGGCGCTGCAACCGTTTCAACGGTTTGGCTAGGAGCGCAGAAAGCCGTTGAAACGGCTGGGACGGCTCGCCGCATAGGTACACCGCGCTGAAGCGGCGGTGTTAATGAGAAGAGACTGGCGGCTGGCCCGTGAGATGTCCGGGTTAGGGCGCCGGCGAGGGATTCGGAAGACCGATGAAGAACAGAAAGCGGCAAAGAATTTATGTCACAACGTGTTTATCTCGCAATTGACCTCGGCGCCGAGAGCGGCCGCGTCATGGCCGGCCTCTGGAGCGGCAAGACCTTGCGTCTCGAAGAAATCCATCGCTTTCCCAATGGCCCGGTCCACCTGGCCGGCACGATGCGCTGGGACGTGATGCGGCTTTGGGCTGAAATTCAGAATGGCCTGGGTCTGGCTGCAAAGAAATACGGCCCAGCCATCGTGTCCGTCGGAGCGGACACCTGGGGCGTGGATTTCGTGCTGCTGAGCCCGAGCGGCGAGATGCTGGGCCAGCCTCGCCATTACCGCGATGCCCGGACCAACGGGATGATGGAAAAGGCCTTCCGACAGGTGCCCCGCGCCGAGATCTTCGCCCAAACCGGTCTCCAGTTCATGCAGTTCAACACCCTCTTCCAACTGCTGGCCGTCAAACAGGACACCCCCGAACTCTTCGAGCAAGCGGATTGCCTGCTCCTGATGCCCGATTTTATCCATTGGGCGCTGTGCGGCTCGCGCGTGGTCGAGTTCACCAACGGCACCACCACCCAGTGCCTGCACCCCATCCAGCGCAATTGGGCGCTGGGCCTGCTCGAGAAATTCGGCCTCCCAACGCGCATTTTTCCAAAAGTCGTCCCGCCCGGCACGGAACTGGGCGCGCTCCGGCCCGACGTGGTGGAAAGGACCGGCCTGGGCAAGGTCAAGGTCGTTGCCCCGCCCACGCACGATACGGCCTCGGCTGTCGCCGGCGTGCCCACCGCCAACACCGGCAGGGCCAATTGGGCCTACCTCAGTTCCGGCACCTGGTCGCTCATGGGCGCCGAGGTGCAACAGGCCGCCCTGTCTGCCCGCGCACTCGAGATCAACATGACCAATGAAGGCGGCCTGGACGGCACCTACCGCCTGCTCAAGAACATCATGGGCCTGTGGCTGGTGCAGCAGTGCAAACGCGCGTTCGACGCCCGCGGCACAGAATACCAATACAGTGACCTGGCCCAACTGGCAGGCGAGGCCCCCGCTCTGCGCTCGCTCGTCAACCCCGACGATCCCCGCTTCCTCAATCCGCCGGACATGCCCGGGGCCATCGAGGCCTTCTGCCTCCAAACCGGGCAGCCTGCTCCCAAGACCGAAGGCGAATTGGTCCGTTGCGCCTACGAGAGCCTGGCCCTGGCCTACCGGCAGGTGCTTGGCTGGCTCGAGGAACTCACCGCCAACCGCATCGAAGTCATTCACATCGTCGGCGGCGGCTCCCAGAGCGCAATCCTCAACCAGTTCACCGCCGATGCCTGTCAGCGCCCCGTCATCGCCGGCCCCATCGAGGCCACCGCCATGGGCAACCTCCTCGTCCAGGTCCGGGCCAGCGGCGAGCTGGCTTCGCTGGCCCAGATGCGCGAGGTCATCCGCAACTCCAGCGAGGTCAAGACCTTCCTGCCCGGGCCGGCCGCCCCTTGGGAAGAGGCCTCGGGCAGGTTCGAGGCCTTGAAGCGTCTCAAGAACGAGTGAAGCCCCAAGGAGCAGGCCATGCCAGACTCAACCCGAGAGACTGCGTCGGCGGCGAGAGGCCGGTTCCGGACGACACATTGGAGCGCAGTGATTCGGGCCGGTCAGGGCGACTCGAGCCAGGCCGGTCCAGCCCTCGACGAGCTGTGCCAAGTCTATTGGCATCCTCTCTACGCCTTCGCCCGGCGCCAGGGGTACGGCGCCGGCGAAGCCGAGGACTTGACCCAAGGGTTCTTTGCCCAGTTGCTCGGGCGCAATTTCGTGGCCAGGGCGGAGCCGGACAAAGGGCGCTTTCGTTCGTTCCTCCTCACGGTGTTCAAGCGGTTCCTGGCAGATGAATGGAACCGCCAGCACACGCAGAAACGGGGCGGATTCCAGCCCGTCGTCGCCCTCGACGCCGGCCTGGCCGAGTCCCGCTTCGGCACGGAGCTCTCGCGCGGCGAGTCACCCGACGCGCTCTATGAACGGCAGTGGGCGTTGACGTTGCTCGACCAAGTCATGGGGCGGCTCCGCCAGGAGTACGTCGAATCAGGCCGGGCCAGGTTGTTCGAGCGCCTCGAGGCCTGTCTGACCCGGGATGAAACCGCCCTGCCGTATGCCGGCATCGCCGCCGAGCTGAGCCTCACCGAGGCCGCTGTAGAAATGGCCATGCAACGCCTGCGGGCGCGCTACCGCGCGATACTGCGCGAGGAAATCGCCAAGACCGTCGCCTCGCCGGACGAGGTGGAAGCGGAACTTCGGGACCTGTTCGCGATATTTCAGCGCTGAGGCGTTACTTTTTTCCGGGTTTGCGGAAGTAGTTGCGGATGAGCGCTACGAACCAACGCACAACGGAAGGCACGGCCGGAAGTTGCCCGGTCTGCGGCGGGCCGTTGCCGCCGCAGGCCCCGCCCAGCCGATGCCCCCGCTGTCTCCTGCGGCAGGGGCTGCCGGCCAGGGAGGCCGGCGCCCCAGCCGAAACTGCCGTCGTGACGGGTTCGAGGCCGGCCCGGGCCTTGCCGGAGCCAGGCGCGGCCTTCGGGCATTACCGCATCGGCCGCCTGCTGGGCGAAGGCGGAATGGGCGCGGTCTTCGATGCGGAAGACCTGGAGTCCGGACGGCGCGTTGCGCTCAAGGTCCTCGGGCATCGGATCGACTCGCCGGAAGCGCGGAGCCGGTTCTTTCGCGAAGGGCGCCTCGCCGCGTCGGTCAATCATCCCAACAGTGTGTACGTGTTCGGCACTGAGGAAATCGCCGGCATCCCGGTCATTGCGATGGAATTGGTTGCCGGCGGGACGCTGCAGGATCGCGTTTCCCGCTGCGGCCCGCTGGCGGTCGGGGAGGCGGTGGACAGCATGCTCCAGGTGATGGCGGGTCTGGAGTCGGCCCAGCGGGCAGGCATTCTGCACCGCGACATCAAACCGTCCAACTGCTTCGTCGAGGCCGACGGCACCGTCAAGATCGGGGACTTCGGACTTTCGATCTCCACCCTCGTGCGCACGGAACCGACCATCACAGCCACGGGCGCCTTCCTGGGCACGCCGGCGTTTTCCTCCCCGGAACAACTGCGAGGCGACGAGCTGACTGTCCGGTCGGACATCTACTCTGTGGGGGTGACGCTCTACTACCTGCTGACGGGGCATCATCCGTTCGAGGCGCCGGACATGGTGCGGTTGCTGGCGACGGTGCTGGAACGGCCGGCTGAGTCCCCTGCGAAACGGCGTCCCGAACTGCCTGCTGGGCTGTGCCGGGCTGTGCTGCGTTGCCTGGAGAAAGACCCCGACAAACGGTTCCGCAGTTACGCCGAGCTGCGCGAGGCGCTCTTGCCCTATGCCTCGGCCGCGCCGACCCCGGCGACGCTGGGCCTGCGTGTTCTGGCCTCTTGCCTGGACATGCTGCTATTGGCCCTTGTCAACACCTTGATCATGAGTGGAGCCCGCGCCGCGGTGAGCCATCTGACGGTTTCCCAATTCCTGCTGGGGAACCTCCTGAGCACCGCCGTCCTGGCGATTTTGTACTACGGCCTGCTTGAAGGCCTCTCGGGGGCCTCGGTCGGCAAGGCCATCTGCCGGCTTCAGCTTAGACGGCCGGATCGCACCCTGCCGGGGGTGCCGCGCGCATTGCTCCGTGCGTTCGTTTTCACGGCGCCTCCGCTCGCGGTGTCGTTGCTGGGCTGGGGCGCGATCTGCGCCTGGATGTCCGGTCCCTGGCTCAATGGCCGGATGGCGGTCGTCGGCGTTCTGGACATGGCGGCGCGCGCGCTACCCTTCTCCACGGCCCGACGGCGCAACGGTTTCGCCGGCTGGCACGACCTCGCAAGCGCCACCCGCGTCGCCGTCAAGCCGGCCTATGAGCCACGCCCCGCGCTGCCGCCGGCAGAAGAGGCTCTGCCGAGAATGCAGACCCTGCCCCTGGTCGGTCCTTATCACGTGTTGAACCGGATCGGCGGCGAAGACGGCATCGAACTGCTGCTGGGCTTCGACGCGCGCCTGTTGCGCCGCGTTTGGATTCGGAGGCTGTCGCCCGGCGCGCCCCCCCTCCCGCCCCGCTTGCGTTATGTGAGCCGCCCTGGACGCCTGCGCTGGTTGAGCGCCAAGCGCGCGGAAACCGAGGCCTGGGACGCTTACGAAGCCCCGCCGGGTCAAGCGCTGCTCACTCTCATCTCCGAACCGCAGGAATGGGGCCGCGTGCGTTACTGGTTGCTCGACCTGGCGGAGGAATTGCGGGCTGCATCCCAGGACGGCTCGCTCCCCGGCGCCTTGAGCCTGGACCGTGTCTGGATCACGGGAGAGGGACGCGCCAAGCTGTTGGATTTCCCGGCGCCCGGGACGGCGGGTCTGCAGCCGGACCGGCCTGCGCAGGTCGAGTCGGTTGCCCCCTCGCACTTGGCATTCCTTCGGCAGTTGGCGGTCTCGGCGTTGGAAGGGCGGCCATGGGACTCACGGGGCGCAGACTCCGGCACTGCCAAAGTGCCGCTGCCGGTGCGCGCCTCCCGTTTCCTGGAAACGCTTGGGCTCGGCGCCAACCTCCAGGCATGCATCACCCAACTCCGGTCTCTGCTCAGCGCGCCCGCGCAGGTTTCGCGCTCCCGGCGGCTCGCCCTGTTGGCCGGGGTCCTGGCCTTCCCGGTGCTGGCCACCGTGATGACCGGCTTCGCAGCCGCGCTCACACTCGCCTGGTTCCATAAGACGCCGGAGCTTGCGACCCTCCGGGAGTGCCTGGCCCACCGCCAGGAACTCGCAGACCAAGCCAAATCAGGCAAACCGGGCCAGGCAGCCGACCGCGACGCGCTCGAGACCTACATCGCCGGACGGTTCGCGCCGGTGATCACCAATGCCCTCTTGTGGAACGAGTTCAACACGCGGGTGATCATCACCGACCCACTCCGGCGCGAAGCGGAACGGATTCTCACCCGGAGGCCGCCCCCTTCGCCCGCGCAGTTCGCGGAGGCCTCGGCCAGGGTGGAACGATTCTTCAAGAAATCCCCGGACCTTGCGGCCCAGGAGGCCATCAAACAAATGAAGCTGGCGACGGCAGTGCTGGTCGTCGGCTATGGCAACGCTGTGATCTTTGTGGTCCTCCCATGCCTAATCGCGTCATTGCTATTCCGGGGCGGCGCCATGGTCAAGCTGCTGGGCATCGTCTTCGTGAATCGTAGCGGAGCGCTCTCGTCGCGCTGGCGAGTGGCCTGGCGGAACCTGGCCGCCTGGCTGCCGTTCCTGCTGCTTCTGCCGGGCGTTAGGCTGCTCGCGCCCGGGATGGGTGTCAATGGCTCCATAGTGGCTGGAGTTGGGTTGAGCGCCGCGCTGGCCCTGGCTTCAGCCCTTCTTCCGAAGCGGGGTTTAGCTGATCGGCTCGCGGGCACGTGGCTCGTGCCACGCTGAGTGGTGACTGACGGCCTGTTCAAATCCAAATGATTATCCCATGAAAACCAAAGCATTCTCTATAAACGTATTGAATCAAGCGCGCCACACCGAGCCTTGCCGGGTGGCCGGACTGGCGGCGGCCCTGTTGGGGCTTCTGGCCCTGGGGGCGAGTTCCGGGGAAACGGCGGACCCCACGCCCGTGGGCGCCGAAGCGGTGCGTGAGGCGGCAAAGGCCGGGACGATTGCCTTCAAGTTAACCACCCCTGAGGAGTTGCGTGGCCTGCTCGGGCGGCCTGAACGCGAAGAGAAAAAAAGGGATGGCGACATGGAGATGATGACACAGGAGTTCTCCAACGCCAAGGCAGTGTTCTGCCGTCTGGTGGAGTTGCCTGGGCCGTACACGCTCGTTGAATTGCAGGTGGGCGGCACACAGGTCGATATCGGTGGGCAGCGGCAGGTCGTCCTCAGGACCGTTGACGATTTGAACAAACTCGATTCGTTTTGGGGTTTGGCCGGCGTCTCCGCAGCCCGGTTGGACTTGCGGGGCCAGCTCAGCCGCTTGAGCCGCCTGACCTTTGATAGTGGCACTGTATGGCCTGGCCAAGATAAATTGCCCGAAGGCTTCAACCCCGCGCGTCTGCTGGAGGAGGGGAAGAATCCAGGACTGGGCGCGCGCGGGCTGCACAGCGCGGCCATCGACGGAAGGGGTGTCGGCATCGCGATTATCGATCAACCTCTCCTGCGTGAACACGAGCAATACAGGGACCGGATTGTGCGATACGAGGCGGTGGACGTGGAGGGTGTGGGGCCGCAGATGCATGGGCCGGCGGTGGCCAGCATCGCTGTGGGCAAGGACTGCGGAGTTGCTCCCGGCGCCTCGCTCTATTACTTCGCTGTTCCAACCTGGAAATGGCGGCAGAATGCGCCTTGGGCCGAGCTCCTGGAAAGGATCGTGAGGCTTAACAATAATCCAAAGAACACACCGAGGATTCGGGTGGTGAGCATCTCTCTGGGCGCCTTTTCTCAACGGCCTGATTATGCGCGCTGGAAGCAGGCCCTTCAGAGGGCGGAAGAGGCCAACATACTCGTCGTTACTTGCGATCCGGATTTCCTGCGCCTCGGAACCCTCAAGAGGGACGAAAACCGTCTGGAAACCAAACCTGCGGACTATTCACGGGGGCTGTTCTTTTACCCGGGGGCGGCGCTCTGCGTTCCTGCCGCCAATCGCACACTGGCGAGCTTCCGAGGGCCACGCCTCTACACTTACGACCGCACGGGCGGCCTGAGTTGGACCGTGCCCTATCTCGCTGGAGTGGCTGCCTTGGGCTGGCAAGTGGATCCGAACATAAAACCCCGGGAGATGGTAGAGCTCTGGCAGCGAACGGCTGCCAAGACAGCAGTCGGGCCTGTGATCGATCCGGGCGCACTCATCGAGGCGATCCACAGTCGGTCTCAAAAAGAAGGTTGCGGTGCGAGGTTGAGCGATTAACCTGCCGTGGTGAATGCCGCTTCAGCGTCTAACTTGTGCATCCTCCTCCTGAGCTGCTGTTGTGGCGGCGCGGCCCAGGGCCTGCTTCATTATGAAACTCCAACGGTTTGAAGGCAATCCCATCCTGAGTCCGCTGGCGGCTCACGCCTGGGAGGACTTGGCCGTGTTTAACCCGGCTGCCTGGTATGACGAAAAGGCGCGCGAGGTCCTCTTGCTCTATCGCACCGCCGAATCCGGCCCGGAATACAAGTGCTGGCTGGGCCTGGCCAGGAGCAAGGACGGTTTCCACTTCACGCGCGTGAGCGGCCAGCCCTGCCTGAGCCCAAGCGTCGAAGGCTTCGACGGCGCAACCCTTCAGGACCCCCGCATCATCAAAATGGGCGACTGGTTTTACGTCACTTATGCCTGCCGCCATTTTCCCTTCGGCCAGTTCTGGAAGCCGGAGGTTCGCGCCCGTTTTCTCAAACCCGACTGCCCCGAGGAGTTCCCGCGTTGCCTCCGGCTCAATGCCACGCTTACCGGCCTGGCCATGACCCGGGACTTCAAATCGTGGATTCGCGCGGGCTGGCTCACCGACCCCCTGCTCGATGACCGCGACGCCATCCTCTTTCCCGAAAAGGTCAACGGCAAGTACGTCCTGCTCCACCGCCCGCTCGAATGGGTCGGCCCGGCCTACGGCACGGACCAGGCCTGCGCCTGGATCCAGTTCGCCGACGACCTCCTGGGTTTTCCCGCCGCCCCGAGCCGGCTCCTGATTAAACAACGGTATCCTTGGGAAGCCTTCAAGCTGGGCGTCAATACCCCGCCGATTAAGACCCCGCACGGATGGTTCACCCTCTATCACGCCGTCGGCCCCGACAAGTTCTACCGTCTGGGGGCGCTCCTGCTCGACCTGGAGGACCCAGGCATCGTCCTGCACCGGACGCCGGATTGGCTGCTCCAACCGGAGGCGGAGTACGAGCTGGACGGCTTCTACCGGGGCTGTTGTTTTCCCTGCGGCGCCGTGGTCATCGGGGGCACCCTCTTCGTCTATTACGGTGGCGCCGACAAATACTGCTGCCTGGCCACCTGCAATTTCCAGCGCCTGCTCGCTCACCTGCTCACATGCACCCCGTCGACCTGACGATCATCGTCCTGTATCTCCTGCTCATGTCGCTGGTCGGGTGGTGGGTGGCCAAGAAGGCCTCGCGCAACGCCGAATCCTATTTCCTGGCGGGCAAGAGCCTGCCCTGGTGGATCATCGGCGTGGCGCACGGGTCCAGCGGCGTGGACATCACCGGGACGATGTGGTTCGTCATGATGTTCTTCATCTACGGCGTCAAAGGGGTGTGGCTGCTCTGGATCTGGCCCCTGTTCAGCGTCATCTTTCGCATGATCTATCTCGGAACGTGGGTCCGCCGCTCCAACGTGCTCACCGGCGCCGAATGGATGCGCACCCGCTTCGGCCACAGCCGCGGCGCGGAGTTGGCCTATCTGAGCATCGTCGCCTACGCCCTGGTCCACGTCGTCGGCTTTCTTTGCTACGCCTTCCGCGGCATCGCCGAATTCACCAAGCCCTTCTTTCCCTGGGACTTCTCCTATGAGACCTACGGCACGGCGATGCTCTTGATCACCGGCATCTATTGCGTCGTGGGCGGGATGTACAGCGTGGTGATGAACGATTTGATCCAGTTCGTCCTCAAGCTCATCGCCGCCATCGGCATCGCCGTCATTGCGATTGTCACGATTCGCCCCGAGCAAATCATGGCCGCAGTGCCGCCGGGCTGGGACCAACTCTTCTTCGGTTGGAAACTGGACCTGGACTGGTCGCACCTCATCCCCGCCCTCCAGCACCGCGTCGCCGACCCCGTCGCCCAGGGGGGCGATGGTTACTCACTGTTCATGTTTTTCACCGCCATGCTCTTCTTCAAAGGCGTGCTCGTCAGCATGGCCGGGCCCACCCCCAACTACGCAATCCAGCACGTCCTCTCCACCCGCAGCCCCCGCGAAGCCGCCCTCGAAAACATGATGATGGCCGTCGTGTCCCTGGCCCCGCGTTTCCTCCTCATCGCCGGCATTTCCGTGCTCGCCATCGTCTTCTTCCAGTCCGACCTGGCCCAGTTGATCGCGGCCAAAGGCACAAACGCCAGGTTCGAGGAAATCCTCCCCCGCGTCTTGCACCGTGATTATATCCCCGTCGGCTTCAAGGGAATCTTGATCGCGGCCCTGCTGGCCTCATTCATGAGCACGTTTGTCTCGACGGTCAATTCGGGGGCGGCTTATGTCGTCAATGACATCTACAAACGCTACATCAATCCCAAGGCCCCGCCGCGCCGCTACGTGCTCCTGGCGTGGATCACCTCGAGCGCCGTCATCCTCCTGGGCATCGGCTTCGGCTTCGTTACCAAGGACGTTCATTCGGTCACCAAATGGATCACCGCTGCCCTCATCCCGGCCTTCGTCATCCCAAACGTCCTTAAATGGCACTGGTGGCGGTTTAACGGCTACGGCTTCTTTGCCGGCATGGCGGCCGGCACGGCCGGGGCGCTGGTCGTCCCCCGCTTCCTCCCGCACCTGCACGAGGTCTTCACCTTCCTTATCATCCTCGGCCTGAGCGCCGCCGCTTCGATCCTCGTTTGTCTGCTGACAAAACCGGAGCCTGACGAGGTCCTCGAGAGCTTTTACCGGAATGTCCGCCCGTGGGGATTCTGGCGGCCGGTCCTGGCCAAGTGCCGCAGCCGCAATCCGAGTTTCCAGCCCAATCGCGGCTTCCGCCGCGACGCCTTCAACCTCCTGGCCGGCCTCGTCTGGCAAACCGCCATGGTCGCCGCTCCCATCTACCTTGTCATCCAACACTGGCCCCAGTTCGCCCTCTCGACCGCCGTCTTCGCCGCAACCTCCCTCATCCTCAAATTCACATGGTACGACAAGCTGGGCCGCACCGACGGCTATCTCCCCGACGCGCCGTCATGAACATCGTTTCACCATTGAACTGTTGCATCGTCCTCCTGTTGAGCTGCTGTTCTGCTGGCGCGGCCGAAGGCGTGCATCATTATGTGTTCTTCAATCGGGAGAGAGAGCGAATATCCGACCCCCTGTTCATCGGGACAAAGGCATTGGAGGGGGCCCAGTTAAAGTACACCTGGCGCGAACTGGAGCCGGAGAAGGGTGTCTATGACTTCAGCGCCGTTCAGCACGACCTGGGGTTCCTGAAGGAGAAGGGCAAGAGGTTGTTTATCCAATTGCAGGATTCTTCGTTTGATCCGGCAATCATCAATGTTCCGCGATATCTGCTCAAGGACCCGCATTTTCATGGTGGGGCGGACAAACAATACAGCATCGAAGGCGACGACGAACAACATGCAGTTCCAGGAGGTTGGGTGGCGAGACGGTGGGATCCCGCGGTCCAGGAAAGGTTTCATGAACTCCTTTTCGCTCTCGGCAAGGAGTTCGACGGCAAGATCGAGGGTCTCAACCTGCCCGAGACGGCGGTTGACTTTGGAGAAAGCGGGCGGTTGTTTCCCAAAGGGTTCACGCCGGAGGTTTATCGCGACGCCATCATCACGAACCTCACGGTGTTGAAGCGCGCGTTTCCGAATTCGGTGACCATGCAGTACGCCAACTTCATGCCCGGAGAATGGCTTCCGGACAATGACCGGTCCTACCTGCGCAGCGTTTACCGCCGGGCGAGGGAGCTGAAGGTGGGTGTCGGAGGCCCGGATCTCCTGCCTTACAGGCCCGCTCAAATGGGCCACTGCTATCCCCTCATCCGGGGCTCTGCCGGAAGCGTTCCGACTGGAGTCGCGGTTCAGTGGGGCAATTACGCGTCCAAGAATCCCAAAACCGGCAAACAGGTCACAATTCCGGAACTGCTTGACTTCGGAGGCAATTATCTAAGGGTAAACTACATCTTCTGGTGCCTGCAGGAGCCGTATTACTCCAAGAGACTGATCCCGCTGCTTCGAAGCCAAAAATGACCTCCCCTCGAGATTCATTTTATTTATGAGTTGACAGCTTCCCTGTCCTCCGCCATAACATGCGACACTGTGCGCTGCAGCCTCGGATTCTCCGCGCGTTCTCGTTCCGCCGGAGTTCAATGGCGGAGGGAGGGCGCCGGGCAGGGATCTCGGCTTGCGGCGCAGCAGGAAAAGTGACCAAGACAAATTAGACTTATGAAAAAGACAATCCTCATCATGGCGGCCCTCCTCGCCGGGGCCTGGTACGGTTCGGCGTCCATCACCGTCGAGGGCTGGTGGCATTTCGGTGAAGTCCCCGACTACTATGCGGATTCCAGCGGCAATGGCCATCGCTTTGGCGAGGCCTTCTCCCGGGTCGGGAGTGGCAACGCCGGCGCCGGCGTCGAGCCGTTTGCCTGCGGCGGGCCCCTGGGGGACACCGGGTTCGTCAGTACAAACTGCCTTTACTGGACGCCCAGCGGCGCCGACGCCGCCGGCATGTGGGATCCGGGCTTCAACCCGCCGGCCAACAACTACGTCATTGAGCTCTGGTGCCTGCCGGAGTACCCTGGCTGCAGGGGAGGCAACGGCGCCTGGCTGTTCTGTAGCGGCTCGAGCGGCGGGGTTACCTTCGACATTACCAACGACGGGTCCGGGAACATGGCCATCACGGCGGAAATCGTACCCACCTCGGGCGGCATACGCATTGGCGATCCGCTGGTGGTGAACACCAACCAATGGACCCACCTGGCGATTGTCAATACCGGCGGCACGAACACGTTCTACGTCGATGGCGTCCAGCACGGCGCCCCTGCGGCCCCGGGCCTCAACACGGTTCCAGCAGGCGCTATCTATGCCGGCTCCGCCCCGGGCACCCAGCCGACTTACGTCGGCTATTTGGACGAATTGCGCATTTCCACCTTCGCGGCAGGCCAGTTCTCGACCACCGATCTCCTGACGCGCGCGATGTCTCCCGACATCCTCTCCCAACCGCAATCCGCCAGCGTATGGAATGGCGGCGCTGTCCCATTCACGGTCGGCGTTGCGTTGGACAATAGCACGACCTACCAATGGCAGCGCGGCGGCGCCAATATTGCCGGCGCCGTGCAGAGCGAGTACTACTTGAATACCGTCGGAACCACCGACAGCGGCTCTCAATTTGACGCCGTGTTGAAGAACTCCGCCAGCCTCCCCGTGACCAGTTCGGTCGCCACGCTCACCGTGGTGCCGGTGCAGACTGCCAACGTCGATTACTACCGGAGCGCCGTGCAGGCCGAACCCAGCCTCGTGGCCTACTACACCGTCGACAACGACACGGGCACGACCCTGACCGACACCAAAGGGTCCAACAACGGCACGTTGGAAGGCACTGCCGAGTTCGATGGCCGGACGACCCGCGCCTACGGCGTCCGCGCCCTGAGGCTCAAGAACTCCGCCGACGGCGACGCGACCATCCCCAATAACCCCGCCTTCGAGTTTGCCGGCGGGAGCGGCACCATCGAAGCCATTGTGTACCTGGACCAGACGCTCTCCCTGGGCAATGAAACCATTCTCTCGGAGGCCCAGGCCGGCGGCAGCCTCCTTTATTACGAGATTCAGGCCAGCGATGACGGCACCGCCCTGATTTATAACAACGATTCTTTGACCAATACTATCAGTTGGGCTGTGCCCGTCTCGCTCTTGGGCCGGCTCGCCCATGTGGCGGTCGTCTTCACCAACAATACCGTCACGGCGTACGTCGATGGCCTGTCCCTGGGCGCCAAGGCCAATCCCAGCTTCGGTTCGACTCTCGGGCTCCCGCTCTATGTCGGCTCCGCCAGCCTGTATGCGCCGGGTGTGTGGTGCGGCTCGATCGACGAACTGGCCATCTACGGCAGCGCCTTGCCGGCCAACACCATCGCGATTCACAACTCGCGGTTCCTCTATGGCACCAATGTGTCTGCGCCCACCATTACCAGCCAGCCCGGGGCCATCTCCAAGACCCTGCTGGCCGGCGGGTCGCCCGTGTTCACGGCGGCGGCTTCCGGCACCGCGCCTTTGAGCTACCAGTGGTACCTAAACGGTTCGGCCATTCCCAATGCCACGGCGCCTACGCTCATGCTCTCGGCCACCACCACCAACTCGTCGGGCAATTACTACGTCAAGGTCTCCAATCCCATCGGCTCCACCAACAGCCAGACCTTCACGCTGACCTTCGTCCCGCCGACCGATGCTTACGCCAAAATTGTGATGCATGACAATCCGTTGGCTTATTGGCGGCTGGCCGAAACCAACGGCACGACCGCGTCCGATTCCGCAGGGGGCCACGATGGCGCCTATTCCGGGAGTCTGACCCTCGGCGGGGCCGCTCCCCAGTCTGGTATTTCGCACCCCGCAGTCCATTTCAGCGGCGGCAACGCCCAAGTCCCCTACTCCGCCACGCTCAATCCCAGCACCGCCTTCACGGTGGAGTTCTGGGCCAACCCGGACAACGAGCCGTCGGCGACCTACGTTCCGCTCTGCTCGCAATACCGGAATGGCAGCGTCCGCGACGGCTGGGCCTTCTATGATGAGAACGACGCCCTGTCGTGGGAGCTTCAATTGGGCGGTCCCAACGGCGTCGGCCATTATGCTTACGGCGGCGGACCCGAACCTTTTGGCGGCCAATGGTACTACGTCGTGGCGATTTGGGACGGAACCAACACCCTTGCGGTTTACGCCGACAACGAGCTTGTCGGCCAAAATACCCAAATTGCCAACGGGGGCGTATTCGTGCCCAACCCGTCTGCCCCGTGGTGGATTGGCGTGAGGGCCGACGGCAATTACGCATTCGACGGCGCGATCGACGAGGTGGCGATGTACAATTACGCGTTCACCACCCAGCAGGTCTCGAACCACTGGAGCGTCGTGTTCAAGCCCTCGGCCATTGTGACCCAGCCGGTGGGCGCCACCAATATTGAAGGCAGCACCATCACGCTCACGGCCGTGGTCTCGGGTTTCCCCAACACCTACCAGTGGTACGAAGGCAATACGCCCCTGGCGGACCTGGCCAACATGGACGGCACGCCCCACTATCCCCAGGATGTCACCAATGCCACGCTGGTGATTTCCGAGGTCCAGTCGTCC
>Ga0187868_1001576_pt1 | contig 15986 bp, 17 predicted proteins | sample June2016WEW_13_4_FD_133014 | JGI IMG/M metagenome (GOLD analysis project Ga0187868, IMG submission 133014) | Peatland microbial communities from SPRUCE experiment site at the Marcell Experimental Forest, Minnesota, USA - June2016WEW_13_40 | ecosystem: Environmental > Terrestrial > Soil >... | reverse complement strand
TACGAGCTTTTTAAGGGGGTAACTGGCGCTAAACCTCCAAAAACAAGCAGTGTTGTAAATTACAAATTTGGAAGGCAGAAAATCATAGACCTTTTGATAAAACTGCGCGACTTTTCGCGGTAGTGGATTCTGACCGGCGGTAATCCTGAGCGCTTGTGGATTACTCACCGCACCCTCCTTTCGCCGCTTGACGCTGTGTGATTTTTGGCGTCTGCTGATTGGTGGACTGCATCAGTTTTATGACGCCCAAAGAAGCTGCTGATTTTGCAAGAGCCGATAATCGTGAAAAGGTTAAAGAATTTCTTTTTAACGCCACCGCGCGAGAGCTTCAGGAATTTATTCACCTTATTGGGGCTTTCAATACCACCCAGGCGTTTAATCTTGCCAGAGTTGCGCTTGATATTCGGATTGCCGAGGGCGCAGCCAATACCGCGCAGAAACTTTCGCAGCAGACGGAAACGCTTGTTCACCATTCTGAAAATTTGACGAAGCAGACGGACAGGCTCGTGCAAGAGACAATCAAGCTGACTCGGTTCACACGCGGCGTTTTTTGGCTCACCATCACTCTTGGAGTTTTTGCCCTTGCCCAAATCGTCTTTATGGGCGTCCAAATTGTCATCATGCTCTTTGAGCATTTCTCCAAAAATTACTAGCGTCTTGAAGCAGGCATAGAAGAACAAAGCATATAGCACGATCAAACAGGCCAGCAACCCCGCCAGCAACCCCGTCTCAACCGCGAAAAAACCAGCTTCGCCGGTCTTGTGTTTAGGCTTCATTTGAAGCCTCCTTTGCCAACAACAATCTGCGCCCCCATGACCGGCAGTTCGGCCAATGGCACGGTGTTTGCCGTCAATACCAATGGTACGGGTTTTGCGAACCTGTATAGTTTCACTGCCCGTGACCCCGTGACCTACACCAACAGGGATGGATGTAATCCTTGGGCCGGTTTGATTTTATCAGGCAATACACTGTATGGGACGGCGGAACTAGGCGGTAGTTTAGCCTATGGCACGCTGTTCGCTTTGAGTTTGGTGCCGTCATTGGGAATCGTCCAGGCGGGCAAGCAAGTCGTTCTTTCTTGGCCGACATGGGCTCCAAATTTTGGGTTGCAGATAACCACCAACCTGTCCTCTGGAAGCTGGAGCAATATCACCAGTGGTATAACCAATGCAGGAGCCAATTATGTGTTCACCAATAAAATGAACAGCAAGGCCGCCTTCTTCCGCCTCCGGCAGCAGTAAAGGCCGACCTTGAAGCGCATGGCTGGCCAAGAAAACTGTCGCCGTAGCGCCGGCTGTTTGAAATGCGCCGAACCGATATTGTAATCATTTACTGGAAATGAAAATTTTATTTCCCGATGGCTTTCAGATTTCAGCGGAAACGCAGATGAAATTGCAGAGGGCATTTGCCAATGCTAATTCGATTCTTGAACAAGCTGAGAAGCTGCGAACAACACAACTAGATGGAAAGATCTCATTCAAGTTTCAGGCAGCAGTCCCGCGAGACATTCTAACAGAGTACGAACGCGCACAATCCGCCGCTTTCTTTTCGCGTTACGAGCATTTGCCAGAGCTCGACGAACTGCGATTCATTAACCGAAACGGTTATCTTTATCTCGAATCAATTCATGAGGTACGGCACGCATTCAACGAATACCGTCCAATATTTATGAACCAGTCGGATTCCAGTTACTATGTCGCCGTCCACAAAACAGTTCGACAGAAACTGTTAAACCTCGATCAGAGCAAAGACCTGCAAATCATCGTGAATCACGAAACGGATGGAAATATATCAACGAAGTTCGCTGCGATTCTGAAAGAACGAGAAAAGAGTATTCGTAAAGTGATCGAACTATCGGATTTCGATTACATTTACAATGGCTTCCTGCAGCATTCAGACTCTCGATTCACAGCACGGTTTCGGAATGAGTACACAAGTGGCGAGTTAAATTATGTTTTTATTAAAAACTTAAGCTTGTTGCCATACTTAAAGGATGCGCTTCGGTGGCATCATGTCATTCTCGGAACGTTAACATTTCCAAAGTTAGGACCACTTTGATCGCACGCCGGCAAATAGGAATTCCCGCCCTTGCGCACTGACGCAAAAACGTTATAACTATCATCAATGAAACTGGCACTGGCAGCTTTGGTTTATTTGGTGATTGCCCTGGTATTGGGTCTCGGAATTCTGCTGCTGGTGGCGGGCAAACCGTGGCCGCTCATCATCGCCTTCCTCCTTTACGTCGTCGCCTTCGGCAGAACCTGCTGGCAGTCGCAACACTGATTCGAAATGTGGAATGTGGAATGCGGAGTGCGGATTTTTCCATTTCCATCTTCCATCCTCGATCCTCCATCCTCGTCCTTCATTTCGCCGGCACGGGGAATTTCTGCTGCATGGAGGATTGGATTTGCGACCAAGGCTGGCAGTCCACCCCCTTCGTTCCCGCCGCCACGCCCGTCGCGTAAGCCGTCGCCGGTGAAGTTCCTTGGATGACATACGCCTGCCCGCCGAGATAGACCACGCTCGCACCCGGCAGCGCCAAGGAAACAAAACTGCCGAAGTCCGCATACGGCGCGAGCTGGCCGCCCTGCGTGGCGGTGACAGCGATGACGCCCGGGGTCGCCGCCGGATACGTCGGCGTGGACACCGGCTGGTTGCCCGCCGCCGCGTAAACCGGAATGCCGGCGGCAATGGCCTGCTGGATCACGCTGTCCAAAACTGCACTGTCACTGGGACCGCCCAGGCTCAAGTTGAGCATGGTCGCGCCGTTGTCCACCGCCGCCTGGATGCCGAGCGCGACGCTCCAACTGGTCGTCGTCGTTTCGCCCGTGCCGTAAACGTCCACGGGCAAAATCCTGACGGAACTGTTCCCACCAGCCGCCTGCGAGACCGCCCGCAAAATCGTCTCGGCCATCGCTGTCCCATGCGTAATGGTGGACGTATTCGCAGCCGCGTCGCCGGCCACGGAGATGGGCTTCAACAGGAACGGGGCGAGCTGGCTGCCGAGCGATTGCACCTGTGTGTCAATCAGGCCGACGACGGGATTGCAGGGGTCGCCGGTCGTAGCCGGGTCCAGCGTGAGCGAAACGGGGCCGACCGGCGGGTTCGCGAGCAGTTGCGGTGTGGCCGGCGGGTCGAGGACGTAATTGTAATCCACCGCCTCAACGTCCGGGTTGTTTTTCAAACCGGCCAGTGCGGCATCGGTGGCGTTGGCGTTGGCGAATTGCAGGCGGTAGAGGCCGAGCTTGTCGTTGCGACCGGTGATTTTAGCGCCGAGCAGTTTGGCCAGGGCGTCAGCATCCGTGCCGGGCTTGAGCTTCACGAGCAATTCGTTGGGAACGTGCTTGGGCGCCGCTTTCGGCACGAGCACCTGCCGCGTGGCATTTTTCATCTCCGTGCGAAAAACATAAAGTTGCGGCACGCCATTGGTCCGTGGCACGAGCGCGAAGTTGAGATCGCCCAGCAACATCTTCAGCGCGTCGCCGGATGGCAGGTCCTTGAATTTTGCGGAAGTCGTATGGGTGGTGTCCGGTTCGACAAAAATTTGCCAGCCGGCCTTCACGGCGATTTTTTCCAGCAACGGCCACAGCGCCATGCCCCGCACGTCGGCGTCCACCCGGTCGGTCGCCCGATGCCAGACGAACGAGTTGGTGTCCGCCGCGCGCGCGCTCAAGGAAAGCACAACGAGCAACAGACAAAATACATAACGCATTTTTGTCATAGCCAAGTATCAGCTTGCAAAATAACACAGTCGTCCCACCGGTGAAACTTCAAAACCACACGAACCGTGCGAACCCGCACATTTCACACTTCGTTTGGCATCTCATTAGCACCGTGGCTTCAGCCCGGTGCGAAACGGCAGGGAACAACGTCGAACCGTTTCAACGGTTTGCCAGGCTGCGCCGAAGCCGTTGAAACGGCTCTGTCCTCGCTTCGCCAGGAATCACCGGGCTAACCGCGGTGCTAATGAAACGAGCCATCAGGGTATGAAACATCCAAACTAAAGGCGGAATTTCAAACGTTCATCACGGCGCGAGAACGCGATAAAATTGTTGCGGCACGCCCGTGATGGTATCAATCCAAAGTCCGGGGGAATTCGACGGCGTGACCGAGCCCCGCAACTGGAATGTGTCCGTGACGTTCGTGGCACTCAAGACCTCGTAAAGCCGCCCGGCCGTGGCAGGCCAGACGATGATGGGCGGCGGTGCGGTCAGCGTCAGCCCAAACGGCGGTTCCGACCCGCCGATGCGAATCCAGTCCGTCCCGGTGCGGTACTGTTTGCCGTCGCTGCGCGTCACCACGGCGTAGAACGGATGCAATCCAACCCCCAGATTGGTCGCCGCCACCGCAAACGTGGCGGAGGACAGGTTGGAAACGACGCCGAGCGAACCGCCCGTGGTGAACAGTTCGATGGTGGAAATCGTGTTCGTGTTGGCGGCCACTGAAAACAGGAGCGTGAAGTTGAGCACCGTATTGGAAGCGCCGGCCAGCAGGGTGAATGTGGCGCTGAGCGGTGTGTTCTGGATGCGGACGTATTGCGCCACCCGCGCCTGGGTGCGCACGTGGCTGCCTTCATAAATCACCGCAGTGAGTTCGTGGCTGCCATCGGCCAGCGCCGTGGTGTCCAACGGGAACGTGAAATTAAGATTGGTGACACCGGCGGTGAGGTAGAGATGATTGCGCGGCTGCAGGTCGGACACGTTTTGATCCAACGCCTGTGTGCCGATGGGAGTAAGAACCAAGTCAGACGAACCGTTAAAGGTAGCCGTGATTTGTGATGCCGGCCATCCGGCGGTTCGCGCGTACAGGTTGAACTGGGCGTAAGGAATGCCGGGATAAACGTCGAGGGGAATGAAATCCCCGGCAATCACTCCGTCAGGCGCCTGCAAGGTGCTGTTGGCATTGATGGCATTGATCAATTGCCCGACAAGACCGGAAATGTTCGTGCCCGGTGCAGTGTTGGTCACCGCAAGCGTCACCTGTGTCCCGTTGGTCTTGGTAACGACCAGTTGCAGGTAATCGCCGACATTCGGAGGGTTGGTCGCTGAGAACCCTGTTCCGTCCGAACCGTAGAAACCATAGGCAACCGTGTCGAGCAGGTTGGTCAAGCTGGCAGCGACAAAAGTATTCAGGGCGGCAGCCGACCCGATGCCTGAGCCGACGCTCACGGGGATTTGTGCTCCCGGTGTGTTGAGGTCCGTCCCCTGCAGGACGATGCGATCGCCATAAACGGTGGCCTGCACTTTCGTCTGGTTGGCATAAGCGGATTGATTGAGAACACCAGTCAGCCCGGCGGTGACCGAGGCAATCGTCGCGTTGCTGGGAACAAGAAAATTTGTGGTGCAGCCGTTGATGGTCACGTAAAGCTGGTTGCCCGCAGCGGGCGGAATGTTGGTCAGGGTTTGCAGCCACGTGCCGTCGAGAAACAAATCCACCTGCTGAATGGGACGGTTCGACGTGCTGGCGGCGCACTGAAGCGTGAGATTGGTGATGCCGCTCAACACGCTGTTGGCCGGCAGATTGGTCCACGCGCCGACGGAGGGCCGGGCAAAGGGCGCGGCCAGCGGCTCGCCCACAATCAACCCCTGATACGGATTGACGAGGCTCATATAATAACATTCCGCCAGGTTGAAACCGCGCGCCTGATAGAAATAATCCTGCGGCGAGGGGAATTTTTGCAGGTAGGCACAAGGCTCAACCACCGTGCCGTAACTGCCGCTGGCACCGGCGTTCAGGAAAGCCAGCAAGGTCGTCTGGCCGGTGTTTTCATAGATCATCCCCGCAAACGACGTCAGGCTGTCAGCGATGGCGCCCGGGACGAACGCGTTTGACACGATCGTGAACTGGTTATGGCCGTTCATGTAGCCAAGCTGGTTTGTCAGGCCGATGGGTGGATTGATATTCGTCCGCACAATGGAAAAATCGCCGGCCACACGCGCGTCGAAAACCGTGTTGTCAAATTCCAGATACCGCACATTACGAAAGTAGTCGTCGCTTTTGGCCAGCCAGACCATTTGCGTGGGAAACGTGCCGTCGCTGGCCACGCCACGATCAATGATCGCCTGCGCCTGGGCCAAGTTGCTGGACGTGATCATGGTCACCAGCCAGGAGTTGCTCCCGGCGGCAACCGGCGTCTGGCGGAAGATGCCTTCGCTGGCGGCATAGGAATTGGAACTGGCGGTCGGGAGTGAACATGAATCACCCAGATCATCGGGCTTGAAACCGTAAAACAACGCGGCCGTGGTGCTGTTATTGCCCGATGGCGCGCCGGTTTGAACCACGCGGTAGGGAAAATCCATGCTCAACACGATGTAATCAATTTGATTGGTGAGGCCGCGGCTTGAAAGCATGGAAAGCAGCGGATTGACCAATGAATTGGTAAAATCCGATGTTGTCCATTGCACGTTTCCGCCGGTCCAGTTGGTGATCCGTAAAAGGTTCTGGGGGGGCACGCATCGCCGTTCGCAGTAGTAATTGCCGAGCTGGACCGAGTTCGTGCTGTTCTGGTTGACAACCACGACAACGTTCAACCCGCTGCCGCCCGCGAAAAGCCCGGCGGCGGAAACAAGCAACACAGTCAGACCAATTACAAAGCACAGGCGGATGTTCACGCACTTACTCTCGCCTGAAAATGTCGTTTCGTAAAGGGCGGCAGAACATTGTAGCCGCCGATGTAAATGCCGCCGCTGGCGTAAGGATGCGAATTGCGAGCCTTGGGAGCGCCGACGTCTCGTCGGCAGGTTGGAACTGTCTGTCGGCGCAACGTAAAGGGCCGGCGGGACGCCAGCGCTCCCAGGGTAACGAAGCGGCTACGTTTTCGTCTTCGCCAGGACGGTCTTCACCCACGCCTGGTGGTCCAGATACCAGCGCACCGTCTCCCGGAGGCCGTCTTCAAATTTATGCGCGGGCGTCCAGCCCAGCTCGCGCTGAATTTTCGACGCATCAATCGCGTAACGACGGTCGTGGCCAAGCCGGTCCTTGACGAACGTAATCAGTTTGCGCGAGTTGCCGCCGAGTTTGGGGACGAACTCGTCAATCGTGTCGCAAATCAGTTGCACGATGTGGAGGTTGGCCCATTCGTTGTGGCCGCCGATGTTGTAGGTCTCGCCCAATTTGCCGCGCGTGAGCACAAGCCAGAGCGCTTCGTCATGATCGCGCACGTAAAGCCAGTCGCGCACGTTCATGCCGTCGCCATAAACCGGCACCGGCTTCCGCGCCAAGATGCTTTGAACCACCACCGGAATGAGCTTTTCGGGAAATTGATACGGGCCATAGTTGTTCGAGCAATTTGTAATGACCGTCGGCAACCCGTAAGTGTGGTGATAGGCGCGGACGAGCATGTCGGACGATGCCTTGCTGGAGGAATACGGCGAGTTCGGCGCGTACGGCGTAGTCTCGGTGAAAAAGCCGGTGGCCCCGAGCGAACCGTAAACTTCATCGGTTGAGACGTGGTGGAAGCGGAAGCTGGTTGAGGGTTGCCCGCCTTCACTTCGTTTCGGCGAGGTCTCGCCGGAGCTTCCAGCGAAGGCGGAAGGGTTGAGAGTTGAGAACCAGCAGGCGCGGCAGGCTTCGAGCAAATTAAATGTGCCGACGACATTCGTGTGGATAAAATCGCCCGGACCGGTGATGGAACGGTCCACGTGTGATTCCGCGGCCAGGTGCATGACGTGGGTGATGGCGTGTTTTTCGACGGCACGCAGCACAGCGGCTTTATCACACAAATCCACCTTCTCAAAAACATATTTCGGGTGTTGGGAAACCTTTTCCAGATTCTCCAAATGCCCCGCGTAAGTAAGGCAATCCAGATTGACAAGTTTTTCGATCTCCGGACGGTCAATGACGTGATGGATGAGATTGGAGCCGATGAAGCCGGCACCGCCAGTAATGAGCAGTTTCATGGTTTATCCAGGACTTGTCGCAGGCTGGCCTCCCAATCTGGAAGCCGCAACCCGAAAGTTTTTTGCAATTTGCCGCAATCCAAAACCGAATACGCCGGCCGCTTCGCGGGCGTGGGATACTCCGGCGTGGTGATCCTTTCCACCGCGCGGCATTTCCGTTCCGCTTCCGGCATCCACTCGATGATGCAGGAAGCGAACTCATGCCAGTTCGTTTGGCCGCCGGCGGCGAGATGATATTCGCCGTTGAACCCGGAACCATCCGCGCCGGCCAGGACCTGCTTGAGCGCCAGCGCGGTGGTTTCGGCGATCATCCGCGACCATGTCGGGCAGCCGAACTGGTCGCCCACCACGCGCAGTTTCTCTCTCGCGCGCGCCAGGCGTTGCATCGTGAGCATGAAATTCTGGCCGCGCGCGCCGTAAACCCAGCACAGCCGGAAAATCAAATGGTCCGCGCCGGAAGCCTTCACCGCCCGGTCGCCTTCCAGTTTTGACCGTCCGTAAACGCCCAGCGGATTCGGCGCGTCGGTTTCGACGTAAGGCGACGTCTTCGCCCCGTCGTAAACATAATCCGTCGAGTAATGCACCATCAGCGCGCCAATCTTTTTCGCCGCCTCGGCCAGAACTCCCGGCGCGACCGCGTTGACCTGCCGACAAAGTTCCGTTTCCGTCTCGGCCTTGTCCACCGCCGTGTAGGCCGCCGCGTTCACCACCACGGACGGATTGGTTGCAGCCACCAATGCTCGCAGCGCCGGGGTGTCGGTGAGATTGATTTCGGGATAATCCACCGCCACCACCTCCGCCAGCGGCGCGAGCGCGCGGCGTAATTCCCAACCGACCTGTCCGTTTTTTCCGATGAGCAAAATTTTCATGGGGTGCAGGCGTGTTCAGGCAAACAGGCGATCCTGGGGCAGGTCCTTCAACCGCGGCCCGCGCGCGTCCTTCTCCGAAAGCTGCGGGTTGTCCAGCGGCCATTGGATGCCGATGTCGGGGTCGTTCCACGCGAGCGTCAGTTCATTCTGCGGGGTGTAAAGTTCCGTGCATTTGTACACGAACAATGCGGTCTCGCTCAACACCGCAAATCCATGCGCGAAACCCGGCGGGATGAAAAATTGCCGCTTGTTCTCGCCGGAGAGATGCAGTCCATGCCACCGGCCAAATGTGGGTGAGCTGCGCCGGATGTCCACCGCCGCGTCAAACACCTCGCCTTGCAGCACAAAGACCAGCTTGCCCTGGGCCGCTGGATTCTGGAAATGCAGCCCGCGCAGGGTGCCCCGCCGTGAAAGCGACACGTTGTCCTGCACGAAATTCCAGTCCAGCCCCGCCTCGCAGTAACGCTGGCGATTCCATGTCTCCATGAAAAAGCCGCGCGCGTCGCCAAACACCTTCGGTTCGACGACCACCAATCCCGGGATGTCGCAGGTGATGACGTTCATCGCTCAAGGGCGGGATGCGGCCAGCCGCCGGGCCTCCGCGATGACTTCCTTGTCCAGGTATTCGCGGTATTCGCACTTCGGCATTTTGTTGGTGAGTTCCTCCAGTTGATCGAGCTTGAGAAAGCCGGCGCGGAACGCTGCCTCCTCCGGACAGCCGATTTTGACGCCCGCGCGTTTCTCAATCGTCTGCACGTAGGCCGACGCCTCGTGCAGGCTGCTGCTCGTGCCCGCGTCCAGCCACGCAAAGCCGCGGCCCAGCCGGTACACGCGCAACTCCCCACGCCGCAGGTACGCCACGTTCACGTCCGAAATTTCCAGCTCGCCGCGCGCCGACGGCTTGAGCGCCTTGGTGACGGCCACGACGTTGTTGTCGTAAATGTAAAGCCCCGGCACGGCGTAATTGCTCCGGGCCTGCTTCGGCTTTTCCTCAATTGAAATCGCCTGACCCTGCGCGTCGAATTCCACCACGCCGTAACGTTCCGGGTCGTTGACGTGATAACCGAAAATGGTCGCGCCGGTCTTGAACTCGGCGAACGCGCGATGAAACGAATCGCCGCCGTAAAACACGTTATCGCCGAGAATCAGCGTGACGCTGTCGCTGCCGATGAACGATTTCGCGATTAAAAACGCCTGCGCGATGCCCGCCGGTTTCGGCTGTTCGCGATATTCGATGGACAGCCCCCACGCCCGGCCGTCGCCGAGCAACTGCCTGAAGCGCGGCAAATCCTGCGGCGTGGAAATGAGGCATAACTCGCGGATGCCGCCCTCGATGAGCGTCGTCAGCGGGTAATATACCATCGGCTTGTCATACACCGGCTGGAGCTGTTTGCTCGCAACCAGCGTGAGCGGATACAGCCGCGACCCGGCGCCACCAGCGAGAATGATTCCTTTCATTAGCCGACAGCGTAGTATTTTCCAGAAAAAATGAAAGCCGGAAGTTTGCGAACAAACCAACCGGGCGCAAAGGAACACTGTATCTGGAGCGCGGCTGTCTCAGCCGCAGCAGATCGACCCACGGAAGCGTTCACCCTTAATTCTACCGTGTTTTTGCATCGTGCGTGCTGCACCTGGGACAGGCGCGCTCCGACGGCTTGGACAATCGTAGAGATACAGTGTTACTTTGCACCCAACCAACCGTGAATGGTTTCGAGTTTGCATGGGACAGGAACTTGTCCTATTGCTTCCGCGTCTGATTGAATGGGATGAAGAAAAAGTTGAAATGGATTTTCGCCGCGCTCGTCGCGGTGTTCGCGCTGTTGCAATTCACGAACCCGCCGCGCACGAACCCGCCGGTCGCGCCGGGGCGCGATTTGATGGCCACCAACCCGCCGCCACCGGAAATCGCCGCCCTGCTGCACGGGGCCTGTTACGACTGTCATTCCGACGAAACCCGGTGGCCGTGGTACAGCCACATCGCGCCGGTGTCATGGCTGGTGGCTGGCGACGTGAAGGACGGGCGCGAGCGGATGAATTTCTCCGACTGGCCGCGTGAACTGCCCGAACGCGCGGCCAAACGGCTGGGGCGGATCAGCGAGGAGGTGGGCTACCACGACATGCCGCCCGCCAAATACACCTTGCTGCACCCCGAAGCCCGGCTCACCGCCGACCAGCGCCAGCAATTGATTCATTGGGCGGACCAGGAAGCCGCGCGGCTTAAAGCAAACGGCGGGGCCGGCAAGGAATGAGCGGTTGACCGTCGGGCACGCTCTGAGGGCGTGTTGCCCAAATGGAACGGAGCGCGGGTGTCCCACCCGCAGCAGCCAAGATTGCCAAATGAGCGCACGAAATTCCACGGGTTTTTGGATTGTCGAACGTGCTGCGGCTGAGACAGCGCGCTCCGCCGTCTCCTAACTGATTTGGGCAACATGCCCCTGACACTGCTACCATTCTTTTTTCTCCTGGGAGCGCCGGCGTCTCGCCGACAAACGAATATCAGTCGTCATGCAATGAGCCGGCGGGACGCCGACGCTCCCGGAACCCGCGGGTGCAGCTTAACACCCGCACCGTACGGGAATAACTCCCTCTCCCCGTCCAAACGGGGAGAGGGATGGGGCGAGGGGTTCGTGCTTGTAAACATTGGCTCCTCACCCCGGCCCTCCCCTCCTTGAGGGAGGCGAGGGAGAAAAATGGTGCGTGTGTCAAGTTGCGCCCGGAACCCGCAGCCATTCCGTTTGGGCATTGACGGAATCAAGCCTGCCAAACATGCTTTTATTTTTATGTTGTACAGTGAATTGGTTCCCGCCGCCGAATCCCGCCCCGGCGGGACGCGGCGATTGATGGTGATGTTGCACGGGCTGGGCGACAGCGTGGATGGCTGGCGCTGGTTTCCGGAGGCGATGAACCTGCCGTGGCTGAATTATCTGCTCGTCAACGCGCCGGATGACTACTACGGCGGTTATTCATGGTTCGATTTGGACAACATGGCTCCCGGCGTCCAGCGCAGCCGGAAATTGTTGTTCGACCTGCTCGACGATTTGCGCGCCAAGGGTTTTCCAGCGGAACAAATCACATTCGGAGGTTTTTCGCAGGGCTGCCTGATGGCCATTGAAACCGGCCTGCATTATCCGCACCGGCTGGCGGGTATCGTCGCCATCAGCGGCTGGATTTTTGAGCCGGAAAAACTGGTGCAGGAACTTTCGCCTGTCGCGCGCCAGCAGCGCCTGCTCATGACGCACGGAACGAGCGACCCCATGATTCCGATTGACAAGGTGCGCCGGCAGATTCCGTTGCTCAAGGCCGCCGGCCTGAATCTGGAGTGGCACGAATTTATGAAGGCGCACACCGTCGCCGGCGAAGAGGAAATCGCCGTGATCCGCAATTTTGTGCGCGCCGGTTATCCGGCCTGATTTTTTCGGAGGGACGAACTCTGCGAGTCCCTAAATCCACTCGCACATCAATTCAAGGGGCTCGCAGAGCTCGCCCCTCCGATTTATTAAACCTTCACTTCGCGGGTCGCGCCGGGAATCCAGATTTGCTCCGGCCGCGGCTCGCCGGCAGCTTCCATCGCGCGTTCCACGATGTCGCGCATCTGGGCGAACCACCAGCTGGCGCGGGCGATGCGCCCTTCCCGCCGTGCCGCGTTGGCGCCCCGACATCGGATGTCGGGGTTGAAACCGAGTTCCAGTTGATTGTCTGTCGCGTTTGTCATATTGAACCTTTCTTTGCGCGACATTCTCGCAGGCGGGGTTGGACAAATGCTGTCCAAGCAATGGAAATTTCGGGACGTTATACTTCACAAACCCAAAAAACCATGAATAACCTCAATAAAAACGCTATTTTTCGCCTGCTTTTCGGGTTAAGCAATTTTTCGCTGTTGTGTCACAAAAATAAGCCGCTTTACGCATTTCGGGCGTTTTGGGATGCTCTGACGGTATGGCCGAACCGGAACAAGAACCGTCAGAGAAAAAATTGTCTCCGTGGAGGCAATTCATCGAAGATGCCTCATGGGACATTCCGGGTGCCCGTGCGCTTGGAAATCTTTTCTTGGCAATTTTCGTTCTGGAGGGCAAGGCCGTGAAAAACGGATGGATTGCATTTCTGGTATTCACGGTTTGTGCGTTTTGGGGTGGCTGTCACTATTCAGAACAGAAAATTGACTCAAAACTTGCTGGCATCACCAATTATTTTTCAGTGGAATTGAACAAAAGAAATTTTCAAATTTCCGAATTGAAGGAGCAGATTGCCGATGCAAAGCAAGACCGCGACAAATATCAGATGATGCTCGCTCCATTTCAGGCGGCGGCACTTAAAATATACACCAATGAACCTCTTAATCAGCGGCTCGATTTGCTGGCTACCGAAATGGGCAACATTTCTAAACAGGTAAACGTCATATTGCGGATAAATGACAACGAAAATTTAGTAATGACCGACGTGCCGATTGGCACATATCTCACTGTTAGCAATCAAATTGCAATCACCAACGGACAAATTCGACTAGGATTAATCAACAAATCAAAATATCCAGCAATTAACAGTTTTGTTGATTTTGCAGCGGGCACTGACTCAACCAATCTGATTCTTATTGATTGGGCGCAACAACCGGCCGAACCCGGAGGGGGCCACTGGCGTTATTCTGTGGAAAAATCCATCCCTCACAATCACGATTGGCACATATCCACCATCATGCTTTCGACAAATTTCACCAAAGGCCGTTTTTGGGGCAGATTTGACGTAGGGGCGGATAATTCGGAAACGAAGACTTACTACGTTGATTTTTTTGTCAATATCGGACAATAAAAGTGTCACAAATACACTTGACAGAAAACAATAAATGTGTCACCTTTATTACATGAAAACGACGGATGATAAAGACGAGTTGAATCTGATAACGCTGGCACAGCAGTATTCAGACGACGACAAAGCCCGCGAATTGCTGGAATCCCTGCTCTGGCCGCACGGTGCCTATTGCCCGCATTGCAAGGCCGATATGCCCTACAAACTGACCCCAAAGGCCACCAGCAAGCGTCCAGCACGCAAAGGGCTTTACAAGTGCCGGACATGCCGCAAACAGTTCACTGTGACCGTGGGCACCATTTTCGAGGATTCCCATATTCCGATTGGCAAATGGCTGATGGCCATTTTCCTCTTGTGCTCCAGCAAAAAGGGAATGAGCGCACACCAGATTCACCGAATGCTCAAGGTAACACTCAAAAGCGCGTGGTTTATGATGCATCGGCTTCGCTATGCGATGGACACAAAAGCCCCGCTTGGGAAACTGCTTCAAGGTGTGATTGAGTGCGACGAAACATTCATTGGCGGGAAGCCCCGCCTTGGTGACAAAGTCACCGGAACTGGCTACCGCAAGGATTCAAACAAGACTCCCGTTGTGGCGTTGCTGGAACGCGGTGGCGACGTGCGGACAAAGGTGGTTGCCAGCGTGAATCAAAAGAATCTGCGGAGCTTTGTTGACGATAACATTGTCAGGGATTGCGTGGTGAACACCGACCAAAACAACGTCTATAAAAACATCCTGTATCCAATCGTCAAAGGCCGCTTCGGAAAGCACGAAGTGGTGAATCACTCACGCGGCGAATACGCCCGCCACAATGCCGATGGAACGGTGGCGCATATCAATACTTGCGAGAGTTTTTTCAGTCTGTTGAAACGCGGTGTATATGGCTCATTTCACCATGTCAGCAAAGAGCACTTGCACCACTATTGCGGTGAGTTCTCTTTCCGTTGGAACACGCGGTTTATGACCGATGGCCAGCGCATGGGAGAGGCCGTCGCGCTGACAGAGGGAAAGCGGTTGACATATCGGCAGGTGAATTGAGGGAACAGGCCGCGAGTGCGGTCTGATTTCCTAATTAAGAAAATGCCGCCAAGAATCCCTTGGGGCAGAAAGAGAATCCGTGCCAAGAAAAACAAAACGGAAAACGAAGGCGATCAAAGACATGCCGCTTAGTTTGCATGGCGTGAAATTTGAGGATGCGCTGCGGGCTTTGTTGCATACCCCGCCACCGCCAAAATCAAAAAAGACCAAATGAGCGAAACAAATCCAGTTGGCAGGCCGATGCTTTCCAAAAAAGAGAAGCGCGGGAAGTTCATTTCCACTCGATTGTCCCCGCCCGAATATGCCGAAATCATGCAGGCCGTGAAAGAATCCGGCATTAGCAAAACAAAGTGGGTCAGGACAAAACTGGTTGCCGCCGCTCGACGCGCCTAAAAACCAATGAACACAAGCCATTCCAGAGACAGCTTAAAAGTTGGGTTTGTGAAGTATAACGTCCCGGGAAATTTCGGGAGTATGTAGTTAACGCAATATGTCTAATAAATGGACACTTTTGCCCCATTGTCTTGCAAATCCCATTTACAAATCTGAAAAGTTGTAAAAGAGTTATTAGTAAAGCCCAAAGTTGATTGGAGTTTGCTTCGACGCGTCACACGTCGGCTCCTGCTTTTCCTGTAACTATTCGCGAATCGTAATCGTGTCGCCCGGTTCCAGCGGCACGACGTGGCCGCCGAGCAAATCGCGCGGGTTGACGCTGATTCCCTCACCCTGGCGGGTGATGGTGATGGCCTTCGGGTTGTGGTGACTGGTGTAATCGGCCGTCGCGATGGCCTGCGACAGGGTCAATCCCTCGACCCACGGGATGTTGGGATGTTCCACCGGGCCGACAATGACCACGCCCTGCCCCTGCCCCGCCATGCTGGTGAACGCGGCCTTCTGGCCAGCCAGATAAGCCGCCGGCGCCTAGGCATTGGCCTGCGACCGGGTGACGCAGCCACAAAACGACGTTGAAATCAGAAGCGCCGAAATCCCGCCGACACAAAAGAATTTCAGGAACCCATTCATTTTACTCCGGCCGCTTGAGAATCTTTCCAAACTCGCCTTCGACCGGTTCAATTTCAATCCGGTGGCCTTCCGGTGCGCCTGGGGCCGGCATTGAAATCCTGCTTTTCTTTTCCGTCTTGGGCGCGGCGACGGCGGACGGCAGCGGCGCGGCAACAAACGTTGCTTCGGCCGGTTCGCTGTCCGGCGGCTCCGAACCCTGACCGGGAACAAACAAATTGGTCCGGGTCTCCAACCATTTGCAATACCGTTGAAAACCCCACATGCCGTGATCGGCGCCGGTCTCAATGGCGGAGATGATTTTGAAAAAATCGCGGTTGCGGATGAAATTTTTCACCGCGTGCGTCGCCACCAGAATCT
>Ga0187868_1001572_pt1 | contig 16003 bp, 15 predicted proteins | sample June2016WEW_13_4_FD_133014 | JGI IMG/M metagenome (GOLD analysis project Ga0187868, IMG submission 133014) | Peatland microbial communities from SPRUCE experiment site at the Marcell Experimental Forest, Minnesota, USA - June2016WEW_13_40 | ecosystem: Environmental > Terrestrial > Soil >... | reverse complement strand
TCTCGTCGCGTTCTTGTGCCTAGGATTGCGGATGGGAGCGGCTCAGACGACGGGCGAACATCGGCAGGCCTATCTCGCTTTGATTTACCACGTTCGGCCTGCGGACATGGAAAAGTTCGTTCAGTCGAACCGGCAATATTCCGCGGCGCTTGCATCCCACGGCGTATCTGGTTCTCTCCTGCGTTGGACCGCATATGCAGATGAGGACACCTTCACATTCCTGTGGCTGCACCCGATAGAACACCTCAACGATATCGAGGAACTGTCCAAGGCTGAGTCGCAACTGGACGTGCGGATCAGGGCCGAGGGGTGGAATGCGGGCAGCGATCTGCACTATGCCGTCGACCACACGCAGGAGTTCGTAATTCGAGATGAGCCTTCGCTTTCCCGGTTGCCAGCGGACGCCGAGGCATGGACGCATCAAGACTGCGAATTTCAGCTGTACTACACGTCTGGTGGATATGGCGGGAGCGATTCAGAGGTCCGCGAACTTCGGCGCAAGTACCTTAGTGCATTTCCCCAGAAGGCGAACCACCCTTACTACCGAATACTAAGGGTACTCATCGGGCTGGAGCGCCCCTTATGGGTGGTGCAGCACTGCGGCGCTTCGTGGCAGCAGATCAAAGATCAGCAATCCGAAGAAGCGAAACTGACTGGGGCCGCTGGCGCCAGCACAGAGCACACATTGCTGACATTTGTTCGCAAGGCCGAGGTGTGGCGCTACCAGTTCGATGCAGACATGTCCTATCCGCTGACATCGAATCCGAAGGCAGTCCCATGAGATGTGGTTGCTATTGTTAACAGCATTTGCACTTATTGAGAATTGGCCGGTCGGGTCAATGCGTAATCGAGATTTATCACCAGTTGGGAAAGCATGGACTCGGCCCGGTGATGGAATTCGACGATGGCGAATTTCGGTACACCCAGAACCGCAGCCTCATCACGGTTACAGAGTAATGCCCGAGATTTCCACAGGAGATTCAGCACCACGACGAAAATTTGTGCGTCCTGTCACAGACCTACTATGGGAAGTGAAGGTAAAAAGAATCCCAACGGCGCGAATGGTGTGCTGTATGGTCGCCAAGTGTAGCAATCCGTCGTGTTCTGCAAAGTTCCTCTATCTCAAAGCGGGCAGACTCTTCTGCCTCGAAAATGACCCCGCGCTTCACTCGCCCGAATCCAACTTAGTGGAGTACTTCTGGCTTTGCGATCGCTGCTCGTCCACGATGACCCTGCGTCCGGGGGAAGACGGAACGGTGGTAACGGTTCTGCTCCCAAAACCGACTCGCGGTGTCCAGGATGTCCCGGATGGTGTCGTTCTTACCCCGGCAGACGGAAAGAAAGGGTTATTGCTCCGTATAGTTCACTGTTCTTCGCCAGAGCACTGAGCTGACCGGTATTTTGTACCAAGTAGATTGTTAGTGTAGCGCGTCGTTTGAGGTTTGTCCGTAGTCGCCGCCGGGGGTGTGGGGATGTGGGAAATGCGGAGCGTTTTCCACATCTCCATGCCCCGGTTGCTTCGGCAAGATTGCTTCCGGTGCCGGAGGCCGATAGCCCAGCGACGAATGCGGCCGTACCGTGTTGTACAACCGAGGTACGAAACACCCATAAAACTGCCTTTCGAGAGGTAACGTATTCTGGCAACTATGACGTTAGCCGGCAGCGACCTCCTCTAATCGTGCCAGGGTGTCGGGATACCGGCGCACGAGAAGCACCAAAGCAGCTGCCTGGGGGTTCGGTTTCGCACGCCCCTGTTCCCACTTTTCCAAGGTTCTTTCGTTTATGCGCAGTTTGCGCGCAAATACCGCTCGTGAGCAACGGAGCCTCCTGCGAGTGTCCCTGATGAGCTTGGAATCCACCTTGGGAAGTGGAGCGACATCCACCTTGTAGCTGCGGAGTGTAAGCTTGCCCTCCCGGTAATTCTTCATCGCGCCTACGCCTTCCATCAACTCGCCAAAAATATCTCTCTTCGCCATCACCATATCCTCCGTGATCGGCTAGGCCGGACGACTTGTCTACCCGCACGAGCTTTCAATTCGCCGTCGATCGCCGCTTTCAGCGCCTTCTTCTCTTTTGCCGTCAAGTCCGCTGCTTCGTCTTTGTCGTAGACACCCATCAGCCATATTTGATCGTCGGACCGAAAGTGGTAATAGATGATCCGCACTCCGCCTCTCCGACCCTTGCCGCGCCGCACATCCGCCCAGCGCATCTTTCGAAAACCGGCGGTGCTAGGCATCAAATCCCCTGCTTCTGGATTCTCCGCAAGCTCTGCCTGTAATGCCTGATAGTCATCGTCGTTTAGATAGCTCGGCAAATAACGTGTGAATGCAGGCGCCTCAATGAACTCCATACACGCCTTGTATACGCTATTGGCGTATGGTTGTTACGGTACGCCATTAGCGTATAGTTGTCAAGCTGGGCAGCGACAAATCGTGCGGTTACTGCCTGGAGATGATCTGCGCCGATTTCCTAGCTGGGGCGAACTTGGATGGTGAAAATCCCGAGATCCTGTTGAACTCGGTCTCCCGCTACTACAGGTTCTTGCCCGGCGAACAGCAGCAGGCTTTTCTTGAAAACCTGCGGGAGAAGGCGTCCTGAGAATGAGTCGCCCAAAAGCTGCTCTCTTGCCGCTGGATCCGGTGTCGTACGAGAGTCTGCGGCAGCTAATCCTGCGCCGCGATGGCTGGAGGTGTCAATCGTGCGGCACGATGTCAAATCTCGAGGTGCACCACAAACAGTTTCGCAGCCACTCCGGCGACGATTCGGATGAAAACTTGATCACGCTGTGCACGGCGTGCCACGCCATTGCACATCACCACAGAAACAAAACTCATTAGTCGCGAGCGAGGCGTAAGGAGGCCCAATGCCATCAATTTCGCAGTTCAGAGTGGTCTATCCCAGTTCCGTCACGGGCAAAGCGCGGAGCCCGTCAGCGAGTGGAAACCCGTTCGGCGTGCGACAGATGATAGCGCTGTTGGCAATCCGCGACTTGCCAACCACATTACGCACGAAATCGAGATTCACGGCGTCGCCGGCGGCTGGCACTTCGGTCCACTTCGCTTCGAACAGTTCCAGGCGTCCACCGATGTCAACCACAAAATCCACCTCACGCGTACGGTCACGCCAGAAAAACAGGCTACCTACGCGTCCTGCGAGCCGCTCGCGCTCGCGCAATTGGGCAAAGACAAATGTCTCCCAGATGGCACCTGCTCCCGGCGCTTGACGAAGAACTTCCTCGGAGCGGATGTTCAACAACGCACAAAGGAGGCCGGTATCCGCCAAGTAAAGTTTGGGACTTTTCACGATGGACTTGGTGCGGTTCGAGAACCAGGGCTCAAGCAACACTATCTGTCCGGAAGCCTCCAGTGTGGACAGCCAGTTGTTCGCAGTAGATGGAGCGATGCCTACATCTCTCGCCAGATCAGCCTTATTCAACAAGTTCGCAGAACGGAGAGCACAAGCGCGCAGAAAGCGCTCGAAATCCCGCAGGCTACCCACGTTGGCGAGTGACCGGACGTCGCGTTCCAGATAGGTAGCCAGATAAGAGTTGTAGAAAGCCATTACGTCGATGTTCGGGTTGGCATGTAGTTCCGGAAAACCACCCCGCACGATGGCAGATTCAAGTACGGTTTGCGGCAGTGCCGCGCGGATCTCCGCAAAGGACAGAGTTTCCAATTCAGCAATGTCGGCCCGTCCGGCCAGTGACTCGGAAACACTCTTCATTAGCGTGAATTTCTGAGAGCCGGTGAGCAGGAACTGTCCGTTGCGGGCCCGGCTAGCATCCACTGCGCCCTTGAGGTACCTGAATAAGCCAGGCGCATATTGCACCTCATCGATGATCACTGGCGACTGGTGGCGGAGGAGGAAGCTTTGCGGCTCTTTTTCGGCCTGTTCGGCTTCGGTTGGGAGGTCGAGCGATACGAACTCATGCTTCGGAAAGAGCCGTCGAAAGGTGGACGTCTTACCGGTCTGGCGGGCGCCGGTCAGCACTACGACTGGACGGGTCCGTGCGGACCTTAGAAGGCGTGGCTCAATATCACGCTTTATCCACATATGCTCACTATGCGATACAAACGTATATTTTGCAAGCACTCAATTGGCGTCGTTTGCCGGCATAGCCACGGATCGCAATTAGATTAGAGCAAATCCATAGTTGCTGTAGCCGCCGGCAACTGCCGAGTTGCGCTCGGCATGGACGGGCGAGGGCGCCCGTCCCCACACGAGCGGGATACAGCAACGCTGAATCCGCTCTAGAGGCTATGCCTGTGATGGAGAAACACTCCTTCGCATACGACAAACTGCACCAGCAGATCCTGCGTCGCGATAACTGGAGGTGCGAATCGTGCGGCACGATGTCGAATCTTGAGGTGCACCACAGCGAATTCCGCAGCCATTCGGGAGCCGATTCAGAGGAGAACTTGATCACGCTGTGCACGGCCTGCCACGCTAGAGTACATCGCCGCTAAGGCCACGAACGAATAGTGGCTGACACGGCACCCGCGCAAGAGGCAGGGTCCACTGCAGTGAACCTGGCGGAAACAGTTCCACCCGCTTCTCGTTCTTTTTTGGTGCACAGCAGCAGGTGGAGATATTTGTGACGAAACCGGGAACGCGCAGCCGACGGGACCGGTGCGAAAGGTTTGCCCACAATACAAGAGACGGCCTTGATTGGCCCGCTTGTGCTCAACGCTTAGCACGCACGTGCCATTCTTCTCGTGGCGGAACGGTCTTACGCTGTAGCTGAGCGGCACCCTAGGGAAGGGGCTGTTCACCTTTCCGCCCCACGACTCCGATCGGGTTGTGGGGCGTTTTTTTGTTGATCCGCCTGCCACGATGCGCACGAACTCCAGGGGACACGATTCGATTCTCGCACGGGGAGGTTGAAACGGAGCCCCATCGCAGGTCCCAACTACCTGGTCCACTGGCAGTCCCCTATGCCGCCTTTTTTACAGCGCTGGACAGCTCGTTTCCGGGCAAGGCGCGGGCTCGGAGTTCCGAGGCTATGCAAATCAAGAAGCACACTACACTGGCCTCCAACAGATTCCGCTGCGGTAGCCTCAGCGCCAAGAACAGCTTGGTTGCAATGTTAAGGTGAACCAGTCCTCCACATACCAATGCGATCCAACCGACGTAGTAGGTAACCCTTCCAATCCACTGCAGACAAGTGCCGTGGCTCATGGTCAAGTCCTCCTTGGATGCACAGAGTAAGAAAACGTGGCCGCTTCGATTTCCAGGCCCGCCATGGACAAGACAACTCCATCTTACTCTCAGCGCGGGCAAGCTCAACGATTCATCGTGCCGCATGAGCGGATACCTGTTGCACGGCATGAATGATTCCGTTTTGCACAAAAGCCGGAAGGCGAACCATGCAGACAAAAAGCAGCGTGAAAACCAGCTTCGCGGTGGGGAGGGGCGCAGACGGAAATTAGCACGTGCATGTCTGAGTATAGGTTTCCAGACGAGAAAAAGCGCCCTCCACGGCCACCGTCGCGCGGTAGCCATCGACGACACTGATGTCTGCCAGGAAACCACTGTTTGTGAGCTTCGGTGTTTCCTCGGATTCCTTCAAGCTCAGGATTGAGATCGGGGTGTGTGGTGACGGAAAAATCTGCCAGCGGAAAAGAAAGCCCGTCACCGGTGGCCTTCAGAATAGCTTCCTTGCGCGTCCAGCAAGCAAAGAAGCCCGGCACGCGGAGATGGTCCGGCAACGCCTGAAGCCTGGCGCGTTTGCGAAGCGAGAAGAATCGCTCGGCCAGTGAGGCTGTGTCGATGTCGCCGCAGATTCTTTCGATGTCGACGCCTCGCCGGTGCTCAGAGCCAACTGCAATCACCGCCATGTTCGCCGAGTGAGATACATTGAACTTCAGCACTCGTGGATTCTGCTCGGCTGCGAGCTGGGGCTTGCCGCCGGTCAGATACTCGAAACGAATCTCGGTCGCGGGAATTGCAAGGTAGCCGGCAAGCAGGCCCCGAAGTGCAGAACGACATCGGGTGGCAAAGCGCTGGAGCCGTTTTCTATTGTGCCGTTGGGCTGCCGGTCATGCCCGGGAGACTTGACTGACCGGTACCGTCCGCGCTCCGAGCGCCTGCAGCCCCGCCCGGCAAGGGGGAGGTACCAGTTCCTTTCTTCTAGTGTAACAATCGAAGAGCACAACTATCTTTCCGCTCAATAACTTACAGGAACTCTTTTATTCTCGCCGACGGGGAGGAGGACTCGGCTCGGTTGAGCCCTCATTTCACTCCCGGGGAATGCTGCGGATAGTTGCATTTTCGTGCAACTGTTGCAAGAAGTGTCATCTTGACAATGACTTACGTATGGTCTTTAATGTAGGAAGTTAAGTAAAGTTGGTTCGTGTATCGATTTGCGGTAAAGAGGACTGAACATGGTTGAGCCTCCCCTCTTGGCCGGTCCGCTGACGTTGTATCGGAGGGGATTCATGATGAACGTTAGGTGGAAATGGTGGCTTGGGGCTGCACTTTTGCTGTGTCTGGTGCCCTCATCTTTTGCTGGTGAGCCGGACCACCACAAAGGCACACCTGTTCGGAATGTTCGGAGTTGCCAGGTGCCGGAGGGTGGCTCTGCTGCGATCTACTTGCTCGGAGCCGGGCTCACATGTTTCGGGGCCATGTTCCTCCGATCCAAGGTAGCAAAGCCCACGCAATCGTAAATTCAGCCGGCACAAAAACGGGCCTGCTTTGCGAGTATGTTCGCTCGCAAAGGAGGCCTTGTGTTTTTTTTTGCAGGTCCTGTTCTGATTAGGTGGGCGTTTAATACTGGTTAACTGGTCGCCGGACGCCTATCTCGGCCCAGTTGAGGCGCTCGCGATTCATGAAGTTAATCAACTCCACAGTGCCGTGCTTCTCCCACGTCGGTTCGCTTTCAGGATCACGATGGAGCTTCTGCTCGATTGCCTCCCCAGCGGTCGTTGTCCACGAATTCGCCGGTGCGCGGCTTCAGCAGCTAGTAGAGAGTGCTTGACGCAACCCTCGGGCGCGAGCATGATCGATTTGTCCTAAGCTATTAGATATCCCAACTTTGAGGTTTGATATGCTGACAACCAATAAGATTCCTCGGTCCTCGGTCATCGACCTTATGATTAGAAAGAACGCCAAGTTGGATCGGTCGCAGCTTGAGAAGCTGACTGACGATGCATTGGTAAAGCAGGCGAGGGCAGATGTCCCTGAGCTTTCAAGTTTGAGTGTTGATATGTTACAGGGCGTTCGAGAGTTCCCTCTAAATCCCAATTTCGGGTGGCAATCTCGTGTTGCACGTCCTGAGAGCTTGGAACATATTCTCGAAGAGGCGGTTCGAAGTTCCGCGCCGTATTCCAAAGGTTCCAGTGATCAGGCGATGCTGAGCTATCCATCCAACGATTTGATCAACAAACACCACGACGTGGTCATCCGAAATCTATTCACTCCAGAAAGATTCACAAAGCGGGAGCGGTTTCCGCGCCTGATGCGAGTCGTCAGGAAAACGAGAGACTTGCTCTGGAGATGAGCACGGCTGCCGGACAAACGGGCAGAGCGTCAAACTCTTGCCTGGCGAAAAATCGCCTCTCTAACAAACGTCGGCGATGTCAAGCACTTTTCAGAGCAGGCGAAGGCGGATGTCCCTGAGCTGAAGTCATTCAGAGTGGGCACATCTGTGAATCTGTTTTCATTGCTCGAATGACACGATCTGCGATGAGATGACGGACGCGCGGGCATCTGACAAGTAGGGCTGCTGTCCGATGCCAATGCTGCTCGGCCTCTTGATGATCACCGGCATGAAAAGCTGCCGCACCTTGTCCGATGACGGCATCTACCTCCCGCGACCAGAGTGAATTGAGTCGACTAAAGCTGGCGGCACGAGCGTAAGCAAGTGCAGCATCGTGAAAACGAGCGGCTCGATGCAAAGATGAAGCCACCAAGAGCAGGCGTCGCGCTTCTAAATGCGGGGGAAGAGGAACGGTCGCCTCTCTGGCAAGATGTCTGATGCACTCATCGACTAGTTCCATCCGTTTTGTCAGGACACCACATTGGCCCAGACCCGACCAGGCATCGGCTATATACTTCCAGTCCTGCGAGAACTCTGCTTGACGAAGCGCATCCCTAAACGCAAATTCAGCCAAATCCGGGCTACTCCCATCTAACACGGCCCGCTGGTACGTCATCCAGCCACGAGCCGTGAGCAACGACATCATGGCATGAGCGAGCCCGGCCTCGCGCGCTGTTGTCAGTCCTCGCTCTAGGAATGCTTCCGCCTTGTCGTACTGCGCGTCATCTTTGTAGGCATCGGTTAGAATGCGGCACGCCTCGGCTATGTGAGGAGGATCCTGAGCAACTTCTGCAAACCGTAGAGCGAGTGAAGCGAGCCGGATCGTCCGGTTCGTGCGCAGTTGTCTGACGTAGGTGACAATGGCAAGACCGATCAGATTTGCGGCAATCTCTGATGATGAGGGCGGTGCAATAGTACGTGCAATCTTCAAAGCTCGACGGTAGGCCCGGTGTGCGTCAAACAGTTGGTGCCGAGACAAGGCCAATGAACCCAACTCATGCAACGCGACTGCTTGCACGAGCGTTGCATCACTGCCACATTGCTCTCTTGATAGCGCGACCCGTAACCAAGTATCAGCTTGATCGTCCTGGCCGAGACGGTTGTACAACCTAGCCAATTGCGTCGCGAGCGGAGGCACATATCGCGATTCGCCTAGCGAACCTCGTATCCACTTAATGAGGAACTCCAGACATAGGCAACCCTCGACGGCCGTGTTCTGTTCTGCCCAGACATGGAAGTAGTTTAGACGTGAATCCAGAAGAACCGACAGAAGGGTTGGACCATCCTCTGCCTGAGCGAGGTGGTAGGGGAGGTGCTGTTTGACAAACCCCGAAAAACTCCACGGCGTTTTCACGTACATGTTTAAGCAGTAGTCTCCCAACATTCGATGCCCTTCCAACGCGCTAACAAAATACGGCCCAGCCTTCGCCTGATCCGTCAACCAGTCGACGAGTGATTTGTGGTAGGGCTTGATGATTTCGTGACCGGCGTCGACTGTGACCGGGAAGAACGAGGCGAGATGGCGGGTGAAGTCGCGGAGCTCTTCGTCCCGCCAGTTGAAGAGGCGTTGGAGGATCTCCACGGGCAGCGGTTCGCGGGCGGCGAGGATGGCGCGTAGCGCAGGGCGCACATCCTTGCGGAATTTGTCGAGATCAGGGAACTGCCGCTGGAAGTATTGGCAAAAGATCCCGCCGAGTCCTTGCGGGAATTGCTCCGATCGGTCTAGTGAGAGATGGGCACGCTGGACGTCGTCGCACAAGCGCTCGACGTAGAGGAAAATGCCTTCGCTCTTTTCCAGGATTTGCTCGACGAGGCGGTTGGCATCCGGCCGGTTCTGGAGAGGCAACGCCAATTCACGCCGCAGGTAATCGCGGATGTCGGCGCGGTTGGATTCGGACTTGGTATCGAACAGGAAAGGATTCAATGCCTGCAACGGAGCCCTGACGTCAAACTCCGGCCGGCTGGTCACGACGAGGCAGAGCCAGTCGGGCAGGCGCTGGGCATTCCGTGCGAGCATTTCCACCAGCGGGTTGCGCCCGGCCTCGCCGGCTTCATCCAGGGCATCAATCACTATAAAATACCGTCCCCGGCCGCCGTTGATGACCGAGCGCAGCGGGTTGGCGAGGAGGTAGTCGAAAAGTTCCGCCGCGTCCTTCCGGTCCAGTTCCGCAATCTCCGGCAGGGTCAGCAGGAGCTTGCGATAGTCGGGGAGCCGGGTGGCGAGTTGGAAGGCGAGGCTGCGGACGACTCGCTGCGCGCTGCGGTGGTCGGGCTTGTCCCATTCGCAGAACTGGGCGGCAATGACCGTGTCGCCCCGCGTGTGGGTCAGTTGGGCGGCAAAGGCGCTCTTGCCAACGCCGGGGTCGCCCATGATCCAGAAAAGCCGGGAATCAAGCTCTTTTGGATCCTTTCGCCAGTTCTCCACCGCCTCAAACAGCCATTGGCGTCCGTAGAAGCCTTTGCTCAGTAACTGGCAGATGCGGGCCTCGGACTTGATGGGCTTGAGATGGCCGTTGAGCGTTTCGATCTCACCGGCAAAGCGGCGGTTTTCGTCGCTCTCCACCACCCGGACGATCTCGGCTAGTTTGCCCTGATACCAGTCTTCCCACGTGGCCTCACCGGCAGTGCGCCGCTCCCTCCAGTCGTGCATGTCGAGCCACTGGATGTGGCCGATGTTCACTGGCGGCTGCACCTCCTGCTCGCTCTCGACGAGGATGGTCTGGATGTTGCCGCCCTTCACGCCGATGGCAATGGCGATCTCATCGCGGCAGACGCCGGGATCGCGAGTGGAGTGCTTTGAGAGGAAGGACAAGACGCGGTTGCTGCCGACGATCCCGTCTGTGATCTGGCGCCGCCAGTCGTCTCCGAACCGGATCTCACTCTTGTCGAACCAGACGTCGTGCCCACGTTTTTCTAAGTCGGCTTTGATGCGCCGCACCAGTTCCTCGTTGGCGTCGTGACCGTAACTGAGGAAGATACGCATCGGCCCGGATGGCTTCTGGAGCGAAACTTGGCCATGCTGCCCGCAGATCCAGAAGTTGCCGACTTGCGTAAGCGGCGCAGAGCAAGAGGGGCATCGGTTGAGTTCGTCACTCATCACAGCTCTCCTCGATGAATATTTGTACCATCCGGCTCTCGGGGTGCAACAGACTTGCCGCGTCGTTCATCAGCAAGCAGACGATGGAGATGGCGTGAATCCGGCAACTCGGTTGTTCGTAACATCGCCGGTTTTGTTCGCCAGCGCCATGATCGCTGTGGTAAAGAATGTAACTCATGGGGGCACAGATGGCTGACTTTGAATCAATTCCGTACCGCATCCGCATTGGGGTCACAGGCCATCGGAAACTGGACGATCCGGCAACGATGCAGGCGCTGGTCAAGAAGGCCATCGACGCCGAAGTCGAGAAACTGTTTCCGGAGGAGTCGAGGCGGAACATCGAGCGCGTCCGGCGCGCGGGAACGACTGCGATTTCGTTTCGCGTTCTGAGCCCGCTGGCTGAAGGGGCGGACCGTGTGGTGGCGCGGGCCGTTCTCGCCGATCCAGACGCGCGTCTCGATGTCGTTCTTCCGTTGGCGCTCGAAGACTACCTCGAAGACTTTGCGACCGAAGAGTCCCGGAAGGAGTTTGGGGAACTGCTCGGCTGTTGCAGAAAGCCCGTTCCTCTGCGGAGGCGGCGCATCCAAGATGACCGTCGCGATCCGGGCGACCAAGCCGAACTACGCCATGACGCTTACAGACAAGTGGGTCAGTATGTGGTGGATCATTGCGACGTCCTCATCGCCGTTTGGGACGGCCAACCGTCGCGCGGCCGCGGTGGTACGGCCGAGATCGTCCAGTACGCGCAAGAGCAGAATCGCCCGATCATTCGCGTGTGGGAAGATTCGTTTGAAGTGCTGAACCGCGACAACAACAATGGTCTCGATGCCTCCGCGCTCGACGCCATCGACCAATTCAACCGGCAGGCGATCACGCCCGATGAGAGGGCAAGTTACGTGAAGAGCCTCGACCGCGAACACTTTGAGAAGCCGAAGACGGCAGGTGATATACCAGCGGAAGTGCGGGAATTCGTGAACCGTCGCCTCTTTCCTTATTACGCTCAGGCCTCGATTGTGGCCAAGGCGAGTCAGAAGCGGTTTTACCGGGCGGGCAAGTTCATTTATGTTCTTTCCGCGGCGGCAGTCGGATCCGCCGCGCTGGGCGTTATCTTTCCAGCGCTCACGTGGGCCGGATTCAGCGTGGAACTGGTGCTGTTGATCATTATTTGGCTGACCTTACGACAGGCGTACCGGAAACACTCTCATCAGGGCTGGATCGAGAACAGGTTTCTTGCCGAACGCATTCGCTGCGGAATCTTCATGGCCATCTGCGGTATCGAGCCGAGGCCAATCGAAGTCCTTCCCTACATGGGCCATTCGCAGACTGTCAACGACTGGACCGTGCGGGTGTTTGACGAGATCTGGGATCGGCTACCGCCTCTCGCCGGTTGTAGTCAAGGGGATTGCCTGATCCTGAATGCTTACGTTCGTGAGGCGTGGATCGGCGATCAGGTGAATTTCCACAATCAAAAGAAGGAGCGTGAAGGGCAGGCCCGGAAGCGTCTCGCCAAAGCTGGCGAGATCGTGCTGCCTGTGACGATCGCGGCGGCGGCGTTGCATCTTTTGCTGCTCCTTGGGTGGCCAACGGGAACGGGGGCGGAGTCCGTGCACTGGCTGCACCAGGGGTTGAATCAGGGATTGGCGTTCATTGCTCTGCTGTTTCCGGCAATTGCCGCGTCGCTGGCGGGCATGGAGGCACATCGCGAGTACTTGCGACTGGAAAAACGCAGCGCCAACATGGGGCCGCAACTGGAGCGGCTAAACCGGCAGATGGCGTCGGCCACCGATCCAGAACGGTTTCAGAGTTTGCTGCAGCAGGTGGATGAAATCATGCTGCGCGAGACCCAGGACTGGCTGATGCTGATGCGGTACGTGGAGATCAAGGCGAGCTGATCCCCCCTTCGAATCGCGCTGGTATCGGGGCGGGCGGGAATTGTCTGGATAGTTTGCTTCTTGTAGATGGTGTCCCGTCACTCCGGTATCGGGCGGTTGCTCTTCTCAGGCTCATCCGGCCAACGGGCCTCCAACGGCACAGCCAGCGTGGAATGCCAGAGGTCGAATCGTTTAAGATCGGCGACCTTGCCCGGCTGGTTGAGGGCAGCCACGATCGCCGCGAGTAAATTGACCTTTTCTGGTGGCAGCCGTGAACGCAGGCGATTGAGAACGTCGAGTTATTGAAAACGCTGAGCGCAGAAGGGAATGAGCCTTCCACCTATTGATCGGGCGTCACTACACAAGTAAACATGAGGGTTCGTGACCTTGTTGGTGTTTCAATGATCAGCGACGTGCGGGCTCGGACCAGTCCCGCCCACGCTCGGATTACCGTAAGGATGCACAAATCGCAAGATCTCCCTCGCGTGCTCCCCTCCGAAGAGAAGGCGACACGCCGTTGTTCTCATCGGCATCCAGGGTCAAACTCATCCGCGGGCTTTTTGGGTCCACTAAGGCGAACGACCGCATGCGTCCACGGCTTCGCCAGCCCAACTCGTTTTCATAGGCCGTTGTGCCAAAAAGCGCATGTAGAACTCATCCCATCTGTTTTCGACAGTTATCCGTGAACAGTAAGCGCCGAGGGACGGTTGTTCCAGCTACTGCAGTTTTGCGTACTCTGCTTTCGCTTCTTTCAGGATGGGGATGTCGGGGTCGGCGTCTTTCCAGAGCGTGAGGAAATCTTTGTAGGCGGCGAGAGCCCGGACGCGGGCGGCATCGGCATCCGCTCCCTGCGAGGTTCTCGCTTGCAACGCATTGGCACGAGCTACTCCCAGATGCGCCAACGCTCCCGTCCAGCCATTCTCTACGAGGCCGCTGTGGTCGAGAATCTTTTGGAATTCTTTGGCAGCAGCACCGCCCTGTCCGGCTGCCAAGTATGCCTCTCCGCGTATATACACGTGACAGAGGTTGGAATCGCCGTCGCTTAACTCAATGGGTGAAGAAGCTTGTAGGGCAGTCAGGGCGTAAGCCGGATTCTTTCTATCCAGCGCCAATTGCGCCTGAATCGCAGGCAGCCAAAGCGATTGCATCTGCGTATCCAGCCGGGAAGCGTTTCCCTAAGTCTTGGGCCAAGGATTCGGCTCGTGCCGTATCGCCCGCCATGGCAAACGACAGCGCGGCTTCGCTCTCGGCCCCCTGACTCGTCGGAGCGAGCTTCAAAGCCTCTGCCGCTGACTGCCGGGCTTCTGTGGGATTGCCGAAGGCGGCTTCGCGCAGGGCAGCATTCGCCTGCCATGTCGCCCCGCTTTCTTTGTTGTCCGTTCGTAATGCGGAGTCCACAGCCCGCTTGGTCAGTCCCCGCGCTTTGCCCACATGACCGGCATACGCCTCGGTGTCGGACGCATCTTCCAGCCCGAGGTACTCATACTCGGGCTTGCCCGCGAACCACTGTTGCTGTTCCGCCATCGCGGCGGAGTCCGCCCCGAGAAAGGCAAGCTCATAAAGAACTTCGTGCAGTTGGTAATTATCCAGTTTTCGCGCCTGCGCCTCGTGGATGACCTGCCGGGCGTCGTCGAAACGCTGCAAGTAAAGGGAGTAAATGGCGAGATTCCCGTAAGAGAGCCCTGAATCCGGTGGAAGGCGCAGGGCTTGCCTCACCATCTCCGCGGCTTTCTCATACTGCCCCAGACTGGAGTACACTCCGCCCAAATTGTGATACCCTCTGGATTTCCGCGGGTAGCTCTCAATCTCCTCCTGATACGTCTGGGCCGCTTTATCCAGTTCCCCGGTTACATACGAATAGTAGAGGGCGGCGATGTGCAGCTTTTCCCGTTCGCTGGTATGCTCTCGCAACTGGAATGCTTTGGTCAGGTACTCGCGGGCCCGCACTGGCTGGCCGAGATTGAGGTACTCCACGGCCACTCCGGTGTAGCCCGCGACAAAATTCGGATCAAGCTCGATGGCGCGTTGAAAGTAATGCAGGGCTGCGGCGGGGCCTTTCTCATCTTCGGCCTTTGCGCCAAGGCTGTACGCCTTCAGAGCTTCGAGCGAAGACGTGGTGGCCTGTTCGAGCGGAACATCAAACTTTTGCACCGTCGCCAGCGACTCGCCCAGTTCGCCCCGCAGCTTCGATGCCGCCTCACCCAGCGCCTCCAGCACCTTCTCCTTGGACGCCGCCGTCACCTGCTCCTGCGCCAGCGTGTCTCCGCTCTGGCAATTCACGGCCTTCAGTCCCAGCACATATTCGCTGCCCAGACTGCCAATCGTTCCCCCAATGTAAGCCCTGCTGCCCGCCCGCTGGCAAAGCTCGCGGGTCACTGCGGGCGTGAGTTTCGTGTCAGCCGGACGGGTCATCAGTTGCAAGGTTTCCGCGACTTGCTGATCTGAGAGCACATTCAGGAAAGGCGATTGCCGCAGGGAAACGTTAAGCCCCGTCTTCAGCGTATCGTCGAAGATTGCATCGCCCGTGCTGTTGGCAAAATCGGCGAGAACGATGGTGTCCTTGTCGGTCAGGCGCTTGCTTCGATGCGAACGATAGTAAAGTCCGCCCGCCAAGAGCAAGCCGACAAGCAGGACTGGAACCGCAATCTTCCAGAGCTTTCCAACGCGAGCCACAGGAGCCTTGTCAACGGCCATCGTGCCGGAAGAAGTCAGCGCAGCAATCTCAACGACTGGCTCCACAGCCGGCACGGGTTTTTCACCAGCCGTTTGAGAAGCCGCGAACGCCACTGCCTCTTTCGACGCGCCTTCCGGAGAACTCAGCGGCACCTCCGGAAGTATGGCAGGCTCGGACACCTCCGATTCCGGATGCGTGGGAGCGGCCGGCTGCACTGGAGCTGCAACGCATGGCTCCATTCGCGCCAGCAACATCTTTATGGTGCCCGCGAGATTCTTGAGATGAGCCTCCAGCGGCGGCGTCAGGGCATCGAGCCAGTGAACGTTCCCGATGAAATACTCCAGCGCTCTCGCCGGAATGACGTCTTCGACCCGCAAAGGCAGGATTGCGACGCCGTGGTTGACAGCTCGTTCGACCTCTTTGTGAATCTGCGGTGAGGCATTCGCGGCGGACGTGAAGATGAGAACCATGATTCGGGACTGCTCAATGGCTTCAATGACGCACTCGCCCCATTCCATGCCCGGAACCACATCCCGGGGACCAATCCAGCACCGGATGCCATTCAGTTCGAGCATGGCGCAGACGGCGTCGGCAGTGATTTTGTTCTTTGCCGAATAGCTGATAAAAACGTCGTGAGACATACAAACCGGGCTTCTACTCAGGTTCGCCTCAGCGGGTGCTGCGTCTCAACGGGCGGGGAACTGCTCTTCGGGGAGGCGAGAGAATGTACGGCCCGAATTGTACTCCTGCACGACCGCGTGGCGACGAAGAGAAAGAAGACAGGTTGGTGATTCCCAAGCTGGCAGAGACACTGCGAATCG
>Ga0187868_1001569_pt1 | contig 16030 bp, 20 predicted proteins | sample June2016WEW_13_4_FD_133014 | JGI IMG/M metagenome (GOLD analysis project Ga0187868, IMG submission 133014) | Peatland microbial communities from SPRUCE experiment site at the Marcell Experimental Forest, Minnesota, USA - June2016WEW_13_40 | ecosystem: Environmental > Terrestrial > Soil >... | reverse complement strand
GAACTGACGAAGCTGCAGAAGGGCAGCGACGGTCCCTTGTTCGACATACGGCCAGCGCCGCAGGTTGCGGAAGCAGAGCAGATCGATCCAGCCACGGCCAAATGGAACCGCCTGCTTGATGATCCTTTGTCTACGCCGCCCAAGCCGAACTGATGCGAGTCGCCAAACCTGGCGTAAAGCTCGCCAACATCCAATCTGTCCGCTCGCCTCCGAAACGCGCTGACGAATTCTATTTATCGCCAGAATGGCGGGACTTCAGGCGGCAAGTCTTTCGTGAACGCGGCCGACGCTGTGGCGATCCTTTTTGCGCGGCGCCTGACGCGCCGGGCCTGCGCTACCTCGATCACATCAAGGAACGCAAGGACGGCGGCGCCGACTTCGATCGCGCCAACGTTATGATCCGCTGCCCGGCTTGCAACGGCCGCAAGACCGAAGCCGAACGCGCGCGCCGGACTGCCGAAGCCGCGAGGGGGTAGGGGGTGGCGGGTTTAATCATCGCGTGCGGCGCCCCAGGAACCCGGTTGCTTCTCACGGGGAGATTTTTTCACTCCGAAAATTCCTGGAATTATTTTTTTTGAGAAGGTCTGCGAGGGCCTATGGCTTGGGACTTCTCCTGCATCGATTGGGAAGACCGCATCACGGATGGCCGTTCGCTCATTCCTAAGCTCGCGCTCGATGAAAAGATCGCAAACCGCGCGCTCGGGGTTTTCAATTCGCTGAAGCTTCCAGACGTGCCCGGCACGCCGGCGCTCGAGGACGCCAGCGGCGAATGGTTTCGCGACGTCGTTGCGGCGTTGTTCGGGTCCCTGGAAAACGGCGCGCGCATGGTGCGCGAGCTTTTCCTGATGATCCCCAAGAAGAACAGCAAGACCACCAACGGTGCGGCGCTTATGCTCGTCGCGCTGATGATGAACCGCCGCCCGCGAGCGGAATTTCTGCTTATCGGTCCGACGCAAGCGATCTCGGAGCTGGCATTCAACCAGGCGGTCGGCATGATCGCTACCGATCCTGAGTTGTCGCGGCTCTTCAAGATCCAGGATCACATCAAAAAAATCACCTATCGCGGCAGCGTCGTTTCATCGCTGCAGATCAAGACCTTCGACGCTTCGGTGCTCACCGGCGTCAAGCCGGTCGGCGTGCTGATCGATGAGCTGCATGAGCTCGGCAAGATTTCCGGCGCTGCCAACGTGATCCGGCAGATCCGTGGCGGCCTGTTGCCGTTCCCGGAGGCCTTTCTGGTATTCATCACGACGCAATCGGACAAACCGCCGGCCGGCGCGTTCAAGGCTGAACTGCTCAAGGCGCGAAAGATCCGCGACGGCAAGATTCCGGCGCGCGGTATGTTGCCGGTGCTCTACGAATTTCCCAGGGCCCTGATCGACAACGGCGCCTGGCGCGACCTCACGGGGAGATTTTTTTGCTCTGAAAAATCCTGAAATTATTTTTTTTGAGAAGGTCTGCGAGGGCCTATGGCTTGGGACTTCTCCTGCATCGATTGGGAAGACCGCATCACGGATGGCCGATCGCTCGTTCCGCATCTGCCGCTCGATGAAAAGCTGGCGATCAGGGCGATCGAGGTCTTCAACTCGCTGAAGCTTCCCGACGTGCCCGGCACGCCGGCGCTCGAGCAGGCCAGCGGCGAATGGTTCCGCGAAATTCTGACGGCGCTATTCGGATCGATTGTCGACAGCGCGCGCCTGGTACGCGAGCTGTTCCTGATGATCCCGAAAAAGAACTCGAAGACGACCAACGGCGCGGCGATGATGCTGACCGCGCAGATGATGAACCGCCGACCACGGGCTGAGTTTCTGTTGATCGGTCCGACGCAGGCGATCTCGGAGCTGGCGTTCAACCAGGCCGTCGGGATGATCGGCGCCGACGCCGAGCTGTCTCGGCGGTTCAGGATCCAGGAGCACGTCAAGAAGATCACCTATCGCGGCAGCGTCGTTTCATCGCTGCAGATCAAGACGTTCGACGCCTCGGTGCTGACCGGCGTCAAGCCGGTCGGCGTGCTGATCGATGAGCTGCATGAGCTCGGCAAAATCTCCGGCGCTGCCAACGTGATCCGGCAGATCCGTGGCGGCCTGTTGCCGTTCCCCGAGGCCTTTCTGGCGTTCATCACCACGCAGTCCGACAAGCCGCCGGCGGGCGCATTCAAGGCCGAGCTGCTCAAGGCCCGCAAGATCCGCGATGGGAAGATCCCGGCGCGCGGCATGCTGCCGGTGCTTTACGAGTTTCCCCGGGTGCTGATCGACAATGGCGCCTGGCGCGATCCGACCAATTGGCCGATGGTCAATCCGAACGTCGGCCGCTCGATCACGGTGCCGCGGCTGATCGAGGATTACGAGACCGCGCTCGAGACCGGCGACGAGGAATTGCGCGGCTGGGCCTCTCAGCATCTCGACATAGAAATCGGCCTGGCGCTGCATACCGACCGCTGGGCCGGCGCCGATTATTGGGAGGCCTGCGGCGATCCGACCCTGACGTTCGAGTCCTTGATCGAACGATCCGATGTGATCGTGGTCGGGATCGACGGCGGTGGCCTCGATGATCTACTCGGCACCATCGTGCTCGGCCGTGATGCCGAAACGCAGGATTGGCTGGTGTGGGCGAAGGCGTGGGCCCATCGCTCGGTATTTGACCGGCGCAAATCCGACGTCGCGCCGCGGCTTCTGGATTTCCAGAAGGACGGCGATCTTGTCATCGTCAAGGAGGTCGGCGACGACGTTGCCGAGCTCGGCGACCTGGTCGAAAAGATCTGGCTGACCGGCAAGATGCCGGAAGAGCATTCGATCGGCGTCGATCAATATTGCATCAGCGCCATCGTCGAAGAGATTGCTCGCCGCGACATCGATACCGAGAAAGCTTTCGTCGGCGTGCCGCAGGGCTGGAAGCTTACCGGTGCCATCACGACGACGGCACGCCAGCTCGCCGGCAAGAAGCTTGTCCACGCCGCCCAGCCGCTGATGGCCTGGTGTGTCGGCAACGCCAAAGTCGAGCCGAAAGGCAACGCCATCACCATCACCAAGCAGGCGGCGGGAACGGCGAAGATCGATCCCCTGATGGCGCTGTTCGATGCCGCCGTGGTGATCGGAATGAATCCGACGGCCACGTCGAGCATCTATGACCGCGAGCCCGGCCGCAGCTTCCTGGTGGTGTAGATGGGCCTGATCTCGCGCATTCGCGCTGCCGGCGCCGCTCTGGTCGCCAAGGATGCCGGCGCCGCGTCCGGCGTGAGCGCGAGCCAAGGCGGCGGCGGCTGGCTGCCGACGCTCGGTTCGACGCCATCCGCAACAGGACTGTTGATCAGCCAGGGCACGGCGATGGCCGTGTCGGCAGTCTATGCCTGCGTCACTATCCGTTCCCAGGACGTGGCGCGCTGCACGCCGCGGCTGTTCAAGGAAAAGAAAAGCGGATCGCGCGAGCGTATTTTTGAGCACGATGTCGTCGAGCTATTCAAGAAGCCGAACGAGCAGCAGACGTGGTTCGAGTTCATCGAACAGACAATGTCGGGCTATTTGCTGCGCGGCAACGGCTACGCGGCGAAGAAGGGCATCACCAAGCGCGGCCAGGTCGAAGAGCTAATCCCGGTCAATCCAGACGCCGTGCTGGTGATGGAGTCCTGGGACGGTCAGATCTTCTACAACGTCAACAGGCTTGGGCTCTGGCAGATCGCGATGCTGCGGGAATTCCCGCCGACGCTCGCGTCCGAGGATATGTTCCACCTGCGCGGGCTATCGTTCAATGCGCTGGTTGGTCTCTCGACGATCGGCAATGCGCGCGATGCGATCGGCGTCGCCATGGGGTTGGAGCAACAAGCAGCGCGCTGGATGAAAAACGGCGCTCGGCCGTCGATGATCTTGGAGTCGAAGAAGCCGCTGCAGAAGCAAACTGCGGAACGCCTGAAACAGCAATTCGACGAACTTAAATCCGGTCTCGAAAACACCGGGCAGACCGTGGTGCTCGAGGACGGCATCGAAGCAAAGCCGTTGCAACTCACATCGGTCGATGTAGAGTTCATGGCGCAGCGGAATTTCTCGGTGGCGGACATCGCGCGGTTCTATCGCGTGCCGCCGTTCAAGCTCGGCGCGACAGAACTTCGCGGCATCGACATCGAGGCGATCACCAACGATTACGTGACGTCGGCGATCATGCCCGATCTGCATCGGCTCGAGCAGCGCATCGAGCAGAGCTTCGATCTGACGTCTCAAGACATCAAAGTCAGTTTCGATGAGCGCATTTTGTTGCGCAGCGACGCCAAGACGCGGTTCGCAAACAATCGCATCGCGCTCGGCGGCGCGGCCTGGGCGGCAGTGAACGAGGTTCGCGCCGGCGAGCAATTACCGCCGGTCGAGGAACTCCCGGAAGGGCCGGGCTGGCAGATCAATCAGCCGGTCAATCTCGCGGCGATCGGTTCGGATCGTACCGGCACCGCGCCTGATGGCGCCGGCCGTCCGGAAGACGGTCGCATGCCGGAGCCGGGCGTGGCGTCGCCAAAACCGAACGGCGCAGCGCATTAAGATGTCGGCGGGTCACCATGCGCACCGGAACAATGTTCCGGCAATCGACGATGCGTTCTTTGCTCGCATCAAACTTTTGGTCGACACTTGTCGCATCGATCGCGACCACACCATTCCATGGCTCGCCAATCGCTCGATCGACGGCCGCGGCGTCTATATCGATGTGAGTGTGCCGACGATCCTGCCGAAGACGCAGATCAACACAGGATTGACGTTGCCCTATCACGAGCTCGGCGAATGGCTCGGGATGAACGAGGGCAAGGAGTATAACGAAGCGCACCAAAGCTGCGGCAATCCTTGCGAGAAACGCCGCGTTGAAGAGCTCGGCTGCGACTGGCAAGCGTACCAAGAAGAAATGCAAGCCTATGTCCGCGAAGTCGACGACGAGGCGATGACCAGAGTCCCCGCCGATATCGACAAGCGGGTGTTTATTGATGACGACGATAAGGCGGCACTGGAAGCGATCATTGCTGACAACCAGGGAAACCCGCCGGTCAACTCAGCGGAGGATGATCTTGCTGGCGATGCGGACGAGATAATTCTCGGCGTCTATGTTGGAAGTGCTAAGGCGTGCCGACCGGCTAAAAACCTCGGCTTCGAATGTTTGAATGTGTTTGATGTCCCGTGGTGTAAGACCGATGGTTGCGTTCATATCCCTATTATGGCGACCGACAAATCCGTCGATCCTGTGGCTCTCGCTAAGGCCGTCGATCAAATAGAAGCATGGGACGCTGCCGGAAAGACTTTATTGGTCCACTGTCGTAAGGGCATCGAGCGAGCTCCGCTGGTCGTGGCCGTTTGGTTGAGTGAGCATCGGGGTCTTTCTCTGGACGAGGCCTTCGATCTTGTTGCCGCTGGTCGCCCGCAGATTGAAGACCGCCGCGACTGGCTTACGAAGAAGGGGCCTCGGATGCAGCTCAAATACGTCTCCGGCAGCGTGCTGGCGGACAATATGCTTGGCGAGCGGCAGATCCGCGTGATCGCCTCCGATCCGACTGTCGATCGGGTCAAGGACATCATGGTGCCGGAAGGGTGCGTGCTCGACAGCTACAAGGCCAATCCGATTGTGCTATTCAATCACGATCCGTCAGCGCCGATCGGCAATGCTGCGGTCGCCGTGCAGAACGGTCGCGTCGAGGCGCTGATCGATTTCGCCCCGAAGGGCATCTCCACCAAGGCCGATGAGATCTGTGCGCTCTACAAGACCGGCGTGCTGCGCGCCGTCTCAGTCGGGTTCCAGCCGATCGAATACGAGCAGATCAAAGACGGCGGCGTGCGTTACAACAAATGGGCGCTGATGGAATTGTCCGGCGTCAGCGTGCCGGCAAATTCCAACGCCGTAACCATCGAGCGATCCATGGCAACGTCAACCAAAGCTGCATCGTGGAAAGTCGGAGCTTCGCGCAACCTGCCGATCGACAAGGATTCGTCCTGGGACGGCCCGGCGGCGGAAAAGAGCATCTTCGATCATTGCGGCTTCGATGGTGATAAGCCGAACACTGCGCTCGCGCGCAAGGGCTTCCTGTTTTACGATGCGAGCAAGCCGAAGCTGAAGGGCTCCTACAAGGAACCGTTCGCCAAGATGAGCAGCGGCCGGCTGACCGCAGTTGCCGCCGGCATTCGCGCCGCGGCGTCGCGGCTTCCGGGGACCGACGTGCCCGACGATCTGAAAAAGTCGGCGCGCGCCGTCATCGATCACTACGAGGCCAAGATGAAAGACGACGGCAAGGGCCTCCTGGTCCCGGTGACCAAACTAATCGAATACGGCAAGAACGGCAAGATCAAGATCAAGGGCCTCTACGAATGCGCCGAGCTCGCTCATGTGCTCTGGCAGCTCGACTTCATCCACGATCACGCGGTATTTGAGCAGCAGGTCGAGAGGGACGCGAGCAAGCTTCCTGAAATGCTCGCCGGAATTTTGACGGACGCCGCCGCGGCGCTTGTCGCTATGACGCAAGAAGAAACCGCGGAGCTGCTAGCCGGGCATGGCATCGACGTCATGCCGCCCGACGAGGATTATGTCGAGGCTGCAGCGACGCCGCAGGTCAAGGCGCTGCGCGCCGCTTTCCGCAAGGCCGGCCGCGTGCTGAGCCAGGAGAATATGGAGCACCTGGCCGAGATCGGCAAATGCCTCAAGGGAATGACTGCCTGCCACGAAAAAGCGGCGGAGCTGCACGATTTCCTGCACGACAACCTCGTCGACATGATGGATCACGGCACTTCGCTCGGCGAGCATCTGAAAGCGATGCGCAAGGCGGCGAAGAAGAAGCCGGCCGAGAACGGCAACGACGCTGACGAGGATGGCGAGGAGGGTGAGGACGTCGCCGACCCGAGCAACGCTGACCAGGAGCTCGCCGCCGAGGTCGAGGCGCGCAAGCGTGTGACCGAGGTCATGGAGCGCGCGGTCACTCTCTGAAATTCCGGCGACACGCCGGGAATGCCCTAACGGCCTTGGGCAAGCCAACGACCTGAAAATCTCCCGCACCGAGCGGTCGCATCGCGACACGCCCGATCCGCAATGGTGCTTTTCCAAAAAATTGGAGAACTGTCATGACGATCGCGGCAGTGCGCGCCAAGCGCGCAGCGGCCCTCGATGCGCTTGCCACAAAGCGCACTACGACTTTCGACGCCTTCAAGGCCTTCGCTGAGAAGAAAGACTTCAAGAAGAGCGACCAACCGGAATACGACCGGCTGAAGAAGGCGTTTGATGATGTCATCACCGAGATGAAGGCGACGACCGAAGAGTACGACGCCGAGATCAAGCGTCTCGAGGATGTCGAAAACGCCGGCCGATTGAACGCCAGGGCGGTCGATGGCCAGGAACTGCCGGTGCGGACGGTTGCAGCAGAGGCCGAGAACGATCCATACACCAGCGACGCAGCGGCGAAGGCTGCCGGCTTGACTACCAACAAGGGCCTGATCGCCATCGGCATGTCGAAGGCGATGTATATGGGCAGTTACATGCCGTCGACCGGCATGGAAATGGCGAAGATGAACTATGGCGAGCGCCATCCGGTGACGGAAGCGCTGTGCCGTGGCTTTGCCACCGGGACTCGTAAGGCGTTGCAGGCCGGCATCGGCCCGTCGGGCGGCTTCATTGTTCCGCCAGAATACGTCAACGAGATCATCGAGCTCCTTCGTCCGCGCGTCGTGGTGCGAGCGGCCAATCCGCGCACCATGCCGATGCCGCGCGGCACGATGACCTTGCCGGGGCAGACCGCGGCCGCAACCGCGACCTACGGCTCCGAGACCGGCCAGATCAATGCCTCGCAGCAGGGCCTCGGTCAGATCGTTGCAACCTACAAGAAGCTCACGGCTCTTGTTCCAGTCACCAACGACCTGATGCGCTATGCCTCGCCGGCCGCCGACGCCTTCGTGCGCGACGATTTGGTGAAGGTCACGGCATTGCGCGAGGATCTCGCCTTCCTCACCGGCGACGGTACGTCCGACACTCCGAAAGGTTTCCTCGGCTTTGCCAACAACTATGTGGCAAACCAGGGCGGCACCGTCGGCGTCTGGTTATCAACTGCGGATTCCACGTATGCGGTGGGCGGCCAGTTCATCACCTCGAACGAGAGCTACACGCTCACCACGGTGGCGAACGAACTGGCTGGTTTGGTCGAGAAGCTCGACGCCGCCAACGTGTCGGATATCCGCCGGCGTTGGTTCTTCCATCCGCGCATCTTCAACTACCTCAACAACCTGCTCAACTCGCTCGGCGTCTATGTGTACCGCGACGAATTGAGCCGCGGCACGCTGCTCGGCTATCCATTCTCGAAGTCGACGCAGATTCCAACGAATCTGTGGGACACCAACGCGGCGTCCAAGATCGGCACGTTCATCTTCCTCGTTGAGATGGACGATGCACTGATCCTCGACTCCATGCAGCTTGAGCTCGCGGTCTCCCGCGAGGGCACCTACTACGATGCCAACAACAATCTGCAGTCGGCGTTCCAGAAGGATCAGACCTTGATCCGCGCCATCGCCGAGCACGACTTCCAGATGCGCCACTTGCCGTCGATCGCGGTCAACCAGGGCGTGATCTGGGCGCCGGCGCTGTCGTAAGCGCTCCAACAGTGATCGCGGGTGCCGGCTAAACACCGGCACCCTTCACCCTCATTCCCCTCTCGCTGGAGAATACTTTCATGTCGGACATCGTCCTGCAGAAAAACATGGCCGCGCTGATCGATCCCAAATCGATCTTGTCGCCTGCCTATTCGTGGACCGCCGGCGGCGGTTCGGATTCCATCACCTTCACATCGTCTTCTGTCGATCGTGAAGGTCTCTCGACCGGCTCTATGCCGCGCTCGATGGACGTCGAGATTTATTACTCGGCAAAACTCGGGTCCGGGAACACGCTGTCGCTCTATCTGGAAGTCGACAGCTCACCGGACAACTCGACGTGGACCGCCTATGCAACCGAAGCTTCGGCAGTGATTGCAACCGGGCCCTCCGGCGGTGGTACGGTCGCCGGCATCTACCGAATGACGGTGCAGACCACGGCGGACGATCCGGTGCCGCAGCCCGGCATCAATCTCGGCAGCGCGCAGCGTTATCTGCGTGTGCTCGGCCTGCCGCATCTGTCGGCAGCCGGCACCGATACCGCACAGATCCAGGCAGTCGGCCTGGTGCTCGGCGGCTTCGATCAGTTGGCGGCGCCAGTCAGCTGATCCGCCATGTGGGTGTTAGCCAGCCTTAATCGTGTGGCGCGCGTCATCTCATTGCTTGAGGCGATGCGCGCTACCGGAGTGTCGACGCCAGGCGTCGTCATTCTCGGCCCCGACCAGGCCGGCGATCTTGCGTCGCTGCCGCTACCTGAAGGCTGGACGGCACAGTGTCAGCACCCCGACGATCATTGTCTCACGCAGGTGCTTAATCGCTTTCTGCGTGAGCATCCCGATCATGAGTGGTACGGCCAAATCTGCGACGACAACATTCCAGTCACGTTCGGCTGGGATACACGGTTGATCGAGCAGGCGCTGAAATCCGGGATCGCGTCCTGCGACGACGGCTGGCAGGCGCCGCGGCGCATGCACAGCGCCACGGTTTGGCGCGGCGATGTGCTCCGCTGCGCGGAATTCTGGCAACCGCCGATGGTGCGGCATTCTTGCGCCGATGATTTTTGGGAAGAGATCGGGCGGCGGTTCGGGATTTGGACTTGTTTGATGGACGTCCGTGTCGAGCACCATCATCCGCTCAAACATGGTGATGTGCTTGATGCGACCTACGCCCGGCAGATGAAATGGCTCGCCGAGGACGTGGCCGAGTTCAAGGCGTGGCGAGCTGGCTCCGATTACGCCGCATTGATCTGCCGCTTTGCGAAGCTCTTTACGCCCACGGAAGCCCAAGCCGCGCAGGCACGCCTCGATCGTGCGCGCTCTCGTCGCCCGATGATCTGCACGCCTGTGGCGCGATCTCCGGCGCTGGAATATACGATCTCCTATGCCGATACCGGCGTGCATCTGGAGCGGACCGGCATCCAGCTGTGGTCGCATTTTGTCATCGGATCATCCAACCTGCCGCGCGCGCGCAACGAGCTGGTCGCCAGGTTCCTTGCTTCGCAATGCAGCGACCTGATCTTCGTCGACGACGATATGGGCTGGCGCCCCGAAGCCGTAGTGCGGTTGCTGGCATCAGAAAAGCCGGTGATCGCCGGCGTCGGGCGCAAGCGGGTCGACAAGCCGAACTCGGATCGCGACGTCTGGTGCGTCAGCTTTCTGGAAGACGCGCAGTCGATGCTCAATCAAGACGCTATGGGCGCGATCGAGGTCGAGGCCGTCGGCACTGCGTTCATGAAGATCGAACGCGGCGTATTCGAAACGCTGATCGCCGCGCATCCGGAATGGAAGCGTGACGGCCACGACGGCATGTCGGCGGCAGTCAAGGAAAAATACTACCGCTTTTTCAAGTTCAATGACGAGACCGAAGGCGGCGAGGATTTTTTGTTCTGCCACAACTGGCGCGCGCTCGGCGGCAAGGTCTTCATCGATCCGATGATCTGGCTGTCGCATGCCGGCGGCAAGGCGTGGTCGGGCTGCATCGCCGAAATGCTCCAGCCCGTCGCACAAAGATTAGAGGCCGCGGAATGAAACACGTGACGTTTACCCGCGACATGCGCCCGTATAGCGCCGGCAGTCGCGCCTTGCTGCCCGACGACGTCGCCGTGCGGCTGGAGGCCGAAGGCGCGATCCAGGCCAATCCGCCGGCGTGGCCGGCGGGAGGCGAAGCAAAGCCCGCGCTGGCGCATAAGCCGCAGACCTATCTCACCAAGGCGGCGCGCAAGCTCAAGAACGCGGTTGCACCAGGCGGTCTAGTCTGATGCCCCTCGATCGCAACATGCGGCTCCTTGTCATCGAGGCGCGCGGCACACAACCCACCGATCTGACGATCGGGGCGCTGGTCGACGGCGTGCGCGATATGGTGATGGCGGATCTGAAAAACGACACGCCGTTGACGACGGCGCTGGCGACCGCGATCGCCAACCACCTGACAGCGACGGTCCGCCCTACGTGACGCCTGCGGGCGCCCAACTCGATCGCATGCTTGGAGATGCGATCAAACAATTCAGCGGCGCGAAGCCGCGTGAGGTTCCTATGCCGGAAATCGGTGGCAAGTCATTGGCCGCGCAGGTCCGCGTCGGCCTCGCCGGATTGAAGAAAGAGATCGATGATCTCAAGCTCGACGCTGCCGCCGCGCTGACCGAGCTCTCGACCGAGGTCAGAAACGGCAAGGAAGGCGTCAAGCGCATCCGCGCCGAAACGGCCGAGGTCAAAGCTGCATTCGGCGAAATTCTCGGCAATGAGCAGGCTGGTACAACAGAAGGGAACGGCTGATGGGCGATCCTTTTGCCGGCACTGGCAACGACCTTCTCGGTCCGGCGCAGTATGCCGCCGCTGTTACTCCGAGCGATACGGCGAACCTGCCGACCTGCTGCAAGCGGCTCTGGGTCGGCGGCGCCGGCAATGTCAAGCTCACGACGGTAGGCGGATCGACCGTGATCTATACAGCGGTGCCGGCCGGCACTTATCTGCAGGTCCGCGCGCTTCAGGTGTTTGCCACGCTCACCACTGCCACCAATATCGTCGCCGAATACTGAGGTGCGGCGATGGCGCCGACGATCATTTCAGCCGTCAAGATGGCGGCGGAGACGCAATTCTCCGGCCAGCAGCCGCTCGACCTGATCGATCTTGCCGATGTCAAGCAAGAGATCATGATCGAGTCGACGACGCATGATCCTTGGCTGCTGAAGGCGATCACGCGCTCATCGAAGCTGATCTCGCGCTATTGCGACCGGGTTTTCCAGCCGCAGACCTATCAGGAAAAGTTCTGGGCATACCGCGATCCCTATCCCTGGCAACTGCCGACCGGCTTCTTTCCGCTGCAGCTTTCGGGCTGGCCGCTTGCTTCGCAACCTTCGACTGCCGGGGCGACGCCGCCGCAGCAGCCGACACTTTCTGCAGTGGGCGGTGGCTCGCTTGCCGCCGCGATCTATTACGTCAAGCTCACCTATGTGACGCCGACGGGAGAGACCGCAGCCTCGATCGAGGCGTTCCTTCCAGTCGCGGCAAACAATCTCATTTCGATCGCGGCGCCGGGGCCGGACTTCTATCAGGTCGCCACGGGTTACAACGTCTACATCGGCACAACGACTTTCGGCGAGACGCTGCAGAATGCGATACCGATCCCGATCGAAGAGGCTTGGACGCTGCCCACGTCGGGGCTTACGACGACAGGCGCGGCGCTGCCGCCCTATATCCTCGCCGTGGAGAATTTTCCGCTGACACCGCAGCCGTTGGCGGAAGGCATCGATTTTCTGTCCGACTACAACAGCGAGGGCAATCCGGAGTTTTCCAAAGGCTGGCTGACGCGGCTCTTTCAGATCGATCAGATGCCACGGCGCTGGAACGCGCTGCCGATCTGGATCGAGTATCAAGCCGGCTACGAAGAGATCCCCGACGATCTCTCGGATGCCGCGATGCAGCTGATCAAGGCACGCTGGTTTGCGCGAACCCGCGATCCCGGCTTGCGTTCCGAGAATATTTCCGGCGGCTATGAGGCGCAATATTGGTTCGGCAGTGGCCCCGGATCGGAGGGCGATCTGCCGCCCAATATCATGGCGATGCTTGACCGCTATCGCGTGCCGGTGATCGCATGACGGTGCTCGAGCTGAATGCCGTTGCCGGCTATCGCCGGATGCTCGATCGCATCGGGCAGCGGATCCTGTTTCGCCGCGTCAACGGCCAGGCGCCGAATGTCACGACGCAGGACGCCGTGGTCAAGGCGGTGTTTCGCGCCTATCAGCCGACGACGCCGATCGGCGCCGGCGACAAGGGCGCCGCCATCAGCGAAGGCCTGCGCGAATTCATCGTTCTGAAAGCGGACCTTGCCAGAGAAGGCTTTCCGTTGCCGCTGCAGAAGAACGATCGGATCATCCTTGGCACTTCCGAAGATGGCCCGTTCATTCCTGGCGTGGAGCTTTACAACATCGTTGAAGTTGATCCTGGCACTCGCATTGTTGCGGGCGCTATTGCGGGCAAGGCGGAAGGCGTCTGATGCTCCGCGTCACAGTCAACACGGGTGATCTATCAGGTAAGCTCGATCGATTGCCCGATGTCGTCAAAGATGCGCTGGTCGGCGAGGTGACGCTCCTGACCGAGCTGCTTTATGGAGCGGTCAAGGAAAAAGCCGGCGGCGACGTCCTGAAAGTCATCACCGGAACGTATCTCGAAAGCTTCCAGGAAAAGGTAAAGGTCAATCCGAAGAGCGTCGTCGGCCAGGTCTTCACCAAGGATCCGCGGGCGGGCGTTCTGGAATGGGGCGGCCACACGCCGCCGCGGGTCATCGCTGCAAAGAACGTCAGGGCGCTGCATTTTCTGGCCACCAGCGGCGAACTGTTCGCGGCCGTCGTGCATCATCCCGGCGCGAACATCAAACCGCATTCGGTGCTCAATGCGACGCTGCAGGAACAAAAAGACGATATCCAGGCAAGGTTGACGGCAGCGGGAACCATGGCGGCGTCGGGTGCCATCGATCAGTCGGAAGCCGGGAATGATTGATGGGCGCGACCCGCGAAGCGATCATGGATGCGCTGGTGGCGCAGCTCGCGAGTATTACGGCACAGGGCGTGCCGCTGGTCTCTTGCGCACGGCGGCTGCGTGATCCTGAAAACGTTCCCGGCAACGATCGGCCGGCGTTGTTTCTGGTCGAAGACGACGACGAATGGGAGCGACCGTCGCCAAGCGTGCCGGCGGTTCGCAAGCTCATCGTCTGGGCGATCCTCTACACCGACGTCGGCACCGACGAGAATCTGATCCCGTCGACGCAGGTCAATTTTTTCATCGAATCGATCGAGGCGGCGTTGGCGCCCGACAATCCCATCGTCAATCGTTTTACGCTCGGCGGCCTGCTCTATTCCTGCATGCTCAAGGGAAAAGGCCGTCGCGCCGCCGGCGATACGACCGGCAAGAGCGTGAGCGTCATGCCGATCGAGATCATCCTGCCATAGAGGATAGACGTTCATGGCCGACGAAATAGCACCCGCAGCCGAAACTGCGCCCGCAGCCGGAAAGTATGATGCGGTGATCAATCAATGGGTCGCCGCGAACTTCGTCAACACACCCATGTCGCGCAACACCGAGTGCTGGAACGTGCTGCAGAAGGCGCTCGAGGATCTCAAGGCGCGTCTCAACAAGGCCGGCTGAAGCGTCACCTTTTGCTTGTTTCCCCTTGGCTCTTTAGGAGGGCTCGACCATGTATTCATTCGGCTCCGGCGTTTTGATCGGCACTCCGTCGGGAGCAAATCCGACGCCGACGAATTTCGGTCTGGTGCAAGAGGTGACCTACGACGAAGCGGGCACGCTCAAGTCGTTGTTTGGTCAGAACCGCCGTGCCTTGGCGGTCGGCGCCGGCACGGTCAAGACCACGCTGAAGGCCAAGACCGCGCGCATCAGCGGCCTGGTGCTGGCCTCGCTCTATTACGGCACGTCGCTGACTTCCGGCCAGACCACGACGGCTGTCGGCGAAGCCGGTACGGTGCCGGCGGTTTCGACTTACACGGTCACGGTGTCCAACGCCGCGGCCTACGTACAGGACCAGGGCGTCGTTTACGCCGCGACCGGATTGCCGCTGACGCGGGTTGCTTTGGTTTCGGCGAAGGGGCAATACAGCGTCGTTATAGCGACCGGCGTCTATACCTTCTATTCTGGCGACGCTTCCGCCAAAGTGCTGATCTCCTACAACTACACGATCAGCACGTCGGGGCAGAGCATCGCCATTCCCAATCCCTTGATCGGTCCGACGATCAGCTTTGGGGCCAATCTTTACACCGTCGACCCGACCACGAATCTGGGCTTGACGCTGCAGCTCTACAACGTAGTGAGCGCCAAGCTTTCGTTCGGCACCAAGCTCGAGGACTTCGCGCTGCCGGATTTCGAGGCCGAATGCTTCGTCAATGCCGCCGGCCTCATGGGCCAGTGGTCACTGCCGGATACGTTCTGATCATGGCCAGCATCACAGTGACGCTGGGCGGTATCGATTATTCCGTCCCCAAGCTCAACCTCGGGCAGATGCGCGAGGTCACCAAGACATTCTCCGGCGACAAGGATGATATTTCGTTCTCGATCCTGGCGATTGCGCTCAAGCGCGCGGATCCGAAGCCGATCGACACAATGGCGATCGAGGCGGAGGTCAACGAGATCGGCGCCGCCGTCTCCGCCATCCTTGAATTCGCCGGCTTCAAGAAAGCCGAGGCGGAAAACCCTCCGGCGCCCGCGGCGGAGGCAACTGGTTAGAGTTCTGGGAAAATCTGTTTGGGCGTCTGATCTCCAACACCAATTGGACGCCGGCGCAGATCGAGGACATGGTCTTCGATGATGTGATGGCGTTGCTCAACTATTGGCGCAAGCATCCGCCGTTGCGCGATCTAGTCGCCGGTTTCATCGGCTACAAGCCGCCGCCTGAGATAAGTTCCGACGACGATAAGCCGCGTGCTCCGACCGCAGCGGAGATCAAGATGCTCTATCCAGACGGCTTCATTCGAGGTTGAAGAGTCAATGCAATATTATCGATGCAGGTGCGGCAAATGTGAAGCCTGGGGGTCGATGCCTCCTTACGCCTGCTCGCGTTGCGCCGAATGCGGATCCGATCTCGCGACGCATCCTGATTTCCATCGTGAGCCGAAGCCGCACGATTTTTCTTTCATCGAAAAAGTCAGGACTGATCAAGGCGAGGCGACAATCACCTGCTGTCGGTATTGCATGCGCCGCCGCGATGAGATCGAGGGCTGATCGATGGCCGACACTGTCCGCGTGCAATTCTCCGCCTCGATCGGCGCGCTGATCAAGGGCGTCGAGGACGCCAAGTCGGCGATCGAGTCGGTCAAGGAATCGACCGATAAGGTAACAGCTGGTGCCAAGTCGCTGCTCGAGGCGTTCGGGGTCGCGTTCTCGACCGACAAGATCATGGCGCTGGTCGGCCAGATGGCCGAGCTCGGCGAGCAGGTCGAGCGATCG
>Ga0187868_1001564_pt1 | contig 16053 bp, 17 predicted proteins | sample June2016WEW_13_4_FD_133014 | JGI IMG/M metagenome (GOLD analysis project Ga0187868, IMG submission 133014) | Peatland microbial communities from SPRUCE experiment site at the Marcell Experimental Forest, Minnesota, USA - June2016WEW_13_40 | ecosystem: Environmental > Terrestrial > Soil >... | reverse complement strand
CTGCTAGAATTAATGTTAAGCCCCCGCCAAAGGCGATGTTCCCCCAAATGTCCAATTTTTGGTTTTTTCTAATAGTGCCGCGTTCTTTTAGCTTCATGTATGACCAGGCTGTGCCTATCACCCCAACTGGGACGCTCACTAGAAAAACGAGTCTCCAGTCATAAATCGCTAGAATTCCCCCCATAACTAGACCTATTATAGAACCCGCAAGGAAAGATATCTGGTTAATTCCAAGTGCTTTTCCCCGTTCATTGCTTGGAAATGCATCAGTTATTATTGCAGCGCTATTTGCGAACAAGAATGCGCCTCCAATTCCTTGGACTATTCTGAAAACTATTATCTCGATTGCCCCTGCGTCGCCCTGACTTGGGGTTATTGAAAGCAGTATCGAGCCAACTGTGAAGATAAGGAATCCAAGGTTGTAGAGTCTTACGCGCCCAAACATGTCTGAAAGTCTGCCAAAAGTGACAAGCAACGTGGCAGTAACAATGCTATACCCAAACAGTATCCACAGCATGTACTGAAAAGACGTAAAAGGATTAATGTTGATTCCGCGAAAGATGGCCGGTAGCGCAATTAAAACAATTGTGCTGTCGATAGAAGCCATCAAAGTGCCAAGCGTAGTATTCGAAAGCGCAACCCACTTGTATTCAACCATCTTTTTTCACTAAAGTTTTATTTTGTGTGTCTGGTGTGTAATAAATAGTTTATTAACCAAAGTTCACTGTTTTCGCCTAACATATATCACTGGAAATGCATTTCCGATGTCCTTCTGAGCTTTTGCAAACTCAAAACAGAGAAAGAAAACTGCAACCGCACAAATGCAGCGCGCAATCAGCCCTATCGGCTAAAGAAAACTCGTTATAACAATTGTCGCACAAATTGGGAGCATCGTGTGCGCCATTGAATTTTAGAAAAAATTGCGTTTTTCATGTCAAATTGCGCAGTTCATGTCAAAAATGAAATCAGGCTATTCTGACTCTTGAAGATAGTTTCGGTTGATGAGATGAATTTAGATAGAAATAAGGTCTTTATCAGCTTAACAAATGGATTTATTGCCGCGATTTTGTTCAAGACAAGATATATCAAACTTATGTTTATCATTAGTCACAGGTCGGGGAGCACGCTTTAGACGCGATGCATTGAGGCATTGAGCGTGTCAATTAAAACAGCAGAAAAATTGATACGCGACAAAGACTTTGCTTCGATGGGCTGGTCATGCAGCAGTGTTTCAGTGGGGATATGAGCGGCGTGGTCAAAACGGTGAAAGATCATGCAGCGACTAAGACATGCCCCAGTGGGCCGCGAACATGTTTAAGGCTCAGACCCAACCTGTTCTTTTTAATAATCTAAACTATAGAAAGCTCTTTCTTTTAATCCATAAAAAAGGTTAGTCCATCTACGGATTGATTCTTTCGTTTATTCAAATTTTTCTTTAACAAAATAACTCGTGTGCTTTAGTTGGCCTTTTTTAGCTAAGAACGTTTTGTACTCTTCTTGTGGCATTGCTTATATGTTGTGGTTATGCTTTATTTACTGGTTTTTTACTGGTTCTTGTTCAGGCTGGTTTGGGTTGCTTTTTTAATTTAGGGTTTGAAGTGTTTGCAGGTTGAGTCAAAAAAAAGTCGGAAAAAGTCAAAAAAAGTGGAATAAAGTGCAGAAAAGTGTCGTCTCATCACTAAAAGCTACTACTGCTTCAACCGATTACAAAGGGCAATTGAGGCTAAATACAAACAATAACTCAATTTATCTCTCTTTGGAGAAGTTACCTTTGTCAGTCGATATCATGAAAGGGAAAGGATATGTTTGGGAATCTCCACAGTAATTGTGGAGGATAATTCTATGTGTATGGGGAAAGTAATTGTTTGTTGTCCTATATGCAAAAGCCAAATTCAGGTCACTAGACCCGACAGCGGTCACCCGTTTTGGTCTACAAATAAACCTAGAAAAGACGAAGGCATAGCCAATGTTATTGAGCAAGGTCTTGAATGCAAAAATTCAGCATGCGCATCAAAATTTTCGATCTACTGGTACGACAAGTAACATTCTCCTTACTAAATGAAGTCAGGAGTTTTCTTGCTCATTTTTATATAAACAAACTGTCAAAAGATTACTGACATTATAAGAAAATGACTAAATTGTTTAGTCACGTGGGTTTAAGGGTCTTTTTGAATATTTCTTCTCGCCACTTGTGCTCCCAGCTTGCCCACCCAGTCTTTACAAGGCTTTCCCTCAAGTGAGGCTTTTCAGCAACCCACTCCAGAAATGTCCAAAAGCGCCTCTTGTCTTTGAGCATTTCCTCAGGCACCCCTTTTTCAACACACCATCTAACATATCCTCTTTCAACCAACTGCTTGAGTTCACCTGTGGATTCAACCCTTTGAACCTTAAACCCTAAGCTTAGTAAGTACACACCTACATTTGATAGAACGTATTCTGAACAAACCTTAAAACAGGTTTCAGCGTCAGGCTGCATTACTGCAACAATTTCGCTGGCAATCTTCACCGCGTCATCCAAATATTTCTTGTTCTTGAAGTTCGGCGACTGAAAAGAAGAAGTGGGAATTCTGCGCTCCATAACCATAGGGTCTGGAGGCTTGAGCGCGCCAACCACCACACCTAATAAGAGATCGCCCCATCCTGAAGCATCTATCAAAATCGTCTTCCCAGGAAAAAAACAATCCAACGCCAAACTCAATCACCACTTAAGGTATATTTAATGGGCATCTGTTTTTCTGTCTTTTGTTATAAAAATCGAGTCAACCATGATCAGAAAGACCTGTACGCCATAAGTTAGGGGTCTGGATGACGCCAAATCTGACTGCATATGGGTCAAATTTAAATTGTACACCATCCTAAAATGTAGAGCAAACGAGAAGTATTCATGAGACGGATTCCAACACAATTCGTTACTCCGGTGTGCAGAAACCCCGAACTAATGATGAGCTTTATTAGAGGTTCATACAGGGGGTTTGTTAAATCAAGACTAGATTATCGAAATGAAGATGGAAGCAGCTCTGCCCTTTGGTTGCTGAGCCTGAGAATTACGCATCGCTGTAATCACAGATGCGCAATTTGTGCACAATGGGGACAAAACGGATACAACGCAAGAGAGGACACACCGAAAGTTACCGGGGAAGTCCCAGTTGAAATTTACAAAAAAGTAATAGACGAAGTTGCCCCAAAAAAAGTTCACGTTTACATAACGGGCGGAGAACCTTTTCTCTACGAACCACTGGTTCCCCTTGTCAACTACATGAAACAAAAAGGACTAACGGTTCAAGTAGTAACAAACGGGGTCGGGTTAGAAAGAAACGCTGAAACAATAGTTGACAACGGATGGGACATGATTTGCGTCTCCTTCGATGGCCCAAGAGAGATTCACGATAAATGCCGAGGCGTCCCAGGCGCATTAGAAACAGCAAAAAAAGGAATATTGGCGATCCAAAAAATAAAGCAACAGAAAAAAAAGACAAAACCTGGCATTTTCATTATCACAACAATCTCCAAGAACAACGAATCCACATTACTTGACACTGTTAAAGAAGCAGAAAAACTAAGCCCTGACGGCATGACAATCTACTACTCATGGTTCACCAAAGAATGGATAGGATTAAAACACACAAAAATAGCCGAAGAAAAGTTAGGCGTAACACCTTTCGCATGGAAAGGATACGTCCGTGACACTACAAAATTGAACATAGACGAAATTGCTGAGCAAGTACAACAAATAAAATCTAAAAAAACCCACACACCCATTCTGTTTGTACCTGACCTCAAACCAGAGCAGATCCGAACATACTATACTGAACCTGAAAATTTCTTCGGATACAAAAAATGTGTTTCACCGTGGTTCCAGTTAGACGTAATGCCAAACGGAGATACCGTCACATGTAGAGACTTTCCAGACTTCGTTACAGGAAACATTAAGGAATCAAGTATCCTCGAAATATACAACAGTGAAAAACACCGCAAATTCAGACGCGCCCTAAGAAGCTGTGATAACGGAGTTTTTCCAATATGCTCCCGATGCTGCGGCTTGATGGGGTATTAAAAATGCTTTTCGCCTAAGAGGAGAACACATTTGACAGACGCATCAATTACTGATTCAGCCAAAAGATGGCAACAACAAGCAACCAAAACTTTTCTATTCAACCAAAGATACTGCCTTAACAAAAATTAGGGTGATTATGATGGAGTCCATAGATGTTGCCATTCTCACAATGAACAGCGGACGGATGTTGAGGGAATGTATTAATTCTGTTTACCAGAACGTACCTGTTAACAACCTGATTATTGTTGACGGCTACTCCACTGACACTACAGCAGAAATAGTGAAGGAGTTCCAAGAAAAATACGGGAACGTTACCTTCGTTCAGGAAAAGGGAACAAGAGGCAGCGCTAGGCAGACCGCAATTCAACTGGTAAAAAGTGACTGGTTTATGTTTGTAGACAGCGACGTTCTCCTGTCAAAAAACTGGTTTGCCGAAGCGGAAAAACTAGTAAAAGATGATGTGGGCGCCATTTGGGGAATCGAAATTTGGTCTGTGTTAAAAGGATCGAAATTACTGAAGCTGTTTGAAAGGGTTACAATGAAGATATTCGAAAAAAGAGGCGGAACCCACGACACGTTAATTCGACGAACAACGGTTGAAGACATCAAAATACCTTACCAGCTACATACATACGAGGACGGATACATCAAAGATTGGATTGAAAAAAAGGAATACAAGGTCCTAGCAGTCTATGAACCGTACTGTGTCCATTTTCGCCCTGAGGAAGTTTGGACAACTAGAAAACACGTCGAACTCATGGTCAGCGACCTTAAATACGCCGTTCACCGCCCCATACTTATACTTTCATACGGCTTCTACGCAGCCATCGTTATTTACCAAATCGTTTCAAGCAAACTCAAACCGGCAAAATAAAAAGCAAACAGAGGTGGCTTCTCGCTATCGATGATTTTGACACAAGATCGAAAAAACCACAGCTCCAAAAGGGCTAAGATTAGAAAAGACTTCGCTTTAAGCCTTATTCACGGTCACATTATTGTGTGGTTTCTCAAAAAATATTGCAGGAAATAGTGAGTGAGCATAAAAAATGCTGGTATCATGGCTATTTCACTGTCACTTTGTGCTTTTTAGGTGCGGGTGCAACCGTCTTCTTTGGGATGGAGACTGCGAGTAATCCGTCCCTAAATGTGGATTCAGCTTTCTCAGGGATTACTTCTTCTGGGAACGACAGTTGTTTGTAAATATGCGAGTAAACGCGTTCTCTGACAACAAAGTTCTTCTCAGTATCTTCTGTTTCAACATCTGTTTCAGCCGAAATTTCGATACCATCCTTCGTAAGGGCTACGTCAATCTTATCTTTCGCTACACCAGGCATCTCAGCATGCACCACAAACTTGTTTCCCTCATCGACCAGATCTACAGTTGCCTCGCGGACCGGAACTACTGGTTCAATATTTATCCATTCAAATGGAAAAGCTATACTTTCAATGAAATTCTTGCGAAAATTATCCATTAAATCGTCAAAGGTCGTCAGAACATGAACTGCTGGAACTTGTTTGGCAGGAATACGTTTAGCGGGAACTTTGGCAGGAACGTGTTTGGCAAGAACATGTTTTACAGGTTTTACTGCGATTTCATTTTTTGCGATCGCCTTCACAGTCGCCTTTTTTTGTTCTTCACTCATTTTTTTTCACCTCGATTAATTTATTATTAGAATCCTAAGAATACAAGAATCAACTGTTGCTAAGCTATTTTTGGATCAGAGCGTTCCTTTTTTGCATTATTGCTGCCGTTTTATTCCTACGGGAAAGAAACTTGAGAATCTATTCTTTCCGGGCAATCCACGTTCTTACTGCTTCTTCGACAGCTTTAGACAAGTCGCCTTTTTTCCCGCCGAACCTTTCGACTGTTTTTAATCTGAGTTGCTTTTCCAACTCATTCGGGAGATCTGCAGTAATTCGACCCATATTTAATCGCCAACATAGTTTTTTGTTGCACTGTTCCACGTTTCAAGCGTTCTTCCAATAAGCGGACTGCCGGATTCCGGGTTCTATTTTTTGCTTGAGCTATCACTTTTCATTCATTTTTTCCGCTTATTAGCTTATCTACATAATCTACTATGTGATTACGCACTTATAAGGGTATTGGCTCAACCTAATTCTTGCTGAAAGAAGCCAGACGAACCAAACCTCTGAAACTCAAGAAACTCGCCGACGAGAACCACCGAACGATTTGAATATGTTGGTGCAGGGGGTTAGGTTTAAACCAACGTTTGAATTTCACGCGCAAGGCCTAATCGCCTTTAACTATGATATAGGTTCGCCAAATCTCTTTGAAGGTAAACTCGCCGAGATTTAATCGCACCGCACTAATAGGCCGTCTGTTTGATTATTTTTCACGCCGAGATTGCTTGCAAGTTGGATTTGATTTTCAAGTTCCTTTACCCGCGCATTTATGACCCAGAGAAGCCTTCGTTTCAATGGTTCACCAGCAAGTTCTTTCTCAACGTGTCCGATTGCAGTTGCCAATTCAGTATCTCCAATAGTATCTGTTATCCACTTTTGAAAGTCAGCTCTTTTGAAATGAAAATCAATTGACTCAATTGGTGCGGCTTCAACTTGTCTGGCAAAGGTTGCCAAACTTACAGCTGTTTCCCCCGTGTATCGGCCTTCAGATATGAAAAAATGAAAACCAATACTATATGGAACCGTCGCTAAAAACTTGCGCGCATCGTTTGGCTCGCTGGTCTGATGCTTAGATAAAGCGTGGCTGATGTAAGATTCTCTCGAATTAAAAACTCTATCGCATATTGGGCAGTGAAGTTTACCCTTATCGTCCATTTTAGGATCTATGATGTTAGTATCCTGCATACCGCCTGCACGCGTGGTTTGAGTATCATTATCATCATGAAAATTTGTGCCTGGATTAATTTTTGACAAAAACTCACCTCCACTAAGAAAATCAACGACTACAATGTACCTGTCCAATGCCGAAATTGACTCTTAAACATTTGTGACTGTAACCGCCAAGCCACAACTCAACGGATACTCTGAGTTTTTCTATTAAATTGACGAATTTAAAAAAATTGGCAATAAAATTGATTGTCAACGTCACCGACCATCATGAAAGTTTTGCGATTGGCAGACAAGGTAGAAACGAGAGCACTTGCCGCTTTTCTTTGTGATAGCCTTGTTTAGGGTACATTACAAATGCGCTTTCTTGTTCAAGCTTAGACAACGTCGATGGAACATTTTACTACCTACAGATAGGATGTCTGGCACATGAGGGTTTTTAATTGGTGATTAGCTTTCAGTTTGGTTTTTTGGTTTATAACACAAGTGTGAATTAAGCGTATCTGGAACTTAACAATCCTTTCTAAAATTTAGGAAACATTTGGCTGTCTTTTTTGTTACCACCCGTGTTTGATTATTGATGGGGTAGTTGGGTGCTTGTTTTTCTTAGCTTTCTTTTGGTTCTTGAACTTGTTGATTTTGACCACGTTATTTTCCACAGTAACCCAATGCGTACTGTTTAGATTCTTCCGATAAACAAACTTGTTTACCCCTCTTGCCAACGCGTAAGTCGAAACATCTTCCATATTTAGTTCCAATCCTTCAGGAGTTATTGATGAATTTAATTTGAATTGGCTGCGCAAGAAATTCGCGAGATTCTCTTTCTCGCCGTCCAAATCCGCCATATCAACTTTCACGACGCTCTTATGTTTAAACAGCAAGTCTTCCACTCTATTGGTATGATATGGCATTATTCTATCTATTAAAAGCTACTTAGATGCGATTCAGGACTAACTTGGAGAGTAGTTAAACCAAGAATGATTGCCACTAGCACGCTGGTTTGTCCCAAAATTATTAATGTTTATGTTTTAGTCGGGTCTCGTATCAAATGAGCTAGCCCAAGCTTAAGAGGTGACTGGCAGTACACTCCAATAGTCAAGGAAAGAGATTACTTCTAATCTGCGGATATAGCATAAATAATCACGTGACCGTTCTCTTCTTTCATGGCTAACTTATGCTTATCCAAAATAGGCTGAACATAGCTTCGTGAGTTGCTATCCAAGTCGCATTTCATTCTGATTAAGTACGCGCAATCTGGGTCTTTTGAAACCTTAGGCTTGGGGTCAAGAGAAACGCAGTTAATAATCAAAGATTCGTTGCATGTTTCAAAGATTTCGTGAAGTACCGCTAAGGCTTCGCTTTTGTTCATCTTGTTTGGTCACTTTAGTATTAATTGCTTCTCTGTTGCTAACTTGCTTTTAAGATTTTGCTAAGTCCGTACTTCAAATCACTTCTAGCTTTAACCGAATGGATTATCATCCTTTTGGCTATTGAATTTGGTTTTAATGAGCAGTGAAAGTTTAAGCTGGTGAAGAACTAACAGTTCGCGGTTACAAAGTTGATGCAAACAAAATAATTTAGACAAATTATTCTCGTTTTTCATTTCACACAAACATTCATGGAAGATTGAGATTTATGCAGAAGGTATGCAGGGGTTGAGGATGAAGTTTCCTAATCCCTGGATGTGGGGAATCTTTCTCCTTTCTCCTCGCCCTTCTCCTATTAACTTATGATCCAGAGAATACAATATAAGCTATGTTTCAAACCCGGAATATATCAGAAAACAATACATCTTTTTTGAGCTTCACAAACATTTCGAGACGCGCTGAGAAATTTCAATATTTTAGGAATGATTAACAATTCATAGCTTTGACCAACATAGATTTTCGTCCTTTTGGCTGGATGGATTAGATTTTAATCTTTCTCTCTCTTACTCCTCTACTTCCTGCTATAATCAAACTGCTAACCCAATCTCCCCCTCTTTTACTATACTACTAACCCTTAAGCACCCACGCCCTCACTACAACACCACACAACGATACAACATAACGTAGCAACACAACACACAAAAAAATTAAAAATCTTACTTATTTTCTGTTTTTCTTTCTGGAAAATTAAATAAAACGCTAACTAACTATTAAAAACGAATTATGCACATCTCTAAGGGTTACAATAATTGTTACGCGCACTAGAGACATATTTTTGAAAGGTCATACCCTCTGGTGTCCACTTAGACACAGACCAATCGTCTTTAGTCACTTTAATGTTGACCTTTATTTTTGAATTAAGATTTTCCATACATTTAATTTCAACACGAGGTGCGCCTAAACCAAAGGTCTTATATAAAAAATCGGTGAATTCGTCGATGTGCTGAGGGATTTCGTTTTTTCGGATGTTAAGGTCATTTTCCAGCTTGAAATATACCGTTTTTTTAATTGGTGCTCCCAGTGATGCTAATACTTCATCAATCGCTTCGCTTAAAGATTCATCAAACTTTCTTTGTTTAGACATTTTGTCTTGTAATGAGTCTATCACTCTGACATCCTGAGCTTGGTGGATACTTAACTGCTCAATATCCAAAGGTTCATGCTTTGCAAATAGAGATTGCAATTTTCTATATGCCTGAGTTCCTTTCTAACTTCATAGCTCTGGAAGTTCTATATTAGATTTATTTCTTACAGGGCATAAGCTGCCTGCTGCCTAGAAAGAAAGTTAAATAAAACGTTGCCTGACTTATGCTTAGTCTATAATTCCGATTCTGGGAAACCAGTCTTTCTTTTCGCCTCCCAGTACTTCGTAAACAACAAGGCCTCTTCATTCATCAAGGTTTCAAATTCCTGTTTTGAACCTACCTTCATTCTTGGTCTCAAGCATGCCCTTAAAATAATCATGTTTGCATTCCCTAAACTTAACGTTCTGTTCATGGTTCAAACCCAAACGTTGATTATTGATAATTTAGAAAAGTAAAACGGAAAATATTACACGCCTTTACCAACGACTATTGGAACATATCCGTTTCTCTGCGCGCAAAAAAACTGATCAAGAAGCCAAAACGTCACAAATCGTTACAGAAAACTCCTCGGAAACGCCTCAATCAGTCTGCGCGGGGGGTTTTTGGGGATACAAACTAAAAAAGAATCGTTACAGAAAAAAGGAACCGTTACGGGAAGTGCCTCAAATCAGCCTCAGTTAGACACAGCAGTCGAATCTGGGGATACGCCCAGTTGCTTGTTACGATTTTTAGGAAAAATGTCAGATTTTGTCAGAAAAAGGGGTACCCTGTCACTCTGCGAACGGTTTTTAGGGATTACAGCGATTGCAGGAGGTTCTCTAAGTAATGGTTGAGGTTGAAGCGCAGGGAAAAGCGTTTGCCTCTTCGGGTATACTTGGCGGCATCAGCGTCGGAGCTGGCCACCTCCAGTCCGGCGTTGAGACGCCCCTAATGAGCCTCAACTATACGAGGCTACGACCATAAAGCCTTCTTGTCCCCAATGCGGCAGCAGTAAGATCTGGCGAGACGCGAAACGCTATACACCACAGGGTTTTGAAATTCAAAGATGGTCCTGCGCGCGCGTATTTGCGGACTACGCTTCTCAGACCCAAACGATATTCAGAAAGCACAAGATTTAGCTGACTTAACCTCAAAAACATCTCCCGTCTACACTCCCTATAGTTTCCTATATAATGGTGCAGGGGGATTTGAACCCGCGAACCCCTGCGGATAGCCGCCAATACAAAAATACAGGATAAAACGGTCCACAAAGTAGGAGTTTTTCTCATAAAAGATTTACATTCGTTCACCGATAAATACAAACAGGCGCTTGAATGGCTGAAAAGTTTTCGGTTTCAACCCTAAAGCTTAGCTGTAGGACAAATCAAAAGGAGATGACTAAACCTTGACAGAACCAAAATCCAAAGGGAACAAGGGCCTTCTTCGAGTGCTCCGAAACCGCAACTTTACACTGCTCTTCTATGCTGGCGCCGCTTCCACCGGAGGCTTTTCCCTTGGGCAGGTGGCCCTCACATGGCTGGTGTACCTTACGACTGGTTCAGCGCTTGATGTCGCCTACGTCGCCCTGTCAAGTACAGTCGCATCTGTTCTGCTGAGCGTGATCGGCGGTACCCTGGTTGATAGGCAGAACCGTCAATGGCTGATGATACTCTCTGATTTGCTAAGAGCCCTTGGGCTTGCAGTACTCGCGGCATATCTGTATTTTGCAGGATTCAGCTTGCCCCTTGTACTGGGAGTCTCCTTTATTCTGGGCACTTTCTCAACAATTTTTAACCCAGCTCAGAGAGCATTGATTCCATCGATTCTTAACTCTGATGAAGTTGCTGATGCTAATGGTCTAGTTCAGGTTGCAACTTCGGTCTTCCAATCTGTAGCGAGCGCGGCTGGCGGTGCTATAGTGGCGACAATAGGCGCTGTTGCCGCTTTGGGGATTAATGCGACAACATTCGCCATCTCTGCGGTGCTTACTATGTCTATGACTCTTGGTGCTCTTGTGAAACCTAGTCTGACAGCGGTTAATGAAGTTCGCAAAGGTTTTGTTTCTGACGCCACCGACGGAGTCAAATACATAACCTCTAACAAGGGACTTCTGTACCTGACTGTTTCAGCCGGATTTATCAACCTATTCTTCGCCATGATGATTCCATTTGTTGTAATCTACGCCACCAATGTGCTGAACGGAGGCGTGACTGCTTATGGCTCCTTGCTTGCTGCTTTTGCTGTAGGGATGGCGCCTGGCGCGCTTCTTGTGGGAAGAACCAAGGCAGTTGCTTACGCGGGAATTGTCTGGGGAGCCACCGGGCTCTTGGCAGGAGCGGCAATGCTTTTGTCAGCGTTTACTCGAAGTTTCATCGTTGCGTTTGTGCTATTTCTCGCCGTCGGGGTCATTTCTGGATATGCGAACGTAACTTGGCTCTCTGCAGTTCAGCTCATTGTGCCCTCAGAGATGCAGGGCAGGTACTTCGGTGTTGACCAACTGGGGAGTTTTGCGGTTATGCCAGTCGGGCAAGTTTTGGGTGCCTTTATAATCCAAAGCATGAGTGTTAAGACCGACTTTCTTGTCGCTGCAGTAGGGATATGTGTAATTTCACTTGTGTTCCTCTTTTCGAAGGATATGCGGGCGGTTGGCTACTCAGCAGAGAAATAAAGAAAAGCTAATGACTTAAATGGTTGGTGCAGGGGGTGGGATTTGAACCCTCAGAGCAGGAGAGCCTTTGGGGCAAGCTTGATTTGAGAGATGAGAGTACTATAGTTTTTTAAAGTCTTCCAATGCCTTCTTGAGATCCATTGCCGCGTTGAAAGATAGATCGTCAGTGTCGTATTCAATTCTTTTTAGGCCTTTAAGGTTTGGAGGCAGATCTACTTTTCTCTCAACCAACAGAACAACCTGCGTATTGTATTTCAGATAGGCCGCATCGATTTCAGAGGTTACATTTGAATTAAGGATGTAGGGTCCGCTGTACCTTCGCTCCTGTTCAGCGGCAGCGATGTTTATTATTGCACAATCACAGTCTTGCATCAACCCGAATTTATTTTCAGAAATTGGCACAGTTGTTTCTTCTTTATCGCCCATGACGTAGTCATAATGCAGAAAATCTAACATTTTCTTCACTTGGTCAGAAACTTGGGTGCTGCTATTAGATATGAAGACACGAGGTCTCAGCCCTTCTTTTTGGGGCTCATTTGGCGCTCTTTCAACAAAAGTTGCTGTTTTGGTCACTTGGTCGTCTGTTACATATGCAGGTGGCGCCTCAAAGGTGACAGGTGAGCTTGCAAGGTTTTTAATCCTAGCAGCATAGCGCTTATTCATTAGTTCATTTATGCGTAGCAGCTGAAGTTCAATTCCATTATCCAATGCTGTTATTTTTCCCTCAAGAGCTGTGTCATCAAAATCGGGTGCTACAATTATGCCCTTTTGTGCTCTTCCTTTTACTAGCACTTTGACAAAAGCTTCAATATCAGCCAAGCGGACAGGATCGGATTGTTTAATCAAAAGAGGTTGACCTCCCTCGGTAAACCCACTTACGCCCGCAGATGGGTCGCTTGGTTTACCATTGAATTTTTTTATTACCCGGTCTTCGAAGTCACCGGAGGAAACTCCGCCATTTAGACTCTTTTCATTCCTCCTCTTCTTAAAAACAAATACAAAAGTGACTACAATAACTACTGCTACAACCGCTATGATTCCGCCAATAAGAAATAAGGTAGAGGTACCTCCAAGTATTCCTGCTTTGGCTGGGGTTGGCTGTGTCGTAGAGCTTGGTGTTGATGTTTGGCAATAGGATATTTGCGGAAGGACCACAACTAAAAAAAAGAAACACGCTATAAGAGTGGCTACTTGGAATTTTTTATTCATGATTTTGCATTCCCCTGATGTGGATAGCGGTTAACTCCCCGACCATAGGTAAATACCTACTGTGGATGGAAGGTTATTGGTATATCACCTTAAAAAAACTATTGAAAAAGAAATGCTTAAGTCTCAAATTCAGCTGTCGAGTACTCGTTGTCAATTTTTGTTTACGAAAGCAATGAGAGCGAAGGATACTATAGTTTCTCAGAAATCGCTCGGTCTACAGTTTTCATGTATTGTGGTGCAGGGGGTTAGATCTAAACACACGTCTAAATTTAACGCGCAGGATCTAATCGCTTCAACTATAATATGTGTGTTCACCAAATCTTTTTGAAGGTAAACGGTCCTAGATTTAAACCCAAAAAGAAAGACAGTTCCAATCCAAGACAGCGTTCTTTGAAAAACAAGCCGACTTTTTTCGTAATGGCGCATGCGCTTTGTTGCTATTTTTTAGTCTTTGTTGCTAGTTCTTACTTTTGAGACATACTCTGCCTGTATTCGAAGATAGCCACCTAAACACACAAAGAAGCCAACGCCGAGAAAAATAGTCTGCTCAAACAATCCTGTCTGTTTTAATTGGTAAAAAGCCGTTGCAGAACTTATTACCAACAGGACCGCAAACAAAGCGGTAATTGCCTTCAAGATTGTTTCTGCATGTTCAATGTAATTTGCAGCCTTCCTGTTTGCCTTTAAGTCTGCAACTTTTTCAACTGTTTGTACGCTCAGTAAAGCATCTTTTCCTTGGTCAGAAAGACAGTATTTGCCGTACTCGTCCGTTTTTACTAAACCGTTAAGCTTGTTTAAGTGATGTAAAAGGTGGCCGCTGCTTTCTATTCCAGTTTTCTTTTTTAATTCAGCAAAACCAGCGGGTCCTTCGCTTAAAGCTTTCAAGATAACTATGCGCGTGGGGTGCCCTAATGCATCAAAAACTTCAGCTTGTTGTATATCTTTTTCAGCAGCATGTTCATCGTTTAACAAGTGGATGCCTCACTATAGCTTAGTTACATTTTCTTATTTAATCCTCGTTTGTAGACCAACTCCAAAACTAATAGTGCCTATGGATCTACTTTTCAAAAGGATTCGTTTAACATTTTAAGCGAATCCAATGGCGGGTCCGCTGGGATGCGCTTAAAGTAGCGCGCTGCCTTGTCCCGATATTAAGTGTTGAAGTAGGTTGGTGAGACTGCTTTATCATATCTTCCTGTGTTTTCTGCTGCCTCTCGATTTAGAACTAGGCATAGAATGCTGAAGAGCGCATAGGAAGCTACGTTGCCTAAGCCTCTTACCTTATTGACGGTTAAGCTGTACTGTGTTTTCAGGAAGCTGTAGACCGCTTCTACATGTGGTCTTTTGTGGTACTCCTTTTTCTGGTCGTCTGGCCCGTAGGTTCGAAACTTCTTATCCACCCTCAGCAAGCCCTCAACGTTTCGCTTCTGGTTTGAACAATACGGAATCACCGCTGCGTCGACAGCATTTCTGAGTTTGGCGTCGCTGTATTGGCTGTCTGCTATCACACTTCGCAGTTTAGCCTCGGACTGTTTGAGAATCAGCTTGGTCTTGTCCAGCAGGTTCAGTGAGTGTTTCTGTTCGTTCTGGTTGGCAGAAGCAAAAATGCAGGCCAAAGGAAGCATAGTCGCAGAATCGATGGCTAAGTGTAGCTTGTAGCCGAGTCCGAATGTTTTGCCTGCGCGTCCGACTCTGGCTTCTCTGTCTGAATAGCCAGTCTGGTTGTTCAGTGGGTCGCGTGTGCTCCACGCATCTATGAAGGAAGCATCAAAGATGGAATCAACGTCTCTTGCACCGTTATGTTTCGAGAGCTTAACAACTTTCTCATCTATTATGTTGATGAGGCGGGTTTCTCCGACTTTCCGAATGAATCTGCTGAGGACGCTTCGTGGGTAGCCTTTTTCGGCTGGTTTGATGAGGCACAGTCGTCTAAGCGCGCGCAACAGGAAATGCCAAAGATGGCCTATGGAAAAGTACAAGAGTTACCTTATCAGTAGAAGATTGAAGAGATTCTGGCAGGTTGCTGGTGAATTAAGTGCATGAATTACATGCTTTGGTAAACATTTTTGTCGAGGCGTCGCTCATGGATGAGGTGATTGAAGCTCTTTCCAAGATAGACAAAGTAGAGGAACTCTACGAGGTAACAGGCGAATTTGACATCGTAACACTTGTGTCCGCCTCAGATATTGAGGCATTAAGCGATGTCCTGAAAAACAGGATAATGAAGATCAATGGCGTAAAGAGCACAGTAACCTCAATTATATTAAGTGCTCACAAAGGCCCAAAATGTATAACCTGACATTGCACGAGCTTTTTATAAATTAGTAATTAGTTGTAGTAATTAGTTGAGTTTCGCACCAATTATTGGCGGACAATTAAGGTGCATGCTCTTTACAATTCTATTTATTGCAAACAGTTTAATTATCTTAAAAGTATTGACTGTTAAACGAAGGGTTTATGCCGCGAGCGTTTATCTTGGCTAACGTTGAGCGCGCGCGCTAATCTTTTTGTCCTTCAGTTCTTCGGTACTTGTTGCTGTAACCGTTATTTCTTCAGTCAGATCAACTTCATTCTTTTCCCTAACGCAGCCACTGGGCCTGTAATAATACCAATTCCTCGCACGCTCTGCCTTCGGGCTTGCCCAATTCTGTACACATTCTACCCTTGGCCTCATCCTCTGGCACGGTGCAAGCTCTAACAGTAGCCTCCTCCAATCTTAACAGGGTACTATCGTTCTTTAGAATATACTTTTTAATTTTAACCTCGCCAACTCTTTTTCCTGCTTCCTGCCCCATAAATAACCCTCTATTTCTCAACTTT
>Ga0187868_1001558_pt1 | contig 16096 bp, 11 predicted proteins | sample June2016WEW_13_4_FD_133014 | JGI IMG/M metagenome (GOLD analysis project Ga0187868, IMG submission 133014) | Peatland microbial communities from SPRUCE experiment site at the Marcell Experimental Forest, Minnesota, USA - June2016WEW_13_40 | ecosystem: Environmental > Terrestrial > Soil >... | reverse complement strand
GAAAGCCGCTCCGCTGCACCCAGAAGGCGCTCGTTGACCACCCGCCAAGAACGTGCCGTCCCGCAAAGCCCCATTGTGTAGGTGTAGGCAGCACGTAGTTAACAGCCATCTTGAACTGCGAAGTGAGGTCGGAATCGCAAGGTCCTTTGTCTAACAGCCTGTTGGTCGAGTCGGTGTGTTCGTCTTGACCCATACTTGCTGTCGAGCCTACATCTGTACATCTTGCCCATCGATACCCACCTAAAAACGAGAGGTTGCGCGTCATCCGTTTCTCCACAGAAAGGACCAAGGCGTTGTACCTGGCAGTGCCGGCGCTTTGCTCGAAAGCGATCGAAGAGTTGTAATACGGGTAGTAGGGGCGGCGCTGGGCCAGATTCCCGACCGTGGAGCAGGCAGCTGTGGGGTCTGGTAATCCGCATTGGCCAGGGGCGATATAAACGCCGGCGTTTATATCACGCCCGTCAAACATGTGATAGTCGAAAGACCCTTCGTAACCCCCGTGCACCATGACCCCCGCGCCCAGTTGGCGCTCGAGGGTCAAATTCCACTGCAGTATGTCCGGCGCCTGGAAACTGGGATCAATTGCAAACGTGTATCCAAAGGGCGATGGGAATACGAAGTTCGAGGGCACAGGTGTTGATACCTGCGCCGCATTTGGTAGTACCCCATTGTATGGGGCAGCGTCAAAAGGACTCCACGCGCTGACCGTGTGGTCGGTGATGGTGTAGCTTTGATTGAATGGGAAACTGCGTTGCCACGTGGCAAGGAAACGGCCAGCCTCCTGGTCTTGATAGATCCCAAATCCCCCCCGAACACTGGTCTTGCCGTCCCCGGCGACATCCCAGGCAAAGCCTACGCGGGGATCGAACAGCTTCCAGTCCGCCTTGATCATGCTCCTCGGAACCCCAGGGTCGCCCTGTACCAAAATGCCCTTCGGCAAGTTGGGGTACATCGTCGAACGTACCCCCTGCGCAAACAACTGCGGGCTGAATATCATTCCCAACCGCGTGGTGCTTGTATCGGACCAAGGCTCCCAAGGCTCCCAGCGGACGCCCAAGTTCAAGGTGAGTCGCCGCGATACTTTCCAGTCATCGCTGAAATAGGCAGCCCACTTCCGCCCCCTGGGGTCCTCGTAGATAAGACCGTTAATCGTGAAAGAGCAATTCGACCCTAACAGGAAGTCCAAGGGACTGGACCCAGAGTTCGCACAAATAAAATTCTCGGCTCCTCCACTTCCGTAGGGCACCAGGCTTCTGAACTGTGAGTCAACAAACTCCCCGCCCATCTCAAGGGTGTGATTGCCCCGCGCGTACGTCCAATTGTTGCTGAGATCAAGCTGATTTTTCGGCTGATACATAAGCAGAGGCCAATTAAGATACCAATTCCAGTCATTGATAAGGAGTGCCGCGTTAGATGTGGGGCTGCCAAGAACAGGCCAGTGCGCGCCCCTCTGTATGGGGGTCTGGAACGCAGCGCCTTGGGGTGGGAGGAGATTCTCCGCCACGCGAGCAAGTGTGCCATTTAAGGTGGTTACGAGGTTCGGCCCAAAAGTGTACGTGATATTGAGCGCCGGATGATAGTTCGCCCACTGAAGGCCATATCCGTTGGTCAAGATATTTTTCGGGTCGACTATCCTTGGTGAGACCAGTTTATCCGCAAAGAAAACGGTGCCGAGTCGGAACTTGTCGCCAAAATTCCGGTCCACTCGGGCAACCCATTGATTGTCGTCTGCTAGGATTGGTACGGAGGAGTGGATTTGGCCGTTAGACCCTGCTGCCGGAACCTGCGCCACTATACCCATCGAAATGCTGGAGTAAAGCGAAATTGGCACCTGGTTATTGGTGAACGGCACGCCGTTGGGGTATTGCGTGGTGAGGTTAAGCGGATTAACGAGTTGGGTTGAGATAGCCGACCAGTCGCCGCAAACCTGAGTTGTACTCCCAGGACAATAGTGGGGCGTGCCGTCGGCATTCTTCCCAAGCTCGGCAGGAGTCGGCCCCAACCATGAGCCCGCGGTGCTCGCCTCGCGCAGCGTCGTTCGCTGGTAAGACAGGAACCCGAAGGTCTTGTTTTTTTGTATCGGCGCGCCCAGACTGAAACCAAACTGGTTCCGTTTCAGCGTGTCCTGTGTGAGAGCAAAGGGGTTCCGGGCATTGAGATCGCCATTTCTCACATACTCGAAGGCGCTCCCGTGGACGCTGTTCGTTCCGCCCTTGGTGACGGCGTTTACGATTCCACCGCCCCAGCCGCTGTATTTAGCACTGTAGGAATTTGTTTCAAAGGTGAATTCTTGGATGGCATCCGGATTGGGGTAAACCTGCACGACATTCGTGTAAACATCCTCATTGAGTCCCCCGTCCAGGTAGAACGCGCCCGACGAGTCCCGTGACCCACCGCTGGACGTGACAAATCCAGCCGCTGCTTCAGGCCGACTCGACGACTGGTTATCCATAGTTGCCGCGTTCGCATTATGGTCGGCACCATCAGGAGCCAGCGTTATCAACTGTATGATGTTGCGACCGTTCAAAGGGAGTTGCTCTGCAAACTGTGGGGTTACTGCATAACTGACGGTTTGCTGACGTATGTTCACCAGGGGTGCTGCACCCGTGACCGTGACCTTTGCCGAGGCGCTGCCTACCTTGAGCGAAACGTTCACGCTCGTGGCCTGGCCGACTTGCAGAGTGATTCCTGTCTGCTCGTAAGCTTGAAAGCCAGCGGCAGCCACGTGCAGTAGATAGGCGGCCGCCCGAAGATTGGGAATCACATAGAAGCCCTCGGCGTTCGTTAGTACGCTCGTGGAAGTTCCCGTGGCGATGGCGGTGGCGGTAACGTTCGCGTTGGGCACCACGGCGCCGCTCGGGTCAGTGACTACGCCGGACAGACTCGCCGACGTTCTTTGCCCAAAAAGAGATCCAACCGAAACCAGAAGTATGAGTAATACTATGCACAACCGCTTCATGTTCATCCTCGTCCTCCTCCTTAAAATGACCCAATACCCGACGCAATGGAAGGAGCAAATACTCCCAAGTGTGCCTTCGGCACGCTTTGTAACACCTCAGCCAGCTCATGTCAAGCACAAAATGCATCGGAAAGGAAATTATTTTTATGATTCTAAACAGTTACGGAAATATATTCCTCTAAAAATCCCAACCGAAACAATGCCACCACTGAACATGCTCACGTCCGCTTATGGAAACACGATCGCTATCTCTGACAGTGGCGCGGAGGCATTGGCCCCCTAGTGACCGGCTGTTGAGCAGCAATAAATATCCCTTGACGCATGGAAATATTTTTGATAATTTTGCTGCGAAATAGAAAGCGTTTACGTCAGCAAGCCACTCCGCACCGTTAAGGAAGGGAGTAATATGGTGATTAACGCAAGAGGTTCTTGTCTTGTTAGGTTTCGTGCCGCGATTCGGGGCGGATCGTCTGCGACGGTTAAGATCGGCCGCTTCGTGCTCAAGGCGCCTTTTGGAGCGCGGAACCTCTCGATCAAGGAGCTGGCCCAGGCTTGTGGAACCAGTGCCGCCACGGTTCACAGGGTCTGCCGTGATTTAGGGTATGAGGGCTACAAGGAATTTCAGTTGGACCTGGCGGCAGCGTTGGCAAATTCTGACCTTAATGCCGTAGAGAAATTTGGTGAGAGCGCGAGCCCGAAGGCCATTGTCCGGGGAGTATTCGAATACCATCGGCAGAGTCTAGCAGACACCGAGCGGGTCCTCGACGTTCACGTGTTGACCCGCGTCGCCAAACTCATTGAGCGGAGCCGCCGGGTACTTCTCCTGGGTTTCGGCGGGTCCGCCTTGGCTGCCCGCCGAGCAGAAGACGGGCTCTTGCATTTGGGCTTTACCGCCGTCGCCGTCGTTGACCCCTTCACCCAGATCTTTGCCACGGAGAACGTGGGTCCGCACGATGTGGTCATAGGCATCAGTCATACGGGGCAGACGGCCTCTATCCTTGAGGCCATTCAGACCGCCCGGCGGAGGCACGCACGGACCGTGGCCTTAACCAATTACCCGCAGTCCCCTCTGGCGGTGGCGAGCGAATTTCAGCTAATTACAGCTATTCACGAGCATCGCATTAACGCGGCTGTATCGTCTTCGATTGTCGCGCAACTTTGCGTCCTGGCCGCACTCTACTTCATTCTAGGGAGCTGGGGTGGAAGCAAGGCGAAGCGGCTCGCCAACGAGGCTGAGCAAAGAACGCAGCGGATCCTGCGGGCCGCGAGACCAAGAAGGAAAACCCAAGCTGCACAAGGAGCATAACTGTGTTTAAACGATACTACGACCCGGAGATTTTCGTTCAAACCCTGGACGGAATTGATCGCACCAATCACATTGTAGCCACCTACTTCATGGACGATGAGCTGCCCGGCGAAGACTTTGTTGACCATTTCGCTCTAATTCAATCCGTGGCCATCGAAGGCTCGACGGGAACTTGGGAGAAGGTCAAGGAGGAGACCGAGGAGGTCCGCCGGAGGCTGACCGGCAAGATGGTGGGCTACTATGAAGTGCCCACGAACAACGCCTCCCGCCGCTCGGCCGTAGTGCAGTTGGCCTTCCCCATCGACGCGTGGATTGACAACGTGCCCATGATGCTGTTGAGCATCGCGGGGAATTGTTTCGCCTACTGCCCCAAGCTTCGCCTGCTGGACGTTTCTATTCCTGACGACCTTCTGGCCAAGTTCAAAGGGCCGAAATTCGGGGTGCCGGGAATTCGCAAGCTCCTGAACGAGCCGGAGCGTCCCCTTTCGCTGCACATCATCAAGCCCAAGATGGGCATGACGCCACAGCAGGTCGCCAACCAGTGTTACGAGACGGCGCTGGGCGGCGTGGACATGATGAAAGATGATGAGATGACCAGCGACGTGTATAACAGCAAGTTTGAGGACCGCCTCAAAGCGGTGCGGGAAGCTCTGGAAAAAGCGCACGGGAAGACGGGCAAGCGGCCCATCTACTTCCTGAGCATTACCGACGAACCCCGGCGTATCTTCGACAAGGCGGCGCGGGCCGTTGAACTGGGGGCCACCGGTTTGTTGGTCTGTTATTCGGCCGGCTTGCCGGTCATTCGCCAGTTGGCCGAGGACCCGGCCATCAAGGTCCCCATCCTGATTCACGCTTCGTTCATGGTGGCGGCCCAACCCCGAATTTCCTGGCCAGTCTTTGCCAAGCTGATTCGTCTCTGCGGGGGCGACCTGATGCTGACCCCCACCTACTGGTCCAGCATTCCCATGGTCAGCCTGGAGGAAGGTATTCGCACGGCGCAGGTCAAGCTGGCGCCCCTAGGGCACATCAAGCCGATGTGGCCCATGCCGTGCGCGGGAGTGTATCCCGGGCTGGCCCCGATTCTGGTGGGGGAATACGGCCCCGACATCGTCATTCCTGCGGGGGGCGGGATGTTAGGTCATCCCGACGGCTATACGGCGGGCGCCAAAGCGTGGCAACAGGCGATCGCGGCCACGATGTCGCAGGAGAACTTCCTCGAATATGCGAAGAAGCCCGGGAACAAAGAGCTTCGCCGCGCCTTGGAAAAATGGGGATACATTGAGCGCCCCAAGACGCCCTGGCTGCGGGTGGCACCTAAGTTTCATCCCAAGCCGATGAAGTTCGACGACTAATCCTGCGGGAGATTCCCAACTGTGAACCTTCACCGTTTTCTCGCCTTCGATCTGGGAGCTGAGAGCGGGCGTGCCGTCGTGGGGACCCTCCAGGAGGGTCAACTCGCGCTGGAGGAAATCTCCCGGTTTCTGAACGAGCCGGTACCCGTACAGAACACACTTTATTGGGACGTGCTGGCCCTGCACAACAACATCCTGAAGGGGATGAGGGAGTACGCGGGGCGTTATGGCGACGCGGTGGACGGGGTGGGGATCGACACCTGGGGGGTGGACTTCGGGCTGCTGTCGAAGTCCGGAGAACTGCTCCAGAACCCCGTTCACTACCGCGACCGACGGACCGCGGCCATGCTGGACAAAGTGCGTTCCAGGATCGCGCCCGAGGAACTATTTCGGCAAACGGGTGTGACGCTGGTGCCCATCAACACGTCAGTCCAACTCTTGTCGCTGCGCCTAAACCAGAATGCTCTCCTCGATTCTGCCTCCTCGCTGCTGCTGATGCCGGACCTGCTTGCCTACTTTCTGACGGGCCGGCAATGCTGCGAGCGAACCAACGCCGTCACCACGCAACTCTATGACCCCTGGGAGCGCCGGTGGCATGAGGGCGTTATGGGCCAACTGGATTTGCCGTTGTCGATACTCCCGGAACTTGTGGATCCCGCCACCATCCTCGGCGAACTGCTCGACTCGGTAAGTGCGCGAGTCGGGTTGAAGCGCGGGTTGGTCATCGCTCCTTGCACGCATGACACCGCTTCGGCAGTGGCAGCTGTCCCTGCTGAAGGTGCGGATTGGGCGTTCCTGAGCTCCGGCACTTGGTCCGTGGTGGGGGCTCTCACTCCGGAGGTTGTCACATCTCCGGAAGCCTATGCAGCGGGAATGTTCAACGAGCTGACTCTGCAAAGCTACTTCCTTTGTCGCAACACAATCGGTCTGTGGCTACTCCAGCAGGCGCGGGCCGGGTGGCAGCGAGCTGGCAAAGTCTATGCGTACGAGGATCTCGTCAGACTGGCTGAACAAGGTTTTCCAGGCGGGCCGTTGATCTACCCTAACGATGCGCGGTTCCTAGCGCCTCCGGATATGTTCCAAGCGATCCGCGACTATTGTGCAGAGACGGGGCAATCGCCGCCCGAGGGGCCGGGGGAAACAACCCGCTGCATCCTGGAGAGCTCGGCGCTCGCCTATCGGCAGACGCTCGATCAACTGACAGTTCTGCTGGGGCGGAAGTTCCGAGTGGTCCACGTCGTCGGGGGCGGATCCAAGAACTCACTCCTGTGCCAGCTCACGGCCGACGCTGCCGGTATTCCCGTGCTGGCCGGGCCGGTGGAGGCCACCGTAGCCGGGAACGTCCTTGTTCAAGCCTTGGCGATTGGGGGCATTAAAAGTGCAGAAGAGATTCGCGCGGTCGTGCGCTCTTCGTCAACTCTGATTGAATATGAACCACGCGACACCCAACGCTGGCAGGATTATTACGGAAAGTACCTTCGGCTTGCAGAGCGGACGAAGGCATAGGGTACAAGACGACTCTTTCCCGCACCGGGGCGCTTGACCTTCGACTAGAAGGGGGAGGCCAAGTCGTATCATACCGGCACGGAATGAACCGCGATTTCAACACAATTTCAAAAGGAGCACACCATGATAGCAAATCATCTTTTCGGCGCCTGTCTGCCGACCTTCGGGAACTGCGCGGATCGCTTTGTTCTGGGCGGTTACGGTGGCGGCGGAAACACGATGGAGGAGATGCTTGATCTCGCCAAGCAAGTTTCCGATCTCGACGGGGTGGAGTTGGTGGGAAATTGGCATGTCAATGACCAGAACATTCGTGAAGTAGCCGGGATGTTGAAGAGCCGGGGCCTGCAGATATCCTTGCTGGCACCTGACCTGTGGACCCAGGCCAAGTGGGGGAGCGGCAGCCTGGCCGCTCCGGACGCCAAGACACGTCAGGCCGCTGTGGTCGAAGTCAAAAAGGTCATGGATTGGGCAGCGGAACGAAGTTGTCCCTACGTGGACGTGTGGCTGGGAGAAGACGGGTTCGACTATAGCTTCCAGGCGGATTACCCGGAAGCGTATAAATGGATCCGCGAGGGCCTAGCCGCTTGCGCCGCGCACAACAGTAAAGTGCGCGTTCTAGTCGAGTACAAGCCCCGAGAACCGCGCACGCACTGTTTCGTCAGCACCGCCGCCAAGATCCTTTTGTTGCTCCAGGACATGGACAACGTGGGGGTGCTGCTGGATGTGGGCCATGCGCTGGCGGCCGGTGAGAATGTGGCTGAAGCCGCCGCGCTGCTCAGCAGCCACGGAAAGCTTGATTACCTGCATCTCAATGACAATTACCGAAGCTGGGATGATGACATGATGTTTGGCTCGGTGCATCTGGTGGAGTCACTGGAGCTGGTTTATTGGCTCAAGCGCCTCAATTACAAGGGTTGGCTCACCCTTGATATATTCCCGTACCGCGAGGACGGTGTGCGGGCCGCCACGCAGTGCCGGGAATGGATCAAGGCCCTTTTCCGCGCCGTGGACCGCGTGGGGATGGAGGCTTTTGCGGAGGTGATCCGCCGCGGCGACGCCTGTGGCGCGATGGACCTCGTCCGCCGGGCCATAGTCGGTTAATTCAGGGAGGGGACATGACGGCAATTGAACCATTTGCTGGTGAGGGCAACCTTGCCCGGTTGGTCGCGGCTCTGCGCGGTGAAAAGACCGACCGTGTGCCACACTTTGAAATTCTCATCGAGGATCAGCACGTGGAAAGACTCCTGGGGCGCAAGGCGGGCAACACCCTGGGGATAGGGGGAGATCCGGCGAAAGGTGCGGCGGCAGGAGAGGGCGCGCGCCCGATGTACTCCAAGGATTATATCGAGCTTTGCCAGATAATCGGGCAGGATGCAATTGCCTTGGAAGCTATATGGACGCCGTTGAAACGAGTACGGCCTGATGGCACGGTGGGCTTAATCACCGATCGGAGCGTTAAGACTCGTTCCGACGCCGACCGCATCATCTGGCCGGGAGAATGCGAGATTGAGGAACGACTTCAGTATATTCGCGAGTACGTCGCCGCGGCGAAAGGTACCGGCCTTGGTGTCGTCTTCATCTGTGCCTCCGCTTTTCAGACTCTCTACGAATTCGTCGTGGGCCTTGCTGACTGTATGATCATGGTCATGGAGGAACAGGATCTATTTGAAGAATTGATGTCGCGCTCTGCCGATTACTTTGAGCAATTGGCCCGCGGTGCAGTGCAGGCTGGGGTGGATATCCTCTTTGGCGCCGATGACTTTGCATTCAAGACGGGCCTCTTTGTGCGGCCGGACGTCTTCAAGAAGGTGTGGCGGCCTCACTACGACCGCATACTGGCTCCCGCGCGTGAAGCCAAGATTCCCATTATGTTCCACTCCGACGGTAAGATCGACGATACCATCGAAATGCTTCTTGAAATGGGGGTGGACGGTATCACGCCCATGGATCCTTCTGGAATCGACTACCGGGATTACAAGAAGCGCTACGGAGATCGCCTGACCCTCTTCGGCAATATCGATATCACCTGGCCCCTCGTCGAGGGAACACCGGCGGACGTTGAAAGGGATGTCCGGGAGCATATGGAAGCTTTGAAGCCGGGGGGACGGTGGGTCGCCGGGAGCAGCCACAGCATCGTCAACTACATTCCTCATGAGAATGTCATTGCCATGATCAATGCCATCCATAAATATGGCGCCTATTGATCTAAGAGGAGCGGCAAACGGCACCCCCGGCACGTCCCACATGAGTGGATTTTTTCGCCGGACGTCCACCTAGCCACCCCAAAGTGAGGGGGTGGCTTTAGGAAAGTGGAACTGATGCCTGCGGGGCCTGCGCCGGAGCCTGGGACCGCTTCTACCCACTCAGAAAATTGCTGAATTGATAGAGTTGGGCAAGAGTGGCCAAGACAGACTCTTGGGGAACGGCCATCAGGATTGGATATGAAGAGGGGGCACTGAAATGGCGAGTGCGATCAAGCTACCCGACATGGGGACCAATGTGGAGGAGTGCAAAGTCCTGTCGTGGAGAGTACGGGAAGGTGATGCCGTAGAGCGCGGCGATATCCTGGCTGATATCGAAACCGATAAGGCAGTGGCCGAGCTGGAATCGACTGCCGAAGGCGTCGTGCTACGGCTCCAAGTGAAAGCCGGAGACATGACCCATAAAGGAGACATCCTTGCTTATGTCGGCAAGCCGGGCGAAGCTATCCCTGCGGGACCGGAAACTTTGCCGAGCGCGGCGGCCGCGCTCTCCCACGGGCCCGCGGCTCCGGTGGGGTCTGCCTCCCACCTCGAAGAGGCCCGATCCGTCCGCATCTCGCTCATTGTTCGAAACCTAGCGGTAAAGCTAGGCGTTGATATTGCCCGTGTGGTGGGGACGGGTCCGGGAGGTGTCATCACGCGCGAAGACGTGCAGCGCGCCAGCCATGAGCTTGGCGCGTCAGCCGCCGTCACGGCTCCCGCCGCCGAACAACTCTCGCGGGCGCAAGCCGCCGTAGCGCGCGCGGTGCAGAAGAGCTGGCGGGAAATCCCCCACCTGAGCATTACCGCGGCAATTGACATGACCGCTGTGCAGGAGCTGCGGGCGAAAAGAGAAGTTGCGGGGGTCCGCCTCAGTTACGATGCGATTTTCCTGAAAGCCATGGCGCGGGCGGCGGCAGAAGTCCCTCTGGTGGCGGCTAAGTTGGACGGCGAAAAAGTAATTCATCCCCACGGCGTACACATCGCGCTGGCCATCGGCTTAGATAACGCCCTTCAGCTGCCGGTGATTCGAGATGTTGATCAGAAGGATATCGCGACTTTGCAGGACGAGGTTGCCAGCCTGGTGGCGAGGGTCAAGACAGGTACGCTGCGGACCGAGCAGGTGACTGGCGGATGCATAGCCCTCAGCAATCTCGGCATGTACCCGATTGAAGCTTTCGACGCCATCATCTTTCCGGATCATAGCACCATTCTGACGGTGGGCGCCATTCAAATGAAGCCGGTGGTTCTCGATGGTCAGGTTAAGGCTCGTCCTATCGTCACGGTCAAACTCGCCGCTGACCATCGGCTCATCAATGGGCGGACGGCGGCGGCCTATCTAATCCGGGTGAAAGAGGTCGTTGAATCGGCGGACCTATTCTAATCGGATTCTGGAGCGAAGCCATGAAGTACGACACTAGGTTTCTCCCTTCGTTGTACCGACAGATGCTGCTTATTCGCCAGTTCGAGGAACGCGTCAAGTATTTATTCCTTGAAGGAATCATGCCGGGCACCATTCATCAGTATCAGGGGCAGGAGGCCGTGGCAGTGGGCGTTTGCAGCGCGCTGAAGCCGGATGATGTGATCACCAGCACCCACCGGCCCCACGGTCACGCGCTGGCCAAGGGACTCAGGGCGGAGTCCCTGATGCACGAGCTGTTTGGAAAGAGCACCGGTTGCTGTGGCGGGAAAGGCGGTTCGATGCACGTGGGCGACCTGGAGAAGGGGATGGTCCCCGCAGTTGCCATCGTGGGTGGTGGACTGCCAATCGCCACTGGGATTGCCCTGGCCTTCAAGATGAGGAAGGAGTCGCGCGTCGCCGTGGCTTTTATGGGCGACGGCGCCACGAACGAGGGTGCCTTTCACGAAGCGGTGAATATGGGGGCGATCTGGTCGCTGCCCGTGATTTATGTCATCGAGAACAATCTTTACTCGGCTTCCACGCCCATCTTTGAAATGGTGCGGCTGAAGAAGCTTTCGGATCGTGCCGCGGGTTACGGCATACCGGGTGTCACGGTAGACGGCAACGACGTCCTGCAGGTTTTGGAGACCGCACGACAGGCGGTTGACAGCGCGCGCGCCGGTGGGGGCCCGACGCTCATCGAATGCATGACCTATCGGATCACCGGCCACTCCCGGCGCGATCCCTGCAACTACCAACCCGAAGAGGAACGCAAGGGGGCTCTCCAGAAGGAACCCATCCGACGCTTTGCCGACTATCTCCTGTCGGGAGGAATTATCGACCAAGCTGGACTCGATGGCATTCGCGCCGAGGTCGATGCCGAAATCGAACGCGCCGTGGAATCGGCCATGGCGGCACCGGACCCGAAGCCGGAAGACGCGCTCGAAGGTGCCTTTATCTGAAGAAACGGGGGAAATATGGCTCAAATGACAATCACTGAGGCTCTGCGTCAGGGGCTTCGGGAAGAGATGGCCCGTGACGAACGAGTCTTTTGCATAGGCGAAGACATTGGTATCGGAGGGGGCTGGGGCGGGGCCTTCACCGTCACCCTCGGCTTGGAGAAAGACTTTCGAAGCCGAATTATTGACACCCCGATCTCGGAGGCGGGTATCTTCGGGGCGGCCCTAGGCGCAGCGCTCATGGGCTTGCGGCCTGTGGCGGACGTCCAATACGGCGATTTCCTCTTTTGCGCCATGGATCAGGTCGTCAACCAGATTGCCAAGATGCGCTACATGTCGGGGGGCAAACTCACAGTGCCGCTGGTGATGCGCGCGCCCGTGGGTGCTACCGGCCGCGGCGCCCAGCATGGACAGAACCTGGAAGCCATCTTCCTCAGCGTGCCGGGGATCAAGATCGCCTGCCCGGCCACCGCCTATGACGCCAAAGGATTGCTGAAGGCCGCCATTCGCGATGACAATCCGGTGCTCCTTTTCGAGCACAAACTCCTGTACGGCGCCAAAGGCGCCCGCGCGGAATCCGGCGCTGTGGATGCCTCTAGTGACATTTCCGACGAAGACTATGTGCTTCCCTTGGGCAAGGGAATTGTAAGGAGAGAGGGCACCGACGTTACGATTATTGCGACTCTGCTCATGATGCACCGCGCCCTGCGAGCAGCAGAGCAACTTGCGCAGGAAGGAATCAGCGCCGAGGTCATTGACCCGCGCAGTCTTGTGCCTTTCGATTGGGATCTGGTGAATGCATCAGTTATGAAAACGACGCGGGCGGTCATCGTCGAAGAAGGGCCGCGCCAGGGCGGCTGGAGCGCGGAAATCGCCGCCACGCTCTCTGAGACCATGAGTGATTACCTGACCGCACCTGTCCGGCGAGTGGCCTCGCCGAATATCCCGGTTCCCTTCTCCCCTCCCATGGAAAATTTCTACCGACCAGACGCGGAACGCATCGTGAGCGCCGTGCGGGGCCTGAATCGTTCCACTTAGTAATACTAAGTTAAGTAAATCACGAGAGGTAGCAGATGAATGAAACAGTCTTAGCAGGTCGTTGAAAAATGCGATCGACGATGGAGTTTGACCCAACATTTGAGGGAGGAGTATAGCGACCATGAAAAACGAAGGACGAAGAACATTTTTCAAGACGTGTTGCGCGGGGCTGGGGGGTCTGGGGAGCTTGCTGACGACGACCGCGCCTATCGCAACGGCGACAGCCCCCGAAGGCGGTGCCGCGCCCAGCTTCAAGCTGGGGATGGTGACGTATGAATTAGGCAAGGATTGGGACATCGAGACGATCATCAAGAACTGTGAGACCACGGGTTTTGAAGCCGTGGAACTGCGGACGACACACAGGCACGGTGTCGAACTCTCGCTCAGCAAGGAGGAACGCGCTGAGGTCCGCAAGCGTTTCGAAAACTCGCGCGTGCGGCTGTTGAGCCTCGGCACAGTCTGCGAATTTCAGGACGCCCAACCCACAGTCGTCGAGAAGAACATCGAGGAAACGCACCGCTGGTGCGAGCTGGCGCACGATCTCGGCTGCCTGGGCGTGAAGGTGCGGCCCAACCACTTTGTGGAGGGCGTCCCCAAGGAAAGGACGCTCGAACAGATCGGCCGGGCGCTCCAGAAGTGCGGCGACGCGGCGCGCGATCAGGGAGTGGAAATCTGGCTGGAAGTCCACGGCATAGAAACGCAGAACCCTCCCCACATTCGTCGCATCATGCAAGTGGCGAACCACCCGTCGGTGGGCATCTGCTGGAACTCGAACGATACGGACGTCGTGGACGATTCGGTGAAGGTGTACTTTGAGCTTCTGAAGCCCTGGCTGCGCAATTGCCACATTAACGAACTGTGGAGGAATTCCTCCCCGCCAGGAGGCGCACTGGGACAGCTGCCGGAACAAGGGAATCCGGGCTTCCCGGCATATGCCAAGCCGTACCCGTACCGCGAACTCTTCCGCCTGATGCACGCCGCGGGCTACGGCCGCTATACGCTCGCCGAAGTTCCGGAGAGCTGCGAACCGATCCGCTTCATGCGCTATTACCGGTCACTCTGGGAGCAGCTCGCCGCCTAAAGGGGAACTGAGCCTGGTATCAAAGATCAAATGTCAAAGGCAGGAAATGAGTGCAGAGTGATCAACCCCATCACACTGGGTGCGCGGTTGAAAGGGAGTACTGCAGAGTGCAGGCCGATCGTTTCGTATCCACGCACTCGAGCACGGACCTGATCGAGCCGTCTGCAACACTCCAGCCCCCAGAACCCCACGCCGCTGCCTCCACTCTCCTGCCTAGCGAGCCGGTGCCCCTCCATCACCCAATCCTCGATGTTCCCTTTTTGCCATTCACCCTGGTCCTGGGGTGTTATCCGGCTCACATCGGGGTCCCTACAGAACGGGGTGAAGTACCGCTGGGACATGCGGGCGTACAACAGCGCGGGGTGGAGCGGCTGGAGCGGCAATCTGTACCTCACGGTGACGGCTACAGCGCCGACGATCGTTTCTATCTCGCCGCCTACGCCGACCATGAGCAGTTCGCCGCAGCCGGTGACGATCAATGGTAATAACTTCCAGAGCGGTGCTCAGGTTTCCTTCACGCCGACGGTGGGCGGCAGCGTGTGGGTGACGCCCAGTTCAGTGACCGCAGCGGCGATCCAGGTATCGCCGACGCTGAATCAGACCGGCACCTGGGCGGTGCTGGTGAAGAACCGCGACGGTGGAATCTCGACTCCCTACGGCTTCAATGTGACGGCAGCGCCTGCGCCTTCGATCAGCTACATCTATCCAACCACGATGACAGCGTCGACGACGGCGCTGACGACTCTGTACGTGTACGGCGCCAACTTATCCACAAGCGGCGGACAACTTCAGTTCCTCAATCCCAACAATAACTCCTACTCCAGCAACAATCATCCAGAGCGCGTGGTAACTGTGATCCCGACCGAGTGGGTATACAAGCTCAACAATGGCGGCACGACCGGGACCTGGCAGGTGCGGGTGATGAATGCCGACAACCAGACTTCAAGTTGGGTTCCCTTCAAGGTGCAGTGATTTTTGAGCGAGGCATTGCCTTGTACAGTTCGGGGTGATATCAATCATAACGGTCAGATTGACTTCGTCGTTCCCTTGTTCGGGCGTTCAGCCGCCAATAACTGGTGCTGGCGTCAAGAGTTCCTGGTTGTATCCCATGCAATTCCCGTCTAGAGGGTCTGGAAGAAGAGATGATTCTCTCTCAGCCGATTCTAAATCTCGTCTTAAAAGGCGACTCGGCGGGTTTGAAGGGGAACAGGCCAGCAAGGTAATCACGATTGTTTCTGAGGAGCTTTCAATTGGTGTCACAGTGCTGCAAACGGGCTATGATGTAGCCACCTTGAACAGCGGGTAGCCATCACGGTCAGCGTTTTTCTGACCCTTCTATGAAAGGGGATGTCAAGAGAAAAACTTCTCCCTCGACTGGAAAGTCGGAGGTTTTGGTCTCGTCATCCAGCCCCTGTCGGCGCTGGCGACAAAGTTTGTTAACCGCGCTTCGGGTTTGGGCAAGAGCTGCGGGCGTACCCAGCAGCGAACGCCTTGGGAGAGATGGGGAATTCATCATCGACTCGTAACAACGTCCGAGAGCAGCTGAAGCGGGTCAAGCCGAAACCGGTTGGGGAGTGCCAACCGTGGTTCTATCTGAGACTGGTCGCCTACAGCTTTTTGGGGTTATCCGATCCAGATGGGAATGAGCCGGTCCTGACCGTAGGGACGGGCGTTTCATAATGCACCTTCCGCAGTAGCGTTTGGGGATACTCTGCGTTTTTGCAGTTTAGTCGAATTGCGCACCCGGTCCTGGAGTTTCTGTTCGTCTGACCCATTCAGGGTAATCCAGTATGGCATTCGTTGGTTCAGCCGCCGAGCATGGATCAGGCTGCGCTTGATCCAATAGTAGACTACGTACTTGTTGACTCCAAAGTGCTGGGCCGCCTGTTGCACGGTCAACTCCTCCGGCCTCTGGAGTGTCACGGGAGGAATCTGATAGCGCCAACGGATCCACCGCACAATTCTTGTGGTATACGGTTTACCTTTGGCACTGGCATGCCCTTCTTGATTGAGCCGATTCGCGATCTCCGCATCGGGTAAGCCGTGTGCCAGCTCCCGGACTTTGTCAACCAAGGCGGCAGGATATCGCACGCGATCAGCTATGGGGAGCGGGAGTTGCACCGTGAGATTGGTCGAGGCCCCACCCTGCCAGCGGAGGTGAAGCAAGAGCTGCTTGGAAGGGGAGGGTTTCTCGACGGTAATATCCTTGAGGAGCAGCCGCAACATCCGCTTGCGGTCCTTGGCCTGCGTGGT
>Ga0187868_1001557_pt1 | contig 16127 bp, 17 predicted proteins | sample June2016WEW_13_4_FD_133014 | JGI IMG/M metagenome (GOLD analysis project Ga0187868, IMG submission 133014) | Peatland microbial communities from SPRUCE experiment site at the Marcell Experimental Forest, Minnesota, USA - June2016WEW_13_40 | ecosystem: Environmental > Terrestrial > Soil >... | reverse complement strand
TACCGCAGTTGTTAACATGGTACTAAAGAAACGTGCTGGTATTCACGTCCGATTAGAGGACATACGGATTTTGTAATGGTGAATCCGACGCTCAACAAGCGCCGGTCAACGCTCATTTGTAGACTCTTTTCTTGCAGCACTCAGCGCAATGTCCATGCTGCCTGATCGCAGCCACTCGAGATCCAAAGTAACGTAGATAAACCCAAGCTCCAAGAGCTTGTCGGCTATAGCAGAGGAATGCGTGAGGACCTTCCCGGCCTCTTCCCTGTCGACTTCAATGCGAGCGAAGTGATCATGATCTCTGATTTTCACTTGCGCGATGCCGATCGCCTTTAACGCACGTTCAGCTTCTCTAAGCCTTTCAATTCTCTCGCCGGTTATGATCGTGCCGTAAGGAAATGAGGTGAAGAGACAAGCGGCAGACGGCGCATCAGCGTTCGATAAGCCGAGTCTGCGCGCGACGCTTCTCACTTCATCTTTGGTGAGATCGAGCAACGGCGACACGACGCCGAGTTCTCGCAGAGCTTTCAAACCTGGTCTGTAGCCATTAAGATCAGAGGCGTTTGTGCCGTCCATGACCGCAGTGAAGTGCAGTTCGTCAGCCAGGTCGCGCAGCGCGCCAAAGACCAACTTCTTGCAGTAGTAACATCGTTCAGGATCGTTCTGCTTCACTTCTGGTACAGTCAACGGATTGAGGCTAATCACTATGTGGCGAATGTCGATCTCGTTGGCGATCGCAGCCGCGTGCTCGACCTCGCCGTGATGAAGCGCACCGTTATCTACCGTCACGGCCACTGTTGCATCTCCAAAAGCCCGTTTGGCGAGCGCAGCAACGACCGAGCTATCGACTCCGCCTGAAAATGCTATCACTGCACTGCTATGCGATCGCATGTATGCTACGACCCTTTCAAGTTCAAAATCTTGATGGCAGTAGTTTCCCGCTGTTTCTTTGGTGAGTCGGATCGACATTGCTTGGTTGCACTCGACATGATTTTGATATAATGCTACAGATGATAACAATTCTTGTAAGGAACCTAGCATATATGTATTCCAACGCGCGAGTACCTTTTTACGATTTGAGCGGACGTGAGGTCGAAGGCCAGCCAACATCCTCACCGTGACCATGAACGTACTGTAACACGCAACTGCACAACAACGCGCGTAACGCCGATGGCTCCTCGACCCACGGCACCACAACGAAGAGGCAATTGAACAGGGGCAACTTGCGCGCGTCATTGCTGTGGACAGCTGATCAAAGGATAAATGAGGGCACAAACGATGGATAAGAGTGCGGAGACGAAAGCTTTTCTTATTGCAGAGGGAGGCGTCGACATTGATGAACGCATACTTGGGCGCATTACGACTCCTGCGTCCGGGCCTGGTGCCGGACTGACGTCCTTTTTCTTACGATTTAACGGTCACCGGGTGCGCCTGGGAATAAAACACAGTTCCCGTCTCAAGGCATCGCTTGAAGGAGATGAAGTGGTCATTCGCGACCACGAAAAAGAAATCGTCCGTGGGTACCTTGAAGATGCGATTGCCCATTGTCCTGAACAAGCGTATATCACGGTAAGCGAGGTGTGCATATTCAACTGCCAGTACTGCCCCGTGCCACTCTTGGGAGGTTCGGTAAAAGAACAGAGCGATGTTGAAACGGCGATTTCAAGAATTCTCGCCGATCCGAAGCTCGCTCGTAAATTAAGGTCCATAGCGTTGACCTCCGGTGTCGAAGAGTCACCACAGCGCGAAGTTGAGAGGATCGCAGCTATCGTTCGCGCATTAAGGGCGAAGTACGATCTCCCCATCGGCGTATCCGTCTATCCTACCAAGAACTCCACAAAGCTATTGAAGGACGCTGGAGCAGATGAGCTAAAGTATAACGTGGAAACGATGGATCGTCAACTCTTCAAGACGATGTGTCCAGGGCTTTCACTCGAATTCATTATGGAAGCCCTTAAGGACGCTGTAGAGGCCTTCGGCCGAAACAAAGTCTTTTCCAATATCCTCGTCGGATTGGGAGAGGATGATGACACGATCATCAACGGCATGGAAGAACTTATTGGAATAGGCGTGATACCTATCCTTAGAGCAGTTGTCGAGCATCCCTTGCGGTCACAAACAGGCATGCGACGACCGAACGCAGAACGGCTCTTGCGATTAGCGCGAAAAGAGCGTAAACTCCTCGACCAGTACGGCCTACGAGCTGATTTGGCTAAAACGATGTGCGCGCCCTGTACGGGCTGCGATCTTGTACCGCATCGGGACGTCTAGCACTGCTATACATGCGTCCAAACGGGTGCTGCGCACAAGGAGAGAGAGCGGCATGGCCCCTAGACTGGGTTTACACAGACTACCCGCACCATTGACCTTTCACGTGCAGATAAATGCACTCTCCGAGTCGCACTTAAGGCAAGTCGCAAAGCTCAAGGATGTTTATGGCCCGGATCTGTTGCGGGATCTCTCCCAATGGAAGTGGAACTATCCGCCAGCCGGCGACAGCGCCGTGTGGGCTTCTATATTGCTTAACGCACTGCGCCCCGAGGAATGGGCCGTTGCATGTCTCCGTCCCAATATGGTGAAAAACACCGTCGTGCGCGGGTGCAAGACCTTCACGTCGTACGTCGTGCGACGCGGCAAGATCCTGCCCCAGTGGGTGATCGCCGCAAGCTGGTGGGAAAGCATGGCCGCGCGAGGGGAGATGTCCGCGGAAGACCCCGCGCTCCTCATCGAGGGTTGGAAAGATCGTTTTCAGAATGCGGTATCGTGGTGGGTGGAGCGAGGCGCGAACCCCCCAATGCGCTTCCGCGCGAGCGCGACGACGCGCTTCTCTGGCGGTGCTTTTATAGTGACCTGTGGCACCAGGAGCACTCGACGAGCAGACTAATACCATAAGCCCCATGCTCAAGCTGTCCGGCCCACGCCTGGTGCCAGGAGGGCACAAAAGCCGAGGCAGGCTTCCGTCAGCGGTGCAAGCTGGGATCGCCAAATATGTTTCAAGAGAGCCTGATGAAAACTAAACAACGAATGTTCGCCGAACGATCAGCGTTCGACCGTCCTAGAAGCTCTGTGTCGATTTCAAGATCCATAGAGCGGGAAGTCTGCAGATAGTGCTTGAAATGCCTACAGAAGGTCAGCCTCGCGCCGGAAAAAGATTCCTCTCAGCTTCGTGGACATCTTTTTTGAACGTTGCACCTGCCTGAACAAGCTCATCGCAATCATGGCAGATACCACACGCATTGCACAGAACCACAGCAACAGAAATAGTTTTAGGGAATAGCAAAAAGAATGACAGACTGCGTGCATATTGTCAAAGTATGACCGTGAGGCCTTACGATCGCGATTTGATAAGCTTTAAAGGGATGCATATGGACGATAAGACATTAGAAAATGAGCTTAAGGCGCTAGCTAAGAAAAACAACGCCCAAATTTATGAGATTGACCCGCGTGAAATTGTGGTGAGTGAATGGGTGAGATGGCGGTGCGTGTTTGGCTGCAAGGGCTTCGCAAAGCACCTCGGCTGTCCCCCGTATGTCCCAGGCCCTTCGGAGACGAGAGCCCTCCTCAAAGAGTATTCAAAAGCATATATCGTGCACTTCAAAGGAATACCCGGAAGGGAAGGTATCGACCCTACGAGCATACCTGAAGACTGGCATCTGTTTCTTGAAAGGCTCATCCGCTGGATAGGAGATACAGTGTATGAGCTCGAGCAGCACGCGTTTTACCGAGGCTATTATAAATCTCTCGCATTTGCAGCGTACCCGTGCATTTACTGCGAGGAGTGCGTGGCTGAGCAATCAGAAGGAGTCGTAGATCTCTCGCTAAAAAGGAACTGCAGGCACGCGGAGAAGGTGCGAACTTCAATGGAAGCCGTCGGGATCGACGTATTTGCAACGGTGCGGAAGCTCAACTTGCCGATCGAAGTAATTCCGTGCGAGAACAATATTTACGGCAAGATAACCCACACCAATCTAAACTCGTATGGGCTGCTCCTCATATATTAGTGCGAGCTAGGCGTGCCGCGCCTCAACGGCAAAGCGATTCTGAGCACGGCAGCATTGATGTCAGCCATCGTTACGGCCCCGCTTGACAGTCACAGTGAGTCAAAAAACAATGGCCAAAAGGGGTCCTGGTTTGGGATCGCCAGAGGCGCGATTATCTCGTCGCGCCGGTGAATTGTTCTTGTTTTTGGGTCGCTTGTTACCATTCCGATAACGGAAGCTGCTATGCCTCCAGCGCGAAGCGCGTTTATTATTTTCTGCGAATCCTTCGGCCTCGCGGTAATCAGCAATGAGCCCTCGGCAATCGCTGCCAAGGGATCGATGCCAAATGCCTCGCAGACCATCCTTACCTCTTCTGGATAGACAAACGCCTCCTCGCGTATCACCATCCCCGCCCCGCTAGCGCTCGCTATCTCGAAGAGCCCGCCGATTACACCGCCCTCGGTCGCGTCGTGCATGGCAGTTACGCCTCCGGATTCCATAGCTAACAAGGCGTCTTTTACCACGGTCATTTGCATGCAGAGGGCCTTAGCTTTCTCGACCAGAGGCGACGGATAATTCTCTAAGAGCTCCTTTTCCCTGAGCACCGCGAGGATTCCGGCTGTCTCTATTGCTGGCCCTTTGGTCAGAATCACATCGTCGCCCGCCTTCGCGCCGGCTGGTGTAACATACGCGTGCTTGTCTGCGATGGCAAAGACGGTGACTCCGCCTATGGTGGGCGATACAAACCCCGGATAGTACCCGGTATGCCCACCGACGATCGCTATCTCAAGCTCCACGGCAGCCCTGTGGATGGCATCCACAATGGTGTGGAAGTCCTCTTCGTTTGTCTCAGGAGGCATCAACAGTGAATAGGTCATGTATCTGGGCTTGACGCCCATGACCGCAACGTCGCTCGCGCCGATGTGGACGGTGTACCATCCAAACATCTCCAGGGACTGGTGCGGGATAGCGAAGATCGGGTCCTCCGCAATTATGAGGACCCTGTCGTTGCCTATGTCGATAACTCCGGCATCGATACCCGTTCTCGGTGGCACGATTACCGAGTCATCCTTTTTTCCGAGCCGCGGGAGCAGAAAGGAAGTGAAGGCGTCGAGGTCTATCTTTCCGATCTTATCGCTCATGGTAGCGTCTCGCGATTTCACAGATCTGCTCTGCGACTTCTATAGGATCCCGCCCGACAAGCACCGACACGGGCTCTTTACCAATGGCACCAGTTTCGTAGAAGATCTTGGGGACTCGGCCACCGGCGGCATCTATCGCTTGCTGAACTTTCCAGGGCATCGATGCGCCTTCCGCTTCCTTAATTTCGTCCGGTTCTTTACTGCGGTCGATCACGCTGAAAACCCATCCTTTTGCTTTGCAATACTCCTTGAGCCATTTCGTCAAAGATGGATTGTTGGCGAAGTTCACGCCTGCCCTAAACTCCGAATCAGCTTTGCTTAGCTCTACCATAAGTCGGGCCATGTGGCTTGACGCGCCGAATCTGGGCTTGCCTGCAGCGTGAGGTAAACCGTTTACGACGGTTATGCGTCCGTCTATTCCTAAAACATCATCTCTGCTTCTAGAATTGGGCCGAGCGTAAACGAGGTTGGTTCTGACCTCAGGAACCAAGGCTGCGAACTCCTTGCATTCCTCCACGAGATCCAGAGCGACCGCAATCTTCCCGCGCATATCGATTTCGTCTGGTTTCAACAGTCCCCTCCTGCTTTGGCTTAGTATCGAACACTTTGAAGTGGAACAATAAGTAGTAATCGCTAGGCTGCTGTTTTTGCAGCTGTCACGAAGACAGGCCGACTACTGGACCATGGGACGGTAGTCTTGTTACACTGCTGATTAGTTTGCAAAGTTGTTTGATTTTATTTTGATTGCCTCGCGAAAATTTTAAATATGATAATAGCATCACGCATTTTGTTAGTAGGAAGCAAGAAACCTACTTCCTATACATATAGTTTCCTACCAACAACGCAGTTGCGGAACTGCGTAGGGGGGCGCCCCGATCCTCCATGTGCGCTCCCCACTCATCTAGTCAAACAAGCCGAAAACCGCCGCACTTTCCGCAGAACGTGAGGTTTCAAAATGACATGGAAACCAAGTAAAAAATTGATAATAAATTGCCTTTTGATACTCGTATTTGTGAGTTTGATGATGGCAAAATCGGGGTACATCACAGGAATGGCCCAACAGCCTACAAACTCAGCACTGAACGCCTCAACGCCGATTGCCGCTACGCAGGCATTGCCTGACAGAAGTCAGCCCGATCCAACGGGCAGCAGCATCGGCTCGGCTAACGTTCCGGCAAACGTAACTGGCCAACCGACGTTAACTGAGCTCGCCAATGCTGTCGGCCACAATATAGTGGCTATCAACTTCGTATGGACGCTCGTGGCCGGCTTCCTCGTCTTCTTTATGCAGGCGGGGTTTGCACTGGTTGAAACCGGCTTCACGCGCTCAAAGAACGTGGCTCATACGATGGGCATGAATATATTGATCTACGGGCTTGGCGTGCTCGGGTGGTATTTCTGCGGATTCGCCATCATGTTCGGCGGATTGAAGTCGCTTGGTACCTTGGGCGGGTTCACCGGACTTGGCAGCGAGGTGACGGTCAATTTACTGGGACATCCGTTCGGACTGCTCGGTGCTCACGGTTTTGCGCTGACCGGTGCCTATGACGTCGGCGTGTTTGCACTGTTCCTCTTCGAAGTCGTCTTCATGGATACCGCTGCCACGATTCCGACCGGGGCCATGGCCGAACGGTGGAAATTCTTGGCATTCTGCATCTACGGTCTATTCATAGGGACGATCATTTACCCGCTCTTTGGCAACTGGGTTTGGGGCGGCGGATGGCTTTCGCAGCTCGGTACGAACTTTGGCTTAGGCAACGGGTACGTCGACTTTGCGGGTTCGACAGTCGTGCACATGGTCGGTGGTACGATCGGCTTTGTCGGCGCTTGGATGCTCGGCCCTCGTATCGGCAAGTACGTCGACGGGAAGGTCCGCGCCATTCCACCGCACAGCATCCCTATGGCAGTGCTCGGAACGCTCATCCTCGCATTCGGATGGTTCGGGTTTAATCCGGGCTCCACGCTCGCAGGAACCGATCTCCGTATTAGTGTCATCGCCGTTAACACGATGCTTGCATCGGTTGCGGGCATGGTGGCAGCGACGTTTTGGATGTGGCGCGTCCGCGGCAACAAACCTGATGTCAGCTTTATGTGCAACGGGACGCTTGCCGGACTGGTTGCAATAACCGGCCCTTGTGCGTTCGTTAACTCGCAAAGCGCTGTCCTCATTGGATTGGTCGCCGGCATTCTTGTGGTCGAAGCCGCGCTTTTCATTGACAAAAGGCTAAAAGTTGATGACCCCGTCGGAGCGGTGGCCGTGCACGGCGTCTGCGGAGCGTGGGGATGTCTTAGCCTAGGACTTTTCGCAGATGGCACGTACGGCGCGGGCTGGAACGGCGTTTCCGGCGCAGTAACCGGCCTTCTCTACGGAAATCCAAGTCAGCTAGGTGCGCAATGCATCGGAGTGGCGACATGCTTCGTTTATACAGCGTCGATCGCATTTGTGATCTTTGCATTCATAGACAAAGTTGTCGGACTGAGGGTCGGATCACAGACCGAAGTAGACGGCCTTGACGTCCCCGAAATGGGAGTAGGAGGGTACGATGGCGGCTACGGTCTCTGAGCTGCGCATGCAACTTCGAAAAAGAAGCAGCCCGTTGTGTCCCGGGCCGAAAGTGTGTCCCGCACCACGTCCGCGTGAGCGGGGAGTTTAACAAACAGCGTGGAGGTGAGCGTATGAAAAGAATCACGGCGATCATAAGACGGGAAAAACTCGACGCAGTGAAACACGCGATGCGAGAGCTCGGCCCTGGAATGACGGTTACCGACGTCAAAGGCCAGGGCAGGCAGAAGGGCGTTAAGGAGGTCTACCGAGGCAGCGAGTACTGCCTCGATCTCTTGCCTAAGGCGCAGATTGACATGGTCGTCAAGACGGAAGACGCGGAGCGTATTGTCCAGACGATCTTGGAAATTGCAAAAACAGGCAACATAGGAGATGGCAAAATATTCATCTCCTCGGTAGACGACGTGATTCGCATCAGGACAGGCGAACGCGGTCCCGGCGCTGTTTAGCGCGCGTGCTACATCGCAGGCGGGCGAATACCCGCCTTCTCTTTTTTTCACGGGATGTAGCTTTTGTATCGGCTGACTTATGCGAGACGCTTCTCGGCCCCTCCGTTCTTCAAACGGATAAATCGAGGAATCGGTTTGTGCTCGTCTGCTCTTTCCTCACCACGTTACTTGGTTCGCCTCTTCGAGCGGCATTGCCGGCGCGATGTGGGCCACGCCGAAGCTGCTGAACGGGCCGGTAATCTTGAGCAGTGATGCTTCGTCTGGTGCATCGAAGATTGCCACGGACATATGCCTTCCTATGAGAACGTAACGGCCTATCACCTTGACGCTTTCTGGAAACTTAAAGTGCTTCCACAACTCGCGAACCCGTTCAGTATGATCGGGATCGAATTTATACCACAAAACGAATAGCATTTTTTTCCACTTCCATTACTTAGTTGAGTTTACCACACTCTTTGAGCGCGTCGCTCTCGGTTCAAAAAAAACGAGTACGCCTCGACGTTCGGGGTAGTACGCTATTGGATTTTTGACGAGAGCATCGCAAAAAGAATAACACTCTGGAACAATAACTCTTTCTCAGCTTTTCCTGAGTTCCGGCTTTATCGAAGCGGCCGGGTTTCGTCTGCGGTGCGGAGATCAACTGCCATCATCAAAACTTATATGCGTGCAAAGACGGTACGCACGCAGCACGGAGGTGAGAAAATAACACAAATGCTTCCGCAGTGCTTCATTTGCAAACATTTCCATACGGAGGGGGACAAATGTGACGCCTACCCGACTGAAAGGTTGTACAATTGCGACGCTTTCCCTGATCCAAAGCGCGAAATACCTGGAAACATTCTTTCGAATACGGTCCTCCACAGGACACCATATGCAGGAGATCACGGCATCCTCTATGACCCAATAGACTCTACAGTATCTTATTAAGCTATAACTCAAGAGTCTTGATCATCTGAAAACCTGATTCTCATCAACCTTGGTATGTCGTAACACAAGGGCTATTAGAGGGCGCCAAATCGGCCCTGACAACTAATTGCGGCCTTCATAGGCCCGCGCACATCGGTGAGGTGAAGAGGTCAAGAAGCTCCCGCCCTCCGCCTGCAATTTTGCTGGTCCCTAGACCCGATCGTAGTTTTGTGCGCCTAGCTTTTTTTTTACCTTCTAAGTATTTTATTCAATTTTTTAGCTTCTCTCAGGGAGTGCTGTAGAAAAAGTTGGCGCTGTTCCCTATATTCCATTCAAAAAAGGCACGACGGGAAAAGCGAAGATCGCTCCGACGTGGAAGAAAATGTACCACTATTTTGAGTTCAAGAATGAAGAATTCCTAGAGCACTACCACAAGCGGAAACGCTGAGACGACGTTTCACATGATTAAGAGCAAGTTTGGTGACGCTGTGAGAAGCAAGACGGAGGTTGCTCAGGTTAACGAGGTGCTTCTAAAAGTGCTGTGCCACAACATCTGCGTCGTGATACAGGAGATGTTTGAGTTGAGGATTGGGCCGGAGTTCTTCGGCTCTTAAGCCTCTTTTTCTTTTTAAGTGGTCAGCAATAGTGCGTTGGACTTGGGGAGAAAATGAGTGGTTGGGGTTGAAGAAGAAGGCGATGGAGAACGCGAAGGGGTAAAATCAGTCTACAACTTGGTTAGTTATCACGTATTTATTGTGAATTCTCTCTAAATACTGGCAGTTCGCTCCTAAAGCTCTTAAGCATAAAGTCTGCTGGCTAACTAAGGTCACAGAAAGGAAACAACTTGATTCTGCCAGTACTTTTTGATTTTTCTCATCATAATCTCTTCTCTTATTTGTCCAAGAAATAACGCTATTCTTGAGACGGAACCAAGAAGTCTGGTCTTCGGAAAGAAAATTGTTCATTTTCAGGCAATATGTGCCACAAAAGAACCACAAATCTTCAAAAAACGGCTTGTTATCTTTTATGTAGTTCGTAACGAAGATTTGCTCAATTTCATCCTTATAGAGCTTTTCATACTCATTTACGAAATGATACAAGCGGTCGCGTGGGCACCCGACGACGTCCAAATAATCAGTCAGCCTATTAATCTGCCAGTGTCCATAACATCTTGGACAATCGCTTGCAAGGTGCTTAAGCTTGCCTGTAAGATTTTTTCGGCTTCAATAATTTTTTCTGTTTGAATCATTTGGATTAGTCAAGTGATGCAATTGTTCTTATAGGAAATCGTGAAAAACCAGCAAATTCACCAACCCGCAGAAACGATTAAGAATAATCGCGCTGAATTGTTTGGCGGGGCAGTGACTCTCTAGTTTAAGGGGCTATTCGTCCCCCAGACTTCTCTTCTAGAGGATCATGCTCTTTTAGGTTTCCCATCGGAAACCGTTAAGAACAATCCCGCTAAATCATTTGGCGGGAGCCAATAGCTGCAGGCATAAAAGGGTTAGTCCATAACCTTATCTCCGGCCTATGGCTCGTGCTCCCACAGCTTTTGATTCTAGTAAGCCTTGCAATACAATATATAACGAACGTTATATTTGTAGCAAATCGCTCACCAACGTGAATCATCAGGTCCGGACTTGCTTGCAAAAAAAAAGAGTGTGGGAGTGGCAAATGGCAAACTCCCAATCGTTACTCACTTCGGGAATGCGAGCACGATGCTGGTGCAAACGATGTTGCCAGAGGCCTGTCCTGGGCCACCCGAAGGCTGTCCGCTATCGACTGCGACGCCGGCAAATCCGGAGCCTCCCGAGAAGAGGGCTCCCACTGTGCCGTGCCACGTCGTGGTCGTTATCCAGGCCTTTATCTGGCCCGTGTAGCCAGCCACCACCGAGTCTTGACGGTACGGAGAGCCCTGCAACCATGGGCCCCAGTACGCGTTTGCATAAGTGTTCTGGTTGCCCCTCGCTTGGATGACGTAGTACGCCGTCACGGTGACCGTACACGGCATGTTTTTGACCGCAGCCCACGTTGAGTACTGCCCTGTCGACGGGAGGGTGGGCTGCTGCCAGCCCATTCCAACGGCTGCCCAGCTCTCACCTGCTTGTCCGACCGGTATCGGGGCTCCTGTTGTTGTCGTGCTTATCGACGCGGAAGCAGTACCGCCGGAAGCAGCTGCGGAAGCCGTTGCAGAGTTTATCACGGTCCACCAATACCACTGTTGATTGAACTGAGCCGGCGTGTAGCGATACGTCGCTCCTGGGCTGTAGAGCAGGTCGATAGGCGCGGAAATGGGCTGCACTACGGCCTTCTGCACGGAGATGGGTTGCGTGGCAGCCTTCTGCGCCGTCACAGCGCCTGCTGCGCTCAGCACCGAGACAGCCATTATTGTGATAAGGAGTAATGCGAGATACTTTTTCACGTTATCACCTCCCTTGCAAGTTTGCGGTGGCGATGATGCCGCCGTTTATTAAAACACGTTAATTTGTGCTGCTTTTACTTAAACATTGTTGTAAATGGTCCATGTCACAGCGTGTGCGATGCTAGGCCCTTTGTTCTTATCGTGATGGCAACTGGTTTTGTCCCAAGTGGACGGTCCCAAAAAACGTTATTTCTTTTCGGATGATGTCACAACATGTGCGTGGTTTTGTAGAAAAAGTCAAGCGCGTGTAGAAAAAGTCCCCCGAAAAACTGACTTAATCTACAAAGCTTTAAATCGCGGCTTTGTTGCATAAGCCCCTTCTGTTGCAAAAGTAGGAGTTGTGTTGCAAAAGTGCGGGCGTTTCGAGACATATGCAACAAAGCCTTAAATCAAGAAATATTTTTATAGTATTAACGCCGTTAATTTACATGGTGAATACCATGAACGGTGTGATTGCTGAAGCAATTTCAAACAACGAGCCCTTCACAGAGAGGCTCAGAGAGTACCCTCCAAGTGTAAAATTGGTTTTTAAGACACTTGAGAGCAACGGAACAATGACTTTGAGCGATATCGAAAAGGAGACATATCTGCCATATAGAACGGTAAGATACGCAGTTAAACGACTCAAAGAAGGCGGGTTTGTAGCGCGCATCTTTCACATAGAAGATGCACGGCAAAGCCTCTATCGCCTCGCGAAATAGTTTGGTGAACACGATAATGTACAGGTACGTAAGCAATTTGTCTTCCAGTTCGTTCATGTGTCGTTCGCCTGGTTTTGCCTTTTTTTGGTGAATTTAGTTTCACTCCTAGTGTCTACTATCTCTTCTTTGGCGAGCAGCCTTTTGCAAAAAGCAGCTGTGCCTCTAATTACGACCAGCTTCGCAATAGTGCTTTGATTTTCTGAACCTTGACTACGTCTGGGATCCACGGTGCACGTATTGGACATTCACAACTCTTATTCGGGCTCCCACGCCTGCTGTTCTGCAGCAACGCGGGCGACGAGGAGTCTAAAGAGGGTTGCGAGTCGAGCCTTGCTGTCTATGGTACCGTCCGCTCACGTCGGCTTGCCCTTCCTGCCCTTCGGCCATTGCTCTGAGAATGTCCAATAGCAGAAACCGGTGGCAAGGCCAGTCCTTCTCGCGGCTATAAAGTAGGATAGTGAATCCTCGCCGAGCCCTAGCTAAAATCCGGTGGAGCTCTGCTTGTGCCTCAGGTCTGCCAGCTATCTCTTGCCGAAAGCGTTCCTCGGTGTTTGTGAGGCCCCACGCATACAAGCGAGCGTTCATTTTTACCTCTTCTGAAAGGTTTTGTCCTGCAACCCAGAAATAGTCACGAGCAAAATGCATGAATTCAGCCAAGAGCGTCTTACTGGGACCCAAAGGGCTTGGATACGCTACGTTAATCTTCTCATCAGCTCGGATGCTGTCTTTAACACCACGGTGACCTTGCTTGATGCGATCCAAGTCGCTAGGCTGCTCAATAGTCATCGTTGTCTGCTCGTGTCCCATGCGCTGTACTCGTTATAGAACGATAAAAGCCGCCAAATTTGCCCTCCAGGCTGAAACGTTTGTCTAGGTTTTTGTTTGTCGGCCGCGCTTCCCAGGTCAAGGGGCTGTGCCTGCGTACACCTCTCCTGCGCGAATGCTGGTAGCATAGAGTAAGACCTATTAGCCGTCGCTTAAGACTGCTTCTCGGGCGCATTTTTGACTCAGTCGTAAAAGTTATCAGGCACAGGGCTTCAGGAAAAAGCACGATGAAAGACAGACACGTGATGGAAGCGTTGGGAAGATCGTACATCGTGGTCGAAGATGGACACGTCGTTGAAGTTGGGGAGTCGCTGATTGAATACTGTCCCATTTTCGCCAAGGCGCGCGGGATCGAACGAATTGACCCGGACGTCGTAAAAGCAAATATCGAGTTCCGGATCCGCGATTTTGGGATGTGCACCGGCGAGCGTGGCTTAGAGATGGAAATCTTCGTCGGATTTGGGGCCTCAGAGGTGATGATGACAGGCTTGCGGCGGGAGTTGATTGACGCCAGCGTCTCGGTATGTGAGGGCGTGGGCACGGTCATCACGTCTAATCCGATCCTCGCGCAAGGCATCGGAGCACGGATTTCAGGAGTCATCGAAACGACGCTCATACCGAAGTTGAAGCGCCGAGTGGAGGAAAAAGGCGGAATTGTGCTCGACGGGAAGAGTGCCATTATTAATCAGCCCATGGGCGTCGCGCGCGCGATCGAACTGGGCTTTAAGGACGTGGCTGTTACCGTTGCGACGTTAGGCGACGCTCGGAAATGCCGTGAAATAGAACAAGAAACTGGCGCCAACGTGATTATCATCGGCGTGCACGTGACCGGAATCAGAGATGATGATGCGAAGAACTTCGTCGATACGGTTGATGTAACGACAGGATGCGCATCACGAGCTATCAGGGGAGTGGTGGCGCATAAAGCCCTCGCTCAGGTTGGAACGAGCGTGCCGCTTTTCGGATTATCTCAAAAAGGAAAGGAGCTGTTGCTGGAGCGAGCGAAGGAGGTCACGACGCCGATACTCATTAACACTATGAAACTGCCCGTGTTGCCAGATGATAAGCAACCAAGACCACTCGTATGACGTAGAGTCCGCGATATTTAATGGTACCAGATATTAGTAGCGCGTGCGCCTTAGAGGCATGAGCCGAGCCATTTCCTGCAAGGGTGGTTGGGAAGGCACATGGCCCGTCACACGCTGTTTTTCTTTTTCCTTGCGATAGTGACCAAACCTTGAGAGCATCCAGCGTGAAAGCATTAGCGTGACCAAAACGGGATCCCAAAAATGACGGGGACAAGTAGTACAATCTCTCGAATTAGACAAGGAAGTTAGGCGCTTTCAAGAGCTCGACAGCTAAAGTGCGGCGCATGAGCGCAATTGCCTCATAGCTTCCATTCTTTTCAAACCATTTGATGCTAGCCCAACCTCAAGCTCGGGGCGCCTACGCCTTCTGTACTATATCTCTTTGGGTCACGAGTGAAGTTTGTAGGAGCAATCGTCGTAGCGCGCTCGATAGCTTACGCTTACGCCGGCATACTGGTTCCGCCAGTTATTGCCGCGAAAGAAACTATCATATTGTTGTGCGCACTACTCCCACTGAGCAAACCCTGACGGTTTGCACGTTTCAAGTTGCATTTTTTGAGTTACTCATGAAAGGAGATCAGTGTACGAACCTGCAGGAGCTGACAAGAGTTGTTGCAAGTCACGCCATTTACCCGGATGACAAGATGCTGGACAAGCGCAAGGCGTTCGCCGAACATGTCGCCGCGTTTCATAACGATGCTCAGATCCCGCTTCGCGCGGATTACGAAGGAATTGTACTGATGTCGGCCCACCAGCCAAATCTCTTTCCGTACAGTGGCGTCGTGCGAAAGGCAGTGCTCGTTCACGCGGTAGCCGAGCAATTGCGAAACGTAATCGACTGTCCCGTCGCCGAGCTCTTTTGTTTTGCCGATCAAGACTTCGCTGAAGAACGGTGGTTCCGAGAGGCACAGCTCCCGAGTGTCAGAAGTCGAAACGGTACGCTCAGCCTGCGTTTGTCGGTCGCCCCAACGTACAACAATAAGATCATGCGCGCCGTGCCAAAGCCAGACAATAACGAAGTAGAGAAGATAAAAAGCGAGATTCAACGCTGGACGATCGAGTCAAGAGATTCAATCATGAAGCACTCTAGGCATTTGGGACTACAACCTCCGGATGTCGATCTCTGTACCCATGACGTGTTTGATGTGATCGATCGAGCCAACGAAAGAAGTACCAATGCGGCTGATTTTAATGCCTTTTTTTTCGCGTACCTGATTCAGGGATGTGGCTATGAAACTGCTTTCGCGCGGTTTTCTCAATGCCAACAGGTGTTCAAGGACGAAATCGCGTTCATGTTGGAGCACTTCGATCAGTACGCAAAATTGATGGTCGAATCGCAGAAAAATCCAGTTACGAAGATCGCCACCCCTATCTGGTATCACTGCCCTTGCAATGGTAAAGCTGACATCGAGGCGGTCCGCTCACCTGACGACAAGCTCGTAGCGACGTGCCGCGCGTGCAATACAAGCGTAGAGTTCAAAGGAGGTATACGTCCAGCGCTAGAGCAGATGTTGCCAAACGTATCGCTGAGGGCCGAGTCTATGCTGATCGCTTTCAGTGCCATCGGGATTACATTTTATGTTGGGGGCAAAGGCGGCGCCGAATACCTCAACCGAGCGAGCAGGATAGCCGAAGAGTTCGGCATGCAGTTTCCCGTCGTTTCGACTTGGAGACCGAGAGACCTATACGGAGGCGTTGGGCAATTGGATGCGATTTTAGAGCTGCTAAGGGTAAGATCAGAATACGACCTTATGAGGAATGACGTTGCGTGCGACGCAGCAATCATCGGCAACGAATTGGATCTCATTCTCGCGGACATTGACCGGGCACTATCTGCATTAGACAATCTAAAGCGTGCGATCGCAATGAGGAAAGCTGCTGGTTTTAAGGAGCAGATAGCGTTCATCGTCAACACGCAAAATGATCTAAAGACACGATTTGAACGAAACAAAATCGCGAGAGACAGCTCAATAGTGACACACACAAAAAAAACGGTCGGAATGATTCCCTCTATAATCGACCACGCAATAAACGTCGGAATGCGTTCGACC
>Ga0187868_1001551_pt1 | contig 16159 bp, 16 predicted proteins | sample June2016WEW_13_4_FD_133014 | JGI IMG/M metagenome (GOLD analysis project Ga0187868, IMG submission 133014) | Peatland microbial communities from SPRUCE experiment site at the Marcell Experimental Forest, Minnesota, USA - June2016WEW_13_40 | ecosystem: Environmental > Terrestrial > Soil >... | reverse complement strand
GGCCGAGGGTCTGCTGACCCGCGACCCGCGCATGAAAGAGCGCAAGAAATACGGCCAACCCGGCGCGCGCAAGCGTTTCCAATACAGCAAACGGTAAAGAGTCCGGATGGACTGCCAAAAACCCGTTGCCATCATCGGCGCTTCCGGCTACTCCGGCGAAGAACTGGTGCGGCTGCTGCTCTCGCATCCGCGGGTCCAATTGACTGCCCTCACCTCGCGCCAGTATGCCGGGCAGACCCTGGCCCAGGTCTTTCCCAAGTTCGCCCATCATCCGCGCGCCCGGACGCTTTGCTTTAGCGAGCCCAAGGCCGGGCTGGTGGCCAAGCAGGCCCAGGTTGTCTTCCTGGCGCTGCCGCACGGGGTGGCGGCGGAGTTCGCCCTGCCACTGCTCCAACTCGGCTGCCGGGTCATCGACCTGAGCGCCGACTTCCGCCTCAAGAGCGCGGCTGTCTATAAGGACTTTTATGCGCGCGAACACCCGGCCCCCGAGCTCCTGGCCCAGGCCGTCTATGGGTTGCCGGAGGTCTATCGCAACGAGATCCAATCCGGCTCGCTCATCGCCTCCCCCGGTTGCTATCCCACGAGCATTTTGCTGCCCTGCATCCCCTTGCTGCGCGCGCGCCTGGTCAGGCCCGCCGGCATCATCGCCGATTCCCTGAGCGGCGTCAGCGGCGCCGGCCGCAAGGCGGAGTTGGATTACCTCTTCGTCGAATGCAACGAGAGCGTCCGCCCCTACGGCCTGCCCAAACACCGCCATCTTTCCGAAATCGAACAGGAACTCTCGTTGGCCGCCGGCACCCAGGTCATCCTCCAATTCACACCACACCTCATCCCGGTCAACCGCGGCATCCTCACGACCTTGTACTTGGCGCCAAACGCCCGATTCGAGCATCCGGACGGCCTGGCGGAATTTGGCAAGAAAGTGGCGGCCTGCTACCAGGCGGCCTACGGGGACGAACCTTTCGTCCGGATCCTGGAAGGCGCGGCCCTGCCCGACACCAAAAACGTCGTCGGAACCAACGTCCTGGAGCTCGCCTGGCGCCTGGACCCGCGCACCGGGCGCCTCATCGTCATGAGCGCCGAAGACAACCTCCTCAAAGGCGCCAGCGGCCAGGCCGTCCAAAGCCTCAACCTGGTGTGCGGTTTCCCGGAAACCGCTGGCCTGCTCTGAGGAGCAAAAAAAAACCGGGCTAGTCAGTCAGGGGGTGACCGAAAAGCCCGGGGAATTTTCGAATTAGTACAACAGTAGGATTACGGAGAAAATCGATCCGAGCCTGTACCCGGAACCCGGACCGAAATCATTTTCGGGCTGACAAAGAACAAATGCCATCATTCCCGCAAATCAAAATCATGCTTGGCGCCAACAGCCGCTATCCAAACGCGCTCTCTACTTCTAATTAATCACCAAGTTCCATTTTTGTCAACTGCTTTCCGGCAATTGTTGACTTGGCCATTGGAGCTTCTCCCAGCCCCCGGCGCCTTTGCCTTAAACTTCGCTCCCGTGCGCCACCGCAAGCCCCCGGAGGATTCGCCCCTGCCGACACCCCCGGAAAGGACCGCGCCGCAGACAAGCCCCCCAAACTGCGTCGGATCCTGGCTTCCATCTCAATAGACGGCCGGGCGGCCAGGTTCATTCAAAGAAAAAGGGACTTCTTTTTCACATTGCTGTTTACAGCCATACGGCGGTTGTTAGTATCCGCAACTGCGCAACCAAGACCGAACATGAAGAAGATCGAGGCCATCATCAAGCCGTTCAAGCTGGAGGACGTCAAGGAGGCCCTGTCCGGCCTGGGCGTCGAAGGCATGACTGTTTCCGAGGTCAAGGGATTTGGCCGGCAAAAGGGCCACACCGAGATTTATCGCGGCAGCGAATACACCGTGGATTTCCTCCCCAAAATCAAAGTCGAAGTCGTTCTCGCAGAGGCCATGGTCGCCAGTGCGGTGGACGCAATTGTCAAGGCAGCGAAAACAGGTAAAATAGGGGATGGCAAAGTGTTCGTCACCCCGATTGAGACCGCTGTCCGCATCCGCACCGAAGAGACTGGGGAACAGGCCGTTTGAGAACCGGGCCGCGGAGCCGGGCCGGACACCCCAGGCGATGATGGGCCATGGGGCGGAAGTGACAAAAAATGCCTGATTTCACGGCAGAGCGGGCCTGTGAATAACTCGTGAATAAGAGTTAATATGTTGTCCTCGCAAGTTCGGCCCGGATTGCCTAAAAACAATCATTGCATGGCGGTTCGGCCCGATCGCATCGGGCGTGGGTGCAACCGACTCCTGAGCCGGTCAGCCAGCTAAATCGTAAGTCATTGGTGTTCAGCGGCTTAGGTCTTGTTTCAAATGTGTGAATTGTCAGAGTCCCGGCTTTTTCCGGGATTTCTATTGTTCGCGTCCGGCCCCAGCGCCAAGAGCACGGCCGAATGCAGTAGTGAAGTTGCGGTAACGGGTCAGGTGAATAAATCGCCCGTAATGCGGGCTTTTCGCTAATTAGAGATGCAAACTTCCGCAGACACAATCTGGGGCGCGGCGCAGGATCGCCTGCGCTCGATGCTGAGCATTGACACCTATAACCTTTGGTTCGCGCCGCTGCGGGCCTGTGGGCAGGAAAACAACAGCCTGATGCTCGAGGTGGCCAATGACTTCTGTGAAGTATGGCTCAAGGACAACTACATGGGCCTGCTCCAGGATGTCGTGGCCCTGACCTGCGGACAACAGTTGGAGATCAAGTTCAAAGTGGGGCCAAGCCAGCCGCCGACTCCGGCGTTGCCGGCTCCGGGGCCCGAGGCGCTGAAAGCAAACATCCTGGTCCAACCCGGAGCGCAACCCAGCGTGGGCACCGCCGAGCTCGAGGTCAATCCCAAGAACACCTTCGAGGCCTTCGTGGTCGGCAGCAACAACAACTTTGCCTACGCCGCTGCATTGGCGGTGGCGCAGGCGCCCGGCAAGTCCTACAACCCCCTCTTTCTCTACGGCGGCGTTGGCTTGGGCAAGACGCATCTGCTCCATGCCATAGGCCATCATGTGTCCACCCGCAAGAAGGGCGCGCGCGTGGCCTATATCTCCTCGGAGAAATTCACCAACGAATACATCGATGGCATCCAGAACAACCAACTGGCGAAGTTCCGCAAGAAATACCGGCAGACCGACGTGCTGCTGATCGATGACATCCAGTTTCTTGCCGGCAAGGAGCGAATCCAGGAAGAGTTTTTCCACACCTTCAACGCGCTGCACGAGGCGCGCCGCCAGATCGTCCTCACCTGCGACCGCCCGGCCAGCGAGATCCAGAACCTCGAGCAGCGGTTGGTCTCGCGCTTCGAGTGGGGCCTGGTCACCGACCTGCAGCCGCCCGACGGCGAGATGCGCCTGGCAATTCTGCGGAAGAAGGCCCAATTGATGGGTGTCACGTTGCCCGAAGAAATCATGAGTTTCCTGGCAAATCGGATTCGAACCAATATTCGGAGGCTCGAGGGGGCGTTGATCCGAGTGGCCTCTTACGCTTCGCTCACCGGCAAGATGCTCAATCTGGAGGTGGCCGAGGGGTTGCTCCGAGAAGTCCTCCACGAGGAGGGCCGGACCTCGGTCAACGTCGAGATTATCCAAAAGAAGGTGGCCGAGCATTTCGACATTCGCCTGGCCGACATGACAAGCAAGCGCCGGCCCGAGAATATCGCCTTTCCCCGCCAGATAGCGATGTATCTGGCGCGGGGGATGACCGGCAGTTCGCTCAGCGTCATCGGAGAGGCCTTTGGCGGACGCGACCACGGCACCGTTCTGCACGCCTGCCGCCTGGTCAAAGACCGCATGGAGGTCGATGCCAACGTCCGCCAGGTGGTTCAATACCTCGAGAAGCAGCTTGCCCGATAGAGAGAGTGTCGAGGGGCGAGTGTCGAGGGCAGAGGCGTTGCTTTCCCTCGGCACTCGCCCCTCGCCCCTCGCCCCTCGACACTCGACACCCGCGACTCGGTTTTTTCGAATCCAGGGTCTAACGATGCGACTCAGCCAGTTGCCTGGCCAGGCGGATTGCGGCCAGCATGCTCGAGGGGTTGGCCTTGCCTTGGCCGGCAATGTCGTAGGCCGTCCCGTGATCGGGCGAAGTGCGGATGAAGGGAAGGCCGAGCGTCCAGTTCACGCCGGTATCGAAGCTCACCATCTTCAATGGCGCCAAGCCCTGGTCGTGGTACATGGCGACCACGGCGTCGTATTCTCCCCGATATGCGTGGTAGAACAAGGCGTCCGCGCTCAATGGACCGACGACCTCAAGTCCCCGGCGTTGCGCTGCCAGGACTGCCGGCGCGATGATGGTCTGCTCTTCCGTGCCCAGGTTGCCGCCCTCGCCGGCGTGCGGGTTCAATCCGCACACGGCCACACGGGCGCGGGACAGGCCCAGGTCGCGGCAGGCCCGAGCGGCCAACTCGATCACAAGCTCGACTTTTGGCTGCGCCAGCCGCGCGGCCACTTCCTTGAGCGGCAGATGGGTTGTAGCCAAGGCCACCCGCAGCCAACGACCCCGCTCATCCTGGCCCAGCAGCATCATGGCGGTCTTCTCCGTGCCGGCCAGTTGTGACAGGAACTCGGTCTGGCCGATGAATGCCAGGCCGGAGCGGATGATGGCTTCCTTGTTCACCGGGGCTGTGACCAGGGCCTTGAGTTCTCCCCGCAAACAGCGCTGCGTCCCTGCGCGCAGCCAGGCTATGGCGGCCTGGGCGGCGGCAGGCGAACCGGTCGGCAAGTCTTCCGGCAGAGGGCCGGGCAGCGGGTTCCAGGCAGCGAGCCAGCCTCGCTGTTCCGGGCCGCTGTAAGCCTGGAGCGGCAGATTGAGTCCCAGCCGCCGGTTGAGGGCTTGCGCGTGGCCCACATCGCCCAGGAGCAGGTAGCGGGCGCCCTCGGAAGGGCCTTCGGCAGCCAGGGCCTTGAGCGTCACTTCCGGGCCGATGCCCGTGATATCGCCAAGGGCGATGCCCACCCAATTATCATCTATAGGCAACAAAGGTCTTTTTCTTGAGCTTGTCAATCCACTGCTTCTGCAGCCGGGTGCGCTCGCGATCCTGCAAGTCTTTTTCGATCTGGGCGCGCACCTCGCTCAGAGAACTGTAATGCGCCGCCTCAAGCCCCTCGACCTGTGCCACGTAGCAGGCTTCCGGGGTCTCAATGACGCCGCTGCGTTCGCCCGGCTTGAGCGAGAAGGCGGCGCTGTCGATTTCCATTCGAAGTTCGCCTTTCCTGACCCAACCCCTGTCCCCGCCCTGTTGGTGCATCTTGTCATCCGAGTAGAGCGACGCCATTTCGGCAAAGGACGCCCCGGCGTTGATCTTGCCCAGGATTTCATCGGCCAGTTTCCTGGCCTGCGGCGCGTCCGGGTCGCTCGTTTTGTTCAACACGATGAGCCGCAGCTTGACCCGGTCTGGCAGCTTATAACTCTCATGATGCTCCTGGTAATAGGCCTCGACTTTGTGTGGCGAGATGATGATTTCTGAGGAGACGTTCTTTTCCCGCATGGCCATCTCGATGTACCGATCGCGAATTCCCTGACGATACCGCTCCAGGGTTGTCCCTTGCGCCTCGAGCGTCCGAATGAACGTCTCCCGGGCGCCGTGAGAACGGACCTCCCTCTCGACAATATCATCAATGACCTTCTCCGGCAGGTTGTAGCCCGCCGTCTTGAACTCATGCAGGATTAACTGCCGTTCCATCAAGCTCTCCAGGTTGTCACGCTCAGCCTGGGCGACCTTTGTCTGATAGACCTCCTGCTGGTCCTTGTAATCGCGCCACAGCTCCTTCTCCGCTTTGAGCGTCTCTTCCGCAACATCCTGGCGCGTGATCACCGTATCGTGAACCACCGCGTCAATCGCGTTGATCAACCCGGCCCGAAGTTCAACCGCCACCCCAAACAGGGCAGCCGCAACCGCTATCTTGCAAAACAATTTCATCTGGTCGTGTCCTTATTCTAGATGCCGCCGACAACGAGGTCAAGCAAGCCCCAAACGCTTTCGCGACAGGGCCGACTCAAGATTGAGCAGGAGCCCACGTAAGTCCCGATTCGGAATCGGGATGATCTCTGCTCTTTCAGTTCTTGCCTTTAAAATGAAATAAGCGCATTTTCTATTTCAGTCATATTAGTCATTCTTGAAGAGCCGGCCCGACTTTCGCCCGCCGGAGAATTCTGATCGCCACGCCGCAGATTTGATACTGACATTTTGCCGGTATCAGATCCCCGGTTCTCAGGGCATTGCCTGGCTCCCCCGTTTGAGCCAGACCATGAGGATGCTGATGTCGGCCGGGGAAACACCGGAGATGCGGGAGGCCTGGCCGAGCGTGGCGGGTCGGATCTTGATAAACTTCTGGCGCGCCTCATTGCGCAGGCTGGGCACTGATGCGTAGTCGAAGGCCGGCGGAATTTGCTTGTCCTCGAGATTCTTGAACCTGGCGATCTCGCTCTCCTGGCGTGAGATATACCCGCTGTACTTGATGGCAATCTCGACCTGTTGGACAACTTCGTCGGTCAGGTCCGGGTTAGGATTTGGCAGGCGCCTGTAATCGAGCTCCGGCCGGCGAAGGAGTTGGGCCAGGGTCTCAGAGTTGCAGCGTGTGGTCTCGAGCCGCAGGATTTCGGCGTCAATATGCTCCTGCTTTTCGCGGACGAGCTTGGCTCTGTGCGCGGGGAGCAGCCCGATGTCGTGTCCAATGGCCGAGAGACGCAGGTCGGCGTTATCCTGGCGCAGGAGCAGACGGTACTCGGCGCGGGAAGTGAACATGCGGTACGGCTCGAGTGTGCCTTTGGTGACGAGGTCATCGATGAGCACGCCAATGTAGGCCTGGTCGCGGCGCAGAATCAGCGGTTCAAGGTTCCTGGCGCGGCGGGCCGCGTTGATGCCGGCCATGAGTCCTTGGGCGGCGGCTTCTTCATAGCCGGACGTGCCATTGATTTGCCCGGCCAGGAACAGATTACGGCAGGTTTTCGTCTCGAGCGAGGGACGGATTTGGGTCGGATAGGCGAAGTCGTATTCGACGGCGTAGGCAGGGCGGAGTATCTCTGCGTTCTCACAGCCGATGATGGTTTTTACCATTGCCACTTGGACCTCGAAGGGCAGGGAGGTTGAAAAGCCGTTGACGTAGATTTCGTCGGTGGCGATGCCTTCCGGCTCAAGGAACAACTGTTGTCTTTCCTTTTCAGGGAACTTGACGATTTTGTCCTCGATGGAGGGGCAATAGCGGGGGCCGACACCTTGGATTATCCCGGAATAGAGGGGGGACTTGTCGAGGTTCTCCCTGATAATGCGGGCGGTGGCCTCAGTCGTATATGTGATGTGGCAGGGGAGTTGTCCGTTGGCCGCGGCCAGGATGGAGCCTGGAGGATAGACTGTGGTTGGGCTGGGAGAGGGGCGAGGGTCGAGGGCCGAGGGGCGAGGGAGGAGAGTTGACCCCTCGCCCCTCGACACTCGACCCGCTGCGTCCGTTTTGGGGGGGCATGGGGCGGAATGTTCCACGTGGAACAAATTGGGTCGTGCTTCCCGGCAATGTTCCACGTGGAACAACTCTTCCTTCCAGTGCGTGAAGTAGGGGACCGGCTCGTCTCCGGGTTGAACTTCCGTCTTGGAGAAGTCAATAGACCTCCTCAAGAGCCGCGGCGGCGTGCCGGTCTTCAAGCGTCCCAACTCCAACCCCACCTCAATGAGAGATGCCGAGAGCCCCGTTGCGGCAGCTTCACCTGCCCGGCCTCCAGACTGCCGGTTCAGGCCAATGTGCATAAGCCCTTTGAGAAACGTGCCGGTCGTGACGATAACTGTCTTGCCCAGATACTGAACTTCGAGCGCGGTCTCCACGCCATAAACGGCCCCGTCCCGGTGAAGCAACTTGACGCATTGGGCCTGCCGAAGCTCGAGGTTAGGCTCGCGCTCACAGACCCACTTGAGTCTGAACTGATAGGCCTTCTTGTCGCATTGCGCCCGAGGCGCCCAGACGGCCGGGCCCTTCCTGGTGTTCAACATCCGAAACTGGAGCCCGGTCAGATCTGTCGCCAAACCCATCTCGCCGCCAAGGGCGTCAACCTCGCGCGCCAAGTGGCCCTTGCCAAGCCCGCCGATGGCAGGATTGCAGGACATCTGGCCGACGGTGTCGGCGTTGATCGTCAAGAGAAGGGTCTGGCAACCCATGCGCGCCGCCGCGAGCGCCGCCTCGATGCCGGCATGGCCCGCGCCCAGGACGATGACATCATACTCTTTCGGGAAGATGAACATTAAGCCTACGTCCGACTCATTCTGTATTCCGCTTTGAACCGCGAAGGTCCTGGCGTCTTGCGGACGCCGCGGTCAGGGTTTGCAGCTAGATGCTCACAGATTTTGAAGATAGACTCCGCCTCGTCCTTGAGGTCAAGGGCAGTGGCAATTTGGGCCACGGTTGCCCCGCCGGTAAGGCCCTGGAGGTAGGTGATGACTCGCTCCTGGATGCCGAGGATGTCCTGTGCGGCCTTTTTGCCCGCTTGCACCCCGGGCTGGTGGTAGGCGTTAACGTTAATCAACGAGGCATACAACCCAACTGCCCGTTCAAACAGCGCAATCAGCACTCCTATGCTGTAGGGCGAAACTTCGCTGATGGTTAGCGTTATAGACCCCCGGCCATTGTCATAAAGCGCCTGTCTTGTGCCCAGCAACAACCCGCTCAGGTAGTCGCCAGAGGTTGTATTCTCCCCAATCATCACCTCGGCACTATTTCGGTCGCGAAGAACCTCGATAAACGTCACGAAGAAGTTATTCAAGCCATCCCTGAGCTGCTGAACGTAGGAGTGTTGGTCAGTGGACCCCTTATTGCCGAGCACAGTGATGCCTTGGTGGACTACCTTGCGATCGAGATCAAGGGCTTTGCCCAAAGACTCCATCACCAATTGCTGAAGATACTTGGAAAAGAGTGCCAACCGGTCTTTATAGGGCAAAATGACCATGTTTTTGCGTCCTTTACCGTTACCGGAATAATACCACATCAGCGCCAGCATTGCCGAGGGGTTGGTTCGGGCATTCTTTGAACGTGTGACCTCGTCGCAAGACCTGGCGCCTGCCAGGAGCGCGTCAATATCAAACCCCTGCAAAGCAGCCGGCAACAACCCGACGGCGGACAGCTCACTGGTTCTGCCCCCGACCCAATCCCACATTGGGAAACGGTTGAGCCATTTGTTGTCAATCGCGTATTGGTCGAGCGAGCTTCCGCTCATAGTGACGGCGACAGCGTGGGCTGGAAAGGCGAGGCCAGCCCGGGAATAGGCTGCCTGGGCCTCGAGCATTCCGTTTTGAGTCTCCGGGGTCGTGCCGGACTTCGAGACGACCAATACCAGCGTCTGCCCGAGACCGGGGCCGATTTCATCCAGCACTCGATCCATCCCATCCGGGTCCGTATTGTCAAAGGAGAAAAGGGCGAGCTTGTCCTTGCCTGGCTGGCCCAGCGCGCTGGCAACGAACTGCGGGCCGAGGGCCGAACCGCCGATTCCGATGAGAAGCAGGTTCTTGAACGGCCCTTTCGAGCCTTGGACGGGGCCGCTGTGGATCTGGGCTGCGAAGCTCTTTATTGCGGCAAGGGTCCGCTCGATTTCGCTGCCAATTTCAGGCGCGGGCGCCAGGGCCGGGTTGCGCAGCCAATAATGGCCGACCATTCGATGCTCGTCGGGGTTCGCCTCAGCCCCCTTCTCCAGTTTCGCCATTGCGGCGAGGGCCTGCCGCATTCGAGGTTGCATGGACGAAAAATAATCGTCGGGGAAATTCATTCGGCTCAGGTCCACAGCCAGGCCGAGTTCGGGGTATTCAGGGCAGTATTTTTGGAACCGCTGCCAAAGTTGCGATTTGGAGTATTTCATAAAAACGGAGGTAAGTTTAACCCAACCTCACGGTGCGGCAACCGCAGAATGTAAAAGAAGGGAATATAATCCATATTGATATTGCAATGATCCTGGATTATATTTGGCGCCATAATTGATTGCGCCTGAACTTGAACAGGAGGAAACAGAGGAGCGGAGTTTCGAGACAGTGTTTTGATTGATGCCAAGGTCAAGGCGGCGATTGCCGGTCTCACCCAGTTGGCCCCGTTGCACAACCCGCCTGCCCTGAAAACAATTGAAGCAGCCGAAGCGCTGTTGCCGGGCGTGCCGCAGGTGGCCGTTTTTGACACCGCCTTCTTCGCCGGCCTGCCGCCCAGGGCATATCTCTATGCTTTGCCTTATGATTATTATCAGCGTTGGGGCATCCGGCGGTTCGGCTTCCATGGCGGGTCATTAACCGCAAAGAACGCAGAGATCACAAAGAAAGGCCTCATTTCCCTTGGGTCTTTGCGTTCCTTGCGTTCTTTGCGGTTAATGCTGCAGCCGCCTCTCGAAATTTGTTTTTGCGCGCATCGACGATTTAGGGTTTTATCGCGCCATGAACAAGATTCTTGCTTCCTGCTTTGTTTGCCTCCTGACGGCCTTTGGCGCCGCCTCGCTCGCGCTGGGCGCCGGTGTTTCGGAACCGATCCCACTTTGGCCGAAGGGCGCGCCGGACGAAAAAGGCGACGTCGGTGAGGAGCACGACACGACAAAGCTAGACGGCGGCCTGGTGGCCGGCCAACGGGTCATCCGGCTGGGCAATGTCAGCAAGCCGACCCTCACCCTCTATCGCCCGCCAAAGGAGAAGGACACCGGCGCGGCGGTGCTCGTGTGTCCCGGCGGCGGCTACAGCATTCTCGCGATGGACCTCGAAGGCACGGAAATCTGCGAGTGGTTCAATTCGATCGGCGTGACCGGCGCGCTGTTGAAATACCGCGTGCCGGCGCGCCCGGGTGACGACCAGCATATTCTGCCATTGCAGGACGCGCAACGCGCGCTGGGCCTGGTCCGGTTTCATGCCAAGGAATGGGACCTTGACCCCAAGCGCATCGGCGTCCTCGGGTTTTCCGCCGGCGCCCATCTCACGGCGTATCTGAGCACCCACTTCGACAAACGGGCATATCAACCAGTGGACGACGCCGACCAGGCCAGTTGCCGTCCGGACTTCTCGATGCCGATCTATCCCGCCTATCTTGTCCTCAAGGGCCAGGACAACAAACTCGCGCCGGAGATGACCGTGACTGCAAATACGCCGCCGACGTTCCTGGTGCAGGCCGAGGACGACGGGGTCCGTGTCGAAAACAGCCTCTTTTATTACCTCGCCCTTAAGGAAGCCAAGGTCCCTGCGGAGATGCATCTCTATGCCGGCGGCGGCCACGGTTACGGGCTGCGTCCGTCGGCCAGCACCGTCACCACCTGGCCCAAGCGCGCTGAGGAATGGATGCGCAGCCTCGGCGTGCTAAACGGATTTCATAGGGCACGAAGGGCGCCGCCCGGTTGAATTCACGAATGGACTCGATGACCATAAAGAACCTATAACCGCCCGCAGGCCCGTTATCAAGCCGTCAATGCGCCACTGTGCGCTTCACCGCTCGCCCCTGCGGCGCCCCACCTCCTGCCGCACTTCGCAACCTTGTTTGAGGCGAGCGCGGACAACAACCGCTTGAATTCGGCCGAATTGTCAGACAGAATTGTCAGTATGAAAACGATCAGCAAACGGCAGTTCATGCGAAGGCCCTCCGTGGTTTCGAATCTGCAACCTGGCGAGTCCGTGGTTTTGGAAGGCAAGCCCCCGCTGGTGGTTTCCAGGCCCAAAGGCCAGCAAGTGACACCACGAGAGATGGACGCGGAACTGGACAGGCTGGCGGCAGACTGCCCCAAAATTGATACCCTCAAGGTCTTGCAGGACCTGCGCCAATGACCATCTACGCCGACACATCCTTTCTCGTTTCCTATCTCTATCCCGGCGACGCTCGGCACGCGGGAGCGCGAGGTTTTTTCCGGCAGCAATCCGGAGCCGACTGGATGACCTCATCCTGGTCGCGGTTCGAAACCATCAACACGCTTCGCCAGCTCTGCCTGCAGCGGCCCGGGCCGGACAGAAAAGTGATTGAGGCGATCCGGCTCTTGTTCAAGCACTGGCATCGCAAAGGGCCATTCCAGTTGGAACCGCTGGGTCTCGATGATGCTCTCGTCGATTGCGCAAAAATCAGCGCCGGATTTGGCGCGACCCTGAGAATGCGCAGCGCCGACACGCTCCACGTCGCGCTGCTGGAGCAGCTCAATCCGGACCTGATGGCCGCCGGGAGACCCTGGCTGGCCAGAGGCGCCAGTGCTTGCGGACCCCGAGTCGAGCCAGTAAGTTCGGCCTATGAACTGGGTTGAAGCATGCCGCGATCGCCAATTGGCCGACTTGGCTTACAAAATCGAATTGGACAAGACGGGCAAGATCATTATGAGTCCCGCTACCAAGAAGCACTCCTTGCTGCAAGGCAGGATTTCACGGCTGCTCAATGGACTGCTGCCTTCGGGTGACGCCCTGCCGGAATGCGCCGTGGAAACCGCTGAAGGCACAAAGGCGGCCGATGTGGCCTGGATTTCCAAGGCGCGCTGGGCCTCGATGAGTCCCGAGGAAGCGAGTTGCTCGGTAGCGCCGGAAATCTGCATTGAAATCCTCTCGCCCACCAACACTCCAGCGGAGATGCTCGGCGCCCCAGAACATCGGGGCAAGCGCGAGCTTTATTTTGGAGCGGGCGCCCTCGAGTTCTGGATGTGCGATGAGGCCGGCAATGTCACCTTTTATGATCCTGCCGGCCAATTGCCCAAATCAAAGCTTTGCCCCTCTTTTCCAAACAAGGTCTAGAGATTCTTGAATTGCTCTTCCGTCAGTCCGGACTGTTTCAGAATGGCGCGGAAGGTTCCGGTCGGCACATCGGTTGTGTGGATGGCCACGTAGGTTTGGCGGCCATCGGGATGCCGTAATACGATGTGCGAGCCCGATTGTCGCCGAGCCACAAATCCCGCGCGCTGCAGCCGGGCCAACACCTCACGTGCTTTGTAGGGCATCGTCGGGCACCTCCACGGTCGAGAAGAAAAACTCGCTTGGCGGCGGAACCGATTCGTGATGGGCCCGCTTTTCAGCCACCCACTGCTGCAACAACTCGCCCGCCGCCTGGCGCGCTCCCCCAATCCCTAATCCGTGAGTTGTCAGCCCCAAGGAAGGGATGTGCGCGTAGTAATATCCCGGAGGGAATTCCTCATCCTCGATACGTTCCAGCACAATAGCGTAGTTCATGCGCAGGGACACTACAGCCTGGCCTTCGCCGAATCAAGGTCCGCGCCCCATTCCCATGATGGGAGCTGGGGGGGCTCCTCGAACTGGCGACGAAAGAAGCCGGCGTAATGCTGACGAAATCGGGCCAACCGGTGGCGCAGGTCATCCCTTTGCCACAACCCGCCAAGCAGCGGGTCGCGCCGTTGCATCCCGGCGCAATCGAGGCAAGCGACGATTCTGACGCACCCCTCCCGGACGAGTTTTGGCTTGGCAAAGTATGAAACTGCAGACCGGTTGTTGGTCGCCCAAGCTTTGGCGGAAGACTGTTCCTTGATCAGTCACGATCCCGCCATCATGCAATACCCTGTCAAGGTTGTCTGGTGACCGGGCGCATCCGGGCCTTGCCGAGGGCTTGCTTATGGCGCCTGCCTTGGGGTTGAATCGGTTGGGTATCCGCTGCTCGATGGTCGTTGCCGGCCGTGGCCCGGCGCTGGGTTGTCATAATCCGCGCGTCGCGTAAGGCCAACGCCCGGCGCGAGACGCCCGCTGGCCTGCCGCCCGTTCTGTCCCACGCCCCTTGCCCTTGAGTGAACGCCCAATCCGCTGGACAGGCGGGGCCAAACCTGTCAGAAGACTGGCTGGCATGTTCACCTCTGCTGCCTCATGTCCAGCCAACTTCATCCGGGTGCCCGAGGCTGCCCATGCCCGACCCTTTACCGCATTGCCGACCGGGCCCGGTTAAGGTATAGGAGCAGCATGAAGCGGGGGTCACAGAACGCGCGTCGTTCAGCGGGACATTCCGGCCCGCCCGGAACGCCGGCTTCAGCCGGCAGCGCAAGGCGGCAAAGCGCCCGCGGCCGGGCGAATCGTCTCGGAAACGCGGAATCAGCGGGAAAAAGGTGGGCAGGGTGTGCTAAGCTTCGAATGACGAAAGGACAACGCATGAAAACGGTTGAAATGACAGAGTTAACCAGCCTTAAAGACATGGTCGCGCTGGCGAAGGAAGAGGCAGAAGTGGTACTGACCGAGGGCCATAAGCCCGTGGCCAAAATACTCCCGTTTGCCGGCCCGCCGGTGAAAGCGCCCGCCGCGCCGCAGCAACGGAAGCTGGGTCTACACCCCGGCGCCTGGGTGGCCAGCGATGATTTTGACAAACCGTTGCCAGATGATTTTTGGCTTGGCAAAGAATGAAACTGCTCCTCGATACACAGGCTTTTCTCTGGGCTGACGCCGAGCCCGGAAAGCTCTCGGCCTGCGCCAGGGCGGCGTGTGAAGACGCGGCCAACACCATCCTGCTGAGCACCGCCAGCATTTGGGAAATCCAGATCAAGGTCATGCTTGGCAAGTTGACCACGCGGAAGCCGGTACGCCTGCTATTGGAAGACTGCGTGCGTGGCGGCAGCCTCGGCATCCTCCCCGTCGAGTTAGAGCATGTGTTGCGGCTTGAATCGCTGCCGCCGCTACACGAGGACCCATTCGACCGGTTGTTGGTCGCCCAAGCTCTGGCGGAAGACTGTTCCTTGGTCAGTCACGATCTCGCCATCATTCAATACCCTGTCAAGGTCGTCTGGTGACCACGCCTCAGCCGGGAAACCCGGGGCGCTCAAGTTCTCCAAGCAGGCCGGGGAACTCCTCGGCCCTGACCTTCCGGTGCAGGGGCCCCCGCAAACCACAAACACCCGTTTGAGACACATTCTCTTTTCCGCATTGCCAGCCAGGCCCGGTTAAGGTATAGGAGCAGCATGAAGCGGGGGGCACAAAACGCGCGTTGTTCGGCGGGACATTCCGGCCCGGCCGGAACGCCGGCTTCAGCCGGCAGCCCAAGGCGGCAAAGGGCGCGTGGGCCGGCGGATTATCCCGGCCCGCCAGGGTATGTCTCAGCGCCCTCCCAAACCGGCTTCGCGCTCCTTGAACTGCTCATCGTGGCCGCGCTCATTCTCGTCCTGACCGTCCTCTACTGGGGGTCGGGGAGCGAGAGCCGCGAACACCGGCAAAGAGCCGCTTGCCAGCAAAACCTCCAGGCAATCTACATGGCCATGAAGATCTACGCCGATCAGCAGTCGGGGAAATTCCCGGCTGTGGCCGGCGCACAGACGGCAGCCGAGGCGCTCGACGTGCTGGTGCCGCAGTACACCATCGATACCTCCGTGTTTGTCTGCCCAACCAGCAAAGACCGGCCGCTGCCGCCGGGCGAATCCTTTCGGAACCGCAAAATTAGCTATGCCTACTACATGGGACGCTTCGACGCCGGCGCGCCGGAGGTCTTGATGAGCGATGGGCAAGTGGACGCCTTGCCCAAGACCGCCGGCCAGGCGGTGTTCTCTGAAACCGGCCAGGCCCCGGGCAATAACCACGGCAAGACCGGGGGAAACCTCCTCTTCACCGACGGCCATGCCGACTGGTGCCCGCCCCGCGCGCCGGGTTCGCTCGTCTTCACCCAGGGAGTGGTCCTGTTGAACCCTTAGCCACTCAGCCTTATGAAGATCCAATGCGGATGCGGAGCGAAATACGAATTCGACATCACGCCCGACATGGCGCAGAACCCGGTCCAGTTCGTCTGCCCGGCGTGCGGCGCCGACTCCTCGGCTTTCATGACAAGCTTGGTGCGCCAGCAGTTGGCCCAGGCCCAGCCCAGCCTCCCCCAACCAGCCAGCAGTGGCGCAGGCATCCTGCCTGCGCCTTTGGAGCACCGAGCACCACGGCTGCGTGTCCCTCCCCAACCCGCCCCTCCGGACACCGCGCCACCCCCTGAACCCCAGCCCCGGTGTTGTCCCAGGCATCCGGGGGAATTCGCCGTCCAGGAGTGCGTCGTCTGCTCGAAACCGATCTGTCCCAGGTGCATGGAATTGTTCGGCTCCGTTTGCGGCCCCCATTGCAAGGCCAAGGCGCAAGCCAAGGGCCTGCAGGTCTCCAGTTACGCCGGGCTGCGATCCGCCGCCGAGGCGCGGCGCTGGCGCAACGCCGGGCGCATCGCCGCCTGCGCTGCCCTGGTCATGGCCGCCGCCTTGGGATTCTGGTTCTGGTTCGCGTGGTTTGGCTCGGTT
>Ga0187868_1001548_pt1 | contig 16187 bp, 15 predicted proteins | sample June2016WEW_13_4_FD_133014 | JGI IMG/M metagenome (GOLD analysis project Ga0187868, IMG submission 133014) | Peatland microbial communities from SPRUCE experiment site at the Marcell Experimental Forest, Minnesota, USA - June2016WEW_13_40 | ecosystem: Environmental > Terrestrial > Soil >... | reverse complement strand
CGTCGCGAGGGCGCCGCGCTTTATGTGCAAGGGCTGCTCATGCCAGGCCAGCGCAAGTCGATCGAGCCTATGGCTGAGCGCCTTCGCATTGACAGCCAGAAGCTCCAGCAGTTCCTGGCCGACAGCCCATGGCCAGAGCGGGTGGTTTGGCAAGCCATTCGGCGCGAGGTCATCCCGGCAGTCGAGCCTTTGCAGGCGTGGGTTTTAGATGAGACCGGATGGCTGAAGCAGGGCAAAGATTCGGTCGGGGCCAGCCATCAATATTGCGGCGCCGTCGGCAAGCAGGCGCAGTGTCAGGTCGCGGTGGAGTTAGTCGTCAGCGATGGGGAGATCGCGGCGCCAGTGGGCGGCAGGCTTTATCTGCCGGAGGTTTGGACCAAGGATAAGCAACGTCGGGAGAAGGCAGGCGTTCCCGGTTCGGTGAGCTTTCAGACCAAGCCAGAGATCGCCGGCGATTTGATTGCCGAGGCGCTGGCCGACGGCCTCACCGCCGCACCGATCCTGGGCGACTCGGTTTACGGCAACGCCCCGGAGTTGAGGAAGAAACTGCGGGAATCGAAGCTGGAGTATTTCCTCAACGCAGAGGAGCCCTGGTTGGCCTGGGTTCAACGCCCCAAGCTCACGCAGGGTCGAAAGCTCTGGAGCGTGGCTGAGACGGCGCCCGCGGCTCGCAAGCTGCGGCAACTGGCCGAAAGCTTCGGGCCGAGCGAATGGCACGCTGCGGCTTGGGATGCATCGGGTGGGGAGAGACGCACGACGCGCTTGGCGTGGAGACAGATCTATCTCAACAGTGACCTGGACGAGCTGACAGGACATTGGCCTGCATGTTGGTTGGTAGTCGATTGGCCGCAGGGCCATGCCGATCCTTACCACCTATACGTAGCCTGGCTCAAACAAGCCCCCAGCAAGGGTCGAAGCCTGCGCTTGAGCCGCGGGCGCTGGCCCATCGAGCAATACTTTCAGCGAGGCAAGGACGACCTGGGATTGGATCATTACGAGGGGCGCAGTTGGCGTGGGTTTCACCATCACCTGGTCATGTCGGCCATCGCATACCTCTTTGTGGTCCTGGATTACTTGCGCGCTAAAAAAAACTTCTGGCCTCACGTGGGAACAGGCACTGCGCGAGATGAGGCCGTTGATCGTGCGTTCGCGCAGCTTCTGTCCTTGCTGTCTGACGGAATTTGAGGATTTTTCGCTTGTAACTACTTAACAAAGTAATACTATGGCGAACTACCGCTCGAAAGCCCGCAGGGAGACCTTGCTCCAGCACCCGGCCAACCCGCAGCCGGGCATGGTGACGCCCGGGCCGACCTCGCATCGGAGGAAGAGGATGTTGGACTTGACGAAGCCTCGGATGAGTCTGTGCCAGAGGCACGGTTTGGATTACTGCAACCGGTTTTCCAACCGTACTTCCCGGAATGGCAGACCGTTTACGCGCAACCAAAGCGTGAGATCCGGACGGGAACTCACATCTTCGAGGTAACGCTTGCCGGCTGGCGTGGAGGAGGTGGCGGAGGCATCTGGCGCCGGCTGGCGGTGCCGGCAGACACCTCCCTGGATGGATTGGCCTGGGCCATCCTTAATACCTTTGGGCTCGACAAGGATCACCTGTACGACTTCCGCTACCGTGACCAGCGCGGCAAGACCCGCGTGTACCATCACCCCTACACGGACGACGGCCCCTTCACGCCGGAGATTGCGGTCGGCGAGTCGGACCTGGGGCTTAGGGACGAAATGCGCTTCACATTCGACTATGGTGATTATTGGCGGTTCACGGTTCGTTTGGAGAACGTTGACGCGCAGCCGTCCGGATTAACCGACCCCAAGGTCATCGAATCTGCCGGCAGAGCACCTGAGCAGTATCCATCGGCCGAGTGATGAGGCCGCCGGAGTCCCGGTCCTGGGCGAAGATGGCCATTACTTTACAGAAGGCTCCGGAGGCGCGGCGGCTTCGATGAAGGCGCGGATGTTTTCGGTGCGGACGCCGGGGGGCATGCCGCCGGCGCAGGAGAGGATGAGCCTGGAGGGGTCGGAGGCTTCGGCCAGGAGGTTTTTGACGGCCGAGCGGACGTCTTCGGGGGAGCCTTTGGCCAAGACGTCTCGGGGAGGCACGTTGCCCAGGATGGCGAGGCGATGGCCGGACATGCGGCGCAACTCGGTGAGGGTGTTGAAGATGCCGGGGTTGTAAAGGTTGATGCCGATTTCGGGGTAGAAGCCGATGGATTTGGCGCACTGGGCGTCGTTGTGGAAGAACTTTACCGGGACCTGGGCGGCGTAGAGTTCCTTGAAGCAAGGCAAAGCGAAGTCCCTGAAGTCCTGTTCCCCGATGAAGCCGACGATGTCGTCCAGCAGGAAGATGCCCTCGATGGTGGGGAAGGTCTCGCGCTGAAGACGGTGCCATTGTTTGAGGAAACCGGTGACTCGGCGCAAGAGTTTGTGGATCTGGCCGGGGTCGGTCTTCAGGGCCAGGAGCAATTCCGGGGTGCCCATCAGGAAGGCCGCGACGTTGAGGGGGCCGCGCGAGACGGAAAAGCGGATTTTGTGGCCGAGGCTCTCGATACGCGGGCGCGCGTTCCTGAGCCGGTTGAGCATGAAGGGGAGCAGGCCGTCGGTCACCGGGTTCGGCTCGGGGAGGTCGTCGATTTGGGCGGGGTCGCGAATGACCTTTTCAGCGAACGGAAACTCGTTTTTGTAGAACAGGCACTTGGCGCCAAAGGCGGAGGGCTCGGTACACATGCCAAACTCGGACCAAAAGCCGGGCAGGAAAAGGAACTGGGGGAAGGTCTCGATGGCCTTGCGGTTGGCCTCGAACCAGAAGCCCTCGTCGGTGAAATAATCCAGGATGTCGCGGCCGGCCCAGTTAGGCAGCCAGGGGCAATCGATGATGAACCCGGCGGGCGGCTGCGGGAGGGCTTTGCCCTGGACAACCTCCAGGAGTTGGTTCCATTGGCTGTCGGTCATGTCTGGCTGAATTTGCCGATCATGCGGGTTCATGTCACGGCCGAAAACAGAGCTGCGCCCCCGCCCCAGGGCCGACCACTTTTCCTTTGCCCAATGCCCCTATCCTCGCCACATTACACCCGGAAAATGGGACATGCTGACGACCTTGCGCATTAAGAACCTCGCCCTGGTGGCTGACCTGACCCTCGAACTCCAGCCCGGTTACAACGTCATTACCGGCGAAACCGGCGCCGGCAAGTCCATGCTCATCGGCGCCCTCAACCTCGTGCTCGGCGAACGCGCCGACCGCACCCTCATCCGCAGCGGCGCCGAGGCTTGCTCCGTCGAAGCCCTCTTCGACCTCCGCTCCCTCAAAACCCCCATCCGGCTCTTTCTCGAGGAAAACGGCCTCGAGCCCTGCGAAGACCACCAGCTTGTCCTCAAGCGCGCCTTCACCGGCGCCGGGGCCAATCGCCAGTTCATCAACGGCTCCCCCACCGCGTTGAGCACCCTCAACGCCCTCGGCCAATGGCTCGTCGACATCCACGGACCGCATGAGCACCAGTCGCTCCTCCACCCCGCCCGCCAACTCGCCATCCTCGATGCCTTCGGAAAGCTGGACGCCGAGCGCGAGGCCTTTGCCCAACTGCTCCGGCGCCGCGCAACCCTCGAAGCCGAGAAGACCGCCCTCATCGTGGACGAACGGACCTACGCCCAGCAACTCGACCTGCTCCGCTTTCAAACCGGCGAAATCGCCGCCGCCCGCCTCCAACCCGGCGAGGAAGACCGGCTCGCCCTGGACTACGCCCGCGCCAGCAATGCCGCCAAACTCCTCCAACTTGGCCATGGCGCCCTCCAGGCCCTCGGCGAAAACGACAACTCCCTCCTCGCCCAGGCCGGCCTCATCGGACGCACCTTGCAGGAACTCCAGCGCACCGATGCCTCCGCCGCCCCGATCCTCGCCCTCCACGAACAGGCCGTCTCTCTCCTCCACGATATGCAGGCCCAACTCTCCCGCTACGCCGACAAGGTGGAAGTCGACCCCGCCCGGCTGCAAGAGCTCGAGGAGCGCCTCAACCTGATTCACTCGCTCAAACGCAAATACGGCCCCGCCATCCCCGAGATCATCGCCTTTGGCCAGGAAGCCCGCCGCAAGCTCCAGAGCCTCGAACAGCGCGATACCGAACTGGCGCGCATCAATGCCGAACTTCAAGAACTTGCCTCCGGGCTTTGGCGGACCGGCCAGGCCCTTTCCGCAAAACGCCGCAAGGTCATCCCGCAACTCGGCAAGTCCGTGGGCAAGGAACTCTCCGACCTCGGTTTCAACCAAAGCCGCTTCGATCTGGCCCTCACCACCCTCGAGCAGAACGACTTCCTCCAGCACCCCTCGCGCATCTCCGCCTCGGGGCTCGATGCCCTCGAGTTCCAGTTCGCCCCCAACCCGGGCGAGCCGCCGCGTCCCTTGCGGGCCATTGCTTCCTCCGGCGAACTGGCCCGCGTGATGCTCGCCTTGAAAACGGTCCTGGCCGCCGAGGACCAGGTCCCGGTCCTTGTGTTTGATGAAGTGGATGCAAACATCGGAGGCGAGACGGCCCGCGCCGTGGGCGAAAAGATGCGGCAGATTGCCCGGCAGCGCCAGGTGCTTTGCATCACCCACTTGCCCCAGGTCGCCGCTCCGGCCGCCGCTCATTACGTGGCCACCAAGCAGATCACCGCCGGCCGAACCGTTTCCCAAATCACCCGGCTCGACCCCAAAGAGCGTGTCACCGAACTGGCGCGCATGTTGGGCGGCCAAACCGAGGCCGCCCGCAAACACGCCGAAGCCCTCGCCGCCCAAACGCCCGGACTGCCGGCATCATGACCAAGCTCGGGACTCATTTATATCAAAGTTAGCGAGTTTACAATTCTTTTGTAAAGTCGCTAATCTCTGTCAAAACCCGGCAGGAATTGCTTGCGCTGGGCGCTCTGGGTGTTATTTCTCTGCGGCTATGAATTACAAAATATCAGACCGGGCGGCTTCACTCTCACCCTCGCTCACGCTGGCCATCGACTCGAAGGCCAAGCAGATGAAGGCGGAGGGGCAGGACGTGGTCGGGTTTGGGGCGGGCGAGCCGGATTTTGACACGCCGCAGCACATCAAGGACGCAGCCATCAAGGCGCTGAACGAGGGCTTCACCAAGTACACGCCGGCCAGCGGCATTCCCGAGTTGCGCCAAGCCATCGCCGACAAGTTCAAGCGGGAAAACGGGCTGGCCTACAAGCCCTCGCAAATCATTGTCTCGTGCGGCGGCAAGCATTCCTGTTTCAACGTCATCCTGGCCACGTGCCAGGAAGGAGACGAGGTCATTATCCCGGCGCCCTACTGGTTGAGCTACCCCGAGATGGTCAAGCTTGCCTCCGCAACGGCGGTCATTGTCCAGACTACCGACCGGACCGAGTTTAAGATCACTCCTGAGGCCCTGCGGCAGGCCATCACGCCCCGCACCCGGCTCTTCGTGTTGAACTCCCCCAGCAACCCCACCGGCTCGGTCTATACCCCGGAGGAAATCAAGGCCCTTGGGGATGTCTGCGTGGAAAAAGGCGTGCTCATCATGAGCGATGAGATCTACGAACACCTCCTCTATGACGGGGCCGTGCATCAGAGCGTTGCCAGCTTTTCCCAGGCCCATTTCGAGCACACCATCGTCGTTCACGGCTTCGCCAAGGCCTGGAGCATGACCGGTTGGCGCCTCGGATTCTGCGCCGCCCCTGAGCCGATCGCCAAAGCCATCGATGCCATCCAGAGCCACAGCACCAGCAACCCCACTTCCTTTGCCCAAAAAGGCGCCGTCGCCGCCCTGAAAGGACCCCAGGACCACCTCAAGACCTGGCTGGCCGAATTCGACAAGCGCCGCTCCTTCGCCTGGCAGAAACTCAACCGCATCCCCGGCCTCTCCTGCGTCAACGCCAAAGGCGCCTTCTACCTCTTCCCCAACATCTCCAAAACCGGCCTCAAGTCCACCCCCTTCTGCGCGCGGCTCCTGGAAACCGAAAAAGTCGCCGCCGTCCCAGGCATCGCTTTCGGGGCCGACGATTACCTGCGCATCAGCTATGCCACGAGCATGGCCAACCTGCAAAAGGGCTTGGACCGCATGGAGAAATTCGTCAGGAGTTTAGGCTAAGGAAAAGTCTCTCCGGTGAAACAGTCAATCGTGACACTGGACATGGAGGGAGTCTTGACTCCCGAGATTTGGATTGCCGTGGCCGAGAAGACCGGCATCGAGGAACTTCGGCGCACGACCCGCGATGAACCGGATTATGACAAGCTCATGCGCGGGCGTCTGGAAATCCTGGACCGCCAGGGCCTGAAGCTCTCCGACATCCAGCGCGTCATCGCGACACTCGAGCCGCTGGCCGGCGCCAGGGAATTCCTGGACGAGCTGCGGCCCCGCGTGCAGGTCATCATCCTCTCGGACACTTTCGAGCAGTTCGCCGCCCCGCTCTTGAGCCAACTGGGCTGGCCTGTCCTGCTCTGCCACCGTCTCATCGTCGAGGATGGCCGGATTGCCCATTACCAATTGCGCATCCCCCAGCAGAAGCAGCGCGCGGTGGCCGCGTTCAAACTCCTGAACTACCACGTCATCTCCGCCGGGGACTCCTTCAACGACACTGCCATGCTCGCCGAAGCGCATGTCGGCTTCCTCTTTCGCGCGCCGGACAACGTGAAACGCCAGTTCCCCCAATTCCCAGCCGTCGAAACCTACGCCGATTTGATGGCCCTGATTAATGAGGCCATGGCATGAGAGTTTCGACAAAGGCGGAACGGGGGCGGCTCAAGTTTCCGAAACGCTTGATGACGGCGGCCTTGCCGATTCATCGGGATGATGGGATTCATGGATAATTGGATTGTGGGATGTTTGGGGTTTGGATATTTGAAAAATGCGAACATAGTGGAGCAGTTTTATGAAACGCAAAATCGGCACACAATTGGAAGATGAGGTTTACCGCGAGCTCAAGATGGCGGCGGCGCAAGAGCGCCGGGCGATCGGCGAACTTATTCAGGCAGCGGTATCGGATTATCTGAACAAGAAGAAGCGCAAGTCCGGTCATCGCTCCGGCCTGAAGAGATTTCTCGACAGCCCAGCGTTCAAGCTGACGGATGAGCAGTTTCGGGAGACAATGGAAGCCGATTTTTTCGACCAATGAAGCTGCCGGACGCTCCTGATCTCCGATCATCCATTTTATCAAAGTAGCGAAAAGTTCATTATGAAAAGAAAGATTGGAACCGTGGTGGACGACGACCTGTACCGGGACGTCAAACTCCTCGCCGCACAGGAGCGCCGCCGGATCTCTGAGGTCGTGCAGCTAGCCCTGCATGATTACGTCCAACGCAGCAAGTCTGGCGTAGCCGACCGCGTTGGTCTGGCCCGGCTTCTGGAGCCCGATCCTCTGAAGCTCACCCCGGAGCAGTTCAGGGCCTCCATGGAGGCAGATTTCTTCGATCAATGAACCTCACGGACATCCAGCATGGAGCACGGGTGCTGGTCGATACTAACATCCTCATCTACGCGCGGCGAGGCACTTCTCTCCAGTGTCGGGCTCTCGTCGACCGTTGCCAGGGCAAAGAAGTCCAGGGTGTTATCACCCCCTTCATCGTTGCGGAGTTTTGTCACCGCCGCATGATGCAGGAGGCCCAGGCCGGAGGCTTTGCCGCCTCCAACCCTGCGAAAACACTCGCTGAAAAACCGCAAATCATTCGCAGCCTCACGGTTTACGCCGAGGACACGCGGGCTCTGTTGAGTGGCGAACTGGATCTTGCGCCCGCCCGCCACGATGACTTCCTCGAAGCGGTGCTGCTCCAAAAGCAGCATGGCCTCCTGACCAACGACTCCCTCAACCTGGCCGTTGCGAAGCGTTTGGGCATCCAGGAGATCGCCACCGCCGACTCCAACTTCGATGCCGTCCAGGGCCTCATCGTTTACAAACCCCAAGACATCATCGCGTCATGAGCAGCCGGCCTTTTGACCCCAAGCCGCCGCTGTTCTCGTTTCCTTTGCCACCGGCTGCCCCGGCGCTCGAGGTTCGGCCTTCGGATCTCGGATTTCGGCCTTCCTTCGCCCTTCGCCCTTCAAACGCCCCATAATGGCGCTTTTGCCCGGCGCCGTAATCCGTTATCGTGGAGGCATGGACATTTACGATCATGTCACATTCCGAATGGCCTGTCAGCAGTTTGACCTGGTAGCGGACCACTTGGAGATTCCCGAGTCGGAACGGGGGCGGCTCAAGTTTCCGAAGCGCTCGATGACGGTGGCCTTGCCGATTCATCGGGATGACGGCTCGACGGAGGTCTTTGCGGGCTATCGCGTGCAGCACCACCTGACGCTGGGCCCGACCAAGGGTGGGCTGCGTTACCACCCGGAGGTCAGGCTTGGGGAAGTGGCGGCGCTGGCGATGTGGATGAGCTGGAAGTGCGGATTGACGGGCCTGCCCTACGGCGGGGCCAAGGGAGGCATTGCTTGCGAGCCGGGGAAGCTCTCGCGGAATGAGCTGGAGCGGCTGACGCGCCGTTACACGCAGGAGATGATCCCGTTCATCGGCCCGCAGGTGGACGTGATGGCCCCGGATCTTGGGACGGATGAAGAGGTGATGGCCTGGATAATGGACACCTATTCGGTCCATGCCGGTTACACTGTGCCCAGCATTGTGACGGGCAAGCCGGTCGGATTGGGCGGCTCGCTGGGCCGGCGCGAGGCGACCGGACGGGGGGTTGGATACCTGATCAACCGCGCTGCGGACCTCATCGGCCTGGACGTGGGCAAAGCCACGGCCGCCATCCAGGGTTACGGCAACGTGGGCTCGATTGCCGCGCTTTCCCTCGCGCGCTACGGAGTAAAGGTCATCGCGGTGACCGATGCCCTGGGAGGGGTCTTCAATGCGCAGGGCCTGAACCTCTGGGACTTGCAAAAGCACGTCCTCGCCAACAAGACCGTCGGGGGATTTCCCCAAGGCGAACCGCTGACCAACGAACAACTGCTGGCGCTGCCGTGCGACATCCTGGTGCCGGCCGCCATGGAACGTCAGATCACCGGGGCCAATGCCGCCCAGGTCCATTGCCGTATCCTGGCGGAGGCTGCCAACGGCCCGACCACGCCCGAGGCGGATGCAATCCTGAACCAGCGCCCGGAGATTTTCATCATCCCGGACGTGCTCTGCAATGCCGGGGGGGTCGTGGTCTCTTATTTCGAGTGGGTGCAGGACCTGCAGAGCTTTTTCTGGAGCGAGACCGAGGTGGTCGACAAGCTGTTCCGCATCCTCGAGACGGCGTTCACCCAGACGGTGGCCCTGGGCCGAAAACAGAAAATCCCGATGCGCCTGGCCGCGCTGAGCCTGGGCATTAAACGGGTGCAGGAAGCCAAACGCATTCGGGGATTGTTTCCCTGAGAACTGCGGCCTAGTGGAACAGGGTCTCGATGGCGGCGGGCAGGCCGGCGCATAGTTCGTCGAAGAGGGCACGGCAGGTCCGCTCCGACAGACGCAGGGAGCGGGGAGCGGAGTAGATAAAGCCGCGCGTGGTCTGGTGGGCGTAACCGAGCAGGCCCTGGCGTAGCGGCAGCGAGTAGATGGCCAAGGTCAACCCATAAACCACGGTATGCCAGCCGAGGGCTTGGCCGGTTTCCACGGCGCGCAAGTAGCGTTGGACCACGCGCAGGTCGCGCAGGGGCCTGAGCTTGCGCAATTGGCCCTGACCCACGCGGTGGCTGGCCTGGGCAAAGTATTGCAGGAGGGGCTCGCCGGCCAATTGGCGGTCCAGGGCGAGGAGTTCATGGAGGCCGTTGCAAGCGGCGTGAGTGTGCGCGGACTGAATGGCCGGCAACTCCAAGGGAAGAAGGATGCGCGCCTGGTAGGCGAGCAGGAATCGGCGCAAGGAGCAGACATCCTGCACCGGCTCCAGGCGGAGCAGCGAAGAGGCCGAGGCTAGGGTAAGCAGTCCGCCGGTCGAGCCGAGTTGCTCGGCCAGCGGATGCCAATCGCCCAGCCATTCGGCCGCGTCGTTCAGCGCCACTTGTGTTTGCTCGACCATACATCGAGGCGGCCAACCCGTTCCCGGCCCAGGCTGTTCGCGCCATCGGTTTTACGGTGCGCCCGACTCCGGGCGAATGCCAGAAGTAAAAGTGTCGAAAGCGAAGATTAAAACCTTGCAGGGGCGGGCGCATCCGCCTACACTTTGGCCCGTCTCTTTCTGTCTTCTGTCAGTACCCCAGTTCGAGCTTGAGCGCGACCAGCGAGAGATGGATGTCCTTGATGAAGGCCGCCAGGGAGACAACCAGGGCCAGCAGGCAGCAGATGAACAGGAAGCTGATGAGTAACCCTGCCTCGAGCTTGAGCAGCGCTGCCACGAAGAGCGAGATAATGAGGACCGCGGTCAGGAGCAGGCTCACCGCGGCCATCGTAATCGAGATGCGGATGAGGCCGGCGCGGCGATAGAGGATTTCGATCTGCCTTGCCAGCCGATGCCGATCCGGCTCGCTTGCCTCTTTCATGTCCTTGGCCAACTGGCGCGAGCGGTCCACGGCCCGTCCAAAGCGGTTTGTCAGCGTCAGCAAAAGCAAGCCCACGCCGGAAATCAAAATGACCGGGCCGATGGCTTCTTGCAGCACAGGTATCAACTCGCGGAACCGCGTCAAAGGCATATCAACGCAGAAGCTTACACGCTGGCGGCGGGAAGGGCAAACGCCGACGCCCCCAAAGAGGGGGCGAAGATTCAAGGAAGTCCGAAGTCCGAGGCTCGGACTCAGGGCCAGTGACAGAGTTTTCCGCGAACCATTGTAGGAGACGACGTAAGTCCCGATTCGGAATCGGGATGATCGATTCTTGGGGACAGCCAAAGCCTGCTCCCCTCGCAAGCCATTGATCAGAGACTCCTTACGTCGTCTCCTACAGTCGGCGAACGGGGCCCGTTTCGGCGACTTTGTCACTGGCCGTGGGCTCGGACTTCGGACTTCCTTCGGGCTGGTTTTCCTTGTATAATAGTGGCGGTGATATGAGCGAGTCTGTTGACCTGCGGCGAATTCTGCAGAGCTGGCCTTACGACCCGGAGAATGAGGCGCGCATCGTGCCGGGCGAAGACGGGCGCTGGATTCTGCAAGTGCGGACGCCGCTGGGCATCGAGCAGTACGAGCTGGACGGGCGCCCGGACGGGGCGCGCCCGTATGGGAAGGAATCGGCGCTGGAGCATCAGCTCGAGCGCCTGGAAAAGGCCAAGGCGGCCGGGCGCGAGGGGGAATTCGAGCTGGGGCCGCGGGAGTGCGGCGAGTTGTTCAACGAGGGCACCCTTTATTACTTCCGCTATGTGCGGCTCTTCCAGCTCAAGGAATGGGAACGGACGGTCCGCGACACGGCGCGGAATCTGCGCGCCTTCGACCTGGCGCGCCGCTATGCCCGGCGGGAGGAGGACCAGCAGTTCCTCGAGAAATGGCGCCCCTATATCCTCCGCGTCAATGCCAGCGCCGCCGCCATGATCGAACTGGACCGCAAGGCCTACGACAACGCGCTCAACCTCCTGGAGGAGGCCATTGCCGGAATCCAAGCCCTGCCCGAACTGGACGACGAGACCTTCGCCTTCGAACGGAACCGCTCGCTAAACGGGTTGCGTGACATGGCCGCCCAGATCCGCAAGAACCGCCCGCTCTCCGAACTCGAGCGATTGGAACATCAACTCCAACGTGCCGTCGAGCGGCAGGAGTTCGAGCGCGCCGCCCAGTTGCGCGACCGCATCCGGGCCATGAAAAATGCTGGTTCAGAAACCCCTCAGACTGAGGGTGGCTGAGCAAATCCGCTCCGGGTTTTCGGCTGTCTATTCGTTGGCGCCGAGACCGAGCAAATTCGCCAACCTCCGGCGCCCCGGAGGGGCAGCAGGATAATAAGGGCCAGGCCCGCCGGAGCGGAGCGCAGGCGGGCCGCCGCCCTGGGTAAAGGCCACCACACGCCGCCTCCCTTTTTTCGGGTTTGTTTTTCCGGGCTTGAAGCCCGGAAAAACAAACCCGAAAAAAGGGAGGCATTCACGTTAGGTTCCATACCCAGGGCGTCGCTCCGCTTGCCCTGGGCTGATTTGCGGTGCGCTTTCAGCGCGTGCTCCCCGGTTAAGTCGGTTGCCAACACGAACCCCCAAGCTCCGGAACCCATGGACGGGGTCGGAGTGCCCGGCGGCACGGCGGAAACCAAATCCCTATCACACTCTGCGGAACTGTACTCCGCCAGAGCCGCTGGAGTTGCCCGAAGCGCTGCCACTGCAGCCGTGGGCTCACACCTCAGCAAGTCCTGGCGAAGATGCGGTTTGCTTCTTCGAGGCTCTCTTTGGAGCCGATGTCGAACCAGATTCCCGGCACGGGCCAGGTAAAAATGGGGGTCCGGGGGTAGAGCCATTGGATGAGGCGTCCGGGCTGGTCGGGATTGTTGCCTTGGGCGATGTATTGCTCAATGAGGGGGAGGGTGGCTTTGGGATAGAAATAGAGGGCAATGCCGGTGATGGTGCTGGCGGGGTTGCTGGGCTTTTCCTCGAAGAAGGTGATGCGGCCGGTGTTATCGAGGGTGATGGCGTTGAATTTCTTGATCTGGTCGAGTTGGCCCACGTCATAGACGGCCAGGACTGGGGTCTGTTTCTGGCGGCAATAGGCGCCGAAGCCGGAGAGTTGGCGGCTGAACAGGTTATCGCCCGCCACGACAATGATGTCGTCTTGGATGCGCTGGGAGGTGAGCACAAAGTGGAGGTCGCCGATGGCGCCGAGCTTGTTGGAATCGTCGGTCGAGCCGTCGTTGACGACCGTGAAATCGAGCTTGGCCTTGGTGGCGCGGTAATGGTCGGACCATTGCTGGAAGTGCCGGACAAACTTGGCGTTGGTGACGACGTAAATGCGGTCCAGGCCGCCAATCGGGGCGAGGTTGTCCAGGACATGCTCGATCATCGGTTTTCCGGCGACCGGCAGCAGCGGTTTGGGCTGGGTGAGAGTCAGCGGGTAGAGGCGCGTGGCGTAGCCGGCGGCGAGGATAATGAGCTTCATTTGGCTTCGAAGAGACTGGGAGCGATGTTGCAGGCCAGTTCCTGGCACCGGGCCAGGATTTCGGCGGCCGATTCGCACTTGAGGGCGAAATCCGCCAAGGCCTTGGCTTCGGCCAGTTTCAGGCGCCGGATGATGAACTTGACGGGCGGGAGCAGGGGCACGGCGACGCTCAATTCATCGACGCCCAGGCCGAGCAAAAGGGGCACCAGGACGGGGTCGCTGGCCATCTCTCCGCAAACGGAGACCCAAATCCGATGGTTGTGGGCGGCGTCGATCGTGGTCTTGATCAGATGCAGAATCGCGGGATGGGTCGGCTCATAAAGATGGGCGATTTTCTCGTTCATCCGGTCCACAGCCAGGGAGTACTGGATGAGGTCGTTGGTGCCGATGCTGAAGAATTTGAGGCGCTTGGCCAGGGAATCGGCGACGAGCGCAGCGGAGGGGATTTCGATCATGGCGCCGATTTCCAGGTGCTCGTCGAAAGGGAGACCTTCCTGGCGCAATTCTTCCTTGTATTTTTCGACGAGGGCATTGGCCTGCTTGAGTTCGTCCAGGCCCGAGATCATGGGATACATCATCTTGACGTTGCCCTCGGCGCTGGCGCGGAGGATGGCCCGGAGTTGCTCGCGGAAGATGTCCTGCTGCTGGAGGCAAAACCGGATGGCGCGCCAACCCAGGAACGGGTTCATTTCCTGGGGCGTGGACATGTGAGCCATGAACTTGTCCCCGCCCAGGTCGAGGGTGCGAATGACCACCGGCAGCGGTTTGAGGGCAACCGCCGCTTCGCGGTAGGCCTGGTATTGCTGCTCCTCGTTGGGGGGACGCTCGCGGTTGATAAAGAGGTACTCGGTCCGGAACAGGCCGACGCCGTCGGCGCCGTTGGCCTTGACCTGTTCGGCGTCGCCGGGCTGTTCGATATTTGCCGAGAGGAAAACGCGGTGTCTGTCCAGGGTGACAGCGGGCTTGAGTTGGGTGTCACGCAGCATTTCCTGCAAGGACACCTGCTTGCGGATGAGTTCCCCGTACTCAAAGAGCGTCTGGTCGGTCGGGTTAATAATGAGGACGCCGTTGATGCCATCAAGCAGGGCGTACTGCCCGCTCTCCAAGCGGCCGCTGGCGTCCTTGAGGCCGACGACGGCGGGGATGCGCAGGGAGCGGGCCATGATGGCGGTATGAGAAGTTTGGCTGCCGACGTCCGTGGCGAAGCCGAGGACATAGCGTTTGTCCAACTGGGCGGTGTTTGAGGGCGTCAGGTCATGGCTGATCATGATGCACGGCTCTTTGAGATGGCGCAGATCCATCTCTTGCTGGAGCCCGAGCAGATTGTTGAGCACGCGCGTGGTCACGTCCCGCATGTCCGCGGCCCGTTCCCGGAGGTAATCGTCCTCGATGGCAGCCAGGGTGGTGGCGTAACGCTCGGCGACCGAGTGGAAGGCGTGCTCGGCGTTGACCTTTTGCTCGGTGATCATGCGGACGACTTCGTCGAGCAGGGTGCGATCCTCCAAAACCAGCAGGTGCGCGTCAAAAATGCCGCCTTCCTCGGCGCCCATGCCGGCGCTGACTTTGTGCTGGACCTCCAGAAGCTGCTGGCGGGTCTGGACCAGTGCTCGACCCAGGCGGTCGATCTCCTCGGGCACCTCCTGATCCCCGAGTTGGCGTTTGCCGATGCTGGGCCGGGCGCGGTCCATGACGAGGATGTGGCCGTGGACGACCCCGGCCACTCCGGCGGAAACCGGGATGCCGCGGAAACTCATCTCGCCTTTATGCGGCGGCTCTGCCATGGCATCTAAGTAGCCAAAAATGGCCGGCTTGAAAAGCATTTCCTGGTGACGAATATGTTCCGAGTCTGCGTCATACCGAAGCAGTCAAGAATGGCCGGCTTGAAAAGCATTGCCCGGGCAAGATTTAGCTTGCCTAAGCCTCGTATGTTTTCCTTCACTAGTGGCACGCACTGCGTCCATACCGCCACCGCCATGAAAAATGAAAGCGCCAATCAGCATCGCGGCCTGCTGGCCGGGGGCAACTGGATTATTGACCAGGTCAAGCTCATCGATGTCTATCCTCAACCCGAACAACTGAGCAATATCCGCAGCCAATCCCAAGGCACAGGCGGAGCACCTTACAACGTTTTGGTCGATCTGGCAAAGTCGGGCGCGCCTTTTCCGCTCTACGGCGCGGGCCTGGTCGGCAAAGACCCCCTGGGCGAAGAGATCTTCGACGTATGCCGGCGCCACGGCATCGACACCCGCTACTTGGGCACGACCCCCAAGGCCCCCACTTCCTACACCGATGTCATGACTGAGCAGGGCCACGGCCGCCGCACTTTCTTCCATGCGCGCGGCGCCAACGCCCTCTGGCATGGCGCCGGCTTGGATTTCGAGCGCACCCGCCCCCGCATCTTTCATCTCGGTTACCTGCTCCTGCTGGACGCCCTGGATCAACCCGACCCCAAGTTCGGCACGCGGGCCGCCCGGTTGCTGGCCCAAGCCCAGCGGGCCGGCGTCAAGACCTGCGTCGATGTCGTCAGCGAGGACAGCGACCGCTTTGCCAAAATCGTCAACCCCGCCCTCCGCTACGTGGATTATTGCATCCTCAATGAAATCGAGGCCGGCAAGACCACCGGCTTCAAAATCCGCCTGCCGGGCGGCGAACTCGATACCGTGGCCGCGCGCCATGCCGCAGGCGCCCTGCTCCAGCAAGGGGTCCGCGAGCTGGTCGTCATCCACTTCCCCGAAGGCGCCTTCGCCCGCACCCGCCGGGGCGAGGATTACTGGCAAGGGTCTTTGAAACTGCCCCCCAGCTTTATTGCGGGCACAGCCGGGGCTGGCGACGCCTTTTGCGCCGGCGTCCTGCTGGGTTTGCATGAGGGCTGGGACTTGCCCCAATGTCTGCTCACCGGCGTCTGTATCGCCGCGGCATCGCTCTCCGACGCCACCTGCACGGATGGAGTCAAATCCTTGAAAAGCTCCCTCGCGCTGGCCCGGAAATTTGGCTACAACGCCGCCCTCGGGGAGTAACCGCATCAAGGTATTCCGGAGACGCCACACTAAGCCCAACGCCTTTCGGATATTCAGACGGGACTTGTCCCGGAGGGACATCCTGACAATAGCCCAACGCTTCAGCGTTGGGTTCCGCGTCGAATCGTGTTCGCGTCCCGGAGGGACGGTTGAAATCCGTCCCGGGAGGCCGTCGCTCGTCCCTTCGGGACGG
>Ga0187868_1001545_pt1 | contig 16199 bp, 12 predicted proteins | sample June2016WEW_13_4_FD_133014 | JGI IMG/M metagenome (GOLD analysis project Ga0187868, IMG submission 133014) | Peatland microbial communities from SPRUCE experiment site at the Marcell Experimental Forest, Minnesota, USA - June2016WEW_13_40 | ecosystem: Environmental > Terrestrial > Soil >... | reverse complement strand
GGCGTCAACCACCGGTTCGCCAAACGCCAGCCGTCCGGCCGTGTCGCGGATCAGCGGTGCGAACACGTCGCTCTTTTTCAGCGACAAACCGATGGAAACGCTCAAGGCTTCCTGCCCGCGGCCAATAAAAACGCCGCCATGAATTTTGCCGGCGCGGTAGAGGCCGGCGCATTTGTCGTCCAACATGCGCGCCAGCAGCATGAAGCGATACGCGGTGAGGTGCGTGTCGCGAAAAGAGGTCGCGTCACCCACGGGGTCAGCGTCGAGCACCGTTTGGAGCATGGCGGAAGTTTATCGCCACCGGCGCGCGCCAGCAATGTTTCTTTCCAAACCAGGGGTTTTTTACATTAAAAATCGGATTGGCTAAATGTAGGGAATCTTGTTTACTAAGGAATGCTTCATGCTGCCTTTTTAACAAAATGTTGAATTTTGAATCATGAGTCAGCCGGCATTCCAGATCCTGTTGGTCAGCAACGACCCAAAACTGTTGGCGACGTTGTCCAGTGTGTTGCATGCGGACAACATCGCCTTCGCCCTGGAACGCCGTGCGATTGAAGCGCTTCAATTTCTTCGCGCCAGTCCGGTCGATCTGGTGCTGGTTGATTTGGTGTCGTCAAATGAGGAGGGCTTTGAATTCCTGCGCCAGCTCCAGGAAAGTCCGCCGGCAACCTTCACGCTCGTCACCGCGCTTACCGATGAGGATAACACGGTGGACAAATTGCGCGCGTACGACCTGGGTGTGTGCGATTGCATGGGCAAGCCGTTTGAAGCCCTGGTGTTTCGCGCGCGTTTGCGCGCCCATCTGGAAACGAAGCGCCGGCACGATGACTTGGGCCGGCACAACGACAATTTGACCGAGGCCCGTCTCGCCGCCGAGGCGGCCGTGCGCGCCAAATCCGATTTTCTTGCGGCCATGAGCCACGAGATTCGCACGCCGATGAACGGCGTCATCGCCATGGTCAGCCTGCTCCTCGAGACGCCGCTGACCGCCGAGCAGCGCAGCTACCTCGAAACAATTCATACCAGCAGTGAATCGCTGCTGGCCATCGTCAACGATATTCTTGACTTTTCCAAAATCGAAGCGGGGAAACTGGAACTGGACTCGCGGCCATTCAACTTGCGCACCTGTGTGGAGGATGCGCTCGACCTGCAGGCCGCGCGCGCCTTTGGGAAAAATCTCGATCTGGCGTATCAGATGGACGATGGAATTCCGGTGACCGTCGAAGGCGATTCACTGCGGTTGCGGCAGGTGCTCGCCAATCTCTTGAGCAATGCCATTAAATTCACTGAAAAAGGCGACGTGCTCGTTCAGGTCAAATTGCTCTCGATAAAACCGGATGAGGCGCAGAACAATTCGCTGCTGCACCTGAATTTTTCCGTGCGCGACACGGGCATTGGCATTCAACCGCAACGGCTGGAGCGGTTGTTCAAGCCATTCTCGCAGGGGGATGCCTCGACCGCGCGGCACTATGGCGGCACGGGCCTGGGTCTGGCCATCAGCAAACAACTCGTCGAATTGATGGGCGGCAAAATGTGGGCCGAGAGTTCGCCCGGCGCGGGCTCGACGTTCCATTTCACCATCAATTTTCAGGCCGAAACGCAGTCGGCGCCGTTTGCCCTGACGGGACCTCAACCCAAACTCGCTGATTTGCGGCTTTTGATTGTGGACGACAATCCCACTGTCCGCCGTGTGGTTGCCGAGCAGGTGACCAAATGGGGAATGGTTCCGTACAGCGCCGAAAGTCCGCAGCAGGCTCTTGAATGGCTTAAAAAGGGTGAACAATACGATCTGGGCGTCCTGGATTTGCAAATGCCCGGCATGGACGGCCTTGCGCTGGCCATGGAAATTCACAAATTGGCCGGCGCGGCGATGATGCCGCTGGTGCTACTCATGCCGTTGGGCCTGCACTCGGATGCGCCCGGCAGCACGCACATCGTGTTCGCCCACACGGTCAACAAACCCGTCAAACCAGCGCAGCTTTGCGAAGTGCTCGTTCGCGCCCTGCTCAGTCCGAAAGCCGCCGCGCGCCAGCAACCGACATCGAAACCGGGACAACCCCTCACCGAGCGATTGCCCTTGAGCATCCTTTTGTGCGACGACAACGCCATAAACCAAAAGGTTGCCGCGCGCATTTTGCAAACAATCGGCTATCAGCCCGATCTTGCCGCAAACGGACGCGAAGCACTCGACGCGCTGGATAAAAAGCCGTATGATTTGATTTTCATGGACGTGATGATGCCGGAAATGGACGGTTTGGAAGCCACGTGCGCCATTCGCGAACGACAGAAGGATGGCGTGGCGCATCCCAATTACCAATCCCGCATCATCATTGTCGCCATGACCGCGCAGGCAATGCAGGGCGACCGTGAAAAATGTCTGGCCGCCGGCATGGACGATTATCTCTCCAAACCAATCCTCCCGAAAGACCTTCGCGCCATCGTCGAACGCTGGGGTCCGCAAGCGACACCGGCGGCACCGGCCGTGCCGGCACCCAAAGCCGACGCGCCCGCACCTGTGCCGACAGCCAAAGCCGACGCGCCTATGCCTGCGCCAGCGGCCAAAGCTGATGCGCCTGCGCCGGTATCGACGCCCAAAGCCGACGTGCCTGTACCTGTGCTGGCGCCCAAAGCTGACGCGCCCGCGCCTGCGGCCGCCGTTGAAGAACCGCCGGTGGAGATGGACATCTTGAACGATTTGACCGACGGCGACGCAGACAGTTTGCGCGAATTGGTTGACTTGTTTTTCAAGCAGACCACCCAGCAATTGGCGCAACTGGAAATCGCCGTGCGCGCGAACAAAGCCGAAGATGTCCGCCGCGTGGCGCACAGTTGCGCGGGCGCGAGCGCCACGCTGGGCATGATGCGGTTCGTGCCGCTGCTCCGTAAATTGGAAAGACAAGGTGCCTCCGGCATGCTGACCAGCGCCACGCAGGTTTACGAAGAAACCGCGCGCGAATTCAAACTCATTCAAGATTTTCTGGCGGCCCAGTTGAATTCCGCCGCGCCGTCGCCAGCCACTGTTCATTTATGAATAAAAACCCCATCAATAAAAACGAAATGACTCCGGCGGCACCAACTGTGCCCTCGCCCAAAGCCGACGCGCCCGCCGTTGAAGAACTGCCGGTGGAGATGGACCGCTTGAACGATTTGACCGAGGGCAACGCGGACAGCATACGCGAATTGGTTGACTTGTTTTTCAAGCAGACCACCCAGCAATTGGCGCAACTGGAAGCCGCCGTGCGCGCAAACAAAGCCGACGACGTCCGCCGCGTGGCGCACAGTTGCGCGGGCGCGAGCGCCACGCTGGGCATGACGCGGTTTGTGCCGCTGCTCCGTGAATTGGAAAAGCAAGGCGCTTCCGGCGCGCTGACCACCGCCGTGCAGGTTTACGAAGAGGCCGCGCGCGAATTCAAACTCATTCAAATTTTTTTGGCGGCGCAGTTGAATCCCGCTGCGCCGCTGCCGGGCGCTGCTCATTCATGAAAAAAATCCTCATCATCGAAGATGACCAGATTGTTGCGAATGTTTATCGAAACAAGCTCGCGGTGGAAGGCTATCAGACCGAGGCCGCGCTCGACGGCGAGACGGGCCTGAAGATGATGCGCACGTTCCAGCCTGATGCCATCGTGCTTGACCTCATTCTGCCCAAAATGTCAGGCGTCGAAGTCATCAGGGAAATTCGCAGCGAAGCAAACTTTTCCAAACTGCCGATCATTGTTTTTTCCAACACCTATTTGACCAACCTGATTCAAGATGCGTGGAAGGCCGGCGCGACGAAATGTGTCTCCAAAATCAACTGTCCGCCCAAGGCACTGTTGGAACTGATGCGCCGCACCATCAGCGGCGGCGCGGTTTCGCCTGCCCGTCCGACGACTGATGGCGCTCCGGCAACCCAATCCGCCAGGTTTACCAGCGAAGCTGATGCCGAATTTCAGGCCGAGCTCCAAAAAACATTCATTGCCAGCCTGCCCGCCACGCTCGCCGCCTTGCGTGCTGGTTTGCAAAGCCTCATCAAGTCCGACACCGAAGTGACGCGGCTCAAACACATCCACGAACTCTACCGCCGCGTCCACGCGGTCAACGGCAACGCCGGCATCGCCGGTCTCGTCCAAATCGCACATCTGGCCGCCGCGCTCGAGGCCTTGCTCAAGGAACTTTATGAAAAACCGAAAAACATCAACACCTCAACCCTGCGCACCGTCGCCGCCACCGTGGATTTTCTCGGCTTCCTGTTTGAACGCGGCACACGGGGCGACAAACAGGAAATCCCCCCCGCCAGCATTCTGGTCGTGGACGACGAGGTCATTTCCCGCCGCGCCATCATTTACGCGCTCGAAAAAGCGCAACTCCAGTCCATCAGCGTCGAAGACCCGAACGACGCCTTCAAGCTGCTTTCCGAAAATCAATTCGACCTTGTGTTTCTCGACGTGGACATGCCGGGCATGACCGGCTACGAACTCTGCACCAAGCTGCGCAACCTGCCTTTGCACAAGAAAACTCCGGTCGTTTTCATTACCGGCCTCAGTGACTTCGACAACCGCACCAGCTCCATGATGGCCGGCGGCAACGACTTCATTGCCAAACCGTTTCTCTTCATCGAACTCACCGTCAAGGCCCTCATCCACGTCCTGCGCGGCAAATTACAGCCGGCCCAATGACCGGAAATCATCCGGATTCCAACTCCCAACTTATGCCTTCTGAATGCTAATTTAATGAAAAAAATCCTCATCATCGAAGATGAACAGATTGTTGCGAATGTTTATCGGAACAAACTCGTCGTGGAAGGTTATCTGGCCGAGATCGCGCTCGATGGCGAGAGCGGGCTGAAGTTGATGCGCACGTTCCAGCCCGATGCCATCGTGCTTGACCTCATTCTGCCCAAAATGTCAGGCATCGAAGTCATCAATAAAATTCGGGGTGAACCGGAATTTTCCAAACTGCCGATCATCGTTCTTTCCAACACCTACCTGACCAACCTGATTCAGGATGCGTGGAAGGCTGGCGCGACGAAATGTGTCTCCAAAATCAACTGTTCGCCGCAGGATCTGTTGGAACTGATGCGCCGCACCATCGGTGGCGGCGAGGCGGTTCCGCATGCCCGTCGGGAAACTGAAGGCGTGCCGGCAACCAAACCCGCCAAGGCTGCCAGCGAAACTGATGCCGAATTTCAGGCCGAATTCCGGGAAATATTTATTGCCAGCCTGCCCGCCACGCTCACCGTCCTGCGCGCCGCTTTACAAAGCCTCATCAAGTCCGACACCGAAGTGGCGCGGCTCGAACACATTCAGGAACTTTATCTCCGCATCCACAGGGTTAATAGCAACGCCGGCATCTCCGGCCTCGTCCTGATCGCGCACCTGGCCGCCGCGTTCGAGGCCTTGCTCAAGGAACTTTGCGAAAAACCGAAAAACATCAACGCCTCAATCCTGCACACCGTCGCCGCCGCGGTGGATTTTCTTGACTTCCTGTTTGAACACGGCACACAGCCCGACAAACAGGAAATCCCCCGCGCCAGCATTCTGGTCGTGGACGACGAGGCCCTTGCCTGCCGTACCATCACTTACGCGCTCAAAAAAGCGCAGCTCCAGTCCATCAGCGTCGAAGACCCGAACGCCGCCTTCAAACTGCTTTCCGAAAATAAATTCGACCTCGTGCTTCTCGACGTGGACATGCCGGGCATGACCGGCTACGAACTCTGCAACAAGCTGCGCAGCCTGCCGATGCACAAGAAAACCCCCGTTGTTTTTGTCACCCGCCTCGACGACTTTAGCAACCGCACCAAATCCATGGTGGCTGGCGGCAACGACTTCATCGGCAAGCCGTTTCTCTTCATCGAACTCACTGTCAAGGCCCTCATCTACGTCCTGCGCGGCAAATTTCAGCCGGCCAAATGACCGGGGCTCATCCGGCTTCCGACCCCCAACTTTTTGGTTTTCCGGGAGCACTCAGGTTAGTTCTTGCGCCCACAACCTGGCGTGGTTCATGCTTGCTCCATTAAGTCGCATTCGCACGATTATGAAAATAAAATCCATTAACAAGGAATTGTCCGACAAACGCAAAGTCGCTTTTCGCACGGAACCGCAGATTGACGCTCCGGTGTTTGAACAGATCCGGCGATTGTTACAACAGTCGCTGGTGTTAAAAGGCGTGGGTATGGAACTGACCGAAGGATGTCTGGTTGTGATTCATCCCGCATTCACACCGGAGCTGGCCAGGAACGTCAACGACCTTTTGAATGCGGCTGAGAATGCGGTGCGGCAGTCCAGGGAGGATGCCCGGAAACGAGCGGAGCTGGAACAGACCGAAAAAAACAATGCCATCCAATCGGCATCCAGTGCGTTCGGAGTGCCCGTCGAGTAATTGGTTGAGCCGTGACGGCAAAGAAAAATGGGAGGCTACGCCCATGTCGCTCTGACGAGTTTGGAGTGATTTGGGAAATCATCAACGATGCCGCCCAAGCCTACCAAGGGGTCATTCCCGAAGACCGCTGGCACGAACCCTACATGTCGCTGGCCGAACTGAAGGAGCAGATGGAAAGGGGTGTGGTTTTCTGGGGAATGGAGCTGGACGGAAAACTGGCCGGGGTGATGGGAATTCAACCCGTCCAGGATGTCACGCTCATCCGGCACGCTTATGTGCGCACGGTCTTCCGGAATCAAGGCATCGGCGGCAACTTGTTGAAGCATCTGCGCGCCTCGACGACCCGGCCGATTTTGATTGGAACCTGGGCGGCGGCAATTTGGGCCGTTGCCTTCTATGAGAAACACGGCTTTCGGAAGGTAACCCCGGCGGAAAAGGACCGGCTGCTCAAAAAGTACTGGTCCATTCCCGATCGTCAGGTGGAAACCTCGGTGGTGCTTGCGGACGATAAATGGTTTGGGATGGCCCAATGGGAAACGCGGTGATACCGTCGCTTCTTTGCCGCGTGGAGAAAAGGGCCGGGAAATGAACGTTCCCGAACCTGTTCCCGGGAGCGCCGGCGTCTCGCCGGCGAGTTGCGTCTGTGCCGGCGGGACGCCGGCGCTCCCAGGTTCATGAAATCAGTCCTCGCTTCGGCGCGTGTGTGTCATCCGGCCACGACGGAAGTGCTGAACATTTCCTTCGCAATGACTCCATCGGACACTTTCGTCACCGCGCCGGTCATCTGGATGGAATAACCTTCGCCAATTTTGATTTCAATTTTCCCGCCGGGCATGTGAACGGAAAGCTCGCGGTCGCACAGGCCGAGCCGGTGCGCCACCGCCGCCGCCGCGCTGCTGCTGCTGCCGCTCGCCAGCGTGTAACCCGCGCCGCGCTCCCAGATTTCAATTTGAATGTTCCGCCGGTCGAGCACCTTCATGAATTGCACGTTGATGCGGTTTGGAAAACGCAGGTGCGTTTCCAGCAGCGGGCCCATCTGCCGGGCCAGGTCGGCGCTGATTTTCGGCAGCGGCAGCACGCAATGCGGATTGCCCACGGTGGCCGCGCAAAAGGTGAATTGCTGTCCGCGCAGGTGGATCGGTTCGTTGATGACTTCGCGGCGCGGGCCGGCCACGGGAATTTCGTCGCTCCAGAAACTGACCTTGCCCATTTCGACGCGCACGGTTTTGCCGCGGTCCATGACCTCGGCCTGCACGAGGCCGCCAGGCGTCTCGAGGGTGAACTCATTCTGGCGGACCAGTTTTTTGTCCCACAGATAACGCGAGAAGATCCGCAGGCCGTTGCCGCTTTTCTCGGCCTCGCTGCCGTCGGGATTGAAAATGCGGAGCGCGAACTTCGCTTTTTTGGAGGGCAGGGGACCGAGCAAAATGCCGTCCGAACCGATGCCGAAATTGCGATGGCAGATCGTTTTGACCTGTGCGGTCGTCAGCGGCGACGGCAGGTTCTTCGGGTCAATGACAATGTAGTCGTTGCCCAGCGCGTGATACTTGGTGAAGGCCCAAAGCATGAACGAAGCATAGCGCGTCGCGCGCCAAGCGCAAAAGAAGAATGGCGCGGCCAATTCAGCTTTTCAGTATGGCCTCGATTTCCCGAAGTTCATCGGCGCCGAGAGTCAGATTATTCAATGCGCCGACGGCGTCTTCGATTTGCGCGACGCGGCTGGCGCCAATCAGCGCGGAGGTCATTCCCGGATGGCGCAGCACCCAGGCCAGTGCCATTTGGGCGAGCGTCTGGCCGCGTGCCCTGGCCAGTTTGTCCAGCCGTTTTGCCCTGGCGACTTTGTCGGGGGTGACCTGTTCCGGCCGCAAAAAACCGTGCGGTTTGGAGGCGCGCGAGCCTTTGGGAATGCCGTGCAGGTATTTGTCCGTCAGCAATCCTTGCGCCAGCGGCGAGAACGCAATGCAGCCGATGCCTTCCTGCGCGAGCATCTCCAGCAGGCCGCCTTCAATCCAGCGGTTGAACATGCTGTAGGACGCCTGGTGAATGAGGCACGGCGTGCCCAGCGCGCGAAGAATTTGCGCGGCCCGACGGGCCGGCTCCGGCTGATAATTGGAAATGCCTGCGTATAACGCCCGCCCGCTGCGCACGATGAAATCCAGCGCGCCCATCGTTTCCTCCAGGGGCGTGTCGGGGTCGGGCCGATGGGAATAAAAAATGTCCACGTAATCCAGTTTCAGGCGCTTCAGACTCTGGTCGAGGCTGGCGACCAGATATTTGCGCGAACCCCAGTCGCCGTAAGGCCCCGGCCACATCAAATAACCCGCCTTGGTGGAGATGATCAGTTCGTCGCGGCAGGGTTTCAAATCGTTGTGGAAAATGCGCCCGAAATTTTCCTCCGCCGAACCGGGCGGCGGTCCATAGTTGTTTGCCAGGTCGAAATGCGTAATGCCCAAATCGAACGCGCGGCGCACCATCATCCGGCCGTTTTCAAAGACGTCAACGCCGCCAAAGTTATGCCACAGCCCGAGCGAGATGGCGGGAAGCTTGAGACCGCTGCGGCCGCTGCGATGGTAGCGCATGCCCTGGTAACGGGAATCCGATGGCGAATATTTCATGGCGTTTTGTCGAACGGAGCATACCGGCGTGCGCGTGAAGCTCAACTCGAAACCTTGGCGTCTTTGTCCTTCCCTTGATCGCGTTTTGATTCTTCCGCATGAAATTTGTGGAGGAAGCGGTGAAATGCGGGGGCAAAAACGATTCCAATGCTCGTGATGAACGCCAGACCGCTAAACAGCGCGTAGCAACCGGCAAAAATTTTCCCCCCATCGGTTTGCAGCGACGACACCGGCCCCATGCCGGACAGAATCATCGCCGCATTGACGAAGGCGTCCACCCAGGACATCGGCTCAAAGGTGCGGTAGCCAACCATGCCAATGCCGAGCGCGACCGCGACGACCAGCAGAGCCACCGCTGCGCTTCGCGCCATGCGCGCGTAAAATTGCCGGCGCGGCAGCAACGGTTTAGAGCGATGCTCGAACATGGGAATCAGGTATTGGTAGGGCGCGTCACTTCCGCCTTCGCTTTGCTACGGCGAGACAAGCCGTGCGCGCCGCAGCCATGTTGCGTACAGGCGGCGGGCAGAGGACTGCCCGCCCTACCTGGGACTTGTTTCATTTGTAATCTCATTTCGTCGTTTGCACACTGCCGGTGATTTCACACACGTCCTTGATGCCGTGCTTCTGCATGAACTCGCGGAGGCCGGCGATCACGTGCAAGGATGTCTGGGGTTCGTAGAAATTCGCCGTGCCCACCGCCACCGCCGTCGCGCCGGCCATCATGAATTCAATCGCGTCCGCCGCGTTCTGGATGCCGCCCATGCCGATGATCGGAATCTTCACCGCCTTCGCCGCTTCCCAGACCAGTTTGATGGCAATCGGTTTGATGCATGGCCCCGTCAGGCCGCCAGTGACGTTAGCCAGCTTCGGCTTGCGCGTTTCAATGTCTATCGCCATTGCCGGATAACTGTTCGTTACCGCCAGTGCATCGCTGCCGGCTTCCTCCGCTGCTTTCGCGTAAGGCGCGATGCTCACCACATTCGGACTCATCTTTGTAATCAATGGCAACTTCGTCGCCTTGCGGCACGCCGTTACGACCTGCGCGAGCAGTTTCACGTCCGTCCCGAACTGCGCGCCGCCTTCCTTGATGTTCGGGCAGGAAACATTGAGTTCCAGCGCGCCGACACCGCCGAGCGCGTCGAACCGTCGCGCCACCTCGGCGTATTCGTCAACCGTGGTGCCCCAGATGTTGATGATGGTGGGCACCTTCAGTTTTTTGAGAAACGGCCAGTATTTTTTTATGAACCCATCCACGCCCGGCCCTTGCAAACCGATGGCGTTGATGAGTCCGCTGGCGACCTCAACCGTGCGCGGCGTGGGATTGCCGCGGACCGGATGCAGCCGGATGCCCTTCACGACGACCGCGCCAAGCTGGTTCAGGTCGAGGAGCTGTGCGTATTCGATGCCGTAACCGAACGTGCCGGAGGCGACCATGACCGGGTTTTGCAATGTCAATTTGCCGATTTTGACGGAGAGATTCATGGCTGCTCCTCCGGACTGAAGGAAGAGACGGATGAACATCCAACATCCAACATCGAACACCGAACAACCAATGACTTCGCCCACCCACTGCGGGAATTGGATGTTGGATGTTCGATGTTGAGTGTTGGATGTTTCCCTTGCATAAATTGAAAATTCACTGTGCCACCTCCCACACAACCTGCTGCGCATCGAACACCGGGCCTTCGGTGCAGGTGCGCTGGTATTCCCAGCTGTCGGCGGTCTTGACGGGAATCACACACGTCAGGCAGACGCCGACGCCGCAGCACATGTGTTCGTCCATCGAAAGCTCCGCCGACACCTTGAATTCTTCGGCGATTTTGCCAACCGCCTTCAGCATTCCCGTTGGTCCACACGCGAAAAGCTTTCGGCCTTTCGTGCGGCGTTTCAGTTCGGCCTGCAACGGTTTCGTCACAAGTCCTTTCTCGCCGTGGCTGCCGTCCTCAGTGGTCACGCGCACGTCCCAACCGAGCGCGTGGAATTCCTTTTCGCACAGGATGTCCACGCGCCGCCGGCCACCGACGAAGACGATGCCTTTCTGCGGCGAACGTTGCGCGAGCAGATACATCGCCGCCATGCCGTAGCCGCCCGCAACGAGCAGGGGGGTCTCGCCGCTGCGTTTCGGCACGGTGAATCCGTGGCCGAGCGGCGCGATGACGCTGAGTTTCTCGCCGGTTTGCATCCGCGCGAGAATTTCGGTGCCTTGGCCGACGGTTTTGTAAAGGATGGAAAAGGTATCGCCTGTAACCTGGAAGATGCTGAACGGCCGCCTTAGCAACGCGTCCTTCAGCGGCAACACGCGGACGTGGGCAAACTGTCCAGGCTGGATCAGCGGGGCAATTCGCGGCGCATGCATCACGAGCCGGAAATAGGAATCCGTGTCGCGCTCGTTGGAAACGATCTGGACGGTTTGCTCAAGCATGGGCGGCTGCCAGCATGGTCGGCGGCGGCAAACCTGTCAACTTTGGGAGTGAATGGACACGGATTTATCATCATCAAGACACAAAAACACGGAGAGTTGAACCGCAGATTACGCAGATGGATACTGATTGATGACAAACTTTTGCGAAAGGGCCAGGACGAAGAGTTCAAAACTATGCACTCCTTCCGTGGACAAACCAGTGTATAAGGAGAGTCGTGGTTTTCTCTTGAAGCGATTGCGTGCCTGTGCGGGAGGCGGCGAACTCGGCGAAACGTTCTTCGGCGGATTTGATGCGGATTCGCAATTCTTTCAGACACCGGCCACAGTCCGCCGCTGATTTTGGAACTTCAATGTGTCCTCGAATCCCGACTTCGGCCAAGGCCGCGACCAAGGTGGCTTGTTCCGGGCTGGCATAGCGGACATGATGCGCCTCTTTGTTGCCTTTAAAAACGACTCCGTTGGGATCGAACATATCGCTCGCCCCAAGAGCCGTTGGCTTGCCTTCTGGGATTTCGACCGCTTCGGCCTTCGGGTAGGCCGATTTGATCCAATCGGCCACGGCAGGCCCTTGCTCGCCTTCAGGCAGCGATTGCCAAATACTTCCAGCTAAATCCTGTGCATCGAACCGGCGCGTATTGTTGCCGGCCCGGTTCTCCATCGCCTGAATATCCTGTGTGCGCTGGTAACGGTAATACTCGGTGGTTACGCGATAGAGTTCGTCCACCATTTTTTTGCGCTCCGATTTACTGGTGACGCCGATGAGTTCAAATACACAATCATCGAGTTCGCGTCTGTCCTCCTGACGTAACTCTGCAGGGAGTTCAGCCTCTTTAAGCAGAATCTCCCGCATCGCTTCCTCGGAATGACATTGGAGCAACGCCTCCTCAACCAGATGAGTCACGTTGCGCCGCATCATCTTTTTCAAAGCCTTATCAAAGCGTTCAGCCAATTCAGCAGAAACACCGCGCGGGTCGGGAATTTCCAAAAGAACGGTATCTACCACCTCGGTCTTAAGCGTGCCTTCGGTGCCAGCATAACGACCGTAGAAACATTTAAAGAGCGCAACCAAGGTGCTGTTAAGTATCGCTGCCAGTGCAATCCGCTCGCTATGATTCTTTAGCTCGGGAACCACTGTGTATAAATTACAATTGCATATTAAACCTTCAGGATTTGCCGGGACGATATGGCGGTATTTTTGGGCTTTAGGCCAGAAGGCAACTCCTATTTCGTCTTTTGTCACGTCATACCACAGTGGTCGGGAGACGCAAGATGACCTTAGCGGCACCGGAACTGCTTTGGATTTTTTTGAAGCGAATGTCTGCTTAGAACCCCAACGGATATATTTGGCAGCATAGGAATGTCCCAATACTGCAAGTGGTTCGTTGACCCAAAGAACGACTTGGTCCAAATCTTTGGCGCGGATGACAGGACGATCTACCTGCATCAGACTGTGAACTTCTGGTTTAAGATATTTGGTTTCAATGGGGTGCAGGGTGTCGTCTCCAGCGCGAACAATCCGAACCTGACCGCTTTCGATTTCACTCTGTTTGCAAGAGGTCATCCTGCATCAATGACGGATCGAACGGGCTGCGACCTTCGGGAGTTCCGGGGAGTTTTACTTCGCCAGCGAGAACCGGAGTTTGGCTGCCTTTGCAAAAGATACGCAGGTCGGAACGTTTGTTATTTCCCGTTCCGTATTGCTCAATCTTGGCGTGTGTAAACGGCCAATCTGGACGCGAGGAAAATAAAGCGTCGGCCCAAGATTTGACATCGGCGCAGAAAGCGACTTCGTTTTCGCGGACTTCCTGTAATTTGCTCATGCAATCAGCTTAAATCGACACGCCTTGTCTATCAGCACACGGGAAAAGGCTTCGTTTTGGCCGCTCGACATGGGGAGATTTTACAGAAGATCAGCGGCGCGGCAATTCAGATAGCAAAAAAAGAGGCTTCCGTTTCCAAAGGTCGCTTTGCGTTGTAGCGTTCGGCCTATGACTCTCAAGTATGGCCGGCGTCTTTCACGGCGCTGGGTGAATTTTCCATGCCGGGATGTGGCTGGCTGTTGAGGTCGTCTTCGCGCCGGGCATGGGCGCGTTCGAGTATCTTGCGATACGTGGCGAAGGCGAGCAGCGGCCAGGCGTTGCGATACATGTCGTATTTTAAATAAAAAACCTTCGGAAAACCCGTGCCGGTGATTTCTTTTTCCGTCCAGGAACCGTCGGGATTTTGCTTGCGGATCAAATACTCGATGCCGCGTTTGAGCGCGGGATTGTCCGGGTCGTCAAACGCACACAAACCCATTACGGCCCAGGCGGTTTGCGAGGCGGTGCTGGGACCGCGGCCCTTGAAGACGGGATCGTCGTAGGTGTTGCAACGTTCGCCCCAGCCGCCATCCTTGTGCTGGACGCTTTCCAGCCAGGCGCGCGCCTTGAGCAGCCAAGGCTGGTGCAGGTCAATGTTCATCGCCCGCAGACCGCGCAACACCTGCCACGTGCCGTAAATGTAATTCACGCCCCAGCGGCCATACCAGGAACCGTCCTCTTCCTGCTGCTCGCGGATGTATTCGAGCGCCTCACGGATCTGGTGATGGTCCGGGCTCCAGCCTTCGTAGCCGAGCAGTTCCAGGATGCGCGCGGTGATGTCGGAGCATTCGGGGTCGAGCATGGCGTTGTGGTCGGCAAACGGGACCTTTTCCAGGACGTTCTTCGTGCAATCCTTGTCGAACGCCGCCCAGCCGCCGTCCCTGCACTGGAACGTCATCATCCACTTCAAGCCGCGCTGGAAACATTCGTCGCGCTTTTTCGGGTTGTCCGTCGGGATTTTGCGCAGCGCGAGCAGCACCATCGCCGTGTCGTCCACGTCGGGATTCCATTTGTTGTTGTGTTCAAAAACCCAGCCGCTGGGTTCGATCCCGCCGGGCGGGACCGGATTTTTGTGGATCCAGTCGCCGCGAAAACGGATTTCCTTCGTCATCAGCCATTCGGCGGCTTGCTTGAGCCGGGGATGATTTTCCGGGATGCCGGATTCATGCAGGCAGATGGCGACAATGGCCGTGTCCCAGACCGGCGAGAAGCACGGTTCGATGCGCACAGCGTGGTCGGTTTCGTGCTCCAATTTTTTCAATTCCTGCGCGGCGCGGACGACCTGCGGATGGTCATCAGGATAACCGAGCGCCTTGAGGGCGATGAGCGAATTGAGCATTGCGGGAAAAATTGCCGCCAGCCCGTCTGAGCCTTCAAATCTCTCCAGCATCCATTGCTCGGCGTTTCGGAGCGCGCGTTTGCGGAAGGGGTGGATTTTGTGCTCGGCGAACCATTCGGCGAATTTGTGCAGGCGATCCAGCCAGAGGAAAAAGTTGCGCCACGAAATCGTCTCCGGGTCGGGCGCGAGCGCGAGGTCGCGTTCATGGATGCCTTCGGGATAAAGCTCGTCCAAATCCACCTTCACCGGGCGGGTGGGTTTGAAATGGTTGATGATGGCCAGGGGCACGAGCATGGCGCGCGACCAGTTGCTCATCTCCCAGAAATTCACGTGGAACCATTTGCCGATGAGGATGACCTCGCAGGGGATGGTCGGGACGTATTCCCACGGATACAGGCCGATGAGCGCGAGATACAGCTTGGAAAACGTGTTCATGCGCGGTACGCCGCCGAGGTGGAGCGCCATTTCACGCGCCTTGAGCAGGCGCGGGTCGGTGACGGGCACGCCGGCAAGTTTGAGCGCGAGGTAGGCCTTGATGGTGGCGTTTACGTCCGCCGGGCCGCCGTAATAAATGTTCCAGCCGCCGTCGGACAATTGCATGGAAAAGATGTGGTTGACCGCCTTGCGCTGCCATTCCTTGTCCACCTTGCCGTTCCAATGGTGATACACCACCGTGTCCGAGACGATGGTGGAATCCACCATCAATTCGCCGATCCAGTAGCCTTCCGGTCGCTGCAAATGGAGCAGATTTTTCTGCGCCCGCAGAATGGCGGTTCCCAAATCTCCGGCAAAATCCGTTGGCAGACGGGTTGCCGAAGACGACTGCGCCGGTTGAACCCTTGAACTGCTTTCAATCACACTCATACTCTGCGAATTCGCCCCAAAGCTGTAAAGTTTTAAGTGCCAGTCCGGGGGGCGCAGCTTGCGGGCGTGTTGCCGAAAGGTTGGAGCGCGGGTTGTCTCAACCCGCAGCCGGTGGCTGGCGGCAGTGGCCGTGGAAATTTCTGCCATTTTGCATCCCGGGCGGCTGCGGCTTGGGACAAGCCGCGCTCCGTTTTTAGGTCCGTTCTTTTGGGCAACACGCCCTTGACACTACGACAAGCCAGGTTGCATCGTTTCGGAAGGAACGCCGGATTCATCCGGCAGGACATTTAATCACGCGTGCCCGCTGCCGCATGAATGCGGCGTTCCCATCACAGTGCCCAAGAACGCCCCGGTTCAGCCGGAATCCGCTTTTGTTGTGGACAAGTCCGATCAACTTCAATAATTGAACGGAAGCGTTTGATGTAAAAAACGGCAAAAAAACTTATGAGCTACAAGATTGCTCGTTACGGCTGGCTGCCCGATTTACCGGATCAGCGCGACCATTTTTACGCCGCACCGGTGGAACTGGCCGGTGTATTGCCGGCCAAAGTTGACCTTCGCCCGCAATGCCCGCCGGTCTATGATCAAGGCCAGCTCGGCAGTTGCACCGCCAACGCCATTGCCGGAGCCATTGAGTTTGACCGGATGAAGCAAAGGCTCGCGCAGATTTTCACGCCGTCGCGCCTGTTCATTTATTACAACGAACGCGCCATCGAACACACGATTGATTCCGACAGCGG
>Ga0187868_1001539_pt1 | contig 16236 bp, 17 predicted proteins | sample June2016WEW_13_4_FD_133014 | JGI IMG/M metagenome (GOLD analysis project Ga0187868, IMG submission 133014) | Peatland microbial communities from SPRUCE experiment site at the Marcell Experimental Forest, Minnesota, USA - June2016WEW_13_40 | ecosystem: Environmental > Terrestrial > Soil >... | reverse complement strand
GCCCAGCGCGCTGTTCGAGGGCCTCGAAACCCTGGGTAGCCGGGAGGTCGCGGAGCACATTGTCCGCCGCTACCTGGTGCTGCTTGACCGCGCCGAGCCACGTGATGTGGTGATGGGCCTCGTCCGTTCAGCGGTCTCGGATGAGCAGGCGGCCGACATGTTTCGTGAAGTACTCCTCAAGGAACTGCTGATGCTGCTGGTGCCCTTTATCGACAAGCCAGACGCCCCGCTGCGTGCTTCGTTGATCGTGGCGCAGCTCGTGGGCATCGCCATGCTCAAGTATGTGGCTCGAGCCGAGACAGTGGTCCGAGCCACCAACGAGGAGCTTGTCGCTCTGGTGGGTCCGGCGATCGAGGGGTACCTGCGATAGCGCCGAAAAGCGTTCTTGACCGGGTGCCCCGAAAGTCCCGGTAGGAGTCACTCAGAACGTGTACGCCGAATATCGGCGTCAACGGGATGCGACCGCGCCAGATCGACGGCCCCTTGGTGCTCGCCCGCGCCGAGTACGCGAACGCCGCCGCCGCAAGGGACAGCGAAGCCCTCGAGAAGGCGTCCCGGGACTGCGAGGGCCTCGGTGCGGTCCTTTGTGCCGCCGAGGCGAGCACCGAGGCCGCCGCCAACCACCGACGAGCCGGCCAAGCTCGCAAAGCCGCCGCCGCCGAGCAGAAAGCGGCGCGGCTCCTGGCCCGCTGCGAAGGGGCCACCACGCCCGCCGTGCGCACGATCACGGCCCGTGTGCAGCTCACGCCCGGCGAGCTCGACGCCGCCTTGCAGGCAGCCGCCGGCCGCACCAACAAGGAGATCGCGAGCGACACGTACCTATCGGTGCGGACCGTCGAGAGCCATCTCCAGCGGGTGTACGAGAAGCTCGGGATCTCCGGGCACCACGAGCTCGCCGAGGCCCTGCACGACCAACCGACCGCTGAGTCTGGCACGAGTTCCTGACGAGGCCCGTCACGGGCCCGGTGGCCCCTCCAGCATTCCTCGCCATCGCTCCTTTTCCGAGCAACACGGTCGTCGCCCTCGCAGAGCCCCGGCTGTCGCAGGCCATCGCGGTCAGCCGTTGGGAGAAGCGGACCGCCCCATCTTCCTCTGGCCAGGAGGCGGACTCCATCTTGATCCGCTGTGGCAGTGGCGCTGAGGTGATGGCGTCGCTTTTGGAAGAGTCGTTTGCCGCACCGGAGTGGTGTGGCTAACACGAGGTCGACCGACGGGCTGACAACCTTGGTCGTCATCTTGCAATCAGGCAGACTGCGAATCGCGGCAACCCTGCCGATTGCGAAAAAGGGGGGAGAATGAGATTGAAAACTTCCACACGGAAGCTCTCTTGTCTTATTGGGCTGGGCGGACTCTTGTTCGGACTGTCGATAGTGAGTCCTGCGATCGCAGCTTCGGCTTCGGCTCGGACCGCTCCGGAGACCTGCACGGGCACGCCCACGGCGCCGGGTGTACTGACGGGCACATATGACGGGAACGTCGTCGTATCGGGCATCTGCGCGGTAAACGCAGGCCAGGCGGTCGTCGAGGGGAATCTGACCGTGACAGCCGGGGGGGCGCTCAACGCGACCTTTGCCCGCAACGACAAGACGAAAAGCGCCTATTCGAACCTGACCGTGACGGGCAACCTGTACGTGGACGCGGGCGCCACCCTCGGCATGGGTTGCGATCCGACCAACTCGCCCTGCTCAGACGACCCCACCCCGAAGAGCCCGACGCTTTCCAGCTGGGACTGGGTCGGCGGCGACCTGATCGCAACCGATCCCCTCGGAGTGATCCTGCACAACAGCTTCGTCGCCGAGAACATAGTCGAGCAGGGTGGCGGCGGCGGTTACAACTGCAAAGAGCACGGGGTCTTCGTGGCCCTCAAGTCGCCCGTCTTCAGTGACTACGAGAACGTTGTCGTCGGCGGCAACATGACCATCAAAGATCTCAGGACCTGCTGGCTCGGCAGCCTTCGTGACGACGTGCACGGCAATTTCTCCGTGATCGACAACAAGATGGCGGATCCGGACGCCGATGAGGTCAACACGAACTATGTCAACGGTTCGCTGACATGCTTGGCGAACAGTCCGGCGGTTCAGTTCGGTGATTCCGGCGGATCGGCAAACGTCGTCAACGGAGCAGCAACGGGTCAGTGCAGCTTCGCCAGGCTCGTGCCGAACCCACCACCTAAGGGCACGCCGCAGCACATCTCGGTCCCCCAAGTGCCGTAGAACTGCTGCCACCCTCGTAGTGCTCGCGAGCGCGAGTGCTACGAGGGTGGGCTCGCAGCAGCCCAGGGGGCGTTACGTTGACGCGTCAGCGCCGCCTCAGCGCCGTCTCAGCGCCCCGAGCGCCCGCATGGGCTGCCCCAAGCCGAGGATCGTCAGCGCCCGGCTCTCACCGCGTTCTGCCTAGCTGATCCAGTCCCATTAGCTGGCCCTGCTCGCCATTTGCGCCCGTTCGTGCAAGCGCTGCCTACCCCGTCGCGAACGTTCGGAGGTCAGCCGAGCTCAGCTATGGCTTCGGTGTATACGGTCATTCCCCGTCCGATGGCCTCGCCCGTCACGGCCCCCAGGACCCCGAGCCCGTCCACGCTCAGTGAAGCCCTGGTGAACCAGCGCTCGAACCGCTCGTCCTCGTCGCGGAGCCGGCTCAGGTTCGCCAGCTGGCCCCGGACCAGGAAGAAGCCGTTGAGATCTCCCCCGTGAGCCTCCAAGAAGAACGCCTCGAACGACTCGATCTCTCCTCGCTCCTTGAGCTCACCGAAGTAATTGACTCCCTCGCCGAAGGCAGCCACGGCGCCGGCTTCTCGACCGCGGGCCGGCTGGTTCCATCCGATGAAAAGCGCGTGATCTGACACCTTGGGTTCCTCCCCCTCTTGCGAACTCCTGACGGCGTGACCCTAGTACGTCGGGCCGGACGAGACCCTGAAGAACCTGACGAGACCGTGAAGAAGTCGTCGATCAGCGCATCGTGCTCAGAGCTGGCAGTCTTTGCTGCTCCGTCGCTGCCGGTAGGCTCGAGGACGGGGAGAAGGAGACGGAGATCGTGTCGATGTCCAGCGTCGAGGAAGCGATTGCTGCGATCGGCCGGGGCGAGATGGTCGTCGTGGTTGACGACGCGGACCGGGAGAACGAGGGCGACCTGGTGATGGCAGCCGAGTTCGCGACGCCTGAGAAGGTGGCGTTTTTCCTCACGCACACCTCGGGACTTATCTGCGTGCCGCTCACTCCCGACCGGGCCGATGAGCTCGAGCTTCCCCTCATGGTTTCTCACAACACCGAGTCCCAGCGCACCGCGTTCACAGTGACCGTCGACTACCGCCACGGTACGACGACGGGTATCTCCGCCGGTGACAGGGCGGCGACGATCAAATCGCTCATCAGCCCCGACACGAAACCGGCCGATCTTGCCCGGCCGGGCCATGTGCTCCCTCTGCGCTACCGCCCGGGAGGGGTCCTGAAGCGCGCCGGCCACACCGAGGCGACGGTCGACCTCGCCCGCATGGCAGGGTGCTATCCCGCCGGGCTGCTCTGCGAGATAGTGACCGAGGACAAGCAGCGTATGGCGCGCCCGCCCGAGCTGGAACGCTTCGCCTCGAAGCACGGCCTGCCCATCATCTCGATCGCTGACCTGGTCCGCTACCGGCGTCACCGCGACAAGCTCGTGGAGCGCGTCGCGGCCGCCCGCATCCCGACCGAGTTCGGCGAATTCATCGCCTACGGCTTCCGGTCACTTCTTGATGGCCAGGAGCACATCGCCTTCGTGGCCGGCGACCTTTCCACCGAGGAGAGCGTCCTCGTGCGGGTGCACAGCGAGTGCCTGACCGGCGACGTGTTCGGTTCGCTCCGCTGCGACTGTGGGTCGCAACTCGAGGCGGCCATCCGAAGGATCGGCGCCGAAGGCGTCGGGGTCATCGTCTATCTCCGTGGCCACGAGGGACGAGGCATCGGGCTCACCCACAAGCTGCGCGCCTACAACTTGCAGGACAAAGGGAGGGACACTGTCGACGCGAACATCGAGCTCGGCCTTCCTGTCGACAGTCGTGAGTACGGCATCGGGGCCCAGATCCTCGTGGAGCTCGGGGTGACGAAGATGCGTCTCATGACGAACAATCCGGCGAAATACGGCGGTCTCGAGGGCTATGGGCTCGACATCGTCGAGCGGGTGCCCTTGGAGCCGGCCCCGAACCCGGAGAACGTCGCTTACCTGCGGACAAAGCGGGAACGGCTTGGCCATTTGCTGGGGAGCCTCGACATGGCGGGGTCGGATGCGGCCTCGAGAGACGCCGTCGGCGATCGGGGAAGCCTCCGCGGTGCCGGGGACAACGATGAGTTCGACTGACGAGTCGGCAGACGGCGCATCGGGCCCGCAGCCCGCGCCCGACGTAGCGGGTGTGCTGCCGCATCGCCTTCCGGCAATGGAGGCCGTCGACTGGGAGGGCATCCGGGGTTCCACCGACGGGACCGGCCTCCGGATCGCTCTCGCCTGCAGCCGTTTCAATGGGCAGGTGACCGGCCTGCTCCTCGCCGGCGCCCTGGCCGAGCTCGACCGCTGCGGTGTCGCCAAGGAGGACCGCACGGTCATCTGGGTGTCGGGCGCCTTCGAGCTGCCGCTGGTGGCCATGGCAGTGGCACGGACCGGCCGCTACGACGCCATCATCTGCCTCGGGGCTGTCATCCGCGGCGAGACCTCGCACTACGAGCTCGTGGCCGGCGAGTGCGCGGCCGGCATCCAGCGCATCCAGCTCGACATGAGCCTGCCGGTCGTCTTCGGCGTCCTCACGACCGACAACCTCGCTCAGGCGCTCGCCCGCGCCGGCGGGGCACTTGGCAACAAGGGTACGGAAGCGGCCATGACCGCGATCGAGATGGTGAACGTGCTGCGGAAGGTCAAGTGGAACCGGCCAGGGCCGCCCGACAGGGCGAGCACCGCGCAGAAGACGCAATAGGGAAACCTGGCCCGGGCGATGTTGCGTCTCGTTCTCCCTAAAGGCTCGCTCGAGCAAGCGACCTTCGAGCTGTTCGCTGCCGCCGACCTGGCCGTTCGCCGGGCGTCCGATGTGGCCTACCGGGCCACGATCGACGACCCGCGCATCGAGGAGGTGCACATCTTGCGCCCCCAGGAGATCCCTACCTACGTGGCAGAGGGCCTGTTCGACATCGGAGTGACCGGCCGTGACTGGGTGGAGGAGACCGGTGCCGAGGTTGTCAGCCTCGGCGAGCTGCGTTATTCGAAGGTGACGACCGAGCCCATCAAGGTTGTGCTCGCGGTCGCTGCGGAGTCACCCGTGCAAAAGGTCCAGGATCTTCCTCAGGGTTGCCGGATCTCGACCGAGTACCCAGGGCTCACCAAGCGTTTCTTGACAGAACGGGGAGTGGAAGCCGAGGTTCGTTTCTCCTTCGGAGCGACAGAGGCGAAAATCCCGGACATCGCCGACGCCGTCGTCGAGATCACCGAGACAGGACGGGCGCTTCGTGCGTCGGGCCTCAGGGTGATCGACACCCTGTTGTTGTCGTACACGGAGCTCATCGCGAACCCGGTCTCGGTCGCCGACCCGGAGAAGCTCCGCGCTATGGGGCAGCTCCTCGTCCTGCTACAGGGCGCCCTCGAGGCCCGGGGCAGAGTGCTCGTGAAACTCAACGTCGCCCCGATAGACCTTCCCAGCATCATCGCCGTGCTGCCCTCGATGCGGTCGCCGACTGTCGCGAAGCTGTTCGGAGAGGCCGGCTACGCCGTCGAGGCCGTGGTTCCCAAGTCGGAGATAAACATCCTGATCCCGGCGCTCAAGGAGCGGGGTGCTACCGACATCATCGAGCTCCCGATCGCGAAGATCGTCCATTGAGCGATCCCGGGCCGCGTTGGCCAGGGGAGGACGGCTCTGCCTTCGGGAACGTCGTGGCCGGCGGCACGCGTAGCTCGCGGCTCGGCAGGGTCCAGGCCTTCGATTCGGAGCGTGGGCTCGGGCTTGTGGTGGCTGTCGATGGTGCCGTCTTCGGGTTCCACAGCACGGCCATCAGCGACGGCAGCCGGCGGGTCGCCGTCGGCGACGCGGTCTCATTCGCGGTCGCCGCTGCGCATGGCGGTCGCTACGAAGCGGTGGGGCTCATCCCGGTCGACCCGGTTTGAGCCTGACTGACGGTCGGCTCGGTTCACTCAGCCCGGCCGGGCTCCAGGTCTTGAAGACCCGGGAGGCCGTCGAGGCTCGTGGTGTTGTTCGATCGCCAGTACTCCCTGATGCCGACCACGCCTTTGCGACCGGCCGATTCCGCCAGTTCAGTCCTGTGCGCCTTGAAGCCCATCAGGGGCACGCCGAAGCCGCATGAGTCGGAGACACGGTCCGCGGACACGACGATGATGGATCGTGAGCCCGCATGCTGGTTCGTCGGGAACCTGCCCGAAAGTTCGTCGAACGCCGCCTCGTCGCGGCCGACGACCAGGCCGCGGCCGTGGATGCGGACGATCCTCGGGTTGCCTTCGAAGGCACAGAACATGAGGACTATGCGGCCGTTCTCGCGCAAGTGGGCGATGGTCTCGACGCTGCTGCCGGTCCTGTCGAGGTAGGCGACGCGATATGGGTCGAGTACCGCGAGCTCGCCGTTGTTGCTTTTCGGTGAGCAGTTCACCAGGCCGTCGCCCGAAAGCGGGGCAGACGCGACGAAAAAGACCGGTTGTGACACGAGGAAGCTGGCGAGGCGGTTGTCGATTGAGGCGTAGGTCCGTCCCATGGGGAGATCGTAGGGTGTCATGGCACTGCCCTGAGCCGTGGCAGGCTTGAGACCATGGGCAGCTTGCATGTTGAGGCAACGACTGACCCGGTCGTGGCGATCGAGCGGGCGCGGGGGTATCTCGCCTCTCATCCCGTCGAGCTCAATCTGATCTGGAGCATCATGAGGCAACGAGTCGACTCGGGCGCGCCTGGTCGGTACTGGTTGCTCGAGTTGGACGGCTACACCGCGGGCATCGTCTTGGAGTCTCCACCCGGTCACTCCGTGGCGATCTCGCCACTGCGAGGCGATCTCGCCGCCGGCATGGCCAGGGCAATCTCCGATGAGGGTCACCGCCTCTCGGGTGTGGCCGGCGAGGCGTCCGCGGCGGCGGCCTTTGCAGGCTGCTGGACCGAGGAAGTAGGTACGGCGGCGGTGGTTGAGGACGCGCAACGCCTTTACATGCTCGGCGACCTCGTCCAGTCCGAAGGCGTGCCCGGTAGGCTCCGCCGCGCCGAGATCTCCGAGCGCGGGCTGGTGATCGAGTGGTGGTCCGCCTTCGAGGTCGAGACCGGCTTGCCTCGCGTTGACGTGTCCGGAGTTGTCGACTCGGGGCTGTCGACCGGTCGCCTGTTCATCTGGGACGACGGCGGTGCCCGATGTCTGGCGCGCGCCACCGAGCCGCTCGGTGGCATCTCCCGGATCGGAGCGGTCTTCACGCCGCCGAGCTGGCGCCGCCGAGGATATGCGGCGGCATGCGTGGGGGCGCTCTGCGCGTGGGTGCGCGGTGAGGAAGGCGCCAACTCGACCCTCTACGCCCAGCTCGGCAACCCCGGCTCGAATGCGATCTATCGCCGGCTCGGCTTTCAGGCCGTCTCGGAGGTGCTCGCCTACCGGTTTGGCGAGGTTGCCAAGCACAGATGAGACGAGTTTCAGCCCCCGAACCAGCCTCGACGTCGTCGGCTCGATCGTGCGCGACCGCCGACGGGACGCTGCCGCGGCAGATCGACCTGGTCGTGACCGACCTCGACGGAACGCTTTGGGACGGGACCGGACGGGTGCATCCCCGCACGCTTCGGGCGCTCGCGACCCTTGGCTCGGCTTCGATCCCGGTTCTGGCTGCCACAGGTCGTAGCGCAAGGAGCGCGTGGCCGGTCATGCAAGCAAACGGGATCGAGTTGCCGGCCGTGTTCCTGGACGGCGCGATCGGCCTGGAGTTCGGAGCGACCACTGCGTTCTGCAGGTATGCATTCACTCCCGCGCTTGCCGCCGAGGTTCTCGGGATCCTCGATCAGCTAGGCGTCAGCCCGTGCATCAATGTCGATACCCCGGGTCGCGACATCGTGCTCGGTGAGCACCCTTTGACTCATCCGGAGTACCTCCGCCGTCTCGAGCCGTGGGTGCGTGAAGAGGATCCCTGGACTGCAGTGCGCAGCCTGTGTGTGTTGTCTTTCTCGCTCTTGGGGCCCGACGAGTCGACGACAAGGGACCTCGCGGCTGAAGTGACGGCCCGGGCTCCTGTGGCAGCCGCATTCTCCCCCGACCGGACCTACGGCGGCGTCCACTTGAGCTTCCGGCCGCTCGGAGTCAACAAGTGGACCGGAGTCGAGGCGTACTGCGCCGTCAAGGGGCTGGATGCGGGCCGTGTGCTCGCGATCGGCGACGCCGACAACGACGTTGAGCTCCTTGACGGGGCCTCGCTCGCCCTCGCCGTGGCCGACGCGACAGCAGCGGTCCTCCAGCGCGCGGACCGAGTGCTGGCAACTGCGAGCGAGGGAGGCTGGGCCCAGATCGTCGATCTGCTGGGCTCGTCCAGCGAGACCTGTTAGCGGCTGGCACCGGCGCTCTCTCGGTGGCCACTGCGTACTGAGTGGTTCCAGCCAGGCTTCCCAGCCAGGCTTCCCAGCCAGGCTTCCCAGCCAGGCTTCCCAGCCAGGCTTCCTGGTCGAGTTGGTCAGGCGTCGCTCTCCGGATGGGCTTGCCCGTCGGAAGCCGGGGTCACCGATGAGATTCGGACGAAGGCGAGCCTAATCTGGGACAAACCTTCGGCGAGCGGCCGGGCGTGCTGGCCGAGGCGGTCACCGAGCCCGTCCACCAGCAGGCCGAGGGCATCGATCGCGAGGCGCGCCTTTTCGAGCTGGGGCGGCTGCTGAGAGAGGTGCAAGGCCGCCAGCTCGAAGAGCCCGTAGCAATGGTTCGCGACCACGTCCTCGGCCGGGGCCGCGGCAAGGTGCTTGGCGACCTCGAGCAGCTCCTCCTCGGCTGCTTGGTCCTCCTCGCTCATCGTGGTTGCCCCGGCGTTTTCCAGGCGACTGGGCGGCGGCTTTTCCTGCGACCTGCCGGGCGACCCAGGTCTGCTGGGCGACCCAGGTCCGCCGGGCGACCCAGGTCCGCTGGGCGACCCAGGTCCGCTGGGCGACCCAGGACCAGGAGATTCTCCAGTACCGGACCCCCCTTCGCCCGGTCGCGGCACGCGATGTTCCCCTTCTGGTGTCCACAGGCTGCTCATGCTGCTAGCGTACGTGGTGACAAAGTAAGGGAAGCGGGGTGCGCCTGGCGGCGTGACTCCCACCCGGCCACCGTGGGCTCTGCCAATGTGTGCGCCTGGTCTTGAGTGTGGCTGGCCGGTTTCCCGGCTTCCCTTTCGTACGGTCGAGCAATGTCTCGGCCCTGACGAGAGGACGACGCCCAATCACCACTGTTCCCAGCTCCAATGAGCCACGGATCAATGACCGTATCCGTGCTCGTGAGGTCCGGCTTGTCGACGCTGAAGGCGACCAGCTCGGGATCACGCCTCTTGCACAGGCGCTCGCCATTGCCCAGCAGCAAGATCTCGATCTGGTGGAGGTGGCGCCTCTGGCGAATCCCCCGGTCTGCCGGATCATGGACTATGGGAAGTTCAAATTCGACGCTGCGCAACGGGCGAAGGAGTCGCGGCGCAAGACGAGCAACATCGGCATCAAGGAGATGAAATACCGGCCGAAGATCGGACCGGGTGACTTCGACACCAAGACCCGCCAGGTGCTCAGGTTCTTGAACGAGGGCCACAAAGTCAAGGTGACGGTGATGTTCCGGGGACGGGAGGTCATCCACCCGGACCTGGGAAAGCGCATTCTCGACCGAATTGCCGAGCAAATCGACGGAGTGGCCAAGATCGAGACGGAAGGTCGCCTGGACGGACGGAACATGGTCATGGTGCTCGCACCCGATAAGCGGGCGAGACAGTCATCAGAGGCGAGACAGTCATCAGAGGCGAGACACGTGACCGGGGAACGGAACCGGGTGGCCACCAACGGCAACGCGCCGGCTGAGGCTGGACCGACAGATGACCTCGGCTCAGCTTCAGTTGAGGTGACTGTGGAGGTGGCTCCTGAGATGGTGACTGTGGAGGTGGATCCCCAGGTGGAGACCCACCGGTAGGTAGGGAGTGGTACAGGAAGCAACAAGAAAGGCGCCGCGGGATGGTCCCGGTCGCCGGTGTAGCCGCCCCGCGCGAAGGCCCGTGCGGGTCGCGGCGACAGAGCTGCGCCACTGGACCGAGACGGGAACGGTCCTAGAGGTAGAGCACTGACAGCAGTGCAAGACGAAGACACAAGACGAAGACAGAATCGAAGGCGAGGGACACGGAAATGCCGAAGCAGAAGACGGACCGGGGTGCAGTGGCCCGTTTCAAGATCACTGGGACCGGGAAGATCAGGCGCCGGCAGCAGAACCGTGGCCACATGCTCGAAAAGAAGTCATCGGTTCGCACTCGTCGCCTCGCCCACGAGGTCGGGGTGTCCTCAGCCGACCGCAAGAGCGTTCGCCGGCTGCTCGGGATCTAAGGACCAGCCGAGCCTGCCTGAGGGGACCCCATCCGGTGAGGTCCTGGCCTGGTCATGCGCTCCGCTGCTCCGACACGAACTCAAGAACACAACTGATCGCACTGGTATCGACGATGAAGGGAGCCCCCAAATGGCCAGGGTGAAGCGCGCAGTCCACGGCAAGAAGCGCCGGAGGACCGTTCTCGAACGCGCACAGGGCTTCTATGGCAACAAGTCGCGCTCGTACCGGGCCGCGAACGAGCAAGTCATGCACTCGCTGCAGTACGCCTATCGCGACCGCCGTGCCCGGAAAGGCGACTTCCGGAAGCTCTGGATCCAACGCATCAACGCCGCAGCACGCCTGAACGGCACGACCTACAGCCGATTCATTGCCGGCTTGCACAAAGCAGAGGTGGAAGTCGACCGCAAGATCCTCGCCGATCTCGCGGTTCGCGACCCACAAGCGTTCTCAGCACTCGTGCAGATCTCCGTGGCAGCTCTCGGAGACGACGCCTCGTACACGGGCGAGGAAGACAACGTTGATGAGGCAGCTTCCTAAGTCTAAATACCAACTTGAGCGTTAGTCTCACTAACGGTCCGAGCGAGCATCAACGTGAGCTTGAGCGTTAGACGGCTTGGCGCACGTGACCAGCGTGTTCAGCGTCTGCGGCGACTGCTCCGCCGCTCGAGTGTGCGAGACACCGAGCACGCCTTCGTGGCCGAGGGCGTGAAACTTGTCGAGGCCGCGCTGGACGCCGGTGCTCCGGTCGAGTTGCTCTTTGTAGCTGCCGATTGGCGGTCGTCAGCGCCCGCAGTGGCCGTCGTCGAGCGAGCGGCCAGGGCTGGGCTGGTTATCTTCGAGCTAGGCCCCGGGATTATGGAGCGGGTGGCCGACACTGTGAGTCCACAATCCGTCTGTGCGGTCGTCGAGGCGGTCGACATAGGACTGGACGAGTTGCTGTCCGGTCGTCAACCGCGCGGGTTCCGGTTCCCATCCGGTGCTGGGCCGCGCAGCGTGCCTTCCGGACCCGGGCCGCGCAGCGTGCCTTCCGGACCCGGGCCGCGCAGCGTGCCTTCCGGATCTGGGCCGGAAAGAAGACCCGACTTGGTGCTCGTCTGTGTGGACGTGCGCGATCCGGGCAACCTTGGGGCCGTGCTCCGCATCGCGGGTGCCACTGGCGTCAAGGGCGTCATCTGCTGCGCGGGCACCGTCGACCCGTTCAATCCAAAGGTCGTGCGCGCAAGCGCCGGCGCGGTGTTCCGGGTGCCTCTCGTGGTAGGCGCCACGCCGGCCGAGGCCCTCGGGGCCTTGGCCGAGTTCGGTTTCCGATGCTGGGCGACTGTGCCCCACGGTGGGACCGACTACGCCGTCGCCGACCTCGAGGGGCCAACCGCGCTCGTGCTCGGCAACGAGGGAGCCGGGCTGCCAGCCGAGGTCGTGAGCGGGCTGAACGGTTCGCTGACGATCCCGATGGAGGATGGGACCGAGTCGCTGAACGTGGCGATGACCGTTGCCGTGCTCTGCTTCGACGCGGTGCGCCGTCGCCGCACGTCAGCGAGCTGAGAGTGCCATAGCATGGCCCGATGGCATCCCCCGACCAGGCGCTTGTGGCATCGCCGGGCCAGCCGCTTGTCGTCCCATCGCCGGACCAGCCGCTCGAAGGTGGCAGCGTGACCACTGGACCTTTGACGCCCGAGTTCTCCGGGGAGATCGCCGAGCTCGAGACCGAGGCGATAACCGCCCTCGAAGAAGCTACTGATCTGGAGGCGCTCGACGAGTGCGAGCGCGTGGCGTTCCGATCGAAAAGGTCCCGTTTCGCAGAGCTGTACCAGCGGCTCGGGTCGATGGTGCCCGAGGAACGCCCGGAGGCGGGCCGGCTTCTGAACGAGCTGCGCGCCCGGCTCGAGACGGTCGCGGACGGCCGGCGAATGGAGCTCATGGCGGCTGCCAGGGCCGAACGGCTTGCCGCGGACCGCCTGGACCTGACCGAGGTGCTGCCCGGGCACCTGGCGGGGCACCTGCATCTCGTCACCCAGGTGCGCGAGGCGCTCGAGGACGTCTTCGTCGGCATGGGTTATGAGATCGCCGAGGGGCCCGAGGTCGAGACGGGCTGGCGTAACTTCGAGGCGCTCAACATCCCCGAGGACCATCCCGCCCGGAGCCCTCTCGACACTTTCTACGTCGACTTCGGCGAGCCCTGGAGCGTGCTCTTGCGCCCTCACACCTCGCCTGTGCAGATAAGGCTTCTGCAGCGGGGCGTGCTGCCCATCTATGCGGTGGCGCCCGGTCGCACGTACCGAAAGGACACACCGGACTCGACCCATTTGCCCGTGTTCCATCAGATCGAGGGGCTCGTCGTCGACCGCGGTGTCACCTTTGCGGACCTGAAAGGGACGATCGACACGTTCGTCCGTGCCATCTTCGGCGCAGGGACGAGGACCCGGCTGCGCCCCGCGTACTTCCCGTTCACCGAACCGTCGGCGGAGTTCGAGATGTCGTGCGTGATCTGTGGCGGCGAGGGTTGCCGGACCTGTGCCGGCGTCGGCTGGATCGAGCTCGGCGGCTGCGGGATGGTGCATCCGGCGGTGTTCGAGGCGACCGGCGTCGATCCCGAGCAGTGGACTGGGTTCGCCTTCGGGTTCGGGATCGACCGGATTGCGATCATGCGGCACGGCATCGCCGACTTGAGGGTGATGATCGAGAACGACTTGAGGTTCCTCGGGCAGTTCTGAGCGCTCGAGCGAGCTGAGATGTTGCGCGCGAGCGCCGGGCTTGGGCAGTGTCTGCAAGGTGACGAGGCAAAGCGAGGCAACACAACGCGGGGCACGGCAAGTTACCCCGGACGAGGCTTGAGGAGACGAGGAAGTGCGCGTTCCACTGTCGTGGTTGCGGGAACTGACACCGCTCGAGACACGACCAACCGATCGCTCTGAGGTGGCCGCGCTCGCAGGCGACCTCGACGCGCTCGGCTTGGTCGTCGAGGGCGTGGAGAGGGTCGGCGAAGGCTTGCGCGACGTCGTGTTGGCCCGCGTTCTCGAGATCGCCGCCATCCCGAAGGCGGACAGGATCCGGCGTGTCGTAGTCGACGCGGGCGGCCCCGAGCCGGTCGAGGTGGTTTGCGGAGCGTGGAACTTCGAGGTCGGAGACATCGTCCCGTTCGCGCCGGTGGGTGCGCTGCTGCCGGGTGACTTTCTGATCGAGCAGCGGCGGATGCGGGGCGTGGTCTCTAACGGGATGATCTGCTCGGGTCGCGAGCTGCGGCTTTCGGAAGATCACGACGGGATCCTCGTACTCGGGCGGAGCGTGCCGGGGGATCCGGAGCGTTTGCTTGCTCGCTCTGATCAGGTGCTCGCCGGCACTGGTCATCAGCTCGAGCTCGGCATGCCGCTTGCCGACTACCTAGGGCCCGGATACGAGCCCGATGTCGTGTTCGACCTGGCCATCGAGGGCAACCGGCCCGACTGCCTTTGCATCGCTGGCATCGCGCGGGACATAGGCGCCCGCCGGGGTCTCCCGCTCCAGCTTCCCGAGCCCGTCGTGGAGGAGGGACCTGAACCCGCCTCCGCGTTCGCAAGCGTCGAGGTACTCGCGCCGGAGCTGTGCCATCGGCTCATTGGCAAGGTGCTGCTCGGCGTGACCAGTGTCGCGTCGCCAGCGGTCATCGGCCGCCGACTGACCTTGGCAGGGATGCGGCCGATCGACGCGATCGTCGACGCGTCGAACTGTGTGATGCTCGAGCTCGGCCAGCCGACGCATCCATACGATCTCGACCGGCTCGCTGGCTACGGGCTGCGAGTTCGAGCGGCTCGTGCCGGCGAGGAGCTCGTCACTCTTGACGGGGTGACCCGAGTGCTGGGGACCGCTACGGCCAAGCCGGACGACCTGCTCGCGGGAACCGACTGTCTCATCTGCGACGCCGAGGACCATCCGGTCGGGATCGCGGGGATCATGGGCGGCCAGTCGAGCGAGATCAGGTCGGAGGCTTCGCGGGTGCTGCTCGAGGTCGGTTCTTTCGTTCCTGTGGCCGTCGCTCGGACTGCCCGGCGAGTCGGGCTCAGGACAGAGGCATCCGTGCGCTTCGAGCGCGGGGTGGATCCGGAGATGATGGAGCGCGCGGCACTGCGTTTCTGCGAGCTCGTGGTCGCTGCCTCTCGAGCGGCGGGGGTCGCTCCGCCCGTGGTTGCGGCGGGTTCGCTCGATGCGCACCCTGTGGCCTACGTGCCATGGCGGATTGCAGTCCGAACGGACCGGATCGGTGCACTGCTTGGAACCGAGCTTCAAGACTCGGAGGTCGGGGAGCTCCTGGAACCTTTGGGCTTCGAGACAAGCCTTCCCGACGACCGCTCCTCGGGTGTTCTCGAGGTCGAGGTCCCTTCGTTCCGCCCTGACGTCCGTCGTGAGGTGGACGTGACAGAAGAGGTGGCGCGGCGGATCGGTTACCAGGAGCTGCCGGTGTCGCAGCGGCGGTCTCCATTTGTAGGTCGGCTCACGGATCTGCAGGTTCTGCGCCGCCGGCTGAAGCGGGTGCTGGCCGGGCTCGGAGCGCACGAGGCATGGACGATGTCGATTGTCGAGCCGCGGGACCAAGAGCGCGGGGGAGTGGTCGGTCCTCTTGTCGAGCTGCTGAACCCCATGGTCGCAGAGGAGTCCGCCTTGAGGGGAGGACTGCTTCCGGGTCTGCTCGAGGCGATGCGCCACAACGTCGGTCACCGCCATCCCTGGCTGCGGCTGTTCGAGATTGGCGACGTGTTCGCGATGCCGCGCCCGCCGACAGCGTCGGAACCGGAAGAAGGATCGTCTAGGCCTGCCGCGCTAGGCGCCCCGGAGCTGCCTGACGAGTGGGAGCTGGTCGCACTGCTTCTTGCGGACGTCGACGACGACGCCGGCGCAGCGGTGAACGCCTGGCGCGTGATCGCAGACGCGCTCAGGTTAGAAGCGACCGAGCTCCGCCCTGCCGTCAGGGCCGGCCTCCACCCGGCGCGGACCGCGGAGATCGTGGCCGGCGGCGTCGTGCTCGGCGTCGTTGGTGAAGTGGACCCGGAGACGCTTCGGGCCTATGACCTGCCGCACCCGCGAGCGGGCTGGCTTGAGCTCGACCTTGGGAAGCTCGCAGCCGCACCGCGCCGATCGCTCGCCGCACGACCCGTGAGCCGGTTCCCCTCCAGTGACGTCGACCTTGCCTTCGTTGTGGCCGACTCAGTCCCCGCCGCAGCAATCGAAACGACACTCGGCCGCACCGCCGGCGACCTGTGCGAATCCGTAGAGCTCTTCGATGTCTACCGGGGGCCGGGCGTGAGCGAGGGCTCACGAAGCCTCGCCTTCCGGTTGCGGTTCTGTGCCCTTGAGCGGACCCTGACCGACGCCGAGGTCGCGGAGCTCAGAACTCAGTGCATCAGCGCGGTCGAGACTGAGTACCAGGCCACGCTCAGGGGTTGAGGTCCTCGCAGACGGAGCGGGATCAAGGGAGCGAATCAGCGCATGGGATTCAGCCGGGGGACTAACACAGCCGGACTCTTGAGAGGCCGCCGACGCCGCGCTGCGCTGGGCGACGCTACGTCGGGCCGACGCTGCGCTCGGCCACGCTGCGCTCGGCCACGCTGCGCTGGGCGACGCTACGTCGGCCGCGCTGCGCTCGGCCACGCTGCGCTCGGCCACGCCGAGCCGGCCACTGCGTCGGCCGCGCTGCGCCGCGGCGGGCCGGCTCAGGCGGCGTGGCTCGAGCCGTCGGCGCTCCGGCGGTCGG
>Ga0187868_1001537_pt1 | contig 16262 bp, 17 predicted proteins | sample June2016WEW_13_4_FD_133014 | JGI IMG/M metagenome (GOLD analysis project Ga0187868, IMG submission 133014) | Peatland microbial communities from SPRUCE experiment site at the Marcell Experimental Forest, Minnesota, USA - June2016WEW_13_40 | ecosystem: Environmental > Terrestrial > Soil >... | reverse complement strand
CTCCCCCTCAACGATTCATTTCCATGACTTGAGAAAAAGGGAGAACCCAAAGATGAAACGAATTGCTCGCAAGTTTCTCGGTGCTTCTTGGCAACGCAATCTTGTGGTCGCAATCGCCCTCACTCTTCTCGTCGCAGCTCCCGCTTTCGCTCAGGCGGGCAATTCCCCCTGGGAGAACGCAGTCAACGTCCTGATGACGGCGTTTACAAGCACCATTGCGCGCGGACTGTCGCTTGTCGCGATCGTCGTGTCCGGCCTCACCTTCGCCTTCGGTGAAGGCGGGTCGAAGCGTGTCCTGGCCGGAGTGCTGTTCGGCGTCGGGATGGCCATCGCAGCCGTGAACTTCCTGGCCTGGCTCTTTCCGGGTGCCTGAAACGCGTTGATCCCAAAAGGACGAGAACATGGCGGAAGCAAGACGCATCAACAAAATCCATCGGTCGCTATCCCGGCCACTCACGATCCTCGGGGCCGAGCGAAAGCTCTTCTTTTTCGCCATGTGCCTGGGTGCCGGGACATTCAACCTCTTGGGCAGCCTGGCGGGCGGGCTGTTGATGTTCCTGCTGCTCTACTTCGTGGCGCGGTGGGCCACCCAAACCGATCCGCAGATCCTGCGGTTTCTCCTCACGGCGGCTAGGTTGCGCGCCGGGTACGACCCGATGAAGTTCACCCCGATTCTGGTTCGAAGGGATGGCCATGTTCAGGCTTAGCCGGATCTTCAAGAACTACGGCGAGACGGGCTCGCTAGGGGAGCAGATCAATCTTTACGGTTTCATCGGGCCTCAACTGTTTCTCACGAAGTCCGGGGAGACGGGATTGATCCTCGAAGTTCGAGGCGTCGATTACGAGTGTCTCGATAGTGGGTCCATCGACGGCTTGACAAAGCGGCTCGAGTCGGCCCTGAAGCTCTTTGACGAGAACTGCCGGGTTTACCAATACCTGTTCAAACGGAACAACGAAACCATTCCCTACAAGCTCTACGACAACCCGGTCGTGGACGCGGCCATCAAGAATCGCATCGCCTACCTCGCAAGCAAGGCGGACACTCTTTTTTCACTCTCCGTCTATTACGCCGTGCTCTACCGGGAATCTGAGGCCGCGCACAAGCTCGCGGGCGTACTGCGGGAGTTTTCAAAAAGCCCGCAGAGAGGTTTCGCGGAGCTCGCCGCGCAACTGTCGGCCAAGAAGCAAGTCCTCGTGCTCGGCGAGCACGTCGAGCGCGCCCAGTCCGTGCTGCTTCAAAAAGCCCGCAGCTTCATCCTGCAGGTCAGCGACTTCCTCGCGGTCCGGATTCTCGACAAACAGGAAGCGTTCCGCGTACTGAAGCGCACGCTCAACTTCGATCCCCAGAAGCTTGAACTTGCCAAACTCAAGCACGACACCTTCCTCGACTATTACCTGCCCGAATCCCATTTGGAATGCCATCGCCGGCACCTGCGAATCGACGATTACTACGTCAAGGTGTTGACGCTCAAGGAGCCCGCGGCCCAAAGCTTCCCCCTCATCCTCAAGCGCCTGCTCGAAGTCGAAGCGAACTACTACGTCGTGACCGAGTGGAAGAAGGAAGACTCCGGCAAGACGCGCCGGACCATCCAGGCCAAACGCCGTCACTTTCACAATACGAAGCGCTCTTTTTTCAGCCAGGTAAACATGAACGATGCCGCTCCCCAGGACATGCTCCTCGATGATTCAAAGGAATCGCAAGTCCGGGAACTCGGCGAAGGCGTTCAGGAGATCGAACTTCGCGGGAACTACTTCGGCCTGTTTTCACTGACCGTCGTGATTTATGACCTCGATTTGACGCGGGTGGATAGGGCGTGCGCGGAATTCTACAAGGTGTTCAGCGTCCACGACGCCCAGCTCTATGAAGAAAAATACAACCTCCTGAACGCGTACCTGGCGACGGTTCCCGGCAACCACGCCTTCAACCTCCGCTACCTGTATCTGCTCAACACCAACTACGCCGATTTCTCGTTCCTGTTCACGCTTCACTCGGGCGAGCCGCGCAACAGCCATCTCCGCGAGGAGTATCTCGCGGTCCTGGAGACCAACCACCACACACCGTACTTTCTGAACCTCCACTATCGCGACGTGGCGCACACCATGATTCTCGGCCGGACCGGTGCCGGTAAGTCGTTCTTGTTGAACTTCCTCATCACTAACCTGCAGAAGTACGCGCCGCACACGTTCATCTTCGACCTGGGAGGGGGTTTCGAGAGCCTCACCCAACTTTTCGGCGGCTCCTACGTCCGGGTGGGTCTGGAATCCGGAGACTTCAAGATCAACCCGTTCGCGCTTGATCCCACCAAGGAAAATCTCGATTTCCTTGCGCTGTTTCTCAAGGTCTTGATGCACGGCGAGAGGCCAGGCGCGATCGATCCCGCCGCCGAGCGCGATCTCTACCACCAGATCGAAAACTTATACTCGGTCTCGCCCGAACTGCGCACGCTGGGTGTGCTGGCCAATACCCTGAGCCACGACCTCGCAGGGCGTCTCGCCAAATGGACGAGAGGCGGACAGTTCGGATTTCTCTTTGACAACGCGGAAGACACCGTTTCCTTTTCCCGCTTCCAGTGCTTCGACTTCCAGCGCATGAGCCAGTACCCCGAGCTTTTGGAACCCCTGCTGTTTTACATCCTGCATCGAGCCAACGCCGTGATCGCAGACCGCCGGGTTTCGTCCGTGTTCAAGGCGTTCTTTATCGACGAAGCATGGGTGTTCCTGAAGAACCCGAGCATCCAGCGGTATGTCGTCGAAGCGCTCAAGACCTGGCGCAAGCACAACGCAGCGATGGTGCTCTCAACCCAATCGCTCGACGAACTCAGGCGCTCGGATATTTTGGACGTCATCATCGAAAGCTGCGCCACGAAAATCTTCCTTGCGAACCCGGACATGGACCGCGACCTCTATCGCCGCCAGTTTCACTTGAACGAAAACGAAGTGGAGCTCATCGCCAACCTCATCCCCAAACAGCAGTTCCTGATCAAGACGCCGGAGCTCGCGAAAGTCGCCAACCTCAACGTCGATCCCAAGAGCTACTGGCTCTATACCAACGACCCCTACGACAACAAGAAACGCAAAGAGGCCTTCGAGACCTATGGTTTTGAGAAAGGCCTCGAAGTGCTCGCGGGAGGTCAGCCGTGACTCCAGGTTCCCAGCAACACCACTCACTCAAAAGGAGCAGCCCGATGAAACAAATGTTTCGCAAATTCTCGCTTCGCGCGGTCGTCATCGTTTTCCTGGTATTCGGTGTTTTGCATCCTTTGCCTTCGCGTGCCGCGACGGATGCGGCGCGCGTCGTCAAGTATTCGAAAGAAGACATCGTCCCGGTTCGAGCCAAGCTCCGGTTCTCGACGCTCATCGTCCTTCCCGATGACGAGGAGATTTTGGACTTCACTACCGGAGACAAAGAGTTCTGGATCATCAATGGAGCGCACAACCTTTGCTACGTGCATCCGGCCCAAGCCGGCATTCGCAGCAACTTGAACCTGATTACCGCGAGCGGGCACGTCTATTCCTTCCTGCTGACCGAGATCACGAGCGACCCCACTGCCGAACCCGATCTCAAAATCTTTATTGAACGCAAGGAAGGTTCGAGCGTCGCTCTCGGGAGCGGGTTGCGTGGTTACGTGAGTGCCGGAGAGGCCGAGGCGTACAAGAAGGAACTCGACGCGCTGCGGGCAGAGACGGCAGACCGGGTCCGCGCGGCCCAGTCCCAATCCACCGACGAGGTCAACCGCTTCCGCTCGGGTTACGCGACCAAGCTGCAGTTTGATTACCCGCTCGATGCGAAGTCCGCCCGTGAACCCTTTGCCGTTTCCGTCATCTACCACGACGACGCGTTCACCTACATCCGGTCGGCCGCGCGTGAAAAACCTGCTCTGTACGAAATCAAGGACGGCAAGCCCAACCTGATCACCTTCCAGGTCGAGAACGGCGTCTATATCGCGCCCAAGATCATCGACTCGGGCTATCTCGCGATCGGCAAGAAAAAGCTGCCGTTTGCGCGGCGCGTGGCCGCGAACTAAGGAGAGAACGATGGCGGAGATCCCTCAGATTCAGGAAAAAGCACCGAAGGCACCAGGCCTTTTGCCGAAGAACGTCCAATCCTGGCTTCTCGTTGGCCTCGCTTTTCTCATGGTCGCCATCATGTGGCTGACCGGAGGCAAGAAACCCCAAACACCCGCCAAGACGGGGACAGTTGCGCCTCCGGCTGCCGCCCCACTTGAAGTCAACGAGACCAAGATTGCCGAGATGCAAAACCGGATCGAGGAACTGCAGCGCCAGCAACTGGTCGCGCAGTCGGCGCTCGCGCAACAGACGCGCTTGCTCGGCGCCGCAGCGCAAGACCCCCAGCAGCCATCCCCACAACAGAACGGTGTCACTGCGCCGCCCGAGCAAAAGCCGGAAGACCCGATTGTTACCGAGCGGAAGAGGCGCGACTACGTGTCGCTGTTCGCGTCCAATGTGGCCCTGACCTACCGAACCGCCCCGGCTCGTGCGACGGCCGAGCCCGAGGCCCCGGCCGCGACAACGAGTTCACCGCCTTCCGAAACCGACACTGCCCAGATCGCTCAGCTTCTCAAGGAATTGCAGCCGAATCCTGCGCCGCGGGTTGCGCCGGCTCCGGCACGAAGCGATTCCGCCGAAACGAACACTGACCGAAAGGAGGAAAGCTACGCCGCCGCTAATCGCGCGGCGGGAAAAACGTACGTTCTGTTCGAAGGGACCATTCTTGAAACCGTTCTCATCAACCGGCTCGACGGGCAGTTCTCCGGCCCCGTCGAGTGCCTACTTTCGACCGACGTGTATTCGAACGACCGCCAGCACCTGTTGATCCCTGCGGGCGCGAAGTTGCTCGGTGAGACCAAGAAGGTAGACACCTTCGGTCAGACGCGTCTGGCCGTTGTCTTCCACCGGTTGCTCATGCCCGACGGATACTCCGTCAGCCTCGACCAGTTCAAGGGACTCAATCAGACAGGCGATACCGGCCTCCGCGATCAGGTCAACAACCACTACCTGCGCATCTTCGGCGTGTCACTCGCTATCGGCGCTTTGGGGGCCGTAGCGCAAGGCGGGGCGAGCGGGTCTCTCAACGCATCGAGTTCCGACCTCATGCGCCAGGGATTTGCCGCAAGCACCGCGCAATCCTCCTCGCAGATTCTCGACAAGTTCCTGAACGTCATGCCAACCGTGACGATCCGGGAAGGCCACCGCGTCAAAGTCTATCTCTCGGGTGATCTTGCTTTGCCCGACTACAACACCCACACCATGCCTTCTGATCTCTAGAAGGCGACAAGGAGAAAGTCCAATGAAAAGAAAGATTCTGATTTGCCTACTCGCATTGGGGTTGAGCGTGGGCACCGCTACCGCGCAGTTCGGGAGCGGGATCGTCTACGACCCGACGAACTACGCGAACGCCGTTCTCCGGTACAAGCAGCTCCAGCAACACCTGATTCAGTTGCAGAAGAGCTACGACAAGATCACATCACAACTCAACCTCGCCATGCAGATGGCTACCTTCATCCGAAACATGCCCGCCCGCTACCGCGCGTTGTTTTCTCAGTGGAGGAATGTGACCTCACCAAACACCTTTGGGAATACGGGATCGTGGGTCACCGGGATCAACTCGGGGCTGTTTCCTAACATCAACACCGGCTACCGCAAGGCGACAACGCCGCTCGCCCAGTACGACCCGAATGAACTGTCGGGAATGGATGCGTCGGAACTCGGGCGGGTGCAGTCCGAGTACGCGTCGGTCGAACTCGCCGACGGCGCGAACATGAATGCGATGGCCACCATCGGCTCGATCCGTGGCAGCGCCGACACTATTCAAACTCAAATCTCGAACCTCGAACAAGACTCGTTCTCGGACGATTCCGGTCTCAACAGCGAGGTCTCCGTTCTGAACAAGATCAATGCGGCAAATGTTCTGACCCTCCGCACCGTCCAAGACTCGAACAAACTCCTCGCGTCGCTTCTGGAACAACAGACCATCCTTGCCAAGCAACAGCGCGACGCCACCACCAACGCCATCAACACCGATATCGGCCGCCAGGCAAGCATGGCCGGCAACATTGCCCAGGTGACCGGCACGATCACCGATTCACTACAAAACTTCCGCATGCCGTAGACGTGCGGAGAATCCTGGCCCTCGCCCGAAGGAGCTGACGGCAGTGCAAACCGACTATCTGCAGTACATCTTCCAGGCGATCAACACGTTGCTCACCCAGAACCTCGGCTTCTTCGACGCGATGGGCCAGAATCTTTTTCGTTCCTTCGCCACCATCCTCGTGGTCTGGTACGGCGTGAAGTCCGCGCTCGCCGCCGCAGGCGGCCGGAGTCCTTTCCACTTCGACAATTTCGCGAGCCTGCTCCTGACCATCAGTTTCGGCTTCGCGATGGTCAACTACTACAGCACGCCCATTCCCGGCGTGGGCGTGAGCTTTCACAATCTGGTCACCAATGAAGCGCAATTCCTGGCGAGCAAGATCGACCAGGCGCAGCTCCAGACCGTCATTCAGGGCGTGGCGGATTTCGAGTCCCGCATGGATTCGCCGAGCTGGGGCGACATCCTCGGCACGGCGATTTACGTAACCGTGACCGTCCTACTCGCCGCAGCCCAGGCGATCGCGCTTGTGGTGATCGCCTACGGGTTCATTGCCACGGCGGTGTGCGTTCTGGTCGGACCCATCTTCGTCCCGTTTTTCATCGTGCCGAAGATGGAGTGGCTGTTCTGGGGCTGGTTTCGTTGCTTCCTCCAGTACGCCTTCTACCAGGTCATCGCGGCGGCCGTCGTTTCCGTAATCGGGAACCTGATGATCGGAGCTCTCAAGCTTCCTCCCGCCGGCACTCTTTCGACCGTCCAGCTCATTGCCTGGTTTCCCGTCCTCTTCATTACGTTTCTCGCTTCGATCTATGTCCTGCTCAAAGTGCCTTCGCTCACCAATCACATATTCAGCGGCACGGCAGGAGGCTCCTCCGCCGGGCTGCTCGAAGCGGGGGCCGCGGGGGCCGCCGCCATCGCGAGGGGGCTGTGATGGACCGTGACGCCACGTTTGAAAACGCCAAGCAGCTGTACCTCGAATCGAATGGTGACCCAATGGTGACGAATACCTATCTGAAGCTCGCTCTGGTTCTCATCTCGCTTGTGGCGGTGGGCCTGGCGCTGGTCGATTTGAAAACGATTCGCACCTTTCAGAACTTCCGGCCCCTGGTCATCCGCATCGACGATCTCGGTCGCGCCGAAGCCATCAATTACCACAACCTTGAATACAAGCCGCAGGACGCCGAAGCGAAGTATTTTCTGTCGCAGTTCTGCGCGCTCTATTACCGCCGCAACCGCTACACGATTCAGGATGACTTCTCGAAGTCTCTCTACTTCCTGGACGGCAAGCTCGCCGACGGCATCCTCGACGCCTACCGCAAGGACGACATCGCCAGGAAATTCATCACCAACACCGCAGCCCCCGAGATCGACGTGGACGTAAAGAAAGTGGCGCTCGAAGAAATGCAGACGCCGCCCTTCCGCGCCCGGGTCGACTTCTACATGGTCTATTACTCTCCGGCGGATCACAGCGAGATCAAGCGCGATCTATACACCGCGAACTTCGTCTTCGTTTTCAAGTCCCAAGTCCCGAATGAACTGATTCCCATCAACCCGCTGGGAATGACCATCACGTATTTCCGCGAAGACGAGGCATTCAAATGAGGGCCGGCGCCGAAAGGCAAACCCAGGAGGTCGCGGGTGGTCGCCTGGCAACATCGGCCCAACCTCCGCGCGCCACGCGGTCCCCCGCTGCACGAGCTTCCTGCCAACACGCGCTGTATCCCAACCGGCCGATCGCGCCCCCCGATACACCAGGCGCGCTCCGAGAGGGCCTCCGTTGCTCGACGGCTTCCCGCCCGCTCCCAGAAGGGATTCTCCAAAGGCCCCGGCACGCGAGGAGAACCCCGTGATTGCCAATTCTCTGATCACCACCATCGCCATCCTGCTGGCCGTCGGCTTCTGGCTCATGGGCCGGCTGCGGTTTCTCATCCCCTACCGGCACATCCTCATTCATCAATATGGGGCCGTGATCCTTCTCTCTGTCGCTGTCCTGTTTGTGAATGTCTTTGCCGCCCTGTACGTCGTTCAGCGCAAATTCTTTTTGAAGGATACAGGCCGGAAGCTCTCGCACATCGACAAACAGGCAATCATCGGCCGCTCCTCCCTCCCCTCGCCAAATGACGGAAGCGACGAGGCACTGCCATGAAGAACGGGCATCGAGTCGGCCGCCTCGGCGCGCCCGAGGAGGCTCACTGACATGTCCCGCGGCTTCTCACCTCAGGACCCGGATGACATCCGCAGCGGCCTTCCGGCCCCGGATGACCGGCCAGCGGCGAGCGAGGGTCGCCACGCCGAGATCGCTCGCACCGGCGGCGCGTCCCCATCACTTGAACAGCTGCCTGATCGCTCGCAAGAAAACAGTCGCCCGGAAATTCATTCGACCGACGGGCGAGCGGTCCTCTACGACCGCGACCGCGGCTACCGCTTGAGCGAATCCGAAATTCGCACGATTGCCGAACTCGGCAGGTTTCGGGTCATTGCCTCTCACGACCTCGCCCACCATGCGTACGCTGGCCGTGAGGAACAGGCCGCGCCCGACGTCCAGAATCTCGTTCGCAAAGGCCTGGTGCGAAAGGGCACTTTTGAAGGCCCCGAAGCCACGCCCAGAGAGCTACTGACACTCACCAAACGAGGACACAAGCTTTTGCGCGCGATCCAACTCGTTCCGCAAGATCAAGCGGTCTATCACGGCTTCGTCAAACCCAGGGAAGCAAATCATGATGCGGACCTCTATCTCCTCTACCAGAAAGAGGCACACCGGATCGAAAAAGACGGCGGCAGGAACCTCAGGGTCATCCTCGATTACGAACTCAAGCGGAAAATCAATCGGGACCTCGCCCGTTTTGGAACGACCGCGAGAAAGGAAATTGCACAGCGCCACGGCCTTCAGGTCGTCCGAAACAAGATTCCCATTCCCGACATGCAAATCGAGTACGAAGCCCGCGAGGGAGAAATCGACAGGGTGAATCTCGAGCTTGTTACCGAGCACTACCGGGGCCGCAGCGTCGCGGAGAAGGTCCGTGCAGGATTCTCGCTGTACACCCCGCACGGCGAGGGGGACCGCTTGAGGCGCGTGCTCGATCAGCACGAACTAACTGCGGAGATCCTATCGCTATGAAAATCTCGGACGAGCATATCGCGGCGGTTCAAGCGCTGGGTTATACGAGCGATGAAGCGCGTTTCCTATACATCGCCGCCACGCACTCCGGCTATTTCGTGCCCCGACAGTTCAACGCGTTCGCCGGAGCCAAGTGGGGTAAGCGCTCGGACCGTTTCATCGCGAAGATTGAAAGCCGCGGGCATGCTACCTGGCGCGCGTACACCCGCGTGGGCGGTGTCTACCATCTTTTTTCCAAAGTCCTCTATCGCGTGATCGACAAGGAGAACCTGCGTAATCGGCGGCGCCATTCAACCGAATTCATTCGCACACGCCTGGTGCTGCTCGACTTCGTTCTAACGAACCAAGCCTACGATTACCTTGAAACCGAGGACGATAAGGTCTCTTACTTTTGTGAACGACTAGGCATCCCAAAAACCGCGCTTCCAGTCAAGGCTTACTCAGGGTCAACTCGGCTCGGTCCAGCGCTGCGATACTTCGTCGATAAATTCCCCGTGTTCTTCGATGGGGCCGGCGGCTCGTCGGCCTCGCCCCTAACCTTCTCCTACGTGGATGCCGACGAGGCGAGCATCGCAGGGTTCAGGCATCATCTTAACGCTTACAAGAAGCTCCTCTCCTACCTCCCTGACTTTCACTTTCTCTACGTTTCCAATTCCACGGTGCATTTTGATGCTGCCGAGCGCTGTTTTAGCGCGTTCGCGAAGCACGCGCTCCAGCAGAGTTCGTCGGAGGAACTTCTAAGGTACTTCAGGCTGCGAGCTGCCTGGGACCAAAAGCAGTACGGAAATCTTTCAAACGAAGACGTCGAATGGCTCGACCGAGCCAACGGCCGATTGGCCGGCCAGGACACGGAGCGTCTCTACGCTGCTTGGCGATCAGGCGAACTCGCTAGTGACTGCTTGGCAGTGCATTTGGCCGACGCGCGCTGTCCCCACAAGTCTCGTTTCAGCCCTTGCCTAGTATCCATCGCGCAGACATCGGCAAAGGAATTGGGGAGGGCGGAGTGAAGTGGCCTTCACACGGTCTCTTCACGGGGTTCTTCACCGTTCGCTTCACCCCCATTGCGAACTGAAATTCGAGCAAACACGAGACATGAGCCAGAGACCCAAAACCAGGAAAGACGCGGCCCAAACCCGGCGGAGGCGGGAGCGACCCCACCCCCTGACGCACGGTGCGTCACGGGACTTCGTGGGGTCGCTCCCGCCTCCTGGCGCAGGAAAAACGCGCCAGTGGTTTGGGCCGCGTGGAAGACACGAACAAAATCACTCACGACACGGAGGAAGAAAATGGCACTGATCAAGAAACCGCCCGAGACCGTCGAACGCCACATCCGGTTGGACGAACCCGTCAGTCAACTTCTCGACGACTACTGCCGGTTCGTCGATTGCACGCCGGACTACGTCACGAATTTCGCTCTTCGGAAAATGCTTGCTCGTGACCCGGAATACAAGAAGTGGAAAGCGTCCCAACCAGCGGCCTCACCGCGTAAGGCAGGCGCTGACTCAACGCACATCCCGAGGACAGCATGATCCAGCGGCTTCTCCAATCAAGAAACCTCGTGGCTTGTCTGCTGACCGCGGCCACCGGATTCGTGCTCTACGTGAAGGTGCCTTTCCCGGAGCAAAATCTCTTCCTCGAACTCATTTTTCTCTGGGCGCGGCCCGTGTTTTTCGGACTGAAGTATTCCTACACCGTTTCCCTCTATACGACTCCTTACATCGTCTACTCGATTCTTCTCTCGGGAATCTACATCTTCGCCCTCAAGGTCCCTCAGAAGGTCCGGCCGGGCCATTTGCCCCCCTATCCCGATCCGCGGCTGCGCGAAGATCTGTTCCTGGTCATCGGCGAGATTCACAATGCCCGGACACCGGGCCCGTCCCCGTCGCCGCGGTGGCTCACCATTCCCGAACGGGGCTTGTTCACGGGCATTGCCATCTTCGGCGCGATCGGAGCCGGTAAGACCACGTGCTGCATCCTCCCATTTGCCGAGCAGATCCTCGCCTATCGGGCGGCCGATCACGACAGGAAGATCGGCGGCCTTGTGCTCGAAGTAAAAGGCGACTTCTGCCGTAAAGTGAAGCGAGTCCTCGACACGCACGCGCGGGGTGAAGACTACGTCGAGATCAGTCTCGAATCTCACTACCGTTACAATCCTTTGAACAACGACCTGGATGCCTACGCTCTTGCCTACAGCATCGCGTCGCTGCTGAACAATCTTTTCGGTAAGGGCAAAGAACCTTTCTGGCAGCAGGCCTACACCAACCTCGTAAAGTTCATCATCCTTCTCCATAAAGTCGCCTACGACTACGTGACTCTGTTTGATGTCTACGAGTGCGCCATTTCACCCGAAGTCTTGGAGAACAAGATTCACGATGCGGAGCGCCGGCTCGAAGAGCGTTATTTCCTGTTGGTCTCACCCGAGACCTTCCGTTCGCACGTCGCCGATCTCAATCTTTTCGACTTCGTATTTGATAAGGAGATCCAGATGTACCGCACGAAAGAGACCCCGGGCGTGCGGCGGTTTCTCGAGACCCGAAATCTCCACTTTGAGTGCTTGAGTGAAGCGGGATTCGACCAAATCGATCCCGAGCGGCAGGAACAGCTCCAAGCCGTCAAGCGGTGGTACTACAACGACTGGCGTCGCATTGAACCGAAACTCCGCACTTCGATCATTGAAGGCATCTCCGTTTTTCTTTCCCTCTTTGATGACAACCCGGCCGTGAAAAGGACCTTCTGTCCGCCCGCTGAATGCTACGACCCGAAGGCCAATGCCGACTATCGATTCGGAACACCGCTTCCGTCGTTCGACTGGCTCATCGAGTCCGGCAAGGTCTGCGCGCTCAACTTTCCAGTGGCCATGAACCCAGGCTTGGCCAGGGCGATTGGCGTGATGATGAAGCTCGACTTCCAGCGCGCTGTTATCAATCGTATTCCAGAAATCGAATCCCATCCCGATCGGCACTTCCGTCAGACTTTCTTCTTGTGTGACGAATACCAGCACTTCGTCACGGTCGGCGAGAACGAACCGACCGGCGATGAGAAGTTCTTCAGCCTTTCGCGGCAGCCAAAGTGCATTCCCATCATCGCCACCCAGAGCATCAGCTCGATCAAGTCATCCGTGCCCGGTGAGGCCTGGCGGACGCTACTTCAGACCTTCCGCACGAAGATCTTTCTATCTCTCTCGGACGACTTCTCGGCCAAGACTGCGAGCGAGCTCTGCGGACGTGAAGACCAGCTCAAGGTCAGCTACAACCTGTCTGAGAGCGGCCACGATGCAAGCATCAGCCTACTCACGGGCAAGGCCATCTCACACAAAGCCAATATCACTGCCTCAAAGAGCTACTACCCTCATTCCGACTTCCGTTTCGACACGAAAACCTTCACGGAACTCAAGAACGCCCAGGCCGTCGTGATCGCCTACGACGGCTTGAACCCGATGCCACCGGCGTTCTGCTATCTCAAGCCCTATTACAACGACCCCAACAAGACCTATTTCAGGCAGCTTGAGGAGGGGCAACTCTAATGAATGGATTTGAAACCATACTGCCGTTCCTGAAACCCATCGAGCACCTGATCCTCGACGATTCCATTAGCGAAGTCATGGTGAACGGAGCTGACTGCGTCTTCATCGAAAGACAAGGGCTCCTCCAGCAGGTTACGGGGATCTCGCTGGGGGAAAGGGCCCTGATGGTTGCGGTGAAAAACATCGCTCGACGCCTGGGCGATGACATCTCGGAGGCGAAGCCCATTCTTGACTCACGACTCCCCGATGGCAGCCGCGTCGCGGCAGTCATTCCGCCCTGCAGTCTGCGAGGCGTCACTCTGACGATTCGTAAGTTCAGCAGGCGCCACTTTGAGATGCAGGACCTCATTGCCGCAGGGACTCTCAACCAGCCCCTCGCCAATCGTCTGGAAGACTATGTGCTTTCGCGAAAGAACATCCTCATCAGCGGCGGCACCGGATCCGGGAAGACCACATTCCTCAATGCGCTCGGCAGATTCATTCCCGAAGACGAACGTATCCTCCTCATCGAAGACACCGCGGAGATTCGCATGGTGCACGCCAATCTTGTGCGCTTCGAAGCCCGCCAAGCACAGAACGGATTGTCAGCCGTGGCCATTCGCGACCTGTTGAAGGCCTCTCTCCGCCATCGGCCAGACCGCATCATTCTCGGCGAGATTCGAGGCGGTGAGGCTTTCGATCTCCTTCAGCTTTTGAATACAGGCCATTCGGGAACCCTTTCTACGATTCACGCGAGTTCCGCCAAACAGGGTCTGGCTCGTTTCACGAGCTGTGTTTTGCAGAGCGGAATTGAGCTCCCTTACCGCGCGATCAAGACAAACATCGGGGATTCACTCAACGTGGTGATTCACGTTGAGCGCAGGCCGGGCCGCAGGTTCATCTCCGAAGTGCTGGAAATCAACAGCTATGACCCCGACGCCGACCTCTTCGATTACGGCGCGATCTACCAAAGGCCGGAGGCGCAGCCATGACAGACGCAAGAACTCCTAGAAGAGACATCGGGGCGCAAGAGTATCTCGGAGGCACTTTCGAGCCTTCCGACCGCCTCGCCGTCCTGGTGCGGAATCGCCAACGCGGAGAAACGGTGCAGCGCATCACGACTGCAGGACGAATCGCGGAGCCATCCTTCCTCGAGTGGCTCCATTTCAAGAATGATCGGGAAGACTTTGATGTCTATGTTGGAATGAATCCCCTAAAGCCCATTGCTCGCACACGCACGAAAGAAGACATACTCTCAATTCGCCACCTGTACGTTGACCTCGACCATGATGGGGCGAAGTCTCTCGCCTCGATTCAGCAATCGAACCTGGTGCCGCGGCCGAATTACGTGCTGTCCACATCGCCCGACAAGTTCCAAATCGTCTGGAGAGTGCAAGAACTCGCCCAAGAACAGGCCGAGGTCCTGCTTCGCGCGATCGCTCGAAAGTTCGGCGGAGATCCTGCCGCAACCGACTCGACCCGCGTGCTTCGCATCCCCGGATTCGCAAACAAGAAGTACGACGAGAACTTCATCGTGAAAGCGGAGCAGCACTCCGACCGCGTTCATCACGGCCTTGACTTCAAGCTACGAATCGACCACGTCGATTCCCCCTACCAACCGCTGCGCCGCAGCCCGGCAAGGACCGTTTCAGCCGAACCCCGCCGCTTGAGTCAATCGGAGCACGATTGGGCCTTCGCCAAACGCGCCCTGGCACACGGCGATGATCCCGAAGAGGTGATCCGGAAAATTGCGGATTTCCGGGCCAGCGATAAATCTGATCCTCAATATTACGCGGAACACACCGTCACCAAGGCCGCCGCAGATTTGAGACGAGAATCTCTTTCGGGCGAAAACACTAGCACTCCCGACATGGACACAACGGAGCTCCGCCAGGACAAAAGATAAGTCTAATGCGCCGAGAAATTCTTTTCGATATTCAGCCAAGCCGCCCTACTTCCACCGAGGACTGTCCTCTGACGGTCAAGGAGGCAGCCAGATATCTTGGCGTCAGTCCACAAACTGTGTATCTTTGGGTCGAGCGAAAGCAGATTCCCCATCTCCGCGTAATGGGTCGGAACATCCGGTTTCTCAAATCGGATCTCGAAACATTCCGCGCGTCCTTCAAAAAGGAGATGGAGAATGGCCAGACCCGTTAGACATGACGGTGTTGTGTATCGGAGACAAGGCACGAAGTCCTGGTGGATGCGGTACCGAGAACGGGACGGCACCCTTCGAAAAGAGTCCACGTTCGAGGACGACTGGCATGATGCCCAAAAGAAACTGCGGGAGCGGCTTCAGGCCAGAGACGGCAATGTATTACAAGTGATTCGAAAGGGTGAAAGCTTGCGCTTCGGAGAGTGGGTGGATTTCTTCTTGGAAAACTACTCCAAACCGCCCGTCCGTCAGCCAAGCACACACTTCGCGAATCTTAGGTGCGTTCAACATTTGAAGAAGGCCTTCGCCACTCGCCGCTTGATTGATGTAGGACCTGACGAGATCGAACACTATCTTCGTGATCGACTTCGTCAGCACGTCCGAATTAAGACTGGCGAAGGTTACATTGAGCGAGGACTGTTGAAACCAACGACCGTTCATCAGGAAATGAGAGTACTTCGGCGAATGTTGAACGTGGCGGTTCGCAAAAGGCTGCTGACTTCCAATCCGTGTGCCATGGTGGAATTCCCCGTCGCCTTGAAGGGGCTCTTCCGTCCGCACTACGTCACTTGGTCCGAACAGCAGCAGATCGAAAACCACGCAACGCCACATCTGCGGAATACCGTTCGCATCATCGCCGAGACTGGCTTGCGGGTGAAGAAAGAGCTGCTTCCGATGAAGAAGGACCAAATCGATTTCCTCAACGCAGTGGTCTGGATTCCGGATTCCAAGACGCCGAATGGCGTCGCGGAAATCCCGTTGTCGGAAATCGCATTGGACGCATTTCAGAAGCAAGTCGCAATCTCTGGAACGGGGGAGTTTCTCTTTCCCAGCGACTTAAACCCGAAGGGACACTTAAGATCCCTGCGAACGGCTTGGAGGAAGGCTTTGCGAAGAGCAGGCGTTCCCTATTTCAGGCTGTATGACCTCCGGTCGACCTACGCTACTCGGCTCAGTGCCGGAGGGGTAGCCGACGAGTGGGTCATCCAGATGCTGCGTCAGGGCGACTCTCAAGTGTTCAAGAAGTATTCGCAAATGAAGTTGCAGATGAAACGCGAAGCGCTCGACAAGATCAACCGCCTAGCCAATCAAATGACTCGGCAATCCCCAAAACTTGCCGTTGTAAACCGGGGTTTTGGAACAGTTTTGGAACAGTCGTGACCATAATGCGAAGGAATGGATTTCGGTGCGCGCGGAAATACTTTAGAATCAGAGTGACTTCCACTGTGGGCGTGTAGCTCAGCTGGGAGAGCACCTGCTTTGCAAGCAGGGGGTCGCCGGTTCGATCCCGGCCACGTCCACCATTAAAATAGCCAACTTTTATGCTGGTATCTAGAGATTTAAGCGTCTGGGCGTTCTGAAGACCGTACGCAAGAATCGT
>Ga0187868_1001533_pt1 | contig 16288 bp, 13 predicted proteins | sample June2016WEW_13_4_FD_133014 | JGI IMG/M metagenome (GOLD analysis project Ga0187868, IMG submission 133014) | Peatland microbial communities from SPRUCE experiment site at the Marcell Experimental Forest, Minnesota, USA - June2016WEW_13_40 | ecosystem: Environmental > Terrestrial > Soil >... | reverse complement strand
GGCCTGGTGGGCATTGGCCGGGACATCACAAAACGAAAACAAGTGGAGGAGACGCTGGACCAGGAACGCCGCCTCCTGCGCACATTGATCGACAACCTGCCGGATGCCATCTACGCCAAGGATACCGCCGGCCGGAAGACGCTGGCCAACCTCGCCGACCTGAAAAATCTTCACTTCAAAACCGAAGCCGAGACCATCGGCAAAAACGATTTCGACCTCTTTCCGCGCGAACTTGCCGAAAGACTTCACGCCGACGACCAGAAGGTGATTCAGGGCCAGTCGGTCATCAACCGGGAGGAACATTTCCTGGACAACGAAGGCCGGGAACACTGGCTGTTGAGCAGCAAACTGCCGCTGCACGATCAGGACGGAAAGATCATCGGCCTGGTGGGCATCAACCGGAACATCACGGAGCATAAACTGGCGGAAGACAAGCTGGCGTACGAACGAGGTCTGTTCCGCACCCTCATGGAACACCTGCCGGACGCCATGTATTTCAAAGACCTTAAGTCCCATTACGTGCGCGTCAGCCGGGCGAAAATCAAAAAAAACCTGCAACTGGTTGGTGAGCGTTATCACGAGGCAAACCCATCAAAGCGGGTGGAAGACTGGCCATCCTATCTTCAGAGCGAGGAACAGTTTGCCGCCTACATCACGGGCAAGACGGATTTCGACGTTTTCCCGGAGGAGCGCGCCCGCCCGGCTTTCGAGGACGAACAAAAAATTCTGCAAACCGGCGAGCCTTTGCTCGACAAGCTGGAATGCACCAAAACCCCCGATGGGAAAACGTATTGGGTGTTGTCAACCAAAATGCCGTGGCGTGACGAAGAGGGGAATATCATCGGCACTTTCGGCGTTTCCCATGATATCACAACCCTCAAGGAAACGGAAGAGAAGCTCGCCGAGTACACGCGGGAACTGGAACAAAAGAACAAGCAAACCGCGGAGGAATTGAAGATGGCGCGCGAGTTGCAACTGGCCATGCTGCCGCACGAATTCCCCTGCGTGCCGCGGCACAGGCCGCGCGCGGAAAGTGATCTGGAATTTTTCAGCCTCTTTTTCCCATCCGGTGCGGTCAGCGGGGATTTCTTCGATGTGATCCGGCTTTCGGACACGGCCGTGGGCCTGTTCATTTGCGACGTGATGGGCCATGACGTGCGCGCGGCGCTGGTGACGGCCATGATGCGTTCCCTGGTGGTGGATCTGAGCGGCACAACGACCGAGCCCGGCGAGCTGCTCACCCAGATCAACCGCGAAGTGGCGGGCGTCTTCAAGCAAACCGGCTCCACCATGTATGCCACCGCCTTTTACCTGATCGCCGACGTGGCCCGTGCGGAGTTGCGCTACGCCAGCGCGGCGCATCCCGAACCGATACTCCTGCACCGGCAACTGGGCACGGCCGAATGGCTTGGGAATGGCCCGGATCGAAAAAAGGGCCCGGCCCTGGGGCTTTTCGCCGAAGGACAGTTTCCCACCCACCGGTGTTCAATGGAGGTGGGCGACCTGGTCGCGCTTTTCACCGACGGGTTGATCGAAGCCGAAGGGGCAGACAACGAGTCGTTCAGCGCCGAGCGCCTGCTGGCGGCGGTCAACCAGCGCGCCAAACTGCCGACGAACGAGTTGTTCGCGGGACTGCTTGACGAAATCAAACATTTCTCCGCCAGTTCTGAATTCGAGGACGATGTTTGCATTGTGGGCGTGGAGGTCAAACGGCTGGAAGCCCAGCAACCCAACTGGACGGTTTGATTAAACCCGCTGGTCGCAAACAGGCTGGTTTTGATGATCGACTGGTCGGGGAGACGGACCTCGGGCAAGCGGGTCCGTTTGACTCAAGCGGGGCTGCTTACTTCCGCCATAAACCCTGGCAATCGCCTCCCGCAGATGTTCCAGCCGGAAGGGTTTGCCGACGACGAAATCCACAAAGGGTGACGGGGGCAATGTGCCGGCGTGGGCAGTAATCATTACTACCGGCTGATCCGGCGCACCCGCCTTGATGGCGGCTGCCAGTTGATTGCCATTCATTCCGGGCATGGTAAAGTCGGTGAAGACCAAGTCGAACCGCCCCCGCTCAAACATGGCCAGTGCCTCCTTGCTGCTGTTGATTGACTCCACCTCATGTCCGTCATATTGGAGCAACGTCTTGATGGTATTGCCGACAGACGGTTCGTCATCTACTACTAAAATCCGCAGTTTTGATGCAAATACTGCTGTCATGGGGACAGAAAATCTTATTCTAGCCAATCAAAGCGAGAAAGCAATCCTTAGTTATTCACAAGGATATTCACAGGGGCCGAATCGCGTATGTTTTTAAGAGATAAGAACTAAGAGATGGGAAAAGATTCCACCGTCGCCAAGCCTGCGAGGCTACGCGCTTGTGCGAACCGGGAATATGAAGTAAGTATCCCGAAAGAAATTAACAGCCATGAAACGACGACTTTTGGGCAAAACAGGGTTTGAAGCGTCCGTGCTGGGCATCGGCGATCTCGCGGATCGTTCGGTTCCACTTGAAAAATGCGTGGCCACGTTGCATCGGGCCATGGATTACGGGTTGAACCTGATTGACACCGCGCCAATGTACGAAAACGGGTACAGCGAACAGATTGTCGGCGCCGCGCTCAAGGGCCGGCGCGACGGGATGTTCGTCATCGACAAGATTGATCATCTGGAACAACCGGTCACGCCGCAGGTGAACGCGAGTCTCAAAGCGCTCGAGCTTGACTCGGTGGATTTGTTTGTCTTCCACGGGGTGTCCGAACTGCCGCAATGGGAGTGGATTGCCGCCACGGGCATGGACGAGTTGGCCCGGTGCCGGTCCGCCGGCAAGGTGCGGTTCCGCGGCATTTCCAGTCATCATCCCGACGTAGTGCGCGCGGCGCTCAATACCGATTTGTGCGACGTGGTGATGTTTCCGATGGGGCCGTTTATGGACCGGCGTTACGTGGATGAGATTCTGCCGCTCGCGCGTCGGAAAGGGGTGGGCACGGTATGCTTCAAGACTTTCGGGGCGGGCAAGTTGCTGGGCGACACGACGGGATACAACCAGCCGTTGCAGGAACGGCCGCGCGGCAAGTTCAGTTCCGGCGGCAAGGAACCTGCCGACGAGGCGCAACTTCCGCGCCTGACCGTGGCCGATTGCCTGCATTACACGCTGACGCTCGATCCAGACGTGACGCTGTTGGGGCTGAGTTTTCCCAATGAACAGGACGCCGCGTTTCGCGCGTTTGAGGAATTTCATCCGTTGGGAAAGGAGCAGTTGAAGGAAATCGAGAGCCGGGCAGCAAAGGCGATTGAGGGCAAGGGCCGTTGCTGGTGGAATCCGGACAAGGACGACGGAAGAAAGCGGGGCAGGCTGGGAATCCGGATTGTGGATTAGTTTGCGGCAATGGCGCGGGATTGGAAACTGCGCCAGAGTTTCAGGGGCAGCAGGCCGAGAAGGATGATGACCACCTGGCTGCCGATGAAGGGCATCAGCCATTTGAAGGCGGCATCCATGAACCCGTATGTGAATGTATGATTTAGCAGATCTGACCTGTGAAAAAAAGTGTTTGTCCCTCGCGGCAGGATTACTCACGCTGGTCGCGGAATCCGTGTGAAAAACAATCCAATTCAACCCGCGGCATCTGACCGCCTGACCGCAGTCAAAAGTGTCTTCTTGGAAGTCCTTTTCGTGGCGATCATCGGCGCGGCCTTCGCGTTTGGCGCCAACCTGATCTCGCCACGCGGTCTGGCGCTCACGCGCAATTATTTCCCAGCCGGCATCAACCGCCCGGCACCAGCGGTAACCGGCGTTGGTTCGCCACGCGACGTTGCCAACACAAATCCCCCGGCGTCTTCTCCCGCTCAACTTCTGGCGGTGCGATTGAAGGAACAGGGGCTGCAATGGGTGGATGGCCACCAGGCGGCACAGCTTTTCCACGATCCGCGTTTCCAGCAGGGGAGCATCGCGTTCATTGATGCCCGCGACGAACAGCACTACCGGGAAGGGCACATCCCAGGGGCCTGTGAATTCGACCCCTACTATCCGGAAAAATACTTTGCCACCGTGCTCCCGGTTTGCCAGGCAGCGGAGCAGATCGTGGTTTATTGCAATGGCGGCGACTGTGACGACAGCGAATCCGCCGCCATCACGCTCCGGGATGTCGGGATTGCGAACCGGAAACTTTTTATTTACACGGGAGGGATCCCGGAGTGGACCACCAACGGACTGCCGGTCGAGATCGGCGGGCGAAACAGCGGGAACCTGCGCAGCACCAACAAATGAATACCAGCCAATCGTCCTGGAGTCGCACCGCCGCGGACACTTTCGCCGTGCTGGCGAGGTGGTTGTTGGGCGCGGTCTTTCTTTACCTGGGCTTGAACAAGGCGTTGCATCCGGTCGAGTTCCTCAAACTGGTGCGGCAATACGACCTGGTGCAAAGCTCCCTGCTGTTGAACTCGATTGCCGCAGCCCTGCCCTGGTTTGAAATATTTTGCGGACTGCTGCTGCTGGCGGGCGTGGCGGTGCGCGGGACGGCCGTGATGCTGATTGCGATGCTGGTGCCGTTCACGGTGCTGGTGTTCCGGCGCGCCCTGGCCATTCAATCGGCGCAGGCCATCCCGTTCTGCGCGGTGAAATTCGATTGCGGCTGCGGCACCGGTGAAGTTTTCATCTGCCGCAAGCTGCTGGAGAACTTTCTTTTTATTGTGTTCTCAGGCTGGTTGCTGGCCGGATACGGACGAAACCTTTGTGTCCGCCACACCCTGATGTCATGCGCTGCCAAAACCAGCCCGACTGAAGCCTCGTAAGATACCATTCTAAGCTCGGAACATTTCCGTGATTTTTAGCCCGCCTTCGCTTCGCTACGGCGCGGCAGCCCCGAAGGCTTTCGGGGCTGGTGGAGCCGAGGGGGTTCGAACCCCTGACCTCCTGAATGCCATTCAGGCGCTCTACCAACTGAGCTACGACCCCATCCGGAGAGCACGCAATCTAAAGTCCCGCCCGCAGTTGTCAAACTTTTTGCCTGCCGAACGCTGCTGATTATGATTGAACGGCCCGGCCCAAATTGCATAGCGTCACCGCGTGCGCGAATCCAAATTCCCGTTGCGTATCGCGTTTCTGACGCACGAACCGTTTTATCCGCCGTCCGGCGGCGGCTCGGCGGAGGCCGTTTATCTGGTCGAAGAAATGGTCCGGCGCGGCCATGAAGTCCACGTTTTTTGCCCGCAGATCACCGAATCCGAAGCCGTCAAAGAAAAATTTCGCATCCATTTGCATCAGTTCAGCGCCTGGCAAATGGGACGCTACGCCCGGCTGCGGAATTTCAAATACCTGCTTTATCCATCGTTCTTGGAGCGCATGGTTGCCCGGGCCGCGCGGACGATAAAATTCGATTTGCTGCTCTCGCAACACGCGATTTCCGCTGTGGCCGCCGGCCGGTTGAAACGCCGGTTGAACGTGCCGGTGGTGATGAATTTTCCCGACCTCCTCACCGGTTTCATGGAAACCTGGCCGGCCTACATCGCGCCCCGTCCGTTCGTCGAGATGCTCGAACGCTTCGAAATTTCCATGCCCGTCCGTTATGGCGTGGATGGTGTGCTGGCAATTTCCGACACCCTGGCCGATTACTTTGTCGAACGCGGCTATCCGCGCGAAAGAGTCCTGCCGATTTACTACGGCTATGCGGCGGAATATTTTCCATTCTATGTGCGAATGATTGCACCCAATCGCCCGCCGGTCGTCGTCATGCACGGCTCGCTGGATTTTCATCACCTCGGCGACATTGCCTTTGGCGCGATCCGGCACGTGACCCAAAACCGTCCCGGTACCGTCTTTCGTTTTGTCGGCCAGCGCACCGCCGCGCTCGAAATTTTTTTGGCGCGCACACACAGGGGAATTCCCGGCTTCAAATTTGAAGCCACCGGCTTTGTGCCTTACGGCGAAGTGGCCAGACATCTGGCCGACGCCAGCGTGGGCATCGTGCCCTATGAGGAATCCACCGGCACGCACTGCGCGTTCGTCGCCAAGGTCGTCGAATACGTGGCCAGCGGACTGCCCGCCGTCTGCACGCCTCTCCAAAGCATCCGGGACTATTTCCAAAACGACCCGATGGTGCGCTTCTCGGAATTCAATGGCGCGGATTTCGGCAAAAAAATCCTCGACTGGCTTGATGAACCGCCCCCGGCCTGGCAAATCCGCGCCGCCCAATCCGCCGCGCGGGTCGAAGCCGAACTCGATTGGGAGCCGCTGTGCCGCAAGGCGATTGATTTTATTGAAGGAATTTGCACGCGTTCCAAAAACTGACGCGCGCCCGTCGCATGAAAAAATCGGACTGGAAAAAACTGGCCGGAACTTCCGCCGATCCGGCCCGGGTCAAACATTTCCTCGATTTGCTCGCCGCGACGGACGCCGGCCCCCAACTTGAAAAATTTTCCGCCGATCAGATTCGCGTCGTGGTTGCGCTGTTGAGCGGTTCACAGGTACTCGGCAATTTGCTGGTCGCGAATCCCGGCTGGCTGTCGGCGCTTGACATCGAGCAACTCAAATTTCCACGCCACGCAGAGGGCCTTCGACGCGAGATCGAAAGCGGGTTGAAATCGAAACTGGAGGCGCGCGATTACGCCGGCGCGCTGGCGGAACTGCGCCGCTTCAAGCAGCGTGAAATGTTGCGCATCGCCGCGCGCGACCTTGCCCGCCTCAGCAACGTGGTCGAAATCACCCGTGAAATCTCGGACCTGGCCGACGTGTGCCTTGACGCCGTGTGGCGGATTTGCCGGCAGCAATTCACCGGGCGATTCGGCCAGCCTTTTCATCAGGATGCGGAGGGGAACTGGCAACGCACGGAATTTTGTGTGCTCGGCATGGGCAAACTCGGCGGGCAGGAACTCAATTACAGCTCCGACGTGGACGTGCTGTTCCTCCACAGCGATGAGGGCGAAGTGTTCAAATCAACGCCAGCGAAGAAAAAAGCGCAGCGCGCCACGATGTCCAACCGCCAATTTTTCAACAAGCTCGCCGAAGCTTTCATCGCCGAAGTCTCTCGTGTAACGCCAGATGGGATGTTGTTCCGCATTGATTTGCGATTGCGACCCGAAGGTGACGCCGGGCCGCTGTGCCGTTCGCTGGAAAGCTATGAGAATTATTACACGGAATGGGGCCAGACCTGGGAGCGGATGATGCTCATCAAGGCGCGGGGTGTTGCCGGTGACGAAGGTCTGGCCGCCGAGTTCCTCGAAATGATCCAGCCCTTCCGGTTTCCGCCTTCGCTAAGCGCCGACGTACTCCGGGAAGTCGCCGCGGTCAAGGACCGGATCGAAAAGGAAGTGGTGGGCGAGGAAGAACTGGAGCGCAACGTGAAACTGGGGCGCGGCGGCATCCGGGAAATTGAATTTGTCGCGCAGTCGCTGCAAATCCTGCATGCCGGGAAACTGCCCTTTCTCCAGACCGCGCAGACGCTTCCGTGCCTCGCCAAACTAGCGCGGTACAAATTGCTGGCGGAAGAGGAAGCGCAACAACTCGACGCCGCCTACCAGTTTCTCCGCGATGTCGAGCATCGCCTGCAAATGGAGGAAAATCAGCAGACGCACACGATTCCCACCGACCGCCAGGCGCAACTGAGGCTGGCGCGGTTGATGGGCTTCAAGTCATTGGCAGAATTTGAGGCCGCACTGCAAATGCACACCGGCAATGTGCGGCGGGTGTATGACAAACTCCTGAAATCAGACGCGCCAAAATCAGCGCACGCGGTTCTACCACTGGAATTCGACGGCGCGGAGGAGGAATGGAAACGGCTGCTGGCGGCGCATTCGTTCCGCGATCCGGAAACCGCGTTTCGTTTGCTCAAGGAATTCGCCGAAGGACCGGGGTACGTTCATGTGTCGCCGCACACAACGGAACTGGCATGGCAATTGATCCTGAAATTCCTGGCCCTTTGTCCGAAAAAAAGTGGGACGGGCTTTCCGCCTTCGCGGCGCGCCAAAGCGCCGCTCCGGCGCGACGGCGGCCAGCCTGTCCCTGCTTCAGAAATGAGAATCGGGAAAAAAGATGGGGACCGGCTGGAAGCCTGTCCTGCTTTGTCCGATCCCGACCGCGTGGTGACGCGTTTGGACAGCTTCATTGAGGCTTACGGCACGCGCACGGCGCTGTTTGAAATGTGGAACGGCAACCCGGCGGCGTTTGAGTTGATGCTGTTGCTGTTCGACCGTTCCGAATTTTTGGCCGAGGCCGCCATTCGCGATCCGGATTTAATTGACGATTTTGTGGCCGGCGGGCGCCTGCGCCAGCGCAAAATGGCGCCGGAGATTTTGAAGGATTTGCGCCACGGACACGGTGACGAAGACCAGTTTTTCTGGCTGCGCCGCTATCATGAGGCCGAGTTGATGCGGCTCGGCCTGCGCGACATCCTGGGCCTCGCCGATTTCGAGCAAAATCTCGCCGAACTCTCCGCGCTCGCCGACGCCTGCCTGCAATACGCGCTGGAAGTTGTCATGCGCAAAAACAAAATCCGGACGCCGCCGGTCGTCGTCATCGGGCTCGGCAAACTGGGCGGGTGTGAAATTGATTACGGTTCGGACCTTGACCTCCTGTTTGTCACGGATGCGAAGGCGAAGGAGTCGCCGAAATTGCAACGGCTGGCCGTGGAGTTGATGGAATTGCTGTCGCGCCGGACGGAGCAGGGGATGGTGTTTCACACCGACGCGCGGCTGCGTCCCGACGGCGAGAAAGGTTTGCTGGTCAACACGCTGGCAGCTTACGAGGAATATTACCGGCAGCGGGCGCAGCTTTGGGAAATCCAGGCGCTCACCCGCACACGACCCGTGGCCGGAAATTTTGCGCTGGGCGAAAAATTTCAGGGGTTGGCTGCCAGATTGACGGATTTCTCGAAAGTAGCGCAGGCGTCCCGCCTGCCGAAAATGAAGCCACGGCAGAACAGACGGGACATCTGCGCTACTTTACCTGCCTGCTTCGTTCCTGACTGGGAAAGGCAAATTCACCAGATGCGGCTGCGCATCGAGAAAGAGCGCACGCCGCATGGTCGGGACGACCTGGCCATCAAAACCGGCCAGGGCGGTTTGATGGATGCGGAATTCATCGCCCAGGCTTTGTGCCTGGAAAACGGCTGGCAGGAGGCAAATACCTTGCGTGCGCTCGAACGGGCGCGCGATGCCGGGGTGCTGCCGGGCGCAGACAAGCTTTTGGAAAATTACCGGCACTTGCGGCGCGTCGAGGGTATTTTGCGCCGCTGGAGTTACGAGGGCGAAACGGTTTTGCCGGACGATCCCGCGCCGTATTATCGCGTTTCCGTGCGCTGCGGTTTTGCCACGCCGGAGGAATTTGGAAAGGCGCTGGAGAAATGGCGGCAGGCAATCCGCATGGTTTACGAAAAAGTTTTTAACGCCAAGACGTCAGGACGCGAAGAAGAAAATAAAATCAAGAAAAGCTGTGGGTAGCACCCGCCTCGGGCGGGTTCAATTTCCCGATGCATCGGGACCAAATTGCCGCAGCGCGCGTACGTTTGCCGGAGATCGGATGAGTGACAACAATCTGTGTCCGCAAACAGTTTCGGGCGTGACACCCGAAACAACCCGCGGGACGCGGGTGCTACCGTATTATTCCTGCATCGCAATGCTTCTGTGCTTCAAGCCTTTTTCCGCTGGCGCGCGACTTCGTAAAGGAAAACCGCCGCCGCGGCACCGACGTTCAGTGAATCCACCGTCGGCGGCATGGGAATGGCCACCGCTTCATCACACGCTTCCAGGACCGGCGCGGAAAGGCCGTCGCCTTCGCTGCCGAAGACAAGGCAGCAATCGCCGGAAAAATCCGCCTGCGAAAGCATTTTGCCATTGGCATGCGGATGCGCGGCGAGGCAACGAACGCCGCGGGCGCGCAAATCGCGCAATGTCTGCGCCAAAGTTTCGGAGGGCGGAGTTCCACGACGCCCTGATTTTTCCGGGGAAGTTTGGGGCTCGTGGAGCTCGCCCCTCCGGCTTAGTTCGATGACCGGCAACTGCAGGATTGTGCCCATGGAATTGCGGACGGCACGGCGCAAAAACGGGCTGCTGGAGGTTTCGCCGACGATCAACGCCTGGACGCCGAAGGCGACACAGTTGCGCACCAGCGCGCCGAGATTTTCCGCGCTCGTCAGCGCGTCCACGGCGACAAGCAACAGCGGTTTTGGGTTCTTCGACAAAATGTCATCCAACGAAGCGGGCGGGGGAATCTTCCCGACGGCGAGCTGGCCTTGATACATGGAAAAGCCGATGAGGGATTCCAGCAGCTTTTTGTCCGCGAGATAAACGGTGAGTTTTTCCGGGCGCGTTTCGAGCAGCGGGCGAAATGCCTCCAGATGTTTTTCGGGCAGCAGGGCGGAGACGACTTCAAAATGGCTTTTGAGCAGGCGGCGCACGACCTTTTCGCCCTCGGCCACAAAGATGCCCTGTCGTTCATGCTCCAGCGGCCGGCGCATCGTGCGATACGGCGCGAGTTCAGGCAGGTCGAGCGAGGTGATTTTTTGAACGTGGAACATGGACGTTCAAACCGTCACTTTCATCACTTTCCCCGGCTTCAACTTTGGCAACAGCGCGAGCACTTTCGGCATGAGCGGGCTGGTATCTGCCAGACGATTTGAGGGCGCACGCAGAGCAACGATGGCGATACGAATCCGGGCGAGATTTTGTTCGCCAACCATCGAGCTGTCCATGGTGATTAGAACATCGAAATTTTCCTGCGCGCGGGTGAGGAGCTTGCCGTTTTTTAATCCTGCCCAACCGAGACGCGGCACAGATTTGACTTCGTGACCGGGAAGAAAACGTTCCAGCCGCCAGTCCAGGTTTTCGTCCAGAAGAATTCTCACGTCAGGCGTGGGTGAGAACTTCGGTTTCCATTTCCTTGAGCACGGCCAGCACTTGCGAACGTTTCACGCTGGGAAATCCGTCCAGAAAAACCTCAATGGAATCGCCGGCCTTGAGATGGTCGAAAAGGCTCTGCACCGGCACGCGCGTTCCCTTGAACACCAGCGTGCCGCCCAGAATTTCCGGGTCGGAATGGTAGGCACGTTCTTTTCGCATGAACCAAGGATACGCCCGTTCGTTGTTTCGGGCAAGGTTAAGAAGACAATGGCGATTCGACAACTTTGACGCCTTTGTCTCGGAGAATTTGTAAAACTGGTTCGAGCATATTTTCGGCAACGGCAACAGTTTTGACTTGAGAAACAAAAAATCTGCTGAATGCGTCATCGGATTCCATCAGCGTAAAATTCAAGACATAAAAAGTCTTGTCCCAGTTTTTTGTTGGAGTGACCCGACATTCGGCTATGTTTTTATATGCTGAAAATGCACCAGAACGCCCAACCATCATCGAAATACCATTTTCTGCAAAAAATGTTACTGCCGTATATTTTGTCAAAAGACTGAATAAAAACATCACTACCGAACCGGTAATTACGGCGAACAGCATGTCCTTAAGCGATGGGGAATATATGTTGCGACCACCAAGACAAAGATAAATAACAACGCCGCTGAGTCCCACGGTAAGATACGGAACAAAGAAAAAAATTCCGTTTCGTTGGCGCAAATAAGCCGACGGCACAGAACATTTGAGTATTAATTTTCCGGCCTTAGACAAGCCCATGCCGCAAGATTAATTAACGCAAAATAATTCGCAAACTTTTAGAGAGTTAAAGTTGCACACGGCACATCCTGCGCGGCGAGCCGGAGTTGAACGTGGGTGGCGCTGATCTGGTGCAGGCGTTCGCTCATGACGTAGCGCGCGAGTTCCGGGCGATTGCATTCGCTGCTGAGATGCGCGAGGTAAAGATGTTTCAGTTCCGCGGACATGATTTGCGCGGCGGCCTCGGCAGCGGCTTCGTTCGAAAGATGGCCGTGGCGTCCAAGAATGCGTTGCTTGAGACTCCACGGTCGGCGGACGCAATCCTGCAGCATTTTCACGTCGTGATTGGATTCGAGCACGAGGACGTTGGCCGGACGGATGCGTTCGAGCACCAGTTTCGTCATGTGGCCGAGGTCGGTGACGAAGGCGATGTTGCCGGCGGCGGTACGGATCAAAAAACCAACGGGATCCTGGGCGTCGTGCGGAATGGCAAAGGTGTCCACCAGCAGGTCGCCGATTTCAAAGCTCGCGCCGGTGTTAAAGAGGTTGCAGGTAAATTTGGTCTGCAACTGAAATTCAAATGCTTCTTTCGTGGCACGGTTGCAATAAATCGGGATGTTCAGTTTGGCGGCGATGCCGATCAATCCCTGGACGTGGTCGGAGTGTTCGTGCGTAACGAGAATGGCAGTGAGATTTTCCGGCACCCGACTGATGGTGGCGAGCCGCTGGCGGATTTGGCGCGGGCTGAACCCGGCGTCCACGAGGATGCGGACTTCATCGGTTTCGATGTAGGCGCAATTGCCGCCGGAACCGCTGCCGAGAATGGTGAATTTAACGGACACGCATGGACGTTAGTGGCGCGGAAGCAACGGGGCAAACTTTTTTCAACCACAAAGGCAGGGAGCAAAATTCAACTCTGGGTTCTTTGTGACTGTGGCAAACCCTTGACCGGAGGGTAATTTGACTTTTGGTGCAGTCTGAGCGTAGGTTGCGCCGTGAATCTAGGCCAGCTTTGCTTAATTGTGGAATGAGATGTGCTTTTCCACCAACTTGTGCGAACCGAATATCCGGCATTTTGGTGATTTTTTACGTTCCAAATGTTGTCTTAATCATATCTTAATCCAAATAGGCTATAATTTCACTGTATGTTGAATTCTCGGCGATTGTGGCTGGTAACCGGGCTTGGCGTGGCGTTGCTTTTCGGACCCATCCGTTCAAGCCTCGCTGCCGACCGGCAATTTTTACACGGTCATATACCGCAAGCCGTGTCACACTTGCAGCCGACTGGCCGCTATCCGGGCACGAATCATTTGAACCTGGCCATCGGGTTGCCGTTGCGGAACGAGGCGGCGCTGGACGATTTGCTCCAGCAAATCTACGACCCGGCCAGCCCGAATTTCCGCCAATACCTGACACCGGAACAATTCGCGGAAATGTTTGGCCCGACGGAACAGGATTATCAGACGCTCATCGCTTTTGCAGAGAAGAATGGCTTGACGGTGACGGGCACGCATCCGAATCGTACGCTGTTGGATGTGAGCGGATCGGTGGCGGACGTGGAGAGGATTTTTCACGTGGCAATGCACACGTATCGGCATCCGACGGAGAACCGCACTTTTTTTGCGCCGAATACCGAACCTTCCATTGATCTGGCCATTCCGATTCTGCATATCAGCGGTTTGGACAACTTTATCCGGCCACGGCCCATGAATCTCCGGGCGATTCCATTGGACCACCTGACAAGGACAGCCTCGGCTACTGGTTCGGGGCCGCATGGTCTTTACATGGGAAATGATTTCCGGGCCGCCTATGCTCCGGGTGTTTCACTTAACGGCTCGGGGCAGGTGGTCGGGTTGTTGGAGTTGGACGGTTATTATACCAGCGACATCACCAATTATGAGCATCAGGCCGGGCTGACGAATGTGCCATTGCAAAACGTGTATATTGACTCCTTTTTCGGGAACGCCGGCGTAAACAACGACGAGGTGGCACTGGACATCGAAATGGCCATTGCGATGGCGCCGGGACTGTCCACCGTGATCGTTTATGAAGAGACAAATGGCGGCAACGTCGTTGACATGTTGAATCGCATGGCCACGGATAATCTGGCCAAACAAATCAGTTCTTCCTGGCTTATCGGAGACAACGCCAGTTTAGACACGGCATACAAACAATTCGCCACGCAGGGGCAGTCTTTTTTTCAGGCTTCCGGCGATGACGGCGCGTATTATTCGGGAATTGCCCAATGGGCGGATGACACGAACATCACGCTCGTCGGCGGAACAACTTTGTCCACGAGCGGGCCCGGCGGCTCGTGGTTGTCGGAAACCGTTTGGAATTGGTACAGCACCGGGCAAGGCACGGCCGGCAGCGGCGGGGGAATCAATTTAAACAGCATCCCCATTCCAGGCTGGCAACAGGGCATCAACATGACGACCAACAAAGGCTCCACGACGCTGCGGAACGTTCCCGATGTGGCCCTGACCGCGGATAACATCTATGTGATACATGACAACGGCCAATCAGGAGAAGATTTTGGTGGCACCAGTTGCGCTGCGCCGCTCTGGGCGGGATTTACCGCGCTGATCAATCAGGACGCGGCCATCTATGGGAAGCCGGCCGTCGGCTTCATCAATCCCGCCGTTTATGCCATTGGCAAAAGCACCAATTTCACCGCCGATTTCCACGACATCATGACTGGCAACAACACCAATACCAGCAGCCCCAACAACTATTTTGCCGTTCCCGGTTACGACCTTTGCACCGGCTGGGGTACGCCAGGCGGGTTGAATCTGATCAACACGTTTGTTCCGCCCGACACATTGCAAGTCACGCCACTGATGGGTTTCAATTCTTCCGGCGCGAGCGGCGGACCGTTCAACGTCACGAGCCAGAGTTTTGGCCTGACCAACTTGGGAACCGGCACATCGAGCTGGTCATTGATCAATACCTCCGCATGGCTCAACTTCTCATCCACCAGCGGCACCCTCGCTTCCGGCAGCGGTGTCGCCGTGACGGCCAGTCTGAACACCGCAGCCAGTAATTTGGTGGTCAGCGTTTACACCGCAAGCGTGTGGTTCACCAACCGGACCACAACCGCCATTCAAAACCGGCAATTTACGTTGCAGGTATTGCAACCGCTGGCCATCACCCCGACCACCGGTTTTGCCGCCAGCGGGCCGGCCGGCGGCCCCTTCAATGTCACTTCCCAAAACTTTTCACTGACCAACATTGGAACGACTTCACTCAACTGGAGCATCATCAACACGTCGCTTTGGTTTAATGCCTCGCCGCCCGGCGGAACATTGACACAAAATGGATCCTCCGCCACGGTGACAGTAAGCTTGAATACAACCGCCAACAGTCTGACTTCGGCGGTTTACACAGCAAGTCTTTGGTTCACCAATCTGACCGGTTACGCGGCACAAAGCGTCCCGTTCACTCTGCAGGTGGGACAATCCATTGTTCAAAACGGCGGTTTTGAAACCGGAGATTTTTCTTTTTGGAGTTTGAATGGCGACGCCTCCTATTACAATTATGTGGATAACGGTTCCACCGTTACCGCCATCACTCCGCATTCAGGGAGTTACTTTGAAGCGTTGGGCGAATCGGGTTTTCTTGCCTATCTGTCGCAGAGCATACCGACGTTTGCCGGCCAGTCCTATTTGCTTTCCTTGTGGATGGACAGCCCAAACATATCCCACAATACGCCCAATGAATTCAGCGTTTCTTGGAATGGAAACACACTTTTCGATCAAGTCAACATCGGCAGGATTGGTTGGACCAATTTGCAATTCATAGTCACTGCCACAAGTTCCAGCACCGTGCTCCAGTTTGGAGCGAGGGATGATAATTACTACCTCGGCCTCGATGACATCAACGTGTGGCCGATTCCCGCGTCCTTCCGTTCCGTGGTCAAGACCAACGGCAACAACCTGGTGTTCAGTTGGAATTCGCTGTCGAACATTGTCTATCAGGTGCAGTACTCAACCAACCTGACTACAACCAACTGGGTGATTTTAACCACGAACACCGCCACCGGTCCTATCATGGCATACACCAATGCCTTTGGCTCGGATCCGTGGCGGTTCTACCGCATCCGCCGATTGCCGTAAACCTAGCCATCCTTGCCCACCGGGGTGGATGAAGTAACATGGGTGCGTGACCGATTTGCTCCAGCGCGTTGAACAAAACATCCAAAATCGCCGGCTGCTCAAACGTGGGCAGGCGGTTTTGGTGGCCGTCTCCGGCGGGCTGGATTCACTGACCTTGCTGCATGCGCTCCACAAACTTTCATCCCGCCATCGGTGGCGGCTGACCGTCGCGCATTTTAATCACCAGCTCCGGGGACGCAGCAGCAACGCCGACGAAGAACTTGTCCGTCAAACCGCTGCCGCGATGAGGCTGCCCTTTGCCGCCGGACGGGCAAACGTGAAGGAATTTGCGACAAAAACAAAATTGTCCGTCGAAATGGCCGCGCGAAAACTGCGGCATGGTTTTTTCGCCCGCATGGCGAAGGAACGCAAAACCCGCGTCATTGCACTGGCGCATCATGCCGACGACCAGGTGGAACTTTTTTTCCTGCGCGTCCTGCGCGGCGCGGGCGGCGAAGGTCTGGCCGGAATGAAATGGCGGTCACCGTCGCCGGTGGATTCAAAAATCATGCTCGTTCGTCCGTTGCTCGACGCGACCAAAGCCGAACTG
>Ga0187868_1001530_pt1 | contig 16296 bp, 10 predicted proteins | sample June2016WEW_13_4_FD_133014 | JGI IMG/M metagenome (GOLD analysis project Ga0187868, IMG submission 133014) | Peatland microbial communities from SPRUCE experiment site at the Marcell Experimental Forest, Minnesota, USA - June2016WEW_13_40 | ecosystem: Environmental > Terrestrial > Soil >... | reverse complement strand
TTCATTTTCTTCGGCAGCCCGCCGACATTGTGATGGCTCTTGATGAGCGCGGCGGGATTGCCGTCAATCGGCACGGACTCGATCACGTCGGGATAGAGCGTTCCTTGCGCGAGAAATTTCGCCCTGCCCGCGCGCCGGGCCGCATTCTGAAAAACCTCGATGAACGTCCGGCCGATGATCTTCCGTTTGCGTTCGGGTTCGGTCACACCTTTGAGCCGTTTCAAAAACAGCCTCGCGGCGTCTTCGTATTGGAGTTTGATTTTGAAATTGCGCCCGAAAACTTCCCGCACGACTTCCGCCTCGCGTCCGCGCAACAGTCCGTTATTGACGAAAATGCAGGTCAACTGGCCGCCGATGGCTTTGTGCAGCAACGCCGCCGCCACGCTCGAATCCACACCGCCACTCAAACCGAGAATCACTTTTTCCGTCCCAACCTGGGTGCGGATTTCCTCGACGGCCCGCTCAACGTAATTCCGCATCGTCCAGTTTTTGCCGCAACCGCAAATGCCGTGGACGAAATTGGCAATGATTTCCCTGCCGCGCGGCGTGTGGACGACTTCGGGATGAAATTGCAGGCCGAAAAATTTCCGCGCGCGGTTTTCGATGGCGGCGTATTCGGAGTTTTCGGTGACGGCGACTGATTTGAAGTCGCGCGGCAATTTCGTGAGCTTGTCGCCGTGCGAATTCCAGACCTGCAACATTTCCGGCAGATTGCGGAACAGCGCGCACGACGCGTCCTTCACTGTGAGCACACCTTTGCCGTATTCGCGTTTGAGGCCTTTCTCGACCCTGCCGCCGAGAAACTGCGCGAACAATTGCACGCCGTAGCAGATGCCGAGCACGGGCACGCCGAGCGCGAAAATATTCCTGTCCGGCAACGGCGCATCTTTTGCATACACGCTGGACGGACCGCCGGACAAAATGATGCCACTGGGTGCCAGCGCGGCGATTTCCACCGCCGGAGTGTCGTGGCACAGAATGACGGAATATACGTTGCATTCGCGGATGCGCCGCGCAATCACCTGCGTGTATTGCGACCCGAAATCCAAAATAACTATCTGTTCCATGGTTGACTCAAATAGACACAAATTGTTTGCCCGTCGTGGGAAGCTTTGGCGAGACAAAAAACAAAGCGCCAGCCGATTTTGGCCTGCTGGCTTGGGCAATTTTCGCGAATGCGACGCGAAATTTACTGCGGCACCACTTTGACCAGGCCGGTGTTCGGGTCGTAGTCGAGTTTCGTTCCGTAAGGCGTCGCCGGCAGTTTGCCCACATAATTCGGCACCAATTCATTCAAGTCCTTGGGCAAACGTCCTTCCTGAGCGTTGAACAGCTGGATTTTCTCGTTGAGATACGATACGTCAATCGTCTTGACGGCGTGTTGGTCCGCCCGCATCAACGTGCCCAGATAATCCGCCGACGACGGAGCGGGTTGGGCGCTGCTGGTTGTGTTGGTGCCCTGGCGATGAGAATTGGAATTGTTTTTGCCACAACCGGCCAGAAGCAATCCGACCGCAACCGAAATCAAGAAGGACGGTTTCATGCCGGTAACTTAACCCAAACCGCCAAAAATCCAAGCCGAACTTGGACTGGGCAAACCCTATACCATTTTCGCCGCCAATTCCCGCGCCTGCCGGATCAAATCGAGATCGTCAGCCAGATTGCCGAAACGGAATTTCGGCAAACCGCTTTGCTGCTGACCGAGCAACTCGCCCGGCCCGCGCAATTTCAAGTCCGTCTCCGCGATGCGAAAACCGTCGTTTGTTTCTTCCAGTACTTTCAAGCGTTCGTCCGCCCCGGCAGTTTTCGCATCGGAAACCAAAATGCAATACGACTCGTGCGCGCCGCGGCCGATGCGCCCGCGCAACTGGTGAAGTTGTGCCAGCCCGAACGCCTCGGCGTTTTCGACGAGCATGACCGTGGCGTTCGGCACATCCACGCCGACCTCGATGAGCGAAGTCGCGAGCAATGCGTTCACTCCGCCGGCACGAAATTCCGTCATTACCGCATCTTTTTCGCGGCTCTTTAATCGCCCGTGCAGCAATCCGACGCGAAATGGCGCAAGCAAAGTTTTCAAATTTTCAAATTCTTTCGTCACCGCTTTCAAGCCTTTCCCGCCCGATTCTTCGACGCGGGGATAAACCACATAAGCCTGTCGCCCGGCGGCGAGTTTTTCGCGGATAAACTCCCAGACCTTCGGTCCCGCCCCGGCGGGATTGGCCGTGCGGATGAACGTTTTGATTTGGCCTCGGCCACCGGGCAGCTCATCAATCACCGAAACATCGAGATCGCCGTAAAGCGTGAGGCCGAGCGTGCGCGGAATCGGCGTCGCCGTCATCACGAGCAAATGCGGATAACGACCTTTGCGCACAAGCTGTTCGCGCTGGGCCACACCAAACTTGTGCTGCTCGTCAATGATAACCAGGCCCAGCTTCGGCAGATCAAAACCGGACGTGAGCAGGGCGTGAGTGCCAATGAAAAGTGATGCGTGATGCGTGATGCGTGATCCAGCATTGTCGCCGGCTGATCTTGGGATGTTGGATGTTGGATGTTGGATGTTGGATGTTTTCCGATTCCCCGTTTGCAATTCCACCTTCACGCCGAGCGGGCCAAACCATTTTTCAAAATTTTGGAAATGCTGTCCCGCCAGAATCTCCGTCGGGGCCATGAGCGCGACGTTGAAGCCGCTTTCCAGTGCCATCAGCGCCGTGCAGGCAGCCACGGCGGTTTTGCCCGAACCGACATCGCCTTGCAGCAACCGCCGCATCGGATGCGCGCCGCCCATGTCCTTGCGGATTTCGCGCAGCACTTTTGTTTGCGCACCGGTAAGCTTGAAGCCGAGCCGGGCAAGAAACGGTTTGATGAGATGATTGTCGCCGCCGCACGGCAACGCCATTGCGTGCGATTCAAAATTTTTCCGCCGGGTTCGGATTTGAACCTGCAACTCGATGAATTCATCCAACGCCAGCCGTTGCCGCGCAATTTCCACGTCAGTCAATTCTTCCGGGAAATGAATCATCCGAACCGCATTGGCGCGCGAAGACAACGTAGCCGCGCCTCGTGAGAGCGCGGCCAATTTTTCATCGGCCGCCCGCCATTCGGGAAAATGTGCCGCGCTCTCACGAGGCGCGGCTACGAACCTTTCCAGCGTGCGCCAGATCAGCCCACGCAGCCAGCGTTGCGGCAAGCCCTCAGTGAGCGGATACACCGGCGCGATGCGGTTGAGGTGGATGAAACTTTCCTCGCCGCCCTCGATGACTTCGGTTTCGGGATGAGTCATCACGCGCGGTTTGGTTTCGCTCAATTTGCCGTAAACAAAAACCTCGTCGCCCATGGCAAAATATTTCTGCATGAACGGCAGGTTCCACCAGCGGCAATGCAGCCGCGCCGTGCCATCGTCGAGGATGATTTCAAAAACGGATTTGCTGCCGCCGCGAAAACGCCTGAGACCAAGCGCGACAATCGTACCGCGCGCCGTCGCTGCTTCGTCCCGGGTCAACCCGGCAATGCTGCGGAAATGGCGGCGGTCTTCATAACGCCGCGGGCGGTGCAACAACAAATCCTCGACGGTGTGGATGTCGAGGCGCGCAAGTTGAGCCGCGCGTTCCGCGCCGACACCCCAGAGCGAACCCACCGGAGCGGCGAGTGGAGGAATTTTGGTTTCCGGCGGCGACATTGCCCGCACGATACAAACCGTTTACCGCCGCTTCAACGGGAAAGGAGCGCGGACAGCCTGTCCGCGAGTTCGGTGTAGATCCACGCGGACAGGCTGTCCACGCTCCGTTCGCACCAGGTCAAATTTCTATGACTGTGATTTCCGGCCGGCAATTAAAACGAATGGGTACAGGAAACCAACCGATGCCGGAGGTCACATACAACGGGCCTGCTTCGGTTTGGAACAAGCCCAGATCATATTCGTCCACACCAAATGGAACAATAACCGGACCGTAAAAAGGGATGCGCACCTGTCCGCCATGCGAATGTCCCGCCAGCATCAAATCAAATTTTTGACCCGCCAATCGCTTGACCCACGCGGGATAGTGCATCAACAGAATATTTTTCATTCCGGGATCGGCGGAAGGCAACGGATGTCCGGCGCCAAGACGGGCCATGCCCACGAGATTGATCTTTCCGCCCGCAATCACCTGCTGTTGGTCAACCAACCAGGCTCCACCGGTCGCGGCAAAACATTTAATGATGTCGTTGAACGGCACGCGGCTCCAATAATCGTGGTTTCCCGGAACGCCATACATGGGCGATTTGACGCCGGATAAAATTTCGAGGGCTTCCGGCAGGAACTTTCCCTCTTCCATGATGTCGCCGGTGAAACACACAAAATCCGGCGACAACGAATTGATCATGTCCACGACGGATTGTGTATGTGCGCGGTCGCCTTTGTGATGCAAATCACTGAAATGAACGAAGCGATGAGTTGGCTTGTCCTGACTCAACCGGAGCCGCCGAATTTTCACCCATTGCGGCTCGATCCACCCGGCATCAGCCACCACCGCGCACGGAGTCAAAAGCAATGTGGCCAGAATAAACTGGCGGCGGCTGATTTTGCTAAATTTCATTGGCAACTCCAAAACCACCCTAAAACCGAAGTCCAGCATGCTGCAAGAATTGCGTCCGGCGTCCTTCAGCGCTAGTTTGATGCCGTGCCCGCTGATTCCGTTCAATCAAAGCCTGCGCCATTATGGTTGCTCGTGCGTGTCAACGCGCTGCAAAGCTGGCGGCGGCTCTTGTCCGTGCGCGATCAATCGCGGTTGCTTACCGGCATCATCGGGTTGTTCATGGCCGGTTATCTCGTCGCGTCATTCGGGCTGTTCTATCACGGGCTGAAATTTATAGCGAAATTTCCGGGCTTGGGCGCGGTGCTTACGGAGCGGCTGATGTATGTGTTGTTCGCATTTTTGTTCGCGCTGCTGCTGTTGAGCAACCTCATCATCGGCTACACAAATTTGTTCCGCAATCGGGAGACGGCGTTTCTGCTGACGCTGCCGGTTCCGACCCAGACCATTTTCCGCTGGAAATTCATCGAATCCACAGTGCTGGCGTCGTGGGCGTTTGTTTTTTTGATTGCGCCGTTGCTCGCAGCGTTTGGTTTGTTGCGCGGAGTGCCCTGGCATTTCTATCCGGTGACGCTGGTGCTCATCGCGCTGTTTATTGTGCTTCCGGGTGTGCTGGGCGCGGTTCTGGCAGTTTGGGTGGGGAGATTTTTGGACCGGCGCAGTTTTCAAATCGCCATGATCGGAACGGCCATCGTTTTGCTGGCGGTGGCGGCGTTTTGGTGGAAGGCCCAGCCGGTTGACGATGAGTTGCTCGACAAGCGCACCCTCGAAGCGCTCGATCAACTGCTCGCCAAGACGCGATTCACCATGTTCCCGTTTCTGCCGAGCTACTGGTTGTCATCGTCGGTGTTGCAATGGGCCGAGGGCGTCCTGCGCGGCGCGGCATTTTTCACGCTGGTGCTGTTAAGCTACACGCTGTTTTTCGGCGGGATTGCGTTCACGCAGTTTGGCAACGTGTTTTACCGCACGGCATCGGCGGTGCAAAGCCGCGCGGGCGGCAGGCGGATTTGGTTTCGCTCCGGTCAGAATCGCCGGCACTCCACCGGCCTGCTCGAAAAAATCGCCGCGAAATTATTCTGGCTCGACCGCGACACGCGCGCGCTGGCCGTCAAAGACCTGCGGATGTTCTGGCGCGACACCACGCAATGGGGCCAGTCGGTGATGCTGTTCGGCCTGCTGGGCGTTTATGTCATCAACCTGCGCAACTTCACGCACCAGTTGAGCAGCCCGTTTTGGGTCAACCTGGTCGCATTCCTGAATCTCGGCGTCTGCTCGCTGAATCTCGCCTCGGTGACGACGCGGTTTGTGTTCCCGCAATTTTCGCTCGAAGGCCGGCGGCTGTGGATCATCGGCATGGCGCCGATGGGCATGGCACGCGTGGTCAAAACCAAGTTCTGGCTGGCCAGCATCTCGTCGCTGTTTGTCACGTCCGGCCTCATCATGCTGTCCTGTTATCTGCTCAAGATGAGTTGGGACCGCGTGCTGTTTTTTGGCGCGGTGATTACCGTGATGACCTTCGCACTCAATGGTCTCGCCATCGGACTGGGTGTCCTTTATCCCAACCTGAAGGAGGCCAACCTGAACAAAATCGTCAGCGGTTTTGGGGGCACGCTCTGCTTTGTGCTGAGTTCGTTTTACATCCTGGCATCCGTGTTGTTGCTGGTGTTTGGCGCGGCCGGCCTGCACTCGCGCGAAAGCTGGGCGGCGGAAGGCATTATCGGCTTTGTGCTGCTGTCCGTTTGCATCGGCTGGCTGCCCCTGAGATTTGGGTTGCAACAATCGAAAAATTTCGAGGCGTGAAAATGCGGCCGTCGCCGCCGGCAGGTCGCACCCCGTATTTCAAGAACGCGACTTGAAGGTCGGAGTTGTGCGTTGCGGCTGCAAAAATTTGTCCAGCGCTTCAAACAACAACGGCGCACTGGCCAGATGCACCACCCGGCCATCCCGCGCCACCCAACCAAAGCCCTCACCGTAAGCCGGACCGTTCGCAATGCACAAATCGGTTGAACACCCGGTGATTTGCTCTTTGGCGGCGCTGATGGCGTCGGCACGCCCGCCGTCCGCCTCGAATTTCCATCCCACGATTCGCGTTCGCGGAAACCAGCCGCGCAGCTCGGCAATGATTTTTGGCGTCGCCACCAGCTCGACGAGCAACTTGCTTTGCCGGGTGGGAATTTTATTGACCGCCTTGATTTCGGCGAGTTTGCCGGATTCGTTGGGCGTGAAAATTCTTCCGAACGCGAAATCGCCGACCGCCGCCGCGTGAAAAATCGCGTCCACTTTTTTGGATGACACCGCTTTCAGCTTTTCGCGCAGGTCGGCCGTCGTGGTGAAAGTCTCCACTCGTTGCGCGCGCCGTTCGCCGCCATGCGTGGCCATGGTGCCGATGAGCAGGATCACCTTGTGACCGCGCGCCGCGAGAAAATTGGCCAGCTCCGTGCCGAGGCGGCCGGTCGAGAAATTCGTGAGCCGCCGCACGTCGTCCAGCGGTTCGTAAGTCGGTCCGGCGGTGACAATGCAGTTCATGCCGCGAGGATACGGAGGACGGCGGGTGGTGGCGAGCATGATTCACGCCCGTTGATCCTGTAGGAGACGACGTGGGGAGTCTCAAACATCCCGACAAATAAGTGATTCATTTTTATGGTTGGAGACTCGTCACCTCGTCTCCTACGGCAGAAAAATCACGTTGGGATTGAGCCGGGCGTAGCGACGGCTCGGCAGAGCGTCGCAAATAAACGGGAGTTTTTCAGATAGCGGCTTTCTCCCGAAAGCCGCTACGCTGCACGAAACTATTTCACCTTTTCGACAACGAGCATCGGAATGGGTTGATTGGTGGGAATCAATTCTAACCCAACTTGATTGAGAGCCTGTTTCAACTTTTCTGAATCACGGCTCATAACATCCCAATCGAGAACAAAATCGTAACCGCTGTCATTTGTCATGCCTGTTTGATCAACGACAGGAATTTGAAAACATCCTTCCAGCCAATTTGCCAGCCCGCTGGTAGGCTGGCCACCCCAATGAAATTGGTTTCCTTCAGACCACTCTCCTGCTTTTCCGTATGGAAACTTGTTCGGTCTCGGTATGAGTTTTAACGCGCTTGCGTCTTTCACCTTGAGAACGAGCACATCTTTTGGTTGCGATTCAAATCGTCCGACGATACCAAACTGTTTTTTTATTTCTTGTTGCAGAGCTTTCCCAGAACCCTCCCGCAAGTTTGCGATATAGTCATATTTCCCCTCCGGCAGTTTGGCGGAAATAATTGTGCGAAGATCATCCACATGACCGTAAGCGGTCTGAATGAGTGCTTTCATCGACATAGAAATTCCCAGCGCTCGTTCATCTGCACCGACTCCACCTCCATGCGAATTGGGAAATCTGGTCAGCACGATCTTAACTTGTTGAGGCGTATCGTTGAGCACGCCGAAAAGTCTGTCCATAGTCGCTTGCGTAGAAGAAGCATCGGGATTCACTTCCCACACGTAAGCCGTTACACCAACGGCAACCAGTATGCTTGTGCCGATTAAAGCTGCCGTTTTAACTTTCGCCCAAGCCATCAAATTCATTGCTCCTTTGACAAGAATTAAGGTTGAACCGCCAACCGCCGCACCTTTCGCTGCCACTGCTGTGGCGGTCACCGCCAAACCCGCCGGGGCGGCCTGCACCGAGTTCGCCGCCACCGCTCCAGCGATGACCGTGGCCGTCAGCGTCACGCCGCGTTTCACAAAAATGGCGCGCAGTTTTTCCAGCGCCCGCGCCACGCGTTTCTGCGCCGCCGCTTCCTCCATCCGCAAGACCCCGGCGATTTCGCGGGCGGTTTTTCCCTCAAAGAACCGCAGCACCAGCGCGGTGCGGTCGGTTTCGCCCAGTTCGGCCAGGGCGTCATCGAGCAGCGGCGCGAGTTGCGCCCAGGCGTCGGCGTCCGGCTGGTTCAAGATGGATTGCATGTGCGCCTCCTGTTCGCGGGCCTGGCGTCGGCGTCTGGCTCTGAGCGCATCCGCCGCCGCGTAGCGCGTGGTGCGATACAACCACGCGGAGAGCACGGTCTTCGGCCCGAGCGTCGCGGCTTTGCGCGCAAGGATGATGAACACGGCCTGGGTGATTTCCTCCGCCAGATGCGCGTCGCCCACCTGCCGCAGCGCCGCCGAGTGGACGAGGCCGATGTGCCGTTCCACGAGCGCGGCAAACGCCGGCTCGGATTGATTGGCGGCGAACCCCGCACCAACGTCATGTCATCGCTCATCATCCATATATGGCCGCAGAACGCGGATTCGGACAATTTATTTCAGCCACCACGCGAGCAGCGGCGCGACGGCGAGTGCCGGCAGAAAATTTGCCAGTTCGACCCGGCGGACCTCAAAAATCATCAACGCAATGGCGCACGCGATCAGGCCGGCGACGGCATTGACCGGATCAACCAACCCGTGCGCTGCGAGAAACGGTTTCGCGTAAAACTGGCAGGCGGACGTGATGGCGCTGAGAAAAATGAAGGCCGGAAACGCCGACAGGGCGGACGGCCAGCCGAATAGTTTCACGAAACCGGTCATGGCCAGACCGTCCATCACAGCTTTGACCGCCAGCAGCCAGAAGTAGCCGAACGGACTTTCCGTCGGTGGCAAGCCATCGGTTACGGCTCCCAGCAAACCCAGCGGCGCGGCGCAAAATAAAATTGTGCAGGCGATGAAGCCGCCGCCGATTTTGCGCGGCGCGTCCGTTTGTGCCGACGCGATCAAACCGCCCGCGTAACGGCCAAGCCGATTCGATAATTTTTGCAGATGCAGCAGTTTGCCAATCCAAAAACCCAAGGTTACGGCGAGCGCGGCGATGAACATTTGCTTCAACCCGGATAAAAAAATTCCGTGGATACTCAACCAAACGAGCCGCAGGCCAAAAAAAACGGTGAATGCGCCGAGGGCCGAACGAAAGAAAATCTGCGTGCGTAAGGACAGCGGTTGGAGCATCGCCAACCCCAACAATCCGCCGATCAAAATGCCCATTGCGTTGAGAAATGCGCCGGTCACACGCTGACTCAACGCGGGGCGCGGCCAAAGTGCAAGCCGGAAAATCTTTGCCGGGACGGTCCCGGGGCGGTGGCTCAAACGGGGACCGCCGAAGGAACATCATTTAGGCACGAATCGAATGGCATAAAATGCCACCTGGTTTTCCCGGTCCAAGTAGGCATGGGTCCATATTTTTCGGGAATCATCCGTTGGCTGGAGATAATTCAAAATTTGCGTGGCAAAAGGGAAAAGAGCATACTCCGGCGGATGGATGAGGTATATGGTATCGGGAGACAAGGTGAACTCCAGTTTTTCGTTGGGCGCCAGATCCCAGAAAGGCTCCGACAAGCGCGGGCCGTCGGTTAGAAACAGGAGTTGTTCGTTAAAACCCCAGTCGAGGCTGACGACGGTCAGATCGGTGCGTCCTTTGACATCATTACAGAACTCGTCCAGCGCCTTCGACCACCAGCCACGGCCGCCGGTTTCCTGGATCAAGCGCCCCGTTCTTTGGATGGCGAACAGATGGCCCGCGATCAGCATCAAACCGGTTCCGACAACGAGAATGCGTCGGATCGAACCGTCCGTCGTTGTCGCCGGCTTTCCCGGCCAGAGCCGAACCAGCGCGGCAGTGATGATCAACTGTGGAAAAGGATAAACCAGCATGGCGTGATGAATGCGGTTTGCGCCCGGCAGCAACAGGAACCCCACGGTCTCAAAAAGGGCGCTTAGCAACAACCAGGCCAGAAGCCGGCACCGTGAATCGGTCCGGAAATGCCTTGTCACCTCCACAACCAGGAACACTGACGCCAGCAGGAAGACAAGACCGAACGGCCCCCATACCGCGGATGAGACTTCAAATATTTTTTCGAAGCGCCCGCCCACGTCCATGAGACGCCAAAAGTACGAGCCGTCATACATGGCCAGGGCAATCCTGGCTTTTTCCGCCAGCCCGGTGTCCCCGCGGGTGTCTCTCGCCTGCTGTAGAATCAGGCCGCCCGCCAGTGCCATCATGGGAACTGCGACCAGCAGGAAACCCGAGCCGCCCAGAGCAAACCTGCCGGGGGCCGCCTTGATGGCTGAAACCACTTCCTTCCGGTGAGTGAACAGCAACGCCAGGCCACAGCCCAAAAGGATTACGATAAAATCAACCTTGTTAAAAAAGCCCAGCCCGAAAAAAAACGTTGCGAGAAAGAGCTGATGCCATTTTCGCCTTCGCCACCAAAGAAGCAGCAAACCGAACCCGGCAAAGCGACAGAGAAAACTCAGCGCCACCGAACCCCAATCGTGCACCGTCATGAAAAAATAGGAAGGGTCCAGCCCCAGCAATGGTCCGGCGATCAATGCCGCCGGCAGCCCCAACAGCCTCCGGATCCACAGCATGAAAAGGAACAGGCCGATCAAACCCCAGCCCAAGGTCGTGAGTCGCAGTACCGGGACACTGGGACCGAACACCGCAAAAACCGGGATGAGCAGCCAGCTTTTCAGGGCGCCAAGATAGCTTTGGACAAAAACCGGGAAAGGGCGGCCCAACCAATTAACGTCCATGATGCCGGGCATATGGTCGCCGTGGGACCTTCCGTTCAGAAAGTCCTTGGCCTGCCCGGCGAAAACCGCTTCGTCATAGTATAGTCCCGGAACGGACAATTCCCGGGTCGCAAAACTGGACACCACCAACGCAACGACCAGCCAGACCGCAAACAGCGCCAGCAACTCCCGCACGGCTGGTTTTGAGGGGGTTGGCGGGTTGAAGGGATTGGCAGGCGAACGGGTGCGGCGCACGACTCGTTATTCTCAAAACCCCTTTCGCGAGTCCAGTTGAAACTGAAACCGTCCCTCCTTGACTGCAGCCTGTCGGCGTTTCTGCTTGCCCGGAGAGAATCTTTACTGCTAAGAGCCGTCCCACATTTAACATGACGCCCCACACCTGTCCGCCGGCCACGGCCCAAGCCCCCGGGGCCAAGCCTCCGCGTAATCCGTGGGTTTGGATTCCCACCGTTTATTTTGCCGAGGGGATGCCCAATGCGCTCGTGGCAACGGTGTCGGTAATGCTTTACAACGACCTCGGCGTGTCGAACGCGGCGGCGGCATTTTTCACCAGCCTGCTTTACTTGCCGTGGGTCATCAAACCGCTGTGGAGTCCGGTCGTGGACCTGCTCAAAACGCGGCGGCTGTGGATTTGGACGATGCAACTGCTCCTCGGCGCGGGGTTGGCAGGGGTGGCGCTGATGATTCCCGCGCCCCATTTCATTCAATGGACGATTGTCTTTTTTGGGCTGCTGGCATTCAGCTCCGCGACGCACGACATTGCGGCAGACGGCTTTTACATGCTGGCGGCGACGGAACGCGAGCAATCGTTCTTCATCGGCTTTCGCAGCGTGTTTTTCAACGCGGGCAAAATTTTCGCGCAAGGCGCACTGGTGTATCTCGCGGGCAAACTCGCAAAATACACCGGCAATCCTACGTTTGCTTGGTCAACCGCATTTGCCCTTGCCGCCGGAATCTTTTTTGGCCTGGGTGCGTATCATCGTTTCATTTTGCCAAGACCGCCAGTGGACCAACCCCAAAACGTCGGTTTGTCAGAAAATTTCACCGCCGAATTTTTCAAAACGTTTGAAACATTTTTTCAAAAGCCGAAAATCATCGTGCTTCTGCTTTTTCTGCTGCTTTACCGGCTCGGCGAGGCGCAACTAGTGAAAATCATCCCGATTTTTCTGCACGCGCCGCCGGCAAAGGGCGGGCTGGGACTGGCCCTCGAGAAAATCAGCCTGATTTACGGCACGGCCGGTGTCGTGGCGTTCATGGCCGGCGCGTTGCTTGGCGGCTTTGTCGTGTCACGCCACGGATTGAAATTCTGGCTGTGGCCGATGTTGCTGGCGATTCATCTGCCGGACGCGGTGTTCATCTGGCTGGCTTACGCGCAACCGGACAATTTTTGGGCGATTGGCACGGGCGTCGCCGTGGAGCAATTCGGCTACGGCTTTGGTTTCACGGCCTTCATGCTTTACATGATTTACATCGCGCGCGGCGAACACCAAACCGCGCACTATGCGATCTGCACCGGTTTCATGGCCCTGGGCATGATGCTGCCGGGCATGTGGAGCGGCTGGCTGCAGGAACACATCGGTTATCCGCATTTTTTCGTGTGGGTGCTGCTGGCAACCATTCCGAGTTTCCTGGTTGCGCGGCGGGTTCCCTTGGATTCTAATTTCGGAAAGAAAACTGATTGAACCATGGCTTTGGATTTTCGCTCCGCTAATTGGTTAAAAGCCTGGAAATGGCTGCTTCCATCGAGTGCGTTCATTTATCTGTTTTCACTGTTTTTCCCCTGGATATCAGGTCCGCCGCTCCAGATCGACGATTCATGGGAATTGGCTTTGCACGCGGCCTTTGAACATCATTTACAATTTGGCCGGGACCTGGTCTTTACCTTCGGTCCTTGGGGGTTTTTGTATCGCGGATACTACCCGCCAACGTTTCCCATCGCGGTAATGGTGTGGACCGTGCTTGCGTTTGTATTTTGGTGGGCGGGATGGCGGGTGGCTTGTCACTTCTCAGCCAACAAACTCCTCGCCTGGTTCTGGTTCGTCAGCTTCGCTGGAATAGCGGGCATGCATGTCAATCAGTATTTCGACGTTCGGATGGTTGGCTGGATCCTGTTGTTGTTGTTTCTGTATTTCTTTGTGGAGGATCGCCCCATCAGCGCCCGGCAGGTTTTGCTGGTCGTTTCATCGGGAATGCTGGTTTTGGCCAAGTTCACCGGTTTGATCGGCATGACTGCCGTTGTCGTTGTTATTGCCGCGGACAATGTTTTTCGAAGACGGCGGTTTCCCTGGATCGTGCTTCTCTTTGCTGCCAGCATTCTGTTTTTCTGGATTGTCGCCGGGCAAAGCCCGTCTCTGTTTTGGCCGTTTCTCCGCTATTCGTTGATGCTCACGAGCAGTTACACCGAAGCGATGATGTGTAAGACCGCGGGAGAAATTGAAAATCCGGGATGGTTGCTGCTGGCAGCCATGACGCTCATCGCAGTGACAGGTTATGCGGCCTGGGTGCGGCGCCGATTTTTCGGGATTTTTCCTGTAATTGGTCTCGGGGCAATCCTGTTCCTCAACTTCAAACACGTCCATGTACGGTACGATCAAGTCCATAAAGTCACCGGCGCGCTGGAGCTTTTGCTCGTCACCCTGGCGTGTCTGGCGGTGACCTGGCCGGTCTGGCGAAAAAACAGGTGGTGGGTTTGGCCGGCCTACTTTCTCGCACTGGGTGGCATGGGTTTGTTTTGTTCGTCCATGTTCAACCGTGGCTACCGGGACCCCCCCCGGCCGGAAGAACGGCTGTGGGTGGATTTTGCCCGGACGTTGAACATCAAAAACATTCTGGCCCCGGCAAAATTGCTTCGCCATCCAGCCCTTTTGCGAAAAATCTACGAGAAAAATCTCGCCGAAGTTCGAATAAAATTTCCACTGCCGCCGATTGAGGGGGGGGTGGATGTCTATCCGTGGAACCAAGCCGTGCTTTTTGCGCATGACTTGCAGTATGATCCGCGGCCGGTCATCCAAAGTTATTCCGTCTACGCCCCGGAACTGGCGGAGTTGAATGCCGCCCACTTGCGGAGCGCTCATGCCCCGGACAACATATTGTTCGACATCAATCCGTTAAATAACAACTTTCCCTCTCTGGAGGATGGCCTTTCGTGGCCGGAATTGTTGACCCAATACGATGTCAAGGATGTTACAGACCAATTTGTAATCTTAAAACACTCCTCCCGACCGAGGGAATATCATTTAACGTCCCTTGCCGATGGGCCGGTTCGTTTGGGCGAGTTGGTGACGGTTGTCACAAACAACGGCCCTCTTTGGGCCGAGCTGGAGATCAATCAAACATTTTTGGGGGCCGTGGTTGCAACTCTTTACAAACCGCCGGTCTTGAAGCTGGCGGTTTCCCTGCAGGATGGCCGCCGGTTTATTTTTAAAATAGTCCCCGGCATGGCGCGAAGTGGATTCTTGTTGTCGCCGCTGATCCGAGACAAGGCGTCTTTCGTCTTGCTGAACTCCCCGGACGGATGGCGCAATTTGACGGGTTTGCAGATCGAATTCATGACCATTTTTGCCGCCACCCGATCCGGCTCAACCCCCTGCTATCAATCGCCTCTACGGCTCCGCCTCTACCGGCTGGATATGCCTGACAGGATTTGAGCGGATTCCACCCGACGCGGAGTTTGGGAAAAGGAATTGAACAACGAAGAAACAAAGGCACAAAGCTCCAGGGAATTAAAACTTCGTTTTTTGTTGCTGTGTTGTTCAAAACATCCCGCCGAAAAGAATTGCTTTGAACGCACCGGCCTTTCCAAAATCCAAGTTCATAATGAAATCAACCTGTTTCAACTGTTCCTGCCGGACGCTCATCCTGGCGTTGCTGTCGGGCGCGGCGCTGTTTGGATTTTCACCGGGCGCCCGCGCGGAATTGTCGTTCGTCTTCACCAACTCCAGGCCCGCCGCCATGCCGCGCCGCCCGAGCATCATTTTGATTGTGGCCGACGGCCTTGGCTACGGCGATTTGAGTTGTTACGGCCAGACAAAATTTCAGACGCCGAATCTCGACAGGCTCGCCGGCGGGGGCATTCGCTTCACGAGTTACTATGCGGGCGACGCGGTGAGTTCACCGTCACGCGCGGCATTAATGCTGGGCAAGGATTCGGGCCACTTGAAACAGCGCGCCGACGTGGACGTGTCGCTGACGGCGGACGACATCACCGTCGCGCAAGTGCTCAAGCAATCCGGCTATCATACGGGTTTGATTGGCGAATGGGATTTGGGTGGTGACGGCACGAGTGGCGCGCCATGGAACAAGGGTTTTGATGAATTCGCCGGTTATTTTGACGCCGGCGAGTCGGAAAATTATTACGCCGACTATATCTGGCGGCATGATCCCACGACCGGTTTTCACGGCAGGGAAATGCTGTATCCGAACACCGGCGGAAAAAAAGGCCAATACATTCCCGACATATTCACGACGGCAGCGATAAACTTCGTCAAAAACAACCAACCGGACCGATTCAACCACTACCGGCCATTTTTCCTGCTGGTGAATTACACGACACTGCGTGCGAACACCGCCGAAAAGGCGCGCACCGGCAATGGAATGCAAGTGCCGACCGATGCGCCGTTCTCCGGCGAATCGTGGCCGCAGCCGGAAAAAAACAAAGCCGCCATGATTGCGCGGCTCGACGGTTACATCGGGCAACTGCTCGAACAATTGCAAAAGCTCGGCATGACAAACAACACGGTGATTTTTTTCACCAGCGATACCGGGCCGCAAATGAACGGTGGCATTGACCCGAAATTTTTCCGGAGCGCCGGGCCGTTTCGCGGCGTCCGCGGCGATCTTTACGAAGGCGGCCTGCGGGTGCCAATGATTGCGCATTGGCCGGGTAAAATTCCCGCCGGCCAGGTCAGTGATTTTCCCTGCGCGGCGTGGGATTTTCTGCCGACGGCGACGGACATCGCCTTGATCCAATCGCCGACGAACATTGACGGCATTTCCATGTTGACGACGCTGTTTAACCAAATCCAAACCAACCGGCATGAGTCGTTTCATTGGAAGCTCCAAAGTCGCGATGAGGCCCAGGCCGTTCGCATGGGAGATTGGAAGGTTATGCGTTCAAAAGCCGATGCGCCGCTGGAACTTTACAATCTCAAAACTGATCCGGGCGAAACCAACAACGTCGC
>Ga0187868_1001520_pt1 | contig 16368 bp, 10 predicted proteins | sample June2016WEW_13_4_FD_133014 | JGI IMG/M metagenome (GOLD analysis project Ga0187868, IMG submission 133014) | Peatland microbial communities from SPRUCE experiment site at the Marcell Experimental Forest, Minnesota, USA - June2016WEW_13_40 | ecosystem: Environmental > Terrestrial > Soil >... | reverse complement strand
CCGAGGTGTTGGCCCATCCTCAAGTCATTGCTCGGAAGATGATCCGAGAGATGGAATCGCCCGTAGGGGCCGTGCCCGTCATCGGAAGTCCTCTACGGCTGTCTGACAGTCCTGCTCGCTTCGGTCCGATTCCGGCCCTGGGACAAGACACCGAGCCGATTCTTCGAGAACTTGGCTACACCGCCGCTGAAATCGAAACTCTTCGGCGCGATCAAGTCATCTGATTGACGGTCCCGTTACGTACCAGTGGCAAGAGCTTCTCGCGGAGACGAAGCGGAACGATGGCCGCAACTCTGCAGGGAACGCTACGTGTTGGAAAGTTCTGTATCGCCACCGATTCCACCGGCCCACCGCGCTCTGCCACGGATGTCACGTTCTAGGAGCCATCGCGCCGTGGCGGAGCCAGGCCGCAGCCGATTCGAAAGCCTCCGCAGATCATCCAGTTCATCGATATCGAGCTCCAGACGAGGGTTTCGAAAGACTCGAGTACGTGCGCCGCATCCCTCCGCCTCGGCCAGATGACGGGGGAAACTATTCGGCCCGAAGTGAGAGGGAAAGAGAACGGCAGGTGACCGTAGGAGCGCGTTGGTGCCCGTGCCATCGCTCGAAGGAACCAGAACGACAGACGGCGCAACGTCCAATTGTTCGAAGACCGCCTCGATGTCGCACGGTTCGACCAGCGGCAGATCGATGGGCAGCCGCAGGAGAGCGCGAACGCCCTGCTCGGCGCAGTAGCGTGATCCAGCGTCTACGGAGTCGCTTTCCGAGGTCTGGTAAGATTCGACGATTGTTTCCCAGCCAAGCTTTCGCGCCCGCGAGAGAGCCCCGGGTTCTTTGCTAATTACAAACACGCGGTCTGCACAGTGCGTCGCAGCCACGACGCTGAAAAAATCCTCACACATCGCCTCCGCCAGGGACGCGCGGTCGGCAGGAAGAAAATGCGGCGCTAGGCGTTTCTTGGCCTCGCGAAATTCTTTTACGGGAATCAGGATCGCCTTCATGCAGCGGCTCCTGCTTTCTGCTTCTCGGCGAATTGCACAACTCTCCGCGCGAGGAGCTCCTTGTCCTCAAGGTTACGCATGACGGTCGGGTGGATGACGACCTCTACACCGAGCGATTCGATTGCCGGACCCTGGGCGCTGTCGACGGGATCGATCACAATCGTTCCGCAGATGTCTTGATACATCCGCGCCACTCCGACGGTCGATACGTCGTGCCCCAGTTGCGCGAGCATCTGATCGGACGGCCCCTTCAGCGATTTGCCTCCTACGATGGGACAAACGGCGACGACCCGCGTCCGCCGCCTTCGCAAGGCTTCTCGCACGCCCGGGACTGCGAGAATCGGTCCGATACTGATCAGCGGATTGCTCGGACATATGACGATGCTAGAGGCGCGTTCGAGCCCTTCGAGGACGCCTGGGGCCGGGTGCGCGAGTTCGATTCCATCGAATGAGATTGCCTGAACCGTCGGCTCCGCGCGTCGCTGAACCAGGTATTCTTGAAAGTGAAGGCGCCCCTGGCTGGTTTCAATCATGGTTGGCACAGGCTGGTCGCTCATTGGGAGAATTCTGGCCCGGACGCCCAGCGCTTCCCGGATGGAATCCGCCACCTCCGAGAGGCGCGCCCCGGCGCGGAGCATAGCCGTGCGGTGGATGTGCGTCGCCAGATCGCGATCTCCAAGATGGAACCACTGGGGGCGGCCGTAAACGGCGAGCTGCTCGAGCGCGCGGAACGTTTCGTCGCGGAAGCCCCACCCCGTGTCGGGATTCACCAGGTCTGCCAACGTGTACGTGACGATATCCAGATCGGGCGATATCGAGAGGCCATGCATAACAATATCGTCGCCGGTATTCACGACGACCGTCAGGTCGCGCGGATCCATGATGCGATTGAGTCCCAGTAAGAGCTTTGAGGCGCCAATGCCGCCCGCCAACGCCACGATGTCCATCAGTGTCTCGCCTGATCGAGCAGCATGGGATTTTCTCGGTGTGCGGCCATGCGTTCTAGTGGCAGGAGTTCGTCTGCATCTGCGTGTTCGAACACGCGCCGGATTTTGTAGGTTGTGGTGCGTTCGGCGGGCGTACGACCAATCGTCCGGATCAACGCGCGAAGCTCACCCGGTGAGACAGATTCTCCGAAGTTAGCTCCTGCGGATTTTGAGATGCTCTCTTCCATCAACGTGCCGCCGAAATCGTTGGCGCCCGCTTCGAGGCAGGCCAATGCCCCTTCGAAACCAAGTTTCACCCAGGACACCTGGACGTTCTTAATGTGTCCGTCCAGGAGCAGGCGGGCGAGCGCATGGACCAGCAAGTGTTCCGCGAGCGAACTCCCTGCACGCGCGCGGCCCGCGCGAAACAGTCTGGTCTGTGAATGGATGAAGCCCAAAGGGACAAACTCGGTGAACCCGCCCGTGTCCATTTGAATCTCGCGCAGCAAGAGCAAATGCCGTACCCAATGCTCGGGCAGCTCTGCGTGACCGTACATCATCGTGCTAGTGGACGGAATGCCGAGCTCGTGCGCCGTTCGAATCACGTCAATCCATTGGCGGACCGAGAGTTTGTTCGGGCTCAAGAGCTGGCGCACCTTGTCATCCAGGATTTCGGCCGCCGTTCCCGGGATGGTGCCTAGCCCTGCCTCTTTCAGTGTTCGCAGGTACTCAGGCAGATTCATGCCGGTCTTTTCGACGCCGTACACGATTTCCATGGGCGAATACGCGTGCAGATGCAGGTTCGGCAGACGCGATTTGATGGTGCGCAGAAGATCAGCATAATACGTGCCCTCCAAGTCGCGGGGCAATCCACCCTGGATGCACACTTCCGTGGCGCCGCGCTCCACCGCTTCGACGGCTTTGGCAACGAGCGACTCTGTAGCATGAAAATAGGCATCCGGCGAGCGGGCGCCTCGGCCGAATCCACAGAACGCGCAGCCTACGATGCACACATTCGTGAAGTTCATATTCCGGTTCACGACGTAGGTCACTTGATCGCCGACCGCGCGCCGCCGAAGCTCATTCGCAATCTTTACCACCGCGAGGAGGTCGTCGTCTGCCGCGCCACACAGGGCGAGCCCGTCGTCAAAATTAAGATCTCTTCCAGCGAGAGCCCTCTCGAGGACATCGGCAACAGTCGGACTCGCAGCTTTGAAAGCCTGCTCCCAGGAGATCTCTCGCCACCGAGGATCCATGGCTTTCAGCATTTGTCACTCTCTCTTTCGGGCATAACCGCCTTCTCCCTGGAGTTTCTGCAAACAAGATTGGACGTGTGCATCCACGAATCCCGGCTGCGACAAGAATTCGGGATAAATCGCCAGCCGCTCCCGCAAGACGAACCCGGCGGCGGCCGTCTTTTCGGCCAGTAGAGAGATCTGTGGCCAGGCTGCCTCCGGATTGATGAAGTCTTTTGTAACAGGGGAAATTCCACCCCAGTCGTTGATCCCGGCTTCTAACAGCAGAGGATAGTCGTCCGAGAGCAGGTTGGGCGGAGACTGAATGTTCATCCCGTGGCCGAAAATCAATCGGGCTACGGCCAGGGTCCGTCGCAAATCCTCGGTCGAAGGCTCGGGTGCAAGGGCCATTCGCGTCCCGGGCTTGGCTCGGAACGGCTGGACGATCACTTCCTGGATGTGGCCATACTTCTCGTGGAGATCGCGAATGGCGAGCAGCGAATCGACACGCTCTTCGGCGGTTTCGCCGATGCCAATGAGGATACCCGTCGTAAAGGCGATCGACAACCGCCCCGCATTCTCGATTGTTTGCAATCGAAGCGATGGCACTTTGTCCGGGGCTCTCCAATGCGGGCCGCCTGAGCGCCACAGGCGGGGACTGGCACTTTCAAGCATCAGCCCAAGACTGACATTTGATTCCTTCAGGCGGCGCAGATCGGCAGCAGGCATGAGACCGGGATTGGAATGGGGAAGCAGGCCAGTTTGGTCGAGAACGAGCTGCCCCATTGCCGTCAGGTATTCGAGCGTGCGCTCGAAACCCTGTTTTCGCAGGAACGCTCTGGCCTCTGGGAATATCGTCTCCGGCTGATCACCCAGGCTGAACAGGGCCTCTTTGCATCCCGCACGACGTCCGGCTTCGGCCACCGCGAGAACTTCTTGCGATGTCATAAATGGTTGGCCATCGGCCACCGGGTCCGCTCGGAACGTGCAATAGCCGCAATAATCGCGACACAAATGCGTCAGCGGGATGAAAACTTTCTTCGAGTAGCTAACCGTACAGCCTTTTGATCGGTCCCGAACGGCTGCGGCCGCCCGGAGCAAGGAACTTAGTTCGGCGTGCTCGATTAACAAGAGCGCTTGTCCGCGGGATATGCCACCGCCTTCGATCCCGCGTTCGAGGGCGGCAATCACTTGAGATGTACTTGCCAGCCCTTTCATTGAAGCCTTGCGCCTTTCAAAATCGGGCTCTCCGTCTATGGCCCAAAGTGAGATCCCGGAGCATGCGCGATTCATACTCCGCGGCGCAGGGATTATAGTGCATCCACGTCGCCCTAGGTGAAACCGTGTGAATATTCGGTAGTGTATACAAGTTTTCCATTGCTGACTATTCAGACCGGTCGGAGCGCCACACGATGGTGCCCGTGAGGGGCTTCCCATTTTGCTATTTCCTTTGGCTGCATCACAGTTTCTGGTCGCTCAATGGCGATTTCGCGCGCTGCAAAAGAAAGCTCATGTATACGCTTGTACACATTCCAGTTAGGCGCGTATACTTTCTCTCCCGGAGGAAAGATGAGTGTGTCGAGCGGCGACGCCGTCAACTGTGATATTCATCGAAGGGTTCCCAGCACAAAGGCGTTGCCGCTGGATTGGTGCTAACCGCCTGATGTTTTCAACCGACTATCCTCATTGGCACTTTGACAATCCGGCTCGACCTTTTAAGGTCGATCTCTCGAAGGAAGATCGCGCAGCCATCCTAAGTGAGAATGCGGTCGCCCTCTTCCGGTTGAACATGAGATGAGTCACCATACCGTCGCTAGATTGGGCGAAATCGCACCAGGCGGACGAAGGCTATTGACTGTGGCTGGATGCACGGTCGGCGTGTTTCATGTGGACGACGAATACTTCGGCCGTGCTCGATCGTTGTCCGCACCAGCGCCCCCCTGTGAGGCGACGTGCTGGTCAGGCTTGTGGAATCGCGCGGGCCTGGAGAGTACCGAGTCAGCCGCCAGCGAGAGTTGTGTTGCCCTTGGCACGGATGGGAGTTTCATATCCGAACTGGGCAGTCCTCGTGTGAGCCGTCCAAACTGCGAGGGGGACCTACCCTGCCACGGTTGAACAGGGAGGACAATTTTCTGAATTGGAGTGCTGGACTGTAATGAGTTGGGAATGACCAGACACTCTTTCCATGAAAAGGAGAAGAAACAGTGGGCTACAAAAGCTTAGAGGACGTGCTACAAGCCACCGGGAATCCGGTGAAACTGCTGCGCAACTCGCAGACCGGGCCCTATGTCTATCCCGTCGTCCCTAGCGAGTTCTCGAACTGGAGAGATGAGCAGCGCGCTTGGCAGCAGACGTGCGTTCTCTTCAATCAGTCCTATCACATGACGGATATGTACCTTGAGGGCCCCGATGCGCTGAAGTTGCTTTCTGATCTTGGCGTAAACAGCTTCAAGGGATTCGAACCCAACAAGGCCAAGCAGTTTGTTCCATGCAATTATGACGGGTACGTGATCGGCGACGTGGTTCTCTTCTATCTCGACAAGAACCTCTTCAATCTGGTCGGCCGTCCTTCCGTGCACAACTGGGTGCAATACCACTGTGAGACTGGCGGCTACAACGCCAAGGTGGAGAGGGACGAAAGAGCTGCCGCTAGACAAGGACCAATCGTTCGGAAGGTTTACCGCTATCAGGTGCAGGGCCCGAATGCGATGAAGGTGATCGAGAAGGTCACTGGCAAACCCGCCCCGGACCTTAAGTTCTTCAACATGACCTCGATCTCAATTGCGGGCCACGACGTGCGCGCGCTACGCCACGGTATGGCCGGCCAGCCCGGCCTGGAACTTTTTGGCTCTTGGGACCAAGGCGAAGCAGTGAAAGCAGCGATCGTCGATGCCGGCAAAGAATTCGGTCTTCGGCTCGTGGGCGCACGCGCGTATTCGTCCAACACGCTAGAATCCGGCTGGATTCCTTCCCCGATGCCTGCGATTTACAGCGGCGACAAGATGAAGGCGTACCGGCAATGGCTTCCCGCGAACTGCTACGAAGCGATCGCTTCCCTCGGTGGCAGCTTCTATTCCGATAACATCTCGGACTACTACCTCACGCCTTGGGATCTTGGCTACGGACCCATTGTGAAGTTCGACCACGATTTCATTGGACGCGAGGCGCTTGAGAAGTTGGCGACCAAACCGCACCGGAAGAAGGTGACGCTCGCGTTGAACGACGAGGATGTGACCCGTGCCCTTAGCACGATGTTCCAGAAAACGAATCGAGCCAAGTACTTCGATTTCCCCTCGGCTGTCTATTCGACGCTGCCGTACGACAAGGTGCTGAGCAATGGCAAGACAATCGGCATCTCGACCTGGTGCGGCTATAGCGCGAACGAAGGGAAGATGCTGACTCTGGCGATTCTCGACCAAGAGTACAGCGAGCCCGGTACGGACGTAACTTTCGTGTGGGGCGAGGAGGGCGGCGGATCGTCGAAGCCAACGGTCGAGCGCCACGTCCAGACGGAAATTCGCGCGGTCGTCAGCCCAGTTCCTTACGCCGAAGTAGCGCGGACCTCTTATGCTGACGGTTGGCGGACGCATCAGAAGGTCGGCGGAGCCGAGGTCGCGAGCCGCAAATAAGAGAACGGAAGGATCGCCCCGCGAGGTGTGGGGGCCGTGATCTGGGCTGACTAGGACACGGGTCCGCGACTAGGGTCGAGCGCCCGTGTTCCGGGTCGACCATTTTCACAGTTGCTGGAAAACGTCGTTTCCGCAGAGAAGAGTCGCGCAAAATTAGAGTCGCAGAGATCGACATCAGGGCTTTGGCAGAGTTCGCCAAAGAGCCGGGCTTTATCGTCCTGCACGATGTCACGGACGGTGAACCAGGGCCAAATCAGCTAGTGGACAAACAGCCAGACGTTGAAAATCATCATGTGTTGAAGGTAAACGTCCTTGAACCGTTGGAAGAAGAATGCAGCGGCGAAGGCTAGTGGACCGAGCAAGCCTATATCCGAAAGCGGCGTCTCGACAAAGGGGTGCTACCGAAACCATCTTAGGACGCCAGTCTACGATTGGCGTCCTGAAATAATGGCGACCGATTCACTGTATCCACTGTTGCCAAATCGATCTCGCTCTTGCTGTCCGAGATGATCTAGGATTGACCTAGCGTTACAGCAGGGCACCGAGGGAAGTGGCTACAAACAGTAGGGTTTTTTGCGGATTTTCCTCGGTTTTCTGCATTTCCAGCGATGGAATCCCGGTATCGCTACCAAACGCCCTGCCAAGCGCGCTTGCCTCACCGGATTCAGTGTGCCCAGTATTTCGACTCGAAGGAGCCACCCACGCTTCGCAGGGGCTCATTCCCGAAACTTCATCCAAGCATTTGCGATGCTGATCGAGCTACCCGAAGATTGCGGACCAGGCATATTCGACGGCGACGATGCCCGCGTAGCCGACGCCCAAGTAAGCGGCCAAGTATACGAAAAAGAAAGCGCACGCCATCACCGATCGCTTGAGAGGAAGCTTCTTCGCAGGCGATTCCCACGCGCGCCGGATCACGTCACGCGATTGTGCCGGACGAAACGGCATGAAGGCGCTTTCTTGAAGAGTGGAAGGGTATTGATAGGGTTCGCTCATGGCGGGAGTCTAACGGGGCGGCGGAGAACAATCCAATTCAAAGAAACGTTCGAAGCCATTGCATTTAGAAATAGTGATGACTCATCGACGTGCGGGCATATGAGTCACAGATGTGCGAGCTGCGCGGTCGACGCAGCAAGCGTTGCCGCCATGTCATCCGAACCCGGTGCGGGAGAATCCGAAATATCGTTTCCTCCAGCGACCAAAGTCGATTATTAATTCTACGGTCGGCCAGGGTTTTGGTGAGAGGCAAGAAACCATTCCGCAGATCCAGATTCAAGAGCAGTTGAGGCCTTTTTTGCGATTAGTGCGAAACCTTTAGCGCGAGCATCCTTTGCAAGTCGCTGTAGCACGACCCGGCCTGCGGTTGGATTCGGGCCTGTCGTTTGGATTTCGCCCAAGGCAAGCGAAGCTTCCATCTGCGTTTGGACGAAACCGAGTTTATTCGCTTCAGTGAAAGCGCTCTTGGCAAGATGCTCTGCACTGCTGGAATCCTTGCCAGCCGCCAGGACATAAGCGTTATCGACCTCGAAAACGAGGCGCGTGGCTACATCGCTACTTTTCGCAGACAGTGTCTTTGCTTTGGCGACGGTTTCCTGCGCCTCACCGATCCTCCCTTGCTGCAGCAGCGCCCGGGATAACAAAGCTAGCGCCAGAATCTGTTCGTCCGACTCGTTCTCTTTCTGAAACTCCTGACCGGCGTCCCGCGCGAACTTCTCGGCGGTTGCACCCTGATTCGAATCACATGCTAACTCTGCAAGAAAGACTTCGGTCTCAGCCATAGAACCTTTTTCGCCCAGTTGCTGTCGCAATGAAAGAGATTGGTCGTAGAACTTCTTCGCCCCATCGAGGTCGTCTCGTTGCCGGCGCAATTCCCCCATCGAGACGAGCGTGCTCGCATAATAGTCTTTGTCGTCGATCTGTTGTTGGATGCCGGCCGCTTGCTGGAACATCTGCGTGGCGGCGTTCAATTCACCTTGTTCCATCAGAACGTCGCCGATCACTTTGAGGTCGCTTGCTTCGGAACTCTTGTGACCTACTTCGCGGGCCAATATCAACGCATCGCGGTATTCCGACAGGGCCTTACCCAACTGCCCTTCTAAATGAAAAAGATCACCCGTATTAGCTTCAACGACCTCCATTCCATGCTTGTCCCCAACATCGCCGTAGTCTCGAAGAGCTTCGGAGTCCATTTTCTCCGCCGAAGCCACATCGCCCTCTTGAACCGCGATCACACCGAGATTCCCAAGTTCACGGGCAATAGCCCTCTTGTCGCCAATTCTTCGCGCGAGAACGAGCGCCTGATCGTACAAAGCCTTCGCCTGTGAAAGATCTCCGTCATCGAGCGGCACCTCGGCCGCCGAATGCAGGGTTTGCGCTTCGTCAGCCATATCTCCCGAGTCTTCGTAAATGCTCCGCGCACGATCGCAAGCCTTTTCCGCGTTCTGTGCCTGTCCGAGATTCGCGAACGCCCGGCATTGAAAGAATGAGGCGCGCGCAGTCAAAAGCCTTGCCCCAGATGCTTCGGATTTCCTGATCGCTGCGTCTGCGGCGGCAACCGCCCGTTGGTTGTCCGATAACAAGAATGCCGCCTGTTCCTCGGCCAAATCAATGCGTGGGTCGTTCTTTGCCTCAGGCGACGTTGCCCGGAGCTTGGCGAGCGAATTTAAGGCATCGTTCGCTCTTTCACCTCCAATCTGCGCGTTCACTAAATCGAGACCATACCCCAAGTTATCTGGAAACGAAGCGCAGAGCGTTTGATAGGTTTGAATGGCTTTTTCCCAATCCCTGCTTGCTTCATAGTAATGAGCTTCCACGACAGCGTGGTCTTCCGTGGATAACAGGTTGCCCAGATCCAATGCTTTCTTTGCTTCGGCGACTGCGTTCTGGTTATATCCGAGATCTGTCCACGCCTGTGCCAACGCGGCGTGTGCAAGAGGATAAGAAGGATCCGCGTTCACGGCGTGTTCGAGCGTGTCTCTAGCCCCGACAACGTCAAAGCCCCGAAGCTTCGCCAACCCTTCGGAATAGAGGCGCATGGCGTCCGGACTGGAGGATACCGATGCTCGTATTCCGGTCGATTGCAATTCGTGGATCTCCGCTACACCGAGTTTATCCCGTAGCTGTCTTCCGCTCCGCGAAACCAGATCCAGCAGTTGGTCCTCGCTGCTCGTTTCAGAAACGGCTGCGATCGTTTCTCCGTTGGCCGCATTTTGCATCCGAAGATCGAGACGGATTTGGCCTCCAGAATCCTTTCCCAAGTCGAGATAGGATCCTAGAACGACGAAGTCAGTGCTCAGATTGCGGCGAACACGATCGAGGGAATCAGGAGCCAAACTATCCACGTCCGATAGCGCAAGATCGGTCTTCATGCGCGCAACAGTTTCTCCGGGTACGGTGCGAATCTGTTCACCCGCTCCCAGCTCTGTTGTCAGCATTTCCGACAGAGCGGTCGAGATCCACGCAGTGTCCTGACGGGCTGAAAGGTTCTTGAATCCTAATACGGCCACCGAACGCCGAAACCCAGCGGGAAGACTCGCTATTTTCTTATCTGCGTCTCGCGTCCTTACGTGCCGTGCCTCCCACACGCCAATGGCGCCCGCGAGGACCAGCAGGATGATTGCCGTGCCGACGGATTCTTTGTGCCTTTGGAGAAATCGGCCGCCAAGATAGGAAAGGGTCGGCCGTCGCGCAACCACTGGGCGGCCACCAAGATGGCGTTCGATGTCATTCGACAACTCCTGCGCGGAAGCGTAGCGGTCTTCGGGTTTCTTGCGAAGCGCCTTCATCAGGATGGTATCGAGGTCGCCTTGCAGACGGCGCCGAAGTTCGATCGGTTCCATCCCGCGGTTCTTGGCAACGAGCTCAGGCGTAATGACCGTGGTGTTTCCGGTGGTATCCCGCACACGGTTTTCGGTCCTTCCCACAACCGTGCTCGGCTTTTCGGCTTCTTCTTCGCAAATGGACCGCTCGACTTCCAAAAGGGATAGGGTTGCAGCCCGATAGGGCCGATGATCCGTCAACAACTCGTAGAGCATCACTCCGAGTGAATAGATATCGGTTGATTTTGTCACCTCATGGCCGCGTACCTGCTCTGGGCTTGCGTATTCGGGTGTCATTGGACGCCAGGTCGTTTGGGTGACCAACCTTGTGTGAAAGAGGGCCGGGTCCAATAGCTTGGCAATGCCGAAATCCAGGAGGCGGGGCACGCCGTCCTGCGTGATCAGGATATTTGCAGGTTTGAGATCGCGATGGATGATTCTCTTCTCGTGTGCGTATTCCACGGCCGAACAGACCGTCCGAAACAATTTCAGGCGCTCGTCGATTGAGAGCTTGTGAAGGTCGCAGTACTGGTCGATGGGTACGCCGTCCACATAATCCATTACGAGGTACGGCAAGCCCTCTTCAGTGCTTCCACCGTCGATGAGCTTTACGATATTTGAATGGTCAAGTGCCGCCAGCGTTTGGCGCTCGTTGCGAAATCGACGGAAGATCTCCTGGGCATTTGTGCCGGGCAGGACCATCTTGATGGCAACGTGCTTTTGGAAAAGTTGATCGTCCCGCTCACCCAAATACACGACGGCCATTCCGCCGTGCCCAATCAAGCGAACAATGCGATAAGCGCCAATCTTTCTTCCGACCATCGAGTCTGGTTGGAATGAGAGGAAATGCGCGACGGGGGAATCCTCTAGAAGGCTATCGGCATCGCCGCTGTGAGCAACGAGAGATTCCACTTCGGCGCGTAACGCCGTGTCCTCACCGCACGCCTGGCGGACAAAGGTACTGCGCTCGGCAGGACTTCGCTCCAGCGCAAGTGCGAGAATCTCTTTTACTTGTTCCCATTTTTCAGGCATTTCAATTCCCGCGCGGTTTGGAGAGTTCGCGTGCCAACCAGGCTTTTGCCACAGACCAGTTTCGCTTGACCGTGGCCGGCGAGACTTCCAGGACGCCGGCGGTTTCTTCAACGCTCAAACCGCCAAAAAAGCGCAGTTCCACGAGGCGAGCTTGCTGCGAATCGATCTCGGCCAACCGCGTGAGAGCTTCGTCCAGCGCGACTACATCCGCGGGCCGGGTTTTCGAGATGATGGAAGCTTCCTGCAGGAACACCCTCTCGGAATTTCCGCCTCTTTTGGCGGCCTGATGACTGCGACTGTAATCGAGCAGAATCCGGCGCATCAGCTGGGCCGCAATGCCAAGAAACTGGCTGCGGTTCTCCCACCGAACTCCTCTCTGGTCGACCAGGCGGAGGTAGACCTCGTGGACGAGAGCTGTGGCCTGAAGCGTGTGATCGCGGCGTTCTTGCCGCAGGTAATGGCCGGCGATGCGGCGCAATTCCGAATAAAGGGCGGACGTGCGCTCTGCGAGGGCGCGGTCATTTTCGCCGTCAGGATTCGCGAGTCTTGCGATATCTTCAGGCAATTGGCGCACGGATCTGGCCGTATTCCGGCTGCAAACGAGCGAATGCGGGTTCGATGACCCCATCCGCTCCCCTCAGGGTCTCAGAGTATATATGCCGGGCGGGAACAATCAAAATAACCATTGCCGCGACAACCGATAGAACAAGCGGTCTGTCCTAGGCAGCCCAGGACCCGGCAGGTTCGTCCCAAAATCGTCTCCCGTGCCTATTTACAGAAAGTTTGCAGGGCGGTGAGCCGCTTGGCAGCGATTTTACGCGTTATGGATAGGCAGCGTAATGAATTCACGCAGCCGATCGGAGAAGCGTTCGTAACAGCGAGAACGCCCTCAAAGGAGATTCAGATGGCGGAGAAATCCAAACCAGCCCCGAAGGAAAACAAGAAGGGCAAGAAACTTCAAGGCAAATCAATACAAGCGGTTCGCACCTTGTCGAAGCCGTTCAACCCCGTTGATGGCTAAAACGAATGACTCGCAATTGAAATAGGGCGCGCCTATCGCCAAGGGCCTTCGTACGCTTCATACGCGCTGCGAAGGCCTCTGGCGGAGACCTAACTTATTTCTGTGTTTCATGGTGCGTTGCGAGATTCGCGCCTACGGAAGCCACAAGAACGAGCAAGTGCAGGAGTTGCAAGAAAGTCAGAAAAACCGCCGCAGAGGAAACGAGAAGCCGGACGTCCGCGAAACCTGGAGAAAAATGATGGCCGTCATTCGTAAATCCGCGCCGGCGATAGCCCGGCATACACTCATACTCATTTATCTATGCGGTTTGGTGCTGATCGGTGGTTTGGTGGCGCCGAGTGCGCATGGTCAGGCACAAGGATCGCTGGGCGGTTACATGGAGTTGTCCACCGTAGCAGACGGCTCGGGCTCAACCGTTTTCGGGCCCGGACAGACGGTAGCAATCGACGGGGCCATGCCGTTCGTTTATATCTGCCAGTCGATGTACGACACCAATAAATTTCCAAAACCTAATCTGCAGATCTATCCCGCAGCGGATTTTTACGTCATCCCAGATACCGGGACGCCTTTGACGTATGGCACTAAGCTCACTGACGTAAACGGAGCGCCAAACACGGTTATCGGGCTGTCGGATGGCTCTTTCACGGATGAGATTGTGGCGATCACGAAGCCGGCTGGAAATACCGGCGCAGGTAAGTACTCGATTGTGATGGATGCGTGCCAGACCGGTATTTACGATCCGGCTGGGGGGACATGGTTCTGGGCGATGCCTCCGAAATGGGTTTCATCGTCGAGGAGCAATCGACCCTGGCGCCTCTGAACTACAGCCCCATAAAAACCAGCGCCAGCCAGTATGTGGATGAGCTATCCGGAATTACGGTCAATCTTCCGTTGGGCGCCAGCGTTACCATCCCCTCATTTTGCGCGGCGTATGGGAAGCTGGGCCAGGATGTGCCGGGCGGCACGGCCCTGGCCGGTTGGTTCCAGACTGCGGGCGCTTACTGCCAGGACCTCATTGGAAAGTACAAGGGACTCGCCGCCGATCCCCCGGACCCGAACTATAAGGTGTTCGCGGAATTGGGCGATATCAACTACGGATCGTATACGGCCAGCACACCGCTCGAGCGCGCCGCCAGGACGCTGGCCAACGCCATGGCCGACCAGGATGCCGCGAGCAATGCTTTCCTGAACTCCATTCAAAAATTTCAAGGCGCGCAACAGGCAAGCGACGATGAGTGGACCATGCTGCAGCTCATGCAGATGAACAAGGACATCAATTTGCTCGTTGGGTCCGGCGGATCGATGCTGCGGACCTACGCCGCGCTCCAAGCGCTCAACTTCGCGTTACAGCAAGACCCGCTCGGCACCTCGCCAGACGCTCAGAATTTGGAGGCCTTACTTCCAACGATGGAGCAGGCGCTCGGGGCCATGCTGACTCCGATGGGCGGTTTTTTTCAGCCCTACTTCGACGGCTTTGGGGACCTGCAACTCAGGCCGGTCGGGCTACAAGCGTACATCCAGGTCTACCTTGGTCAGTCTTATGACACCAATATCCTTCCTGGCATACCTCAGGAACGAGCGCTGGAGGGACTGCCACCCATTGTTCTGCCATATCCCACGGCTACTACCGGCGGGAATTACAACGCGGCGCCCGGCACGGCGATCACTCTCAATGCCAGCCAGTCGACCGATCCGAATGGCGGTTCGCTCACCTATGCGTGGGATCTGAACGGCAACGGTACATTTACGGACGCTACGGGGGCCCAGCCGCAATATACCTACAGCCAGCCGGGGACGCGAACGATTGCCGTTCAAGTAACCGACTCCAGCGGGAACACCAACATCGCGTATGGGCTGGCGAACATCGGCGACGTGAACTCGCAGGACATCATCGTGGAGTCAGGCAGCGATCAAATCTATGACGTTCATCCCGACGGAAGCTACGCTCAGCTCACGCCCGGACTTCCCTATATTAACTCCACGCATAAGAGGCTGCAGGTCGACATCAATGGTGACATTTGGGAGCTGGATCAAATCTTTGGGCTCCAACACTTCAATTCAAGCGGAAATCTGGTGGCCACCATCACGCCGTCACAAGTGTCGTCGCTGCTCGGAATCCCGCTGCAGCCCTTCGATGACTTTGCTATCGACGGCAGCGGAAATATTGATCTGACTGTATTCGAGGACTTCGGCACGGGCATTATAGATTTCGCACCGTTCGGTTCGTATGCCACCGATCTACCGGGGCACTCGAAACTCATCCGCATAGCTCCTGATGGGAGTTCGGCTAAGGTTCTGGACGATTTGAGTCAGCCATATCTCTCTATTGCAACGGTCAACGGAGTGCTGACTGAATACGTGGACCCTACAGATAGTTGCTACGGGAATCCCGGATTCGTCCGCGTGGATCCCAACACCGGCGACATCATAGTCAGCAACGTGAATAACTCCATCGGCGCCATCGGAAACACCTCAATGTGCAGCGATGGAGTTCTTAGTATCAATCCCACAACGGCCGCAATCACGGTGATGATCCCGCCCACCGCGTGCGATGGCTACGGGTGCCAGTCCCAAACGATCCCGCCTTTTGGAACCTTTGGCGGCAGCGATTTAACATTCGGCGGGAGCAGCCTCCACTGGGGGTCTATGGAGGCATCGCACCGCAAAATGCGGGAGATTTTGTGCTCGATTCTTACGGTAATTACCTGATCGCCACGGGTCAGGCTGTTGACGCAATCGGGCGAGTGGATGCCCCTCCACAGATCACCAACAATGGCGGCACTCTTGATATCAACACGTTCCCCATTTCCACAAGCACTCCGGGGGGACCCTTTCCGATTCTTGATGCTATGACCGTTGATGCCGGAGGCGACTACATTGGCGTCGGCGTAAATTTTGCCGTTTCACTGGCCCCTGCCATGTTTCGCTTCACGCCTGACGGCGAGCTTTTTACGATAAACACGACACTATCCCCCAGCTCTGGGCTTTCCTTAGTGGACGTTGTTCCGCAGGTCAGAGCGATCACCCCGAGCGACATGCCGGCGCCGCCGGCTATCACGCTTTCGAATCTCGCCGTCGGACAGAATTCTTGCCCCGGTGCGGCGCAATTAAGCGTGACCGTGCAAAACACGGGCAGCACGCCGACGACGCTGCCCGTGCAGGTCGTTTTCTTCGACGGCGATCCGGGGCTGGGAATGGCCGTGGGAACCGCGACCACCGGCGGCGTGCTTCCAGCTGGCGGTTCTGTGACGCTGTCAGCGCCGTGGGCGTCGCCATCCGGCGGCACTCACAATGTGTTCGCCCTGGCTTTGGGCGCGAACACCGTGAACGTCGAATTCGAGGTGTGCGTGCCGTCGCAGTATGCCGCCAACCCGCTTTTGCTTTCGCCGCCGAGCGGCAGCAACGCTGCGGGCGCCACCTTCACGGTCACCGCTCAACTGGTCGATATTTTCGGCGGTGGTATCAGCGGCGCTCCGGTCAGCTTCACGGTTTCTGGGGCGAACTCGGCAACAGGAACAGCCACTACGGACGCGAGCGGCACCGCTCAGTTCAGCTATTCGGGGACAAATCCCGGTCAGGACAGCATCGTCGCCACGAGTAACAATCTCACCAGCAATACGGCTGCCGAGACGTGGACATCCACGTTGGCCGCAACAACGACAACCGTGGCTTCGTCACTCAATCCAGCAACAGTGGGCCAGTCCGT
>Ga0187868_1001519_pt1 | contig 16379 bp, 14 predicted proteins | sample June2016WEW_13_4_FD_133014 | JGI IMG/M metagenome (GOLD analysis project Ga0187868, IMG submission 133014) | Peatland microbial communities from SPRUCE experiment site at the Marcell Experimental Forest, Minnesota, USA - June2016WEW_13_40 | ecosystem: Environmental > Terrestrial > Soil >... | reverse complement strand
GCGTGGATGGACTCGCCCAGTTGCGGGTGCGGCCGGGTGGTCACGCGCGAACGCAGCACCGCCGGGTGCTGGTCCAGAACGCCGGCGACCTCCTCCGGAAACACCTTATGGCCCGCCACGTCAATCACGGTCTTCAGCCGTCCGTCAATGACGATCCGCCCGGCGTCGTCCCGATGCGCCAGGTCGCCGGTCAGGAACCAGCCCTCGCGCAAAACTTCCTCGCGCCGTTTTTTGGGGTTCAAATAGCCGGCAAACATTCCGGGTCCGCGCAGGCCAAGCTGTCCGGTCCGGCCGGTCGCGAGGGGTTTCATCTGGTCGTCCAGGATGACCACGTCGTAGCCGGGCAGCGGACGTCCCACCGCCTCGGGATGTTCCGCGGCGTCCTCCAGGTTCATGAGCGGCACGCCCACCTCGATGATGCCGTAGCCCTGCGCCACCGGCACGTGATACCGCGCCTGGAAATCCCGCGCGATCTGGGGATGGAGACGGCTGGAGACGGACATGATCCGCCGGAGCGACGGCGGCAGGGCGCGTCCGGAACTCTCGGCTTTCAACATGCGCACGTGCATGGGGGTCACGTAGAGAAACGTGGCTTCATGGAGCTGGGCCGCGTCCAAAATGCTGCCGGCCAGGTAATCGGCGCTGACCACGATGGTGGCTCCGACTTCGAGGTACAGGAGGATGGAGGCGAAAAAGTGATATGACATCGGCAGGACCCAGAGCACCTTGTCCTGGGAGGTGAGAGCCAATCCTTGGTTGGCGCCATGCGTCCGCTCCAGGACACTCTGATGCGTCAAAATCACGCCCTTGGCCGCGCCGGTTGTGCCCGAAGTGAACCGCACGAAGGCGGCGCCTTCGACCCACGGCGCCAGCGGCGCCGGCGGCACGGCCAGCCGCGTAAACCGCATGGATGTGCCGTCCTGCAATTTCAGATCGCAGGCCATCTCGCCGGCCGGCGGGGTGGCGCTGCCGTCGTCGAGAATCACGCACAACGGCGCGCGCGCCAGCATCTCGGACATTTCGTCCGGTTTGAGCAGGTGATGAATGGGCATGACGACCGCGCCGCAACCCAGCGCCGCCAGGCAGCCGATGACGAGCGCGCGTCCGTTGCGGCCGCGCACGCCCACCCCCTGTCCGCCGCCCACGCCCAGCCGTTCGAGCTGGGCCCGGAGGGCTTCGATTTCGCGCCAGAGCGACTGGTAATCCAGCGGGCCGGCGGCATCAATGATCGCCGTCTGGTTGGGCCATTGGCGCGCGGCTTGGGAAAGAGTTTCGTAAACGTTCATTTTAATCTTCATCCTACTCTTAATCTTAATCTTAATCCTAATCTTAATCTCTCACGCGATATTCAACTGTATCGTCGTGCATCCGGTCCGGCGAGTTGCTCCGAATCAGTCCGACCAGCAGAGAGACAATGTCCTTGAGCAGGGTTTTGCCCTCGTCCAATTCCGCCTCCGAGAGCAGTTTCTTGATAAAGACAAGGTCCAGGCAACCGGCGGATTCCAACCCCGAACCACGCGCGATGTCGAAGAACTTGCAGCGATCGGCCGGGGTGAACCGGCCGTTGCCCTCGGGAATGTTCAGCACGATTGACGTTCGCGCCCGGTCAAGCTGGTTGTGGACGGCGGCAGACTTGGGGATACGCTCCAAAATCGCCTCGGCCCATTGGGCAAACGCGAGCGCCTTCTTGTAAGCTTCGAGCTTCTCGTGGTCAAAGCAGATTTTCATGGGCGGATTATGATTAAGAGTAAGATTAAGATTAAGAGTAAAAGTAAGATTATGATTGTGATTAAGATTGGCGGGGCTCGATCCAAATTTTAATCCTAATCTTAATCTTTCTCTTAATCTTAATCTGGTTTCATTCCGTTCATTGGTTCATTTCTTTTCGGATTAATTCCACCGCCCCGTTGAGCGGACGGCCCAAGGCCTGGAAGGCGGCGACGGTTCCCGCCGCCCAGCCGGTGGCCAGCGCGGTGCCGATGACCCGGGCCGAAGTCATTGCCCCCGCCGCCGCCGAGAGGCAGCGGCCGGCCGCCAGTACGTTGTCCAATCCCGCCGGACGCAGACAGTCCAGGGGAATTTCATAGTAGTCGCGCTCGCTGAAAAAAGTCATTTCCGGCCGCGGGCCGTTTCCCCAGCGCTCCATCGGCCAGGCGCCGCGGGCAATTCCGACGGGGAATTTACGGGCGGCCAGCACATCCTCGTCGGCCAGCCGGGCGCGTCCCTGAATGCGGCGGCCGGAACGGATGCCGAGTTGCGGGGCGATGGAGGAAAGGTGCGCGTTCCGGCACGCGGCAATATTCCCGACCAGGAAACGCTGGAGTTCATCCACCAGCGCGCGGGCCTCGCGTTCCCAGCCGGTAACCTGCTGCCAGAGCGGGCGGTTTGATTCCGCGACGGCCAGGTTGAGTTTGAGGGCCAGGCGGCCGTTGCGGTCCATGCCGGGGACCAGCGCAAGCCGCTCACAGGCGGCCGGCAAACTTCCCGCCTCGACGGCCCGGCGCAACTCGCGGCGAACTTCGAGCAGGCCGCGTTCCACCAGACCGGGATCGATGTTCTCCATCACAAATACCAGGGAGGGCGCCTGGTCGGCGATGCCGCTTTCCACGCCGGCGCCCGCCAGGGCGGCGGCCGTCGCCTCGCCGCTGCAATCCACAACGGTGCGGGGGCAGACGACCAGCGGCTGGTTCCACGCCAAGGCGCGGACCTGAACCAGGGAGGGGCCTTCGGCCTGCGCCTCGGCGACCGTGGCGTGCAACACCACGGTGACGTTCCCGGACTCGCCGATCACCGCGTCGGCCACGCGGGCAAAGGCCGGTATGGGAAACGGCAGCACCCAAAGGCCGGCCTCCAGCCGCATCGGCCGGCAACCGGCGGCACGCTGCAGCCGCGAGGCGTATTCCTGCACAAACCCGCCGGCGACCGGCAAGGCTTCCAGGTTCGTCGTGTCCCGCAGATACAATCCGCAGACAGTGCCCACCTGGGCGGCCGTGGCCAACCCGCCCAAAAAACCATATCGCTCCAGCAACACCACCTGTGCGCCGGCCCGTCCGGCCGCGGTGGCCGCCGCCACGCCCGCCGCGCCGCCGCCGACGACAAGCACGTCGCAGGAAATGGTGGCCGGACCGGTTCGAAGAGCGCTGGTCATTTTGTTTGTCGTCGCATGTACCGGCCGTAGTACCGGATGTATTTCCACTGCGGCCGCACCTTCAACATCACCGTCACTTTCTGTCCCCAGCGGACCGACAGTTTGCGCCAGTCCGCCGGCGAGGTCCACTCCGCCTGCCGCCGCGCGATGCGGTCAAGGTTTTCGATGGTGCGGTCGGCCAGTCCGGGCGAGAGATAATAAGCCGGCTCGAAGAGGTCGTGGTCGGGCTTCACCTGCCCTTCCTGCACGGCGATCCGGGCCAGCGGCGTGCCTTCATAGACGCGGATGCCAATGGTGGCAAAAACAGCGTGGGCTGGCGCGCAGCCATTCAAAAAATTCTGTGTCTCCTCGACGTCCGCCCACGTTTCTCCCGGACCGCCAAACAGCAGGTAAATCACGAACGGCAGGCCCGCATCGCGCGCCGCCTGCAGGGCAATCCGGGTCTCCTCCTGTCCAAACGGCTTGTGCAACGCCGCCAGCATCTTGGCCGAGGCCACGTCCTGTCCGAACTCCACCCCGTCGCAACCGCCTTCTTTCATCGCGTGCGCCAGTTCCGCATCAAAACCCGCCGGGTTGCAATAGGCCGACCAGCGGACCGGCAACCGGCGGCGGCCGAGCTCGCGGCAGATGGCGAGAGCGTGCTCGCGCGGGTCGTTAAAAACACTGTCCACGAAAAAGAAATGGCGCACCTTTGACCGGACGGCGACTGCTTCAATTTCCCGGACCACCGCTTCCGGCGGACGCAGGCGGTAGCGCCGGCCCTCGAGCTGGGGGTAGATGCAATAGATGCACTGGAACGGACACCCGCGCTTGGTTTGCACGCCGACGAATCCGCCTCCCTTCACGTACGCCGCATAGTTGCACAGGTCGTGGGCCGGCGGCGACAGCTCGCTCAACCGCTCGACCGCACGGGCGGTAAGAACGGTGATGGGAACGTCGCTTTTGGGCGCGGTGATGACGCCGTCAATTCCCTCCAGCGGGCGTCCGGCTTCCAGACGTGCGAGCACCTCGGGGAAGGCGCGTTCGCCTTCGCCGATCACGCCGCACTCGGCCTTGAGACGGCTCATCCAACCGTGAGGCGAAACGGAAAAGCCGGTGCCGCCCAGGATCAACGGCCCTTGAAAACAGTCGCGCACCGTTTCGGCCAGTTCGCGCACCTCGTCAAAATACAGCTTCGGCGCAAACGCCCAGCAATTGTCGAGGTTGCGGATGCCGAACGCCACGGCCTGGTATCCGCCCGTTTTCAAAGCCTGGCGGAGTGTCTTTTGCGGCGATGAGGCCAGCCCCAAATCCAAAAAATCCACGGCATGGCCGGCGTCGCGGGCGGCGGCGGCCACGCACAGGGTTCCCAGCGGCGCCACCGGGTAGGGAGACCGTTCCCGGTTCGTGGCCACCAGGAGCACGTTCATGACAAATCCTCCTCCAGCAGGGCGGAGCGCAGGCCCTGTTCCAGCGTATCCACCTCGGACGCGCTCAGGCAGTCATCCACCCACGACAGCAGAACGGAGAGCCGTCCGCTGAAATTCCAGAACACCACGGTCAGCCCCGGCGGCCACCAAGTCGGCACCAGATGCTCAACCGACCGGATCCGTCCGCCCAACATCTCGGTGATCCCGGCGCAGGTCTCGCCCGAATCCGAAAAGCAGAGGGTGGCGAACTTGCCGCGGGTGGGTTGTCCCAGGTGGTGAATGTAATAATTCAGCGGCAACGGCTTGAACATTTCCAGCGCCGCCATGCACGACTCCGGAAACCGGGTGCGGATCTGGTCCATCATCTGGCGGGTCAGTTCGCTGATGATGCTGGCCAGGCTGCCGGCCTGGCTCGGCTCGATGCGGAAGAACAGGATGGAGAGATGGTTTGAGAAAATGGGGCCCATGGCGCCGCGTCGGCGGGTGTCATGCGCCACGGGGATCAAATAGGCCCCGTCCCGGTTGCCTCGCCGGGTGGCGATGGTGTGCAACGCCCGGAGTGTGCCGGCGAGAAGGAAGTGACTGCGCCGGAAGCCGGCGTTGAGGTGCTCGCAGCGGGCCGCGATGCGCGCTGTTTCCTCCACGCTGAAGGTCACGATGCGGGACTGGTTGCGATGCGGGCCGGCCGTGCGTTTTTCCGGCAGCAGCGAAAAAAGCGGTTCGCTCCCGGACTTGCGGAGCCATTCCACCGAGCCGCGCGCCAGCTTCACGTTGGCCCACCATCCGGCCAGGCTCCCGCCCCGTTGTTTGGGATGGATCAGGTCCTCGATGGAAGGCGCGCCGTTCCCCCCGTTGCCGTCGTTCAGATGCAGCCAGATTAATTCCGCGCCGCGCGCATCCATCAGCGCATGGTTCCAGGAAAAAACCAGGTGCCGGGTCCCATCGGCATGCCACACCAGGTCGAACGCCAGCGCCGGCCCCCGGCTGGCGTGCAGGTCGCGTTCCATGACCTCCGGTGGCAGCACCCCGGGCTCGTGCCCGTTGCCAGCCTGATGATTGTGTTCAAAAAAGATCGGGCCGGGGCGCGACGACGTGCGCCAGAGCGGGGGAAAGACCGGCAACGGGCGGGTGAGGCGCACGCGGGCCAGCCAGTCCAGAACCGGCGAAGTTTCCACGCGCCGGCGCAACCGGTCCACATCCAGACCGTCCTCCAACCGGAGGGCCACGCGGCAGATGTAACCCGGCAGCCCGGCCCGCCGCAGCTTGTGGTCCTGGCCGTGCATGTAGTAGTCACCAGCGGCCAATCGAATCTGGCGGGGCGCGTCAGGCATGAGCAGTGGCCACCCCGGCGTTCAGGGTGAAACGTGTTGGTTGCGGGCCAGCTCGGCGATGCAGTTGGCCAGCGTCGCCACGGAAGCCAGGTTTTTGCCCGTCAGGTGGGAATCCGGCACGCTGACGCCAAAGGTGCGCTCGCAATAGAGCAACAACTCGACCAGCGCAAACGAATCAATGCCGGCCTTGGCCAGGGGGCTGTTTTCATCAAAATCCGCTCCGTCGGCTACATAGTTCTTCCGGGCAAACTGACAGAGTTGCTCGGCAATGGTTTTGGAATCCTTCTGTGAAGTCATACATCAGTCTGGACGGTGACGGAGTTGCGGTCGTTTCTGACCGCCGGAGAAATAATTGTCGTCTCTGCTCATGCCCGAAATTATGACCTGCACCGGGAGATGGCGTCAAGCATGGAAGCTGGGAAAGGTCAGAAACCATCAAAATTATTTTGCAATTGTTCGGCCCGGGCCATCCGGCGCTGGGAGAAATTGATGACCCACGAGGCGATGCTCGCCTGGGTCAGGGGCAGGGGCAGACGGGACACCATGGACGGCAGGCTGTAAAAGTCCCGGTACAGCCGGCGAATGTCGTTTTCCATTGACCCGGACGTTCCGTACGGCGGCCGGATGTAACAAATCTGGCCCGGCCAGCGGTCGATTTCCTGGTCATTGAAAATCCGGCCTTCGCTTCGCATCCGGTCGTAGAGCGGGGTGCCTTTCACAGGTGTGAGAATGTTGAAGTAGGCCACCGGCGCCTTATGGTCCTGGAGGAACTTGAGCGTGGCATCGAAGGCGCTTTCGGGCTCACCGTCCCAGCCGAAAATGAAATTCAAGGAATAGCTGATGCCGCGGCGGCGGAGGCTGGCCAGCATTTCACCGTATTTGTGGGTTTTGTTGAATGTTTTGTTCATGCTCGCCAGCGTCCCGGCGTTGATGCTCTCCATGCCGATGTTGACGTGCAACAGGCCGCTCCGCTGGGCCAGGTCCATGAAGGGCGCGTCGTTGCAGAGATACGATGACCAGAGCGCCGACCAGCGCAACCGGAGCGGGATCATCGCCTCCATCAGCTCCATCGCGTGGCTCCGCTTGCCGCCAAAATTGCTGTCGCCGAAGAAAATGCTGCGCGAGCGGCAATGCCGGATTTCCGCGATGACTTCCGGCACCGGCCGGCAACGGTAGTTCTCACCCAGCAAGAACCGTTCGGAACAGAATTCACACCGGAACGGGCAGCCCCGCGATGAGGTGACGGCAAAGGTCCGGAACGGGCGGTAACACCGCAGGTCCAACAGGTCGTAACGCGGCAGCGGCAGGCCGGCCAGGTCCGGCAGCGGGTCGGCCCGGTACAACCGGTTCAACCGCCCGCCACGGGCGTCCTCCAGCATGCGCGGCCAGATGGACTCGCCTTCGCCGACGCCGACCGCGTCGCAGTGTTCTCCCGCCTCGGCGGCGTGGAAAAAGGTGTGGGGGCCGCCCAGCATGACGGGCACGCCCCGCCGGCGGAATTCGTCCGCGATGTCGTAGGCGCGAAACGAGTTGAGCGTGGAAGAGCTGATGGCGACGAGGTCGAAGCGCCGGTCAAACGGGACCGGGTCCAGTTGTTCATCCAGAAGCGTGACGTTCCAGTCCGCCGGGGTCAGGGCCGCGAGATAAGGCAGGGTCAACGGCACCACGCTCCGGTGGCGGGCCTTGAACACGGCGCGGTCCGCCTTGGAGCGATAGTAGGACGGCTGGATGATGAGAAGCTGGTGGCTCATGCCGGGTCTGGCGTCACTCCTGCGCTTGATGTTATTATTGTTTGCCGGGCTGGCAATTCCGCAGCCCATGCCTGATCCAGACTCGCCCAGGCGCCGTCAGGGAGCAAGCCGGAAAACGCCCGGGTAAAAGGTTCGAAGGTCATCCAACTTTTAACAACAAAGGAACAAAGGCAGGGACGATGTTTGCCAACAGATGAAAAGTGCCAATGGATTTTTTGTGGGAAACGTTTTTGAATCCGTTGGAACCTTTCATCCGTTGGCGAAAAAGATGTGCCACACCCACGGCGGAAATTTATTGTCAGAAATGCGCGATTCTTCAATATGGCACTACAAAACAGGATTTCGGAGAGCCAAGCTCTGTGAGGCCCAAACCCCAGACGCCAGACCTTTTTGTGTTAAAAAAAACGGCGCGCACGGAGTGACGCGCCCTACCTTTCATGGTTTCATACGCACCGGCACTGTCTGCTAATCTGCTTGCTTCGCGGCGGTTTTCTGGAAGAGTTATGCCGCATGGAAATGCCTGAGCCAAACCAAACCACAACCAGCACTCCGCGCCCGCTGCTGAAGGAAGTGGCGGTGAAAATCGCCATCCTGGTTTTGTTGGGGGTGCTTTTGGGTTTGGGCCATGGCTGGGCGGCGTCCCGGCTCTATGGCCCCGAGCGTGTCGCCGGCTTCCACCTCGGGGTGTTGCAAGGGACCTTGATGCCCGCAGCCTTGCCGTCCCTGTTGATGGGGAAGGACCTCCCGATTTACGCGCCGAATAACATTGGACGGGGCTACAAAATCGGCTTTCTTTTGGGCATCAATTTCTGCGGCACGGTGTTCTTTGGCGTCGCCTTCTGGCGGCCGCGGAACCGGTGATGTTGCTCAGACCCGGCACGACGTTGTTCCAACGTCAGCTTCAAGCAGATGAAAAGAGGAGCGACGACCGGCATGTTTTACACTCGTCCTCGTCGTCGTACTCGTCCTCGAATTTTCTTTGGGGTTCCGAGGACGAAGACGAGAACGAGGACGAATCCGACCTCTATTGATTCAAGAATCTGCAACAGGGCATGGAGTAACTCCGTTTCAGTATAACCCGCCGCGGAAAATCTCGACCACGCTCACCCTGCCCCCCGCCCAGTAGCAGGTCGGCGGAAAATTAAACCTCCTTGCCACCCGGTCGTAGATGAGTTTGACCTGATGCGCCGGCAGGTTCGGATCGTAGGCATCAAACTGGAGGTCCCGCTCCGACTCCGACAGTCCGAACAACACGAGGCCGTGGTTGATGGTGATGCGGGGAAACCGGAAGAGATGCACGGTGGGCACCGCGCCCTGGCGCACGCGTTGCGCCAATTGCCCGGCCATCCGCTCCTGGTGCCACGCCGGGATCATGAAAACCATGCGCCAGTGGCTGCGCACAAAATAGGATTGCCATGGGCCGCCGCATTCCGCCTTGAGCAACGGTTCGTTTGTCTGGCTGAAGGCGCGCAGACCGTCGTAGCCGGGGATCACGATCCGCTCCGATTCCGCGCCCGCCCGGCGGGGGTTGCGCGAGACGACCTGGCGGATGAGCCGGCGATAGGTTTCCGCATCCACCACGGGCCGGCCCGGGTCAAAACGGGCATGATAAAAAAACTGCCGCGCCGACCTGACCATCACGAAGCACCGATGGGTATAAACGGGAGGCGGATCACAGGTGGAAACACTCATCGCCCCCGTCGCCGGGTCGAAGCGGTATTGCCAGACCAGTTCGTTGGCAAAAGCAAAGGTGTCCCGCTCGAACCGGAACGAGCGGGCGCAGTGGTCTGGCGGCGGACCCATTATGCCGGGCCCGAGACTATTGCACGTTGGCCGTGCGCTTGAAGAAATAGCCCAGGTCGCGGGCGAGGACGCGGATGTCGTTGCGCTGAATGTCCTCGCTGCTTATCGCTTCTCCGTACGCCCTGGATTCGAATGACTCGCCGCTGCGCTTGATTTCATAGACGCACACGAGCTTGTCCCCGTCGTAGATCTGGCCGCGCACCTTGATCACGGGCTGGCCGCCTGCGCCGAACGGGCCGCCAAAATGCCGCGCAACGCCACTGCCCTTGGAAAATTCGATGATGGTGTTGTCCAGCTTGAGGGTCTTGGCTTTGGACTTCACGTCCTCGCTCTTGGTCGTCACCGTGGTAAACAGCTTTGTGTCACGGAAGCTGGTCACAAGTTCGTCCGGCAGTTCCTGCATGGCCATGGCACGTATGTCAACCTCGTTGTCGCGTTCGACGCCGGCGAACACGATGGGTGTAAGGTAAAGCGTTTGGTAGCCTTTGAAATCGAAGCCATCCGCAAGCCAGACGCCTTGGATGTTTAAATCCTTGTGCAGTTTGACGCCTTCCGGCAACGGCGGCACTTTGTGCTTCGTTTCCTTTTGCTTCGGTTGCTTTTGCTCCGTTTGGTTGGTTTGTGCCATGGAGCTGGTGGCATAGCCCATCAGCAGGCTCAAGCCGCCCACCAAGCCCAGTCGCACCGTGTTTTTTATCCATCCTTGAAACATGTGGTTTGTTTTCATATTAATCCTTTCCCGCTTTGTATAACTCTCCCCGGCGGGTGGCAAGCTTTTCTTACCATGCACATTAATTCAACGGTTTGGGGGATGCCCAGCTTCTCGCAGATGAAAAGCGCTGGATTCCGTCAGGGGCGAACGGCAAACCCAATTTCATCGCCGGGCAGAAACTCGCGGTCCAAGTCATCCCCCCGTATTCCGCTCGAAAATTTCCGCGCCACAACCCCCGAAGAAAAGCTGAGCCCAACTTTGTGTCAATGCTCACAGGACCCCTTTTTCACCTTTTTCGATTATCTTCACAAGAAGCGAAACTTCAATCGCATTTCAGTTCAAGCGAAAGCTTGCACTGATCGGGGGAGGGACGGATAAAGGTCTGCAAGCCAGATTGGAATAATTCAATACGGAGTTGAAACATGAAAATGATACCCGGGACTCTTCTGGTGCTGGCCGGATTGACCAGCTTCTTCACGGTTAACTGTCTCCTCGCTCATTCGGACGCGCCGTTCACGCTCCACCGTCGCTGTCGGCGGCGATTACTCAACTCACGTTAGTCGCGACATGGTACACATGTTGCCATCAACCAAACCACAACAAGAAAACAACAAGACAAACAAAACAAACACAGGACAAAATCATGAAACAAGTCACCCCAGCCCTTCTGCGCAAGAACCTAGTTTGCATGAGTGCAGCCGTGTTGTTCGCATTCATCGGTGCCGGTTGTTCCATCAATCTCCAACACGGCAAACTGAACCCGCCGGGGAGGACGTACTCGGACACGATCTACACCAGCAAAAGCGCCACCGGGTCTGCAGATCTCCCCAAAGGGGCGGATGGCCGGGTTGGCTGGGGCCGGGGTACACTCTTTGCCATTCCTATTGTTCCTGTACACGTTGTCGGCCAGGGGAATGAGGAAGTAATGAAAGAGATCCAGGCCGCGCTCACGGAGGTAGGTTACAAAGTGCAGGTGGTCGAAGCCGGAACGCCTTCGCCCGGCAAGGTGTTGACCTGTCAGGTGGAGAAATTCAAGTTCAACAACTACACCTGGCTGTTCCCCATCGTACCCACTTGGGGCGGAATCCGCCTCAACGCGAGCTTGGTCGGAGCGGACCAGAAAGTACTCTGGACCCACCAGTTCAGCGGATCGGGCAGCACGCTCGACTTCTCCAATGGCTACACCTCTTCCGCCAAGACGAGCATGACCGAGATTCTCAACGAGATGACAACCGAATTCTCGTCGGACGAGTTCCATACCGCCCTGACCAAGTGAGTCGCGGGCCGTTCAAGGGGGCGCGCGATTTCGTGCGCCCCCTGCTGCCTTGGATACTGCGCAGGCCACCTACGGTGCTTTGGCTTTGTCAGAGGATATCCTCAAACGGCGGCGCGAAGCGGTGAATAATTATCGGAGGTTCCTTGAATTCACATCTTCACAAGATGTCAAGGAGATCGCATTTGTCCGGCAGCGAATCCAAGAATTGGAGCGGGAATTGATTGGCGGATATTAAATCACGGTTTGCGCTCTTTGGTCGGCGGGGCCGGCTGCGGCTGTGCCGCTCAGGGTGAGTTCCGCGGTCATTACTTTGACGCCCGAGACGGAGGCGGAAACTTTGGCCTGGACCATCAGACCCAGCCGGCCGGTGATGGAAGCTTCGATGATGAGGGTTTGCCCGGGCCGGGCGGAGCCAAAGATTTTGACTCCCCGCAACGCGGTCAGCTTCAGCCGCGGCAGGGATGGATTGGCCGGATCCTCCTGCGCCACCATCCCGGCCACCTGCGCGCCCGCTTCAACCAGGAGCACGCCAGGGAGGATTGGCTCGCCGGGCAGATGGCCGCGCAAATAATATTCGTCACCGCGGACGCGGTATTCGCCCACGCCTTCCTTCCCGGGGGTCAAACTCAGCATCCGATCCACGAAGCGGAATTCGGGACCGTGAGGCAGCGACGTGAGGGCCAGTTGCAGGAGATCGGTCATGGCGGTCATTGGCGCAATCGGCACCCTGAAGGGTGGACACCAAACGGGTGCGATTGCAGGAGGTCGGTCATTGGCGCAATGGTTCAACCACGGTGAAATCCGGCGCCAGTTTCACTTCGAACAGCGCGGGGTCAATCGGCCGGTTGAGCACCGTGTTGGTAAAATCGTTGCGCAGGCTGGAGCCGTCGGCGAATTTCAACTCGGTAACTGCAATCGAGAAATCGTTGGTGCGAAAGCCGATCAGAATTTCGCCGATGAATTTGCGGGCGGAAGCGCTCTTGGGCTGGAGCGTCATTTGCAGAATCGAGTTCGTTTCCGTCGCCGAGAGCAGACGAAATCGTTCTTCCATGCTTGCCCGATCCCGGGGGAGGCTGGCATCCATCAGGGCCAGCGCGTCCTTCAACGGTCCGGGTGGCACGCCTTCGAGGGAATACTTTTCGACCCGCTTGAGCCGCGGGTAGATGATGAGCAGTTGGTTGGGCTGGCGCAGCACAATGGTCTGCGCCGGCTGGCCCAGCTCCCAGCGGAACAGTCCCGGCACCGTCACCCACACCTTGCCGGTGGCCACCAGCGGCTGGGACAGCACCTTGAGCGAACGGGTCTGGATAAAGTCGGCGGACCAGCTCTGCAGGTTGGTCTGTGCGGCGAACCAGCGGTTGAACTGGACGTCACGCTCGTCGGCGCGGCAAACCGCCGCCAAGCACAGCACTGCGATGCTGCAACCGGCGAGCCTCGTAATCTTGCTCTTACTCTTGATCTCAACCGTTGGGAAAAGAATTAGATTGGGAGGCATTTTCAAAACTCCGTAGCGGCGTCTCGGCAGAGCGCCGCATTCTTTGCTCGGAAACAGGAAGTTGGCGGCGCTCTGCCGAGACGCCGCTACGCGTCCTTTGGCCAGATGGGAACGAATTGATACCATTGGTCTATATCCTGTCGAATTTGCGGCTCGAATGCACGCAGGATTTGCCGGGTCAATTCCCGGCGAACCTCGCGATTGCCCAAGGCCTTGCGGTCATAAGCAAATTCCGGGAGCACCTTCACGGCGTAACCGGCACGCCGGCGGACAATCGTCACCCCGATCAATGCGCAGCCTGACGCCCGGGCCAGTTCCGCCGCGGCCGGCGGCGCTTCGAATGGCCGGCCGAACAATTCCACTGAAACACCGCCCTTGGCCGGCGGCCGGTCGAGCGATATCGCCAGGGCCGCCCCCGCCTGGAGCCGTTTAATGACTTCCACAAAGGCGAAACTGTCCTGGCCGATGATGAGGGTCTCGACCCCGCAACGCCTCCGCAACGCGATGCGAAGGTCGGTGAGGCCATCGTCGGGTTCGGCCTGGGTAAGGACTGTCAGCGGGATGCCGAGCTGGTTCAGCAACAGGCCGCCATGCTCCCAATTGCCGAGGTGGAGCGTGATGAAAAGGATGCCGCAGCCGCGTTGCTGGGCGGTCCGGATGATTTCCAGTTCGCCGGAATTGGTCAGCCAGTTTTGCACCGGCACACCGCCCTCGACGCGCCACAGGTCCACCAGTTTCAGGGCGAATTTCCGATGGAGCCGGTGGGCGGCCTTTTCGGCAGCGGATCGGTCGCCGGCAAAGACGGGCAGAAAATTCCGCACCACCACCTCGCGGCGTTGCCGGCGGAAAAGGAAATAGAACTCAGCCACGATTACCGAGAATCCCTTCACCAATACCGGCGGCAGGATTCGCACGACGGCCAGTCCAAACCGCCACAGGCCGGCGCGATAGAAAGATGAGGAGTTGAGGGTTGATCCTCCGTCGCCGGTGCTATGGAGGATGGGTGGTTGAGGGTTGAGGGCAGGGCCTGACGCCGCGCGTGATGGCCTGACGCCGTTTTCGGACTTCGGATTTCGGATTTCGGATTTCGGACTTAACCACGTCCACCAGGCCGGGAGCAGAAACACGGAAATGATCATGTTGGCGCCGATGCCGACCGCGCACACCCTGCCCAGGCTGGCCATGCCAGGATTGCTGGACCAGCCGAGCGACCCGAACCCGGCCATGGCGGTACCACCGCACAACATCAACGCGCGTCCGACGGAGCGCCGGACCAGGCCGAGGTCACCGCCATGCCGGCGCAAAGCCAGTTGGATAAAAATGGTGTAGTCCACCCCCGCACCCAGCATCAGCGGCAGGGCCATAAGGTTCATCAGGTTCCAAGACCAGCCCGCGACCGCCATCGTCGCCAGCAGGCACAGCCCGCTCAGCAACAACACCGCCGCGCCCAGCAGGATCTCGGTTGGCCGGCGGAAGGCGAACCAGAGCGAAGCCAGCACAAGGAGAACCATGGGCGTCACCACCTGCCACATTTTTGCCTGCACCCGCTTCAGGGTCGTGCTGCCGAGCAGTTCCCAGCCGGAGAGCAGTGCCCGGTTTTCGGCCAGCCGGGTGGACAAACCGGCGAGGGAGGCGGCCTCAACCCGGTTGGTTGCCGAATAAATCAAGCCCATTACCAGCCATTCGTCGGGCGTGCGTGCCACGAACCGTTTCAACAGCCACTGGCTCACCTGATTGGTCGGCCAGACCACGCCGGTGCTGGCACCGGCGCGCGCCCATATCCGCACCAGCTCCTCGGTCAGAACCAGGGCGTTGGTGTTGAAACCTTCGCGCCGCGCCGCCTCCCGCAGCACCGGGCCTTGTTTTCCCAGAATGGCCGCCGTCGCCCGGTTCGCCGCCTGCTGTTCGGCACGCGGCCACAGCGCGGTCGGCAGCAGATACCGGGCGATGATGTGATTGGAAACCGCGTCGTTGAGCACCCCTTCGGCAAGGGATAGCCGCCGATAGACTTCCGGCTCATCCCGGCCGGAGATGATCAGCCAGAGCGGGTCCGGCGGCAGTCCCATCGCGGACTTGATTTCGTCGAGTGCCGTTTCCGCCTCGCCGCGTTGCGGGCGCAGGGCGTTCCCGCTGCGGTCCAGCCCGGGCCGGTGAAAGCACAACACCGCGCCCGCTGCGAACAAAACCAGCCCGGTCAACACCAAGGCAGTGCGGCAGGATTGTTTTGCCGGTGCCGGCCCGGCCACCGGTGATTCCTGCGGCGGGACAAAATAACTCCACCAGCTAACTGGTGTTTGGGCCGGCGGCGGCTTTCGACGGTTGGGAAACAACGGCGGCAGATAAATCATCACCATGACCAGCGCTGCCAGGCCCACGCCGATGGCCACGAGCGTGCCCAGTTGTCCCAAGCCGGGCAAACCGCCCAGATTCAGGACCAGGAACGCGCTCATGGTGGTGATGGCCGCCCAAAGAATGCTCGGCGCGATGGCCCGGCGGATTTCCGGCACCGACAATTGCGGATGTGCCAGCGCCTCCTGGTAATGCACCACGGCATAATCCACCGCCAGCCCCAGCAGCACGGCGGCAAAGCCCATGCTCACCACGCTGATGGCCCCCAGCACCAGCCCGCCCAGCGCCAGCGTTGCGCCCAAAATCAACCCCAGCAACGTCAGCAGCCAGAGCATCGGCAGCCAGCGCCGGTGCGTCAGCCAGAACAGCAGGGCGATGATGACGGTTGTCCCGGCCACCGAACCGCTCATGTCGTGCTGCATGCTCCCGGCAATTTCCGTCACAAAAACCGGACGACCGGTGTAATGGACCACGACGCCTTCCCAGTCCGCCTGCGGCTGCTCCGCGCGCAGGCTGGCCACCACGGCCCGGATGGATTTCAGCCAGCTCGCACACTGACGATAACTGGACAGGTCCACGCCGGATTGGACGAACACCAGGCGGAAGTTGCCTTCCGAGGAGGCAAACATTTGCTGTCCCTGTTCCATGGAAAAGCCGCTGAGATTGGTGAGCGCTGGCAGGTTCAACAAATCGAACGGATCGAAGGCGCGCCGGGCGACGTCCATCGGCGACATGGAAGTCGCAAGGACTTCCTTGGTTTCGGTCAGCACGGCTTGCAGCCGGTCGGGCGCGAGCCGGTTGGTGAGGGCGGCGAAAGATTCCGGCGGTTGATTGAGCCACAGGCAGCCGAGCAGTTCAGCCATTTGACCCGGATTTTCCATCCACGGCGGCTGCCAGGACACTGCGGCGACCAGGTTCGTCTGCTGCCGCAGGCGGGTCGCCAGCGCATCCGCCAGCCGCTCGGCCCGTTCGGCGTCCGGGGCACGGAGGGTGATGACCAGTTCCCGCGCGTTGGCGAAATGCTGCTGGTAAAGTTTCAGTCCCTGGACCGTCGGTTCGTCCGGCGGCAGCAGGTTGAGGATGTCCACGTCAAACCGGAGCCGGC
>Ga0187868_1001518_pt1 | contig 16379 bp, 11 predicted proteins | sample June2016WEW_13_4_FD_133014 | JGI IMG/M metagenome (GOLD analysis project Ga0187868, IMG submission 133014) | Peatland microbial communities from SPRUCE experiment site at the Marcell Experimental Forest, Minnesota, USA - June2016WEW_13_40 | ecosystem: Environmental > Terrestrial > Soil >... | reverse complement strand
GGGTCTTCGTCGTGCGTCTTAGGTAAATTCTGACAGTTTACACCACAGTATCCGTCTACTTTTAATCCTCTTCCTCCTGTAGCTGAATATCTACCAGTATCTGCCCTATTCTGATTGAGTTCAAATTTAACTTCATTATTAAAATCAGCATTTTGAATTAGATTATCGACATATGTACTAATATACTTTTGATAACCTCGATAATCAAGGATTAAATCGATTACCTGGTGATCTTTTTTAATTACTTCCAATACCTTCTCTGAAGTTTCATAGTTTCCAGACTTAGTTTTTTCTTTAGGAGTTTTTGAAACATACTTTAGTTTTAACTCATCAAACAAAAAAGTGCCTAACTGTTTAGGGCTATTAACGTCTATAGGACGTTTAGCTATAGCTTGTATCTGTTTAATACATTCTGCACTTCTTACTTCAAGATCGGCTTTAACCTTTAAAAGATATTCCTTATCGATTCTTACATAGTTACGTTCCATCTCCATAGTAACGAACATACAGCGTTTCTCTATTTTATAAATCACCCAAGGACCTATATTTTTCCTTGTATCCTGTTGATTTATAAGGTCTGTCATTACTTCAAAAAGATAGAAAGTATTCATTGCATCTGCAGCTGCATAATAAACTGCTTTTTCAGGCGGAACTTGATCAAAAGCAGGGATAGTATCATCTGATACTGTAACTCCAAGACCTTTTATCTCCATCATTTCTCTGCCTAAGAGATCTTTAGCCAGTTTCTTAAGACCATTCTTTTTTCTTGAGGCATCCTGGACAGCAGCCATAATAAGAGTATCTTCATACATGGTTTCATCACAGGACTCCCCACCGATATACACTCCATAGTTCCTCAGGAACTGACCGTCATATTTAAAATGGTGGAATATAAGTCTGCAATTAGCTGCCAGTCTTTTAAGCTGGTCTATCATAAAGTCTAAAGATACATTATACTCTTTATCTGCATGAGCTATAGGGATATAACAAGCTTCATCTCTACTGATACCTAAACATATTCCTACTAAATGACAGTAAGGGTTACCTTCCTCGTCTAATCTTGTATTTAATCCAGTAGATTCTACATCCAAAGACCCTAAACCTTGTGCTATCATCCTATCAATAAAATCTTCAATAGCTTTTCTTTCGTGAAGTAAAAGGAATTTCTTATCCTTCATCCAAGGCATTTCTTCCACGATATGCTTGACATCCATTTCAGCTAAGGCATTAAGCTGAGGGATTGCTAGGACTATTTCATCATCATCTTTTGGTGCTTTAGCCATTTTTTTGTATCTCTTTCGTGATTCGAGTCAGTGCTCCATTCATCTTATTACTAGCTTCTACAAACTTATCATCTGTGATCATATATTTTAAAAGCATGTAGGAGTGTACTAGCCTTTTATACTTTTCTAAATCTATCCTATCTCTCAACTTATAAATATAATCTTTGACCTGTCCTAAAAAAATATTTTTTCTATCGACTAGTACAGGTTTTTCTGGACCCGTGATCCCTTGTATAAAGACATCCATCTGCTCAGGAACGGATGAGATATCTATATGATGATCTCTTATAAGGGTATTTATTACTTCTTTTATTGAGTACCCGTCTTTTTGTTGTACATAGGAAAAGACATCCCAAACTTTTCTACATACCCAACAATAAAAAGTATCAGTTTCTCTGTAGTATCTAGCGCTTTTCTTGTTATCGACTCCGTGGAAAGGGCAACTGATCTGCTCTTCCTCTATCTCTAAAGTGATTTTACCCTCTGACCTAAGCATCTCACCTAGAGAGACATACTTTTTGATGTGATCTTTAAGAGATTGAAAATCCTTCATTTTAAATTACTATCTCTTCGTTCCTAAGTGATTTATCCACCATATCTATAGCAGCTATAGGTTCTATTTCATCGTCTATATTGGAGTCAGTATAAAATAAAGATTTTTTATTTATTGTACCATTAAAAGGTTTAAAAAATTCATTTCTTCGAGCTTTTAAACATGAAAACTTAGTAGTCCCTGTCTCTCTTAATACCTCATCCATATACAAACCTATGATTACATCTGCACTACGTTCTGACTCGTGATAATCAGATAATGCTGTAGGTGAATATACTCCATCATTCTTCTTAGCTTCGTCATAACCTTTTCTGCTCATTTGAAAAGGTGAAATCATCCTTATTCCCTTACCCCCATTAAACAGATTACATAGACTTTTTAACTGTCTAATAAGATTGTTCATATCCTCTGTAGAGTTTTTTGTCCTCTCTTCAGGAGGTAATCCCAAAAGAGTTATATAGTCTATAACTACTAATTCTAGATCTCTTCCTATAGTTTTGTATTCTTGCTGTATTTGCATCAATTTAAAATCTATCTCAGCTATAGTAGGTCGAGCTTTAGGAGGATACCATACATAAGTTTTTCCATAACTTTCTGTATTCTCTAGATCTTCACAGGCAGTAAAATAAAAAGCCTCTTCTTCTGTAGTAAGATTTCCTGAAACTACATTTCTTATATCTATAGTACCCACAAGATATTCAAACTGGGGATACTTTTTACCTATAATAGGATTACAGGTATGTTTAACATAAAGTTGAGTGCGTATTTCTTTAAAAGATTGTTCTAGAGATACTACCGCAGTATTAAAACCTGCAAATATGGCTCTATAATCCATATGCATAGAAAAAGCAGTTTTACCTTGAGATGTATAGGCTCCTACCAACATTAACTCTTTTTCTTGTAGTCCGTTTTTCCACAGCCTATCAATTGGGGTTAATCCTGTAGTTATCCCAAAAACTCCTTCAGGATTTTTCTTTATGTCTTGATAATCTTTTTTAGCTTCATTAACATCTTCGCTACTTATAACCTGAGACTCTATTTTAACACCTGTAGCCATAACTTTTAATTCTCTAGAGTGTCTAGCAAAATAATCTAAAGCATCAGGGATACCTTTTAGTATCTTAGCATTTTTACCTTTACCTTCTTTAAAATCTTTTGTTTGAGCTATTTTATTAACATTTTGAAGGAGTAGATTCAATTTATCTGTATTTGTTTCTTCTCTATATTTAGTTAAATACCTTATATAGTCTTGTCCTATAAAAGGTTGTTGTACTTTAATCTGTTCTAATATCTTAAGTACATCTTCTATTTTATCCCCTCCCTCTGCCCCTTCTTCAAAGTACTTTTTTATTAGGTCATAAGAAGGTAATTCACGATCTTCTGATGTATCACAGTGTCTTACATGATCATTTATAAAAATATAAAGTTTTTTATAGGCGGGGTCATCTGGTGCATCAGGGACATTTTTTTGTAGAGATATAAAATTTTTAATTAGATTTTTTTGAGAGATGGTCTCATTACCAGATACATCCTTAAAATTTATTATTGATCTAAAAATTAAATCTAGTGTAACCATTACTTACCAGCTCCCTAAGTTATCTTGTACTGACGGTCTGGAAATGTTGTTTTGATTATCATTTACTTCAAAAGTTGAGACCTTATAAACTTCTGAAGATATATCCAATTTATAAAAATTTGCTAAGTATGGTTTTATATCTTGTGAGTACTCTTTACTAGCCAATAGTGCTTCCTCATTTGGTGCATATATCCAAGTAGGTCTGTCTATTTTATCCTTTTTATCTTTACTATAGTCATTCATTCGAAATCTGTTTTTAATTACTTCAAAAACAGCCTTACTTTGAGCTTTGTTGTCATTACACGCATCAAATATAAAAATTACTAAATTTTTTTCTTCTAGATCTAATAAACTTCTAGTTACTCCTTGCGGTTGTTCGACATAGTATTTTTGTACTAGCTCTACTCCGTTTATTAATTCAAAAGTATGATGATAATTAGCGTGTAAAACCATCATAGATTTTACTAAGTGTAAAAACTTCTGTTCACTTCCATATATAAGAAGATTCCTAAAGCCTGCTATCTTGCCTGCCTGTTTAGCATCTTCAAGCATTATCTCTGGTACACCTCTTAACTTGTTAAATGAGTTACTTACAAGCTTATTATTTACACAAAAACAGGTATAGTACTTGTACTCATCAAGAAGCTTACCGTATTTATCAAAAAGGAAGTCCTTCTTTTCTGATATCTTAATCTGACCAGTCCCTTTACAGTATTTACAAACTTTTTCTTCCATTTTTATAGTGCCTTTTTGAAAACTGAACTAAATAATGCGTCTATTACTCCGTCATCTTCTTTAAACATAGCCTCATCCGGCTTAAACTCGATAGCACCTTCAGCTATATCTCCCATCACGTTAGTTATAAGGTCCTTTTTACTTTCTAGGATATCCAGCACATGTTGATCTATAGATCCTTTTGTAACCATATGGATAACCAGTACATGCTGATACACACTTCCTATACGCTGAGCTCTTCCTATAGTCTGATACAAATCCCCGTAACTCCATGGAGTGTCATAGAATAATATAACATTTGCGCTCTGCAAATTTAAAGCAGCACTTCCAGCAGCTGTAATAAATATAACAGAGATATCTTTAGACTCTTGGAACTGTAGTCTAGCAGTCTTTCTATCCTGTCCTACTACATCTCCAGTTATTTTAACGTGCTTGATTTCCAACTCATCTAAAATCTTTTCTAAACGAGGTATACCTGACTTAAACCTAGTGAAAATGATAGTCTTCTCAACTCTTAACTCCTGATCAAACAACCTCTTAAACTCTGTTTCCTTACAGCTATCTCCTTCCTCTGTTTCTCCTAGCCATTGTGGACCGTTAGCTATAAGCTGGCAGAAAGATAGTCCTGCTATCTTATTCTTTTGGATACCTTCTGCAGTTAAGGAGTCTTGATAATTAGCATACAGCTTTTCTAAGATAGCATATTCTTTGTCTGTATGCTCTGTAACCTTGTCGAAGTCCTCTTTATACAAGAAATATCTATCTTTAACTCTTTCTTTGTATAGATCTCCACTCAGAGCATATGCATAAAGGATCTTCTGAGCTGGAGACATATCTACGATTATTTTCTTGGATATGATAGAGGGGAGCTCTTTTGCTACATCTTTTGTTTTCCTTATAAGGAAATAAGGATCGATAGTGTCTCTAAACATGCTTAGATTTTTATATCCTACTATTTCATTAAAATATACTTTCTTGGCACCTCTTTTTACAGATCTTTTTTTCAGGATAAGGAAATTATCATTAAATTTTCTCACGCTACCAAATAGACCTGGGACCACTACTCTAAATATATTATAGGCTTCTTCTAGTCTGTTCTTGATAATCGTGGCACTTAGTCCATATACCCTTGTTGCTTTAGAGGCTATATATGCTGCGCCAAAGTGAGTTTTTGATTTAGAGTTTTTTATTTCCTGACACTCATCAGTCAAGAACATAAAATTATCTCCACGATTAGAGGCTAAATAAATATAGTCATCTTGCACTGCGTGCCAGTTTGTTATAAGTACATTAGATTTTATTGAATCATACTGTATCTTTCTTGCTTCAAAACCTGTCAATTTAGTATATTTTATTTTTTTGTCTTTTAATACTTGTACATGATCGTACTTATCTTCATTTTTATATTTACCATATTCATTAGACATAACATGGACAGATATACCTGTAGTAAATTTTTCAAACTCCTCAGCCCATTGGTCTACAGCAGATTTAGGACATACTATAAGTAATCTTATAGTAGGGTCCTTTTCTAATAGAAAAATATAGGAGGCTATTGACATAAGCGACTTACCGAGTCCAGCTGAATCGCCTAATATCATTCTGTTAAGTAAAAGGAAATGAGTAGTACCTATGACTTGATAATATCTAAGCTGAGTAGTAGGTTTTAAAAATTTACAAGGCTTAAGCTTGGCAGTTTTGCTTTCTCGAAGCTTCTTAAGGATAGGATAATTTGAAGGGACTAGACCGTAGCCACTATTATTAGCACTAGACTTAGCGTCGCTCATGTAGTATAATCTTATCTAGTTTAAAATTTTATAATCTTAATATAATATAGTTCACAGACAGCTTGTTTTTAAAGCTGTTTTTAAAGAAAATTATGTAATCTTAGTTATGACTAGATACAGAATAACTATAACTCTTTGATTTAAAGTAAGTTGAATGAAGTTTAATAAAGCAGAATCTTATATTTTATTCTAAGGAATCAAAGTACAAACCCATAACCGAAGCAACCTTGTTTGAACTTACATTAGCATAAACAGGTTGAGTCCCCTGTGGAGTAGGTTGAGTAGACCCAGGATTCGTGATGCCTTTAGAAACAGTAGCAAGTTGCTTAGAAATCTGATTTAACTTATTAGTCACCTTTTGAGTCTGTGTAGGATTACCAAGAGGTACTCGTGTGGTGACTTCAGAACTAGGTGCACCTGAAGTTTGAGTCTGCTGGTATAAAGCTTCCTTACGGATTTTCATTTTTTTATGCTGAGCCTTTACAAGTTCTTTCATAATATCAAAATTCCCTGTATAGTATGTAGTTCCTCGACCCTCATCTTCTTCTAGTTTAATCAAGTTAGCAGATTTAGTAGTAACAGGCTCAAACCTAGGAGCCGTAGGAGCGCTTTGTGCTGCAGGTTGACTAGGATTAGGAGCTTGTACTCCCTGTGTGTTTGGCATAGCCTGTTGAGCCCCCTGTTGACCTTCCTGTGTAGTATCTTTGAATCTTCCTGCAGCCATAAACTTTTTATAGAAATCGGATCCACCTAAATACTGTTTTGTACCCATAGATTGAGGTAACTGGTCTGTAGTTGGCTTAGACCCGTCTACATTCCTAAGCTCTTCAATCCCTTGTACTGGTATCCATATCCTATAATATGCAAATATCTCATTTTTAAAAGCATTATAGTTCTGGGGATTAGATACAAGAGACTCAGCCTGTCCTGTTAAAAGTATCTTCCCCATATTAGGAGAGATCTCTTTATCAGTATACATAGCCTCAGGACCAGAGCTTAGTACAACCATCTTAGTAAGCTGATTCACATTAGAAAATAAGTTGTAATTTTCAGTATCTTGGGCTATCTCTACAGGAGTAGGAGGATCAAAACCAGCTACTTCAGATTTAAACATCTGATTTTTTGTAGCCATAGTCCCCCAGGGATTCAAATCGAACTGATAAACAGCTACTCTTTTTTGATCTGAAGGAGATACAGCTTTAACTATAAGAGATGTCCATTTAAAATAATCAGCGTGAGCATCCCCTGTATTACCGCCTTTTAGATTAGCAAGAAGCTGATTTTTTGCTTCTTCACTAGTCCCTGATAATATAGTAGTTAAGTTATTGAAATCTATTTTTTTACTTGGATCTACAGTATAAAAATATATCCTATTTACAATCTTAAGGACTTCAGATGTAGTCGGAGCAGTCTCCGTAGCAGGCAGAGGCTTATTAGGAGCAGAAGGATCTTCAGGTCCTTTTACATCAGGATCGTCAGCTGCAAAAAACATCCTTAAAACTGAACTAGGCGACAGCTTGTTTTGCATAGACATTATTAGTCCTTTTGCTCTTTGTGTTCGAGTTAATATAAGAAATAGCCTCACCTAACTCATAGTAAGCTGGAAAAAGAAGATGCATATTAAGAAAATCTGTAAGTTCCTTTGAGTTTTCACCCGTCCCTGCTAACCAGAATGCTATCTTACCACCTTTTTTATGCTCGATATTATCCCAAAATGCCACTAACATCCCTATATGTCTGCTATTTATATGAGTTATAGCGTCTGTGTAATAAAGTATAACTTTTTTATTTAAACTTAAAATAGATTGTGAAATCTGATCTATCTTTTTTCTACTAAGTATTTTTGATATACCTAAAACAGTAATATCATTTTTTACTTCTATTGTACATCCATTACTGTTAGATATAAGTTCTGAGTATATCCAAGACTCTTTATTGATACTCATATTTAATCTTTTTTTAACAGTTACATAGTTAAGCCAATTTAACATACTATCTGGATCAGTTTTATCTATAAGAGCATTAACATATTGGTTTTTGATTAATCTTTCAGATGATCCATTAAAAAAGTTACTAGACTCATTCATTAGACCTATATCTGCATCCATATCTTCTGATATCTTTACTATAAGATCTTCTTCCTTTATATTCTTGTCAGGTAGATTATTATGATCGATAAGGACTACATCGTAATCTGTTTGATAGTCTTTAAGAAAATCTCCAGCATTAGTAAAAAAGCTAGTATCCCAATCATTATCTGGATTACTTTTCTCTAGTACACTGTGAACAGAGCTTACTTCATTCTCGATTACAGCGATTTTCATTTTCAACGATCCCGTTTTAAGGGTGATGGGTTATTGCAGTCTTTATTATATCAGTTAAATAAGGAGCCAGCATAGTCAAAAGCCCGAATATGATAGAAAATACTATACTTATATTTCGTATAGTAGTTTTTATACCTTGATTAAAAGCTATTTGTTTCTCTTCTTTTCTGTTTTGATCTTCTTTATATTTTTCAAAAGATTTTTTTATATCTTCTACAGTATCTCCTATATCTTCCACAGAGTTTTCAAAATCTTCTTTTTGCTCTTTAAGCATACTAGTACAACCTGCTCGTTGTACAGTACTGGTTTCAACATGCGCCCTAAGGTCAGATTTTATACTAGCCAAAAATTTAGACTCTTGGTCTATCTTTTCGAAAATAGTCCTCATATCTTCAACTATTTGAGCTTGATTCTTTGTAGAATCACTGAGCTGTTGTTCTATTTTAACAATGGTTTCTCGTTCAGTAAGCTCCATAATAACCCATCCTCTATCGAAGTTGTTTTTAAATTTAAACCGTTTTTATTAGAGGTCTACCAACAAGCTGAAAAATATCCACAGCATCATTAGTTGAAAAACCATTCAATAGTATGTTATTACTATTTTGATTAGTTTCGCTCGACACCACCAATAAATAAATTCTACCTGTTAAGTCTCTGTAGTTACCGCCTTGATCTACATAAGACTCATTAAATAGATATGACTGGAAAACTTTTTTATAACCGTTATTACTAGACCATGAAGCTAAAGATCCGTAAATTATGTATGGTGTTAGAGTCCCTAATCTGATAAGATCATTTGCTCCGTAAGTAAGAGCGAAATTGATATTACCTCTACTATTATTAGGAGGGATCCCTGTCCCTAATTGGAAGTCATTTACTATTGTATCTAAAGGACTTTGAAGGTTGGATTTTGTGTTAGTCTCTATGATAGAAAAGCTCAGTATCCCGTCAGTGATAGGAGTCCCTAAAGCCTGATAATCTGTACTATCATAAGAAGGTAATCTATCTATTATATTGGAGATATTATTTAAAGGGACATCTAATCTTATTATATTATAGGGCTGAGACACTACCGTAGTCTCTACAAAAAGTTCAGCTAAAGTTAAAGTCGTATCTGAGTTTACGGTAAGGACTCTGTAAAAATAAGGAGATCCTGTTACATTAAAATAATCTCCAGGTTGTATATAAGTTGTCCAAGTAGGTCCGCCAGTTTGTGTGACAGTCCTTTGAGCTTGAGTTATAGATACTGTACCAGTAGAGATACCAAAATTATTTATAGCTCCACACCCTTCGGATGTGATTACTGCTAAACCTTCTTTTTCTATCTTACCTTTTTCTACAGTAGTATTTAAAAGTCCTTGATATGGATTAAGTTTATAGTATATCGTGTAAGGACTTTCTGTTACTGTTACATAACTATGTACTAACACAGGGACTTGTACACTTGAGCTTGCACCAGGGACACCGATGGTTATCCTGGTAGGAAGAAGATCTGCTGTGTAATTTGAACCTGACAGGACTGGAAGTGAGTTGTTTATAGTAGTCTCTGTGATATTGATACTCATACCACTTGCTGAATCAAAGACATAAGGCTGTCCAACCGTATAGCCATTGCCGTCCGTGTGAGTATAAGTCCCTATAGCGATTATAGGTTTATCTAGCGTATCTATAGCATATCTTCCTGATGCTGGTGCAGTCTCATTAGCAGTGTATAGGAACATCTCATAGATATCTATTATCCCTCGACCTTGCTTAGATAACTCAAAAAATTTATAAGATTGTGTGTCTGTGTAATTATTACCTACATATAACTTAACTTTAACTATAGATCCAGGAGAGAGATTTCTATTGATATTAACTATATGTGTAGTACCTACTCTTTGCATAGATGTTATAGTTTCAGGACTACCTAATACACCGCCTGTAACTACCTGTACAGATTTTACACCACATATAGGATAAGTATTTATGGTAGGAATAGAGCTATAAACATATATACTAGATCCTCCTCCAAAAGAGGGGATATTATAATCATATTCCATACCAAAATTATAATTTTCAGTATAGTTCCCACCGCAGTAATTAAGAGTGTCTAAAGTAGTAGGTCCAGCAGCTTTTACTGGTAGACTTTGATCCCTTGTAGCTATCTGTAACCCATTACCATTATCTATCTCATAAAACTTTTTAGGGACATCATAAAATCCACCATTATCAGCATAGTATTGGAAAGTAAACTCCATGTAAACTCTACAAGAAGAGGACCTACCACCTGGTGGGATACTGGAAGGCTGTAAATTTATAGCCGTTGTACCTACAGGGATCCAAAATGGGACAGGACCTTCATCACCTACACTACTATCTATAAAATATAAACCATCTAAAGATACTATCTGACCTATACTACTAGTAAAAAAATCAGAGATAGGTATGATACCATATCTCCATGTAGTCCCTATCCCTGTACCGTTTATAGGGACCTGAAATACATTATGGTTAGATACTAATCCAGCTTGGCTATAGACTCTTCTCTTAAAATTATTTGTAGAAACTCCAGCACCTACACTAGGTAATGTTATCCCTGATCCATTAAGTTGTTCTGCTTTTAAAAGAGTATTACCACCTGAGCAAGTTATAGTCTGATTATTGGTTGAAAAACCTTTACCTAGAGTAGTGTTTAACTCTCCTGTAATAAGTTTCCTAAAAGACTTCTTGAATATACCGTCTAAATCGTTAGTTGAAGTTATTACTTGATGTCTTACATCTATGATATCACTAGGATAAACTATATCAGCATATTGACCATCTGGTCTATCTGATTCACTACCAGCAGCAGCATCGCTCCACGAATATAAAGAAGTATGGACATTACTAGAAGAGAAAGGAATCCCTGCTCCTCTCCTATACACTATAAACATAGGAATAGCATAAACGTAGCCGTCTACTGAATTTAACTCAGACTGAGCTGTAGATGACCCATCTCCTGCTATATATAATCCAGTATCAGCCTGTCCTGCATTTATAAAAGGATAGCCTGTTACATATGTCCCAAGAGTATTACCGCCTGTAGGTTGGATACTGGACCACCCTAAACCCTCAGGGAACTGATTAGGATCCACACCATTATTATATAGTGCATTAGGGTAGGTCCTTATCCTATATTGGATCTGTACTCTTTTAGTAGACTCTGCACCTAAGACATTCCAATAGATTTCATTATCTACTACAGGGACTGCTTGTGTATTACCGTAAGGGTAGATAGGATCTGTGTAACTTACTAGTTTTCTCCAAACCTCAAGGAAAACTAAATCATAACGGTATGTACTGGATACTGGAGGAAGTGTCATCATTATATCAGAAGGACTTGTAGATCCATTTTGTACTGTTATAGTCCAACCGTTTACTATGGCTGTGTTAGATAGCTCTTTACACATCAATTTGAAATTATTGTTACCGTAAGTGAGAGATGTTAAAACTTGTCCACTTCTTGCTTGAGCTTCTTGTGTAGCTACTGAAGATACTACTGAGGTAGCTCCTGTATCCTGTGTATCTCCAACTTTTAACCATCCTGACGGACAGTTTGTCTTTATATTTTGTTGAGACTTAAAATCAGAAATCTGATTAATAAGATTCCATTCGGAAGTAAGAGGAGGTCTTCCTTGTTGGAATACTACCTGATCTAAACTTCTATCAGATACATCTAAAACTCGTGGTTGTCCTGGTCCAAAATTATCTGACATTTTAAGTTTTATCCTATTATTTTGATATCTGGTCTTTGTAAATCTCAAGAGGGACTATAGCACTTGTTTCAATACGAGGTAGTTCTTGTAAGAAGTTAATAAGATAGGAGTAGTCATCTTTTAAATCTTCTATAACATTACAAGAAATAAAATAATTTACTGGATAACTTGTATTTTTCTTAAATACTTCATCTATATTTACTAAAGGTACGATATCCATAACTACACAAGAAGCTAGATTCTTAACTTTATCGTAGTTGTTGACTATTTCAGGGATTATCACCTGACTCATTATCTTCTTATCCTCAGGATTGTTTAAACAAGCTTCATTAGCTAATTTTGAAGAGAATTTATTTATAGTTTTATCGATCATCTCTTTATAGAAATCTGTATTATATATTTCTGAGGAGCTAAATTTTAACTTACTTTTAGCTGCGTTTATAAATTTCTGTACATTGTGGACGCCCCATACTGCTGTCTTATCCTCAAAGTTGTGATTAGTTACTATGCTTGCATTTTTTAAAGTGTTTTGAAGGATATCTACTATATTTGATATCTTACGATTCAAAACTCTAATATTCTTACCAAGGATCTCTGTATTTATAGCTCCAGTTATATTTAACTCTGGACTTAGAGGGACACTAGCTTCTTTAGATCTTACTTTTGTTTCAAATTTAATAGATTTTTTAAGATTACTTATAATCTGTTCTGCTATTTTTTGAGTTGGATATTCTTCAGAAGCCCAGTGAGATTTATATATCGTGAAATTTTCTGGTTTCTCTTTATCGTGGATGTTTAAAATGAGATCACTTAATACACTAGTTACATTATCTCTAGATTCTTTTAAGTTGGCTACCTTAAATATTTCAGAACCATTTAGGATACCTTTTACTTCCTTACCCTTACTGATAAGAGACAAAGTACTATTACCAATTTTTACAAATCCGATAACAGTAGAACCTAAGTTTGAACATCTGCTGATAATTTGACTCATTTATTTTTACCTAGATTAAGCAGTTATTCTGAAAATTATAGTAAGCGACATCGCATTTGTCTTTGAAATCACCGGGAAGGTCCTCCAATTTATCATTGTGCCAGTATTGGTAGTTGTAGAGGCTTCCCCTCCAAATAATGCTAATTCCATTATAGGACCTACAGCTTCTGCTTCAGCAAATGTGGTAGCATAATCAACGATATTAGTCGCTGTGGAAGTAGGTTCTGCAGTCTGAGGATCTACGAAGGTAGACATCGAGATACTTTTCCTATAAAATTCATTTTCTAATAGTGTCTGAGAAGTAGTAGGGGCTGGTGGATCAAAAGGGTTCCATGCTGAATTACCACTACCTACAGCCAAAAAAGATATCCCTGCTTGAGGTTCTTGATTATTCTTAAGTAATCGAGATATGAGGATAGAAGCGGTATTTACAATTATGTTACTTTGGTGGATAGTCTTAATTACCTTACCTTTTTCCTTAAGGATTAAAAATAATTCACCTTTTAATCGCTTAGGATTCTCATCATACTTGATACCAGTTACCATCTGAAGTAGCTGTTTTAGACCTTTTTCTAAATATTCTTTGAACATGTTATGTCATCCTTTTTATTATCAATGTTAAATAATATAAAATCTCTTCAATACTACTTAACACCTAACCAAAAAATTTGAAAGAGTTTGTCCTAAGATATCCTTTTTAGAGATATCAATACACCTTATCTTTGCTGGGTTAAACAGAACCTCACTATCGATTAAACCGCGTATAAACTCGGTATCACCGATTACTTTTCTTAGGATATTTAGTGCTCCGTTTATGTCTGCATTTATAAACTTACCAATAGAGCTTTTAAAAAGTCCTCTATGGACTCTTTTACCTAAGTATTTTTTATGAGACTTAATAGACTCTAAAGCTAAACCATCACACTTTGAAGTATAAGACTCTTCATTACAAATCAAAAAGATCCCTACTAATTTACATTTATACTCAAGGTATTTAAGTAGCTGTTTGTGTGGGACGAGTACAAATTTCTGGTTAGAAATCCGACTCATATCAATGGAGGTTTTCCATTGCTTATTATATCCTACTACAAGTGTACCTATATTTTGAGTTAAACAGTAGTTTATTAGTAGTCTAGACATTTTGTGGAACTGATCCTTAATAAAATCATATCTATGAATTGAAAGATTCCTGAGTTTACTACGACATACATTATATCCTTTCTTGTCTTGGAAAGATTGATATTTTGAGTACATTTTATTGAAGTACTGATTTTCTGCTTTTATAGCCTTACCTGATAAAATAAATGACCCTAATTTTGAGACACAAGTGGCTAGATTATTTAACCCTAGATCTACTGCTAAATAATCTTTTTGATCTAAATTAAAATTTACACAATCTTTATTATAGACGATCTCTATTTCATAAAAACCTTTACGAGGTAAAATTCTTACTTGCTGGAATTTTCTAAGATCCTCAAAATCTATCTCATCTGATTCTGGGATAGGGATAAATACTCCTCTATCATTATCTAAAATTATCTTACCCTCTCTAACCTGCGAGCACTGATTAGTATAAATTAAAAGGTTTCTATCCTTCTTATATCTATACCTAGGAGGTTTTGGAATTCCTTTATATTTCTTTGGATTCTTCTTATAGTCTTTTATAGACTTAAAATAAGAAGCCCAATTTTTATCTAAAAGTCTTAAGATCTGTTGCGCGACTTGCGCCTTCAGTTTGTAGTAGTTTACTTCTCCTTCTAGGTTCTTTTCTACTTTCATTATTTTATCTAGTTTATAGTATCTTATCCACTTATTGTCAGTTTTAAGACCTTGTTTTATTATATAATTAGCTTGATTATATAGATCGTTAGATAACACACATAAGTCATCTAATGTGTGATCATTTTTATTTGGATAATACTTAAATTTATAGGTCAGTTTCATTTTGCGGTCTTCTAAATTTAGATATTTTTATTCTTAGACTATATTCCTTATTCCATTGAAAAATAAGCGTATAATCCCTCTATATAGGATTAAAAATTAGTAGGTTATTAAATTTTTAACTTAAATGTACTTAAAACCCCAAGTAGTGGTCCCTGTAATCCCATTAATCCATTCAGATCCTGTAACACCTTGTATCCCACTTAACCCAGAAGTAACATGAATAAACATAACTCCGCTATCCCAATCACGCCAATTAACTCTATACTCAGACTCGCTATACGCCAAAAAGATCCCTGTAGCACCAGACGGTATGAAATACTTATCAGAACCATCAACGATCCTAGGATCACGATCTCCTGTAGGACCAGTTAATCCTAAGTTTATAGCTCCACTTGGACCTGTATACCCTTTTAATAGCCCTGTGTAAGTAACAGTGTTGCCCTCAGTCCCTATAACTTCTCCTATTAAAGGGATTTTATAATAGTCTGTAGGTCCTAATCCTGTCTCATGATGCAAACCAGAAGCACCTGACCTTATCCAGGTAGGAAGACCTGTTATATTAGGGTTATTAGGACTTCTAGGATAAGGGTCTGGACCTGGGTCAGGGAAATGTAAACCGTAGTTTAAACCCGTATTACCGTACCCTGGGAGACCTGTTAGACCATATGTAACATAATCTGTAGGAGTATCTAAGGCTATTATCCTGTTTACTTGGTTAAGAGCTACATCTACATTATAAATTGTGTCTCTACAAAGCTGATAGTCATACTCTCCTGATGCTTCTTTAAAGATAGTAGTAAATTGTACTGTCTCATAATCTATTACATTTATGATAGTGTAATAAATATTCCTATAGAGAGTATCCCAGTTATGAGTAATTGGATTATACTGAGTATAGGGTACATCTTGGAGATTAAACTGATCTCCTATCCTTAAATTCAGCCATATCCCATCTACTCTTTTAGCTATATTAGATCCCTTTATAATCTTTAGAGTACCTGTAAGAGCATTATCTGGGACTCTATTTATGTAATCTAAATAGTCATTAAGTCTTAGCTCTCTATTAGGGTAATACTGCTCTATGTACAAAGCTGAGAAAGGGAGCGTCCTCTGTCCTTCAGTAATAGACGATAAAGGTCCACAGAAACCTGTAATCCCTTGTGTCACCATTTTTAATCCTGAGTATAACCTTATCCTACCTGTTTTTTCAAATCCACAAATAGGTTGAGAGTCTATTAAACCAGAAGCATCTACACATATGATATTAAACCCAGCTGGGATATCATAAGTATCTCCTGTAGGTTCTTGATATGTATCTACTCCTACTGGATAAGTATTATTTACGAAGTGAGCATCGTCTGTGTAGGACTGTATAAAAGGGACTGAGCCTGGATAAAGCTGAGTCACAGGAGTCAAATTATTTTGAAGATAAGTATCATTTAGGGT